>Ga0065720_1019889_pt1 | contig 19028 bp, 17 predicted proteins | sample Thericmetagenome_FD_59107 | JGI IMG/M metagenome (GOLD analysis project Ga0065720, IMG submission 59107) | Thermophilic microbial communities from the Joint Bioenergy Institute, California, USA of rice/straw/compost enrichment - eDNA_2 v2... | ecosystem: Engineered > Solid waste > Grass >...
TAGCGGAGAGTGGTTTCGATCCACCGACCTCTGAGTTATGAGCCCAGCACGCTTCCACTGCGCCACCCCGCTAATTAATAGATCTTGAAACAGCCTGAGTGATAAGAAAAGCAAAACCAATAGAAGAACCTGATAAGAATAATGCCCTTGAAAGATATTTATTATCTATGGAATCTACAGAGAAAACACAAATCAAAAACATTGCCAAGCTTATCAAGGAAGAAGAACTTCCAAATAAAACTCAAGAAGAACTGATCGAGCTAGTCAAGGAACTGAGAAAAGAAAATCTGAGTTAGACTCTTTGTGTTACAGCATAATTTCTAGATCTCGTTCAAAAAATTGGAACTATTGAAAATGCCAATAAAAAGAAAGACTTCACAAGATATAAGTCCAAGAAGTCTGTTGATTCTGTCTTTGAGAACTCTATACAAAAGAAATTTGCTTTGAAGATCTGTTATCTTGGAGAAAAATACTACGTATCGTTCGTAAAACGAAAATGCAATAATTTTAGGGTTATGCAAGCCAGCCTCATGTTTCTGAGACAATTGAAGAAAAAATATTTGATGCTCTAAAACATACACTTCTTATCAAAGATAGAGAATCTTGGTATGTTTCCTAAAGGCCATGAATAAAATTAAAATAGTGATTACTCTAGATGTGGCAGGACTGATAAAGGAGTTAGCGCTCTCGGAAATGTTATTGCTCTAAAACTAAGAGCTAAAAAGCCAAGTGAAAAGGACAAGGAGGATAAATCAAAGGAAATGGACTATGTAAAAATGATAAATGGATGCTTACCGGATGATATAAGAGTGTTGAGCTGTGTTGAGGTCCCAGAAAATTTTAATGCTAGGTATAAAATAACTTAAAGAAATTGAGTAATAGATACAACTGCAAAAATCGTGTCTATAAATATTTCTTTTTGAAAGGAAAGCTTGATATCGAAAGAATGAGAGATGCTGCTAAGTTGTTTATTGGCGAACATGATTTCCGAAACTTTTGTAAGCTGAACGTGACTGATACAATTACTTTCAAGTAATAATATTTTAATAGATCTCATGAATAGACGTGTGATTGATGATGTCACTATAGAAAAGGTGGAACACTTCTCTCAAAGTCTGATCAAAGATGATAGGCTGGATGTATATTCTTTCACAATCACAGGGAATGCTTTCCTATGGCATCAAGTATTAATATATTTTTAAAGTGTAATTTTTTAGATTAGATGTATGGTCTCCATCCTCTTCATGATTGGAAATCATAACGAAGACCCTCAAATTATCACTGATCTTCTAGATATCACAAAATATCCTGCTAGACCTCAGTAAAACATCCAATTAATTCTATAATCATAAGATATGAGCTTGCACCTGAGAAGAATCTTGTTCTCTATGATTGCGTTTTTGAGAATATCAATTTCGATGTTAAATATTCAGATGCCTTCAAATTATTTCAGCATTTCCAAGTAGCTTAAAATTGTCTTATTCTGATGATATAAGGAATTAATGGTCGATAAAATCTATGATATTGTTCTGTATGCCAATGTTATAGGATTCCTAAGCAGTCCAGTATATGAAGAAGGAAATAAAAATCCATTAAAAAGGTTTGGAGAGAAGTTCCTTGAAGACACTGACCTTAAAGAAAATCGTAGAAATAATACACATATACCTGATCTTTCTAGCCCATAAGAAAATCAAAGATAGACAGACTGCTAAGTCATTTGAAGAGAATGTTGAAAATCTAAAAGGCAAGAAAAAAGAACTTTATTTGAAAAAATTGCAAAACACAGAAGCTTATTTGGAAAGTTTAGAGGGGGAGTAATTTTGCTCTTAGAACTACAACTTGTCAAAATAGTTAGTATATTGCTACAAAGTATGTAGATATATAAAAGTTTATTTATTATACTTGCATTATTTGCATAACTCATCTCCTTAGTTTGTCCTTTTTCTCTAGGGTTAACGCATAAAGAGATACACCGCTGACTTTGATCACTTTGTATTTTACAGATCCAGCTCCAACATCAATGTCTCCAATATTCTTCCCCTTTCTGACTTTACACAGAAGCACCAAATCACTTTCATCAATGTAGTGGATACCCCCATCAAATGGAACAAATGCTAGAACTCGTTGTCCGGTTCTCATTAACTGAACTTTGACTAATCTTCTAGTTCCATATGTGGATCTCCTCCTGATTTTGGTGAATACAGCACCCTTTTCAACAACAATTCCGCTTACAAACCCACTGTTTGTAAGTGGATCTGCTATATAATGTGGCTGAACTTTTTTCCTTTCATTCTTTTGTTTCCAATAAGTTTTTTTCCTTAGAATCTTTAATTTTCGTGCTGCATTCAGTCCTCGAGCTTTACCTTTTCCCATTATATTAAACAAAGTAACAAGTTAATAAATTTTGATATTTGCGATCTGAAAAGTAAGGCATAAATGAGACTAAGTATTCTATCATCATGCAAGTATTTAAGTAATCATACTATTATCAGTAGATGTCTAAGGTATAAATAAACTCTAAACTTTAGAAGGAGCTTCTTCTGTCAAACTTTCCTCTGATCAGCCCGATCATTGAGTGGTTGTTCACCTTAACAACTTTGTATTTGACCGAACCATGCTTGGAATCAATATCTCCAATATTCTTTCCTTTCCTTACTTTGCAGAGGAGAACTTCATCATTCTCATCAATATAATTAAGCCCTCCATCATAAGGAACCTTAGCCAATACCTTCTTATCGACTTTCTTTAGCTGAACAAGAACCAGACAATGAGACCCATAATTAGGGCGCCCTCTATCCTTTCTTAATCTTGCTATTTTTGAGATAACAATTCCACTCGCAGTACCAGATTTTAAGAATGGATCACTATGATATGTGTGCGTTCTCTTCTTCTTGCTTAATTTTGGTTTCCAAGAGTTCTTTCTTCGAATATTAACTAGTTTTCTAGCAGTGAAAAGCCCGTTTGGTTTATTCTTTCCCATTTAATTTGGCTCAATAAATATTATCAGAAAAATTTGTCTTTTGCAAGTATGAATTCGGGAAAAGAGTAATTATGCTATAACATATGTATACATAACTTACCTACAAAAAACAAAGAGGTGGTTTACTAGGAATGACAGCAAGCAGAATTATTATCTTAATTTTCTTGAGTCTCAGTTAGTTTTTTAATTTTATCCAGCAGTTGCGGAATGTCTACACCAGTCTTATGATTCTGTTGCACCACACGGTCACCTCTTGGAGATAATCTGGGAGATATATTATTCAGCAATCTGCCAGTAGTTTGAGGTGCTTTTCGATTTGTGTCTAAAATGCTCATGGAGTTATTTGGACTTATCAACGGAGTAAACCCTGGCGAGAAGGGGCGGAATGATCCCATCGGAGTGATAAGATCATAAGTATTGATATCAGTTTTCTTTTCATCTAATCTAGAAAAGTCCAAGGTGACCTCATCATCAAGAACCTTTCTTTCTCTTATAGCTTTGACTTTTTCGCGTAGAACATGTATTGCTTTCTTTAATCCTCTTGCTCTCCTTCTTTCAATTTCTTCCTTATCTGACATCATATGATCAAGATATCTGAAAATTGTCAAAATTTTTAACCCAAGCATATCAACGAGTTTTTTGGAAACATCGTCTCCATATTTAGCAAGTTTATATGTATTATACAATGCTAAAATTTCTTCAGGGGTTTTGTATTTTTCCATTAGCTCATTCTTTGGATCGTAATATTTAATTGCATTCAGAACTTCCTTGGATCTATTCTTGTTCAATTGATTGATCTCTTCATTATGTTCCTTATGAACGACAAGAGGAGGAGGAATGTAGTCAAATAGAATTCTTTGGTTCTTATCAAGCAAAACATATTTGAGTTTTTCAAATTCCTGTAGTTTTTTCAAGACAAACATCACATCAACTTTTCTTTTTGCCAACTCTAATCCTTCTTCCTGTTGTTGGAGTTTAAGTTTATATTCCTTAGTTCGAATACAGAAAATCTTTGTAAGCAAATATTTGAGTGTACTTGAAAATGCCTTTTGTTCAGTGATGACACCCTTTGATAGCATATTGTCAACAGCCTTTGGTTCTGAAGACTCAGAGACCTTTGTTGGACTATGGCTATTCTTCTTTTTGGCTTTACCTGGTGAATTTGGTTCTTTACCTTTCTTGTTAGGCTTTGGCCTACCAACATTTTCAAATCTGAACATTGTATCAGCAAGAGATTTTTGATAACCAATGTTGTTGTGGGTAGTGGCGATTATACTGCAAAATCCATACAAAATTCCCCAGATACCACCGAAACGTGCAGCCATATCAGCAAGACCAATGACTATTCTACTGTAATAAAACTTTGTAGTTCCCTTTCTAAATTGGACGGAAAGGAACTCACCTTTATCCTTAGTAGTAGTAGGAACAAAGATTTGATCTGAGACTTGTGTATCTACTCTATATGTAGTAGTAGTCTCTTCGATATCAGCATTAAAGAAATTCTGAGCAGAAGTAAGTTCAGCATCTCTAATGAATACATCGACAGACTTTGACAAAATACCTTGGTTAATAATAAAGTAGAAGTTATCCAAAAACTGAACAAAAGGATTATCCAAATTTGAAGGATTAACAATGAAGTTTTTGAAGAAAATTTGAGCTTTTACTTTTGCGGATAGGAAATATGCATCAATAGCATCCTTAGGAGCACAAGTAATTCCAGCAAGTGCATGAGTAACGTTATTACATTCTTCAACTACAAATTCCAAGAACTGATAATTATCAGAGAGGAAAACTCCCTTAGTTGGAATGGCAAAGTCAATAGGACAAAGTGCTAAGTCAAATCTATAGGCCTCATAGGCTCCAGGAAATTCTGTGAAATCTTCAGGAACACATGGCTTCATTGGAATCTCTATCTTAGTCTTGATTAGAGTTCCATTCTTGAGCCTTGTATAATTAGCCCATCTTATTCTCATTCCAACCATTGAATAGTTAAAAGAATGATTCTGATCTTCCAAGGACACTGCTAAATGGAACTGTTTTGTAGTCATATTGGTTTGTTCAGGCTCAGGTGTGAATACTGTGTCGGACTTGAATTCTATACCAGTTCTGAGAAAACCTTGTTTAATGATAGAAAATGAAAGCCACAGAGCTATGCCAACAACTATTATGGTCAAGGTTGCTCCGAAAGCTGACTTAAATTCTTCCTCTCCATTATAGAAGAAGGTTGTGGGAGACCCAAATAAATCAACTTTCTTATAATTTTCTTTTATTTTTTGTAGAAAGCCTTGCTTTTCACCCATTTTATTGTGTTGATGTTGATGTTTGATTTAATAAATTATAACAAAAATAACAGAAAATGTATTTACTGATCTCAGATTTCTAATCCGACTTTTAAGCCAGTGGATTTAATATTGTGATATGGCCATATATATTAAAATTGAGTGTTAAAAAAGCATACATCTTTAATCGAATCTTCATAAAAGAATCAGTTTCTTTGCGAGCCAACAGCTCCTCTAAATTTTTATCTCTCTAAGAGGATTGAAGAAATTAGCTGATTAGCTTATTGTATGTGATTCATCAAGTTGATGAAACTTTATGACTCTCTGAAATAACTTTCTTTGTATTTTGGTCCTAGAATAGTAAAATTTCACTCCTAACTCGAAAACAGAAATAAAAGTGAGCTCGTCATTGCTTAGATATTAAATTTCATGCACGACTGATAGGGTTGATAAAAACCTTAGAATTAGAACCATATTGATTTACCTTAACTGAAATAAACCAGTAAATAATTTAATCAAATATAAGACGCCCTTAATTTGGTCCTCGTTTAGCAAAAAACCTCATCATTATGCCTTTGGAACAATCAAACTGAACTTGTGATTCAGTTGATTATGCATTGAGATACTTCAATTTAGCAACTATATTTGAAATCTCATTCACAATTTATCCCTTTATTAAAACCCAAATTCCAACTTAATTAGATGCAGACCCTTTGCTCGAGAAGAGGAATTCAGAAGTAATTGGCCTACCAAAGCCATCTGGAGTCGATTTGGAATATTCAGTTTTTAATATTTTGCTAAATTATTATTGGAGTTATTTGTTCAACAGATTCTCAATTCCTTTTTGACATCTATGGAATAATTAATTCGAACGAATCTAAGACACAGATTCCTACAATATTTCTGCATTTTAAGTGTTGCAGAGGCCAGATCCCACTTATCAAAATGTTTTTCATAGCTCATGCAGGCTCATCTCAAAATCAACTCAATTCCTAGAGACACTACGCTTAGACAATTTCAAAGGAAATCTTTGATAATTACTTGCATTTATTACTACTCTAGCATAGTGCAGCTTAAGATCAGATTCAAATTAAAATAAACTCCCAGAAAAAATTTTGGATTAAGCAAAATCAGAAATGAACACTGAAGAACCTTCAGGTAAGCTTAATTTAACTCCAATCCGTGATCAGAAGACTAAAGACGGTCAAGGAAAAGCTGGTCCAACTCATCATTTCCATTCTTTTATTGGAGGAAGGGGAACACCTTCCCCTAATAAATCGAAAGATAGCGCTTCTCAATCTAGTCATAAGAAAGAACATGATGATAAGGAAGAAACAAAAACGAATGCGTCTGAGTTGAAGGACAAATCTGAAAAGACCTTGGATGAAGAAATAAAGTCTATGGAAGATGAATTAAGCAAACGCGAAGAAAAAACGTACATTGGCAAAAGAAAGAGATGTCCTTTGATAGAAGGGTGTAATAGTATTGAAAACTATATTCATCTAAACTATATTCATGAAGGTGTCTATGGAGTTGTCTTCAGAGCCAAGGATAAATTCACTGGGGAAATTTGTGCCATTAAGAAAATCAAATTCCATAGAGATAAAGAGGGGTTCCCAATTACATCGATAAGAGAAATAGGTCTCTTACTTTCCTTGAGCCATCCTAACATTGTAAATGTTAAGGAAGTGGTCACAGGTTCCTCACTCGACAAAATTTATGTTGTCATGGAATATGTCGAGCATGAATTGAAGGATCTCATGGAAGTTGTGAGACAAGGATTTACTATTTCACAAATTAAATGCTTGATGAAACAATTACTACAGGCTATGGAATATCTTCACAACAAAAACATTGTTCACAGAGATCTTAAGACCTCCAACATCTTATATTCAAACAAAGGGATCCTAAAAGTTTGTGACTTTGGTCTTGCTAGAAAGTACATGGGCAACAGGCCATATACACCAGTCGTTGTTACACTATGGTATAGAGCTCCAGAAGTCCTTCTTGGAGACGATAGATATACTCCAGCTATTGATATGTGGTCAGTTGGTTGTATCTTTGCAGAGTTGGTCCTGAGAGAACCCTTATTTAGAGGACAAACTGAAATGGAGCAATTGGAGTTTATTTTTAGAACCCTAGGAAACCCAACAAATTCCTCTTGGCCAGGTTGGAAAGAACTAAAATACGCTAGAAATCTTCAACCTAAAAATTATGTTGGCAATAGGCTTCCCGACATCTTCCCAAGGACTTCGTTTGCTGGGGAGGCTGTCTTGTCTGAAGCTGGATTGGATCTGCTTATGCAGATGCTTACATACAATCCTGAAAAGAGAATAACTGCTAGCAAGGCATTGGATCATAAATGGTTCAAAGAAAGCCCACTTCCTCAAGATCCTGAGATGATGCCTACTTTTCCAGCTACTAATGAAGTTCCTAGAGATTTAAGAAAGAAACGATTTTAATTGACTATTGTACATATAGGCATTACGAGTAGTGAGAACTAACCTCTTGTAATTGAATGAGTAATTAATATCATGTTGAGATTTTCATAGAAAAGCCAAAGATATTAAAGATACTCTCTCTTTTGATAAACAATAGATAGATTTAATTTAAGTGGTGATAAAATGAGTAAAGTGACTAAAGATGAGAAATATGAAAACATGCTTCGTAAAATCGAGCTCAACATGGACAAGAAGATTCCTAAGAGTCTCTTGCCCGATGATGATGACGACGATTTTATACAAGTAAAGAAGCACGAGCCAAAGACAGTATCTTTGTCTGATTTGATTGGCACCCTTGATAATAATCCCCAAGCTCAAAATGCATCTTTGTTAAAGAGCCAGATATCAGAACTTGATAGAAAGACTGTAAAATTCCTTTAAAATGTTATTTATTTTTCTAGAATGTCTTCCATGAGGCTGCTTCAGTCAGAAAACAAGAAGAACTTGAAAGAAAGGCGAATTACAACCTTATTAAGAAGGATGTCAAAAAATGGCAAGATATTATTAAGAAGAATAGAGAAGCACCTCATAGAGACTTCACAGAAAAAAACGAAAAGAAATTTAGAATGTATTATCTGAAATATGTTCTCTAATTTATCAGAAATTCTAATGTCCTGGAGGGAATGAGCAAATCTAAGCTTGAGAATAAAGTCGAAGCTAAACTTCAAGAGCTTAACCTATTTAAAGAAGAGGATATCCTCGAGCAAGAAAAAGAAATGCTGAGAAAATTAAATCCAGACGAGGCCAAGAGAAAGCTTGCCGAAATCGTCAGGAATAGAAATCTGATGTTCTACAACGAACTTAAGCAAAAGAGAATCGCCAAAATCAAGAGCAAGCTTTACCACAAAATTAAGAAGAAGGCATTCTTTCATAAATATTGTTTCTCATATAATTAGAGAGAAAAGAAATTACAAGAAAAGCTCCAATCAACCCTTGAAAACGCAGACCCTGCTGCCCAATTAAAGGAAATTGAGGAATTAGAAAAGAAAAGAGCTGAGGTAAATATCATTTCTTTATGAAAGCCCTCTTTCCTCATTAGAGTGTCGCAAGATGCTCTCTTAGGCCTGCTCCAAAGATGTTGTGCAAGTCTTCATAAAGGGGGCCAGATAGAATTATCTTCGATGGCGACTGTTCACTATAGATATGTGGATGGAACGTTAAAGAGATATACATCCAACCAACCTCAAAGAAAGAAATCTAATTTTCTAGGAAAGAGTTTCCCTCAGACATAAGAACAAGTCCAAGTACATCAAAAATATTGTCAGATTTGCAGGAGATAAGAAGACAGTCATGTAAGAAATTGAGCGAAATAAAATAACATACCAGGCAAACCCAACACGAACTAGCCCAAATGAGAAGAGAAATCCTGAAAAAGATCGATGCTGAGACTAGAGAAAGATTGGAGCAGGCCTTGAACGAAGAAGAAGAGCAAATGGATGACCAAACATTCAAAGACAAGCTGATTGCTGAAATTGAAAGGGAACTTCAAGCTGAAGAAGAAGATAAAGGAAAGAAAAAGAACAGTTTCATGCAAAGACTCATCAACCAAAGAAAGGAAGCCTCAAGAAAAGAAGCTGAAGAACTCCTCGAAAAGCTTAAGAACACTGAAGATTTGGATGGCTTTGATATTTCTGATCCTGAAAAAGAAAAGGAAGAGGAAGATGATGATGAAGAGACTGCCAATAAGAAGAGATCTAAAGAGGACAAACCTAAGCTTGATGATCCATTCGTTGGAAGAAAAAAATTCCATAAGGATGAATCTAACCCAACCAACATTCATCTTGAAGAACCTAAAAAGAATCAGAAAAATCCAAAGCTGGAAAAAGTCTTGGCTTCTTATGTTGAAAATCAAACTGAGGTAATCACAATTTAATAAAGTTAAAACATTAGAACCCTCAGATTTCTGTGTCAGGTGCCGCAAATGGAGATACTAACAATACCATGACAATTGAGTCAGACAAAGACAAGGTAGCTGAGAATTTCCATATGGGCAAGCTAAATTCCTCCAATGTCAATATGGATGAAGAAGTTGAGAAGACTTCCACGAAAAAGAAGGAATCAAAGCAAAAGGCAAAGAAGAATGGTGAGATTGGAGATGACTTGACTGCTGGTTTGAACTTTGGAAATATGAAGCAAAAGTATGGAAAGGCAACAGGAACAGAATTCTTGCAGAATGAAATTGAAAAATTCAATGAGGAAAATAGGCAGGATATTTACAATGATCTTGCTAACTTCAACGTTGTCACCTCTTCAATTGTAATGCTAAAATTACTTCTCTCTAACAAATTAGTATAATGAAGACTTCAAACAAGAAAAAACTGATCTTTATGAAGAGGAACTTCCTCAAGAAGAGAAAAAGTTAAAAGGCTGGGGTTCATGGGCTGGTCTCGGTATCAAGGAGAAAAAGGTTGATCCTCAAGTTGAACTGATGAAAAAGATCAAGAAAATTGTAAGAAATAAATTATCATAAAGTAACTCTTAATAGGAAGAACTAAAGAAGAAGAGACAGGATGGAGCTTTAGACCATGTTATCATCCATGAAGAGAGAAATAAACAAGTTACTAAATATCTGGTTCCTGATTTACCACATCCTTACAAAAACGCAGAACAATTTGATTACATTCAAAGTGTACCCCTAGGACCTGAATTCAACACTTTGAGAACCCACCAAAAGCTTGTCAAGCCTAAGGTAATTCTTTGAATTTTCTTTATAATCCATTAGATTATCACAAAAGCTGGTGAAATCATTAAGCCCATAAAAGCCCCCAAGACTCCCAAACAAGAAGGAGTTAATCCTAAATAAATTTCTCCCTTCTGTTGTCATCTCATTTCTTGATGTATAATTACTTTCAAAGTTGCGTAATTTATAAATTTTGAGTCCAGCTTTTTGACAGTGTAATATAATCTGTGTTATTGCATTGGTGTAAACCTCCTCTCATGAAGCTGCTCAAATTCCTCAGCACAGCATGCCAATTCTCTAAAGATCTATCACTCAGCCAAATAAAGTATGAAAATTAGACTTTATTGTATTTGATTCAATTTAATATCTTTTATTATTTCTTTTTTGTTTCATGGGTTGTGTATATAGTGGGTTACGTCCCAGGACAGAGCTGGGAGAGAGCTTCATTAGCGATTATCCAATACTTAATAGGGATGCACCAGATATTGATGAATGGGAAATAAGCAAACTGAATAAAACAAATACAAAGCCAGTTTTCATTGCAAATGAAAACAAAGAACCCGTTTTAGATCAAAAAGTTTGTCCTTCTGATTTTGTCTTCCTCAGGGTATTGATAGCAAACACAAGAATGTAAATGATAGGTTTTGGGAAAAGGATCATGTGGAAAAGTATTATTGGTTGAGAAGAGAAACACAAGTTTTTTTATTTTAATTTCATGTGATGGTGTAGATGACCTATTTGTCATAAAAGTGCTAAGAAAAGATATTCTAAGAAAAAGAAATCAGAAGTTGCATTTCAAATCAGAAAAACAATTTATGGAAAACTTGGACAGTCCCTTTATCGTTCAACTTCGCCACGCTTTTCAAACAAATGAAAAGGTGTATTTGATTATGGATTTTATGAATGGAGGTACAAATCTTTTGATTCGAAATAATTTTTCAAGGAGAATTATTCTATCACTTAAGAAAAGAAGGAGTGTTCACTGAAGAAAAGGCTAAATTCTATGCAGCCGAATTGGTCCTTGCCCTTGAATATATGCATTCTAGAGGCATAATCCACAGAGATCTCAAGCCAGCGAATATTTTATTAGATTCAGAAGGACATATCAAGATCAATGATTTAGGAATGTCCAAACAAGGGCTTGAAAGTAAGCAAGTTAATAATATACTTATTTATCCAAGATGGACTCAAGGCATTATCGTTAAGAGGAAACCTAGAATATGCTGCACCTGAAATCATTCAAGTCCAAGAACATGATAAAGCTGTGGACTATTGGAGTTTAGTAATTATGACTTTTCAACAATTTAATATCTTAAGGGAATCTTACTGTATGAAATGCTATCGGGGGAGACTCCTTTCTATTCTAATGATCAATATGAAATGATGAGAAATATATTAGAAGTAAATTTCCTAATGCTAAATTAAAAAGGTATAGACACCAATCGAAATGAAGCCTAATTTCTCCCCAGAAGCCAGCTCAATCTTGAAAGGACTTTTGACAGTCAATGTAATTTAACACTTTTATAATTATATTCTTTAGCCAGAAAAAAGGCTCACTGATCCTGCTGAAATAAAAAAACATAAATTTTTCGAAGGTATAAACTGGGAAAGACTAGCAAGAAGAGAAATTAAGCCGCCATTTGTTCCAAAACTATCCCATAGAAAAGATCTAAAATATTTTGATAGAGTAATTTGAGACAAACTTCAAATAAGTAATAGGTGGCCTTCGATGAGAGCATCGATGACACCCCAACTAACAGAGAGAATGAAAGCCCTAAAAACAAAGGAGATTTTGATTATGATAAGGAGTAAAATAAGATAAATTATTTCTGAGATTTAGCCTTCACAAAAGAAAAGATACACCAAATAATGAAAATAATATAATTTTAGGAGAGATTATTCATGAAAGACAACTTTAGATTAAACATGTTACAGATGCTCTTTTAATTTATTATGATCATATAGAAGTTTTCATATTCCAAGTATTTATTTATAATGTTTCTTGTATATTATTTAAAAATTCAGCCTTTGGATAATCCAAATTCGTTGGTAATTGTCAACTTTTAATGAAAATTGAACTCACTCATTAGATTTTTGACCGTTTATGAACACACAAGATTCAAAATTGAGATAAGAGAAATATTTAAATCTATATGACTGATAAGCCAAGAGATTGCTCTCTAGAATGGGAGACACTTCTTTGAGATGTAAAGTAAAATTTCATCTAGATAAACTTCGTTTGCTATGACATTTCTAGGATGGCTCTTTAGTCACAAACTTTGGTTTTTTCTAGCCAATTGAATAGAGATGGCCAAGAAAGTCATATGGCCTCTCATAGTTTTTTGATTTTCCTTTAAAAACTGTCGAAGCATGCTCAAGCCAACACATTAAAATTTTGGAATAAAAAAACACATTTTTTCCTGTAATACAATGTGCCATCTATTGTTATTTGAATTTCCCAGGATTCCTTGCCAACAGTAGTTCTTTGATACTTTTGGCCTGCATAGATAGCTTCTATTATTATGATGATGGGTATTCTGATCACTTTGGAATAACCAACGAAATTATCCTGAAAAGTTGGGTATAAACTAATGATCCTTTGTTTTGTATACAAGGAGAAAATACCAGAGTATAATGACATCAATAATATATTCACTCTGACAGTAATTTAGAGCCCCCCATCTTACATAAAGTTCTGTTTCTTATATTTGCATTAGCCATAATTCCTTTTTATATCAATTAAGTGGAAGGCCCTTCCTAATCAACTCTAAATACTATTTTCTTCTGAAGTATTATTTAGATATAGAGCTATATCGTTAGGATTACTTAGAAAGATTGTTCAATCCGCTCTGTAGAATTTGATATCAGACTCAGTATTTGGGGCTGGGTTTGATATGCTTGTTAGGGATTTTTCCATCTTTATGACCGCTATTATCATTTTCCTTTTCCCCATAACTGATTATAAATCCATTATTATTCAATATTTTATCCAAAAGCGAAATTATGTCAATTGTTCAGCCTAAGGAAAAATATATTGATAATCCCACAGCAGAAATACACAGAAATAAGAGGAATTTGACCAGCCTAAGATTAAGAGATTGGCGATTTCCCATTAATAGATTTGAATATATTGAAAATTGCTTTCTGATATATAATTTTTAATTGGTTTACTTTTGTTTGGACCATGCATCGGGAATATGATCACGACTGGGACGTTATAGATGAGCTCTATGGTCACTACGAGAGCGATACCCGCGTCCTAGATCCCATAAAACCCAATAACGTATCTGAAAAAATAACAGATAACTATAAACAATCAGGAACCGATATAGTTCTTGAAGAAACTATATCGACATCTATATCTGAAGCCGAGACTGATCGAGGACTCTCCAGACTGAAGAGACTTTTCGTGAGCTGCCCGGATTGTGCTGGAATGGTTAAGCCGTTTCAGTTCAACCAAGACATGGCCATCTTCATGTGTCAAAATAAAAAGGTAAAACAGTAGCCTTAGACATTACTTATCCTATAGACTTGACTTTCTTTTAAGCTTTTTTCCCTAGTAAAAAAGCTGTTGAAGTCTTGCACATTAACTTCAATGCTAACATTGCTAGTTTTCAATTTTCAATTTTCGTAATCATGTTTTCCTTTTTTTTGAATTCTTGTCCTAACTTTAATAGTGCGGATTCCCTTTGAACAGACCGGACCTCTCAGATTACACCTCAACAATGACCGATTTGAGAAGAACTTACGAAAAGATTGCCTATAAAATTCAAAGATTGAAAAGAAACCTCCAATAAAACTACATCAGCTAGTCCCCTGTGTAAGGAGTAAATTATTAAAGTTTCTAAACATGCTAAACCAGCATGAGTTATTCATCTTTGTACTCTATATAATGTCTGAGTGCCTATTTACACTTCTTTTAAAAAATTGTATGATATCCAGTAGGTATTCCCTAATACATCCTCAGCAAATTGCTCTGAAATTCCCTTTTACGGGTTCCCGATTCTTGGATTTTTTATTAAATAACTCCTTGTAACTTACTTACTAAAATGAATTCTGCATATGTCTCCTGGGATAAGGAATTCCATGATTTTATTGTGAACACCATATGTAAACTTGGTACATGGAGAATGCAACTGACCATCTCCGAGCTCACCAAGGAGATGCAGAAACTTGATCCAAAGCATAATGTTAATTTATACAGAAAACAATATGGCAATACGGAGGGTTGCCTTAAGCAAATTAAGAATCCATCATGGGTCCTTGATTCTATGGTCCTGAAGTTGAAGAAATATGATGATGTGAAAGCTGTCTACGAAAAGGGAGGAATATCAAAAGAGTGCTTTGAAAATTATTCCAAAGCTTGGCATGAGAGTCAAGAAAAGCAGAAAGAAATTATGAAAGTAAATGGACAAAATAAATGCAAAGTAAGATATTAACACTTGATTACTAATTTATAGAATTGCGGAGAAGTGTACAAAGTGATTGTCAATCAAGTAGGACTCTGCGGTGAGAACAAAGCTCACGAACCTTTATATGACCTTTAATTCCTATGCGAGTACTTGATTGCCAAAAGAATAGTAAATATAATAATCAGAGTATAAAGAACTTTAATCACCCTGTCAGCAAAACCCTCTTTCATATGATGTTTACCCTGGACAGTTAAATCCATCCTAAAGAAAAATTACCTTCACAAGTTGGTCTTTTCCTTTAAACAAGTGACTCTCAGCTGTCTCAAGGTTATAGTCGATTCTATCGATTATAGACCCTTGTTCAATGACAAGCGTATTAAGCTGTCTAAACATTTTGGACAACTCAGTTATACTTCCAACAATTGCATCAATTTGTTCATTTCTCTGTTTCGTAATATGTTCTACTTCATCAACTTCTTGCTTCTGCTCTTCGAGATCTTCCTTGTCAAATAAAAAACTAACAAATAGATTAATACATCCAACGGTTCGGGTTCCAACACATTGTCCAATATATAAGACCCTTGAGCCTTCAGTTTCTCAAGGAATCTCTTCTCTTGCTTTTGAAACTGAATAATCATCTCTGAAATTTCTTGAGCAAGTGATTTTTCAATATTTTTTCTAACTTGAGCATCGCCTATCTTTTCCTCCTTAACTTCCTCAAGAGAAATTCGCTTTAGGTTCTTTTCACAGTCTCTAAGTAGATTGAAGGCTTCTTTGCTTTTTCTAGTTATTTCTCTATCCAATCTGCTATTATCTCTGAATTGGTGAAGAATCCTTTCAGCCATATCCTTTTCAAGCTCATTACCTATCCAATTAATACTAAATATGGCCTTTTTTACTTATTTTTTGAGCTTGTTTGAGAGTCTTTTGAATCTGATTATACAAAGTAACCCAGGAAGGCTGCTGAATAGGAAACATCTCGATGACTGTATCAGATTTATTCTTGCCAAGAAGAAGGGCTTCTTGATCGTTTCCTTCTACAAACTTAAGCCTATTCTCCTAGTAAAATATACTTTCATTGAGAACAGATATTGGTTCAAAGTGTTTTCTAAACCTAGATAAAATTAGCTGAATTTGTGCTTGAATATCAACCTGTTAGCCTTGCGTATCTTGGCATTTTTGATTTCCTGCAACTTAAAAGTTTTATCTTTGCAGAAACCAATGACTTTAGATACGGGATTTCGTGGAAAAGAAATAATCATAGCGATGTTTAGAATTTAGAATATTTTTGCATCTAAGTTGATTCTAGGTTTTATGTAATAAAATTAGGTTGTTCTGACTAGGAACTGATCTACAATCTAAAAATTAAATGTTAACAGCTACTTTTTTATTTTAACAAACACGCCAAATTTCGTTACTACTTTCATAATTCAGCGAAAAAATTATTCAAAATATAAAACATTTCTTATAACAACGATAAATCTCGTTATGGATAACCAATTCAAGAACAAGCTCGACCGCTACCAAAAGCTTGAGAAGATCGGAGAGGGAACCTATGGTGTTGTTTACAAGGCCAAGGACAAGCAAACTGAAGAAACAATTGCCTTGAAGAAGATCCGCCTTGAACATGATGATGAAGGAGTTCCCTCAACTGCCATCAGAGAGATATCCCTTCTCAAGGAAGTCCAGCATCCAAATATTGTTGACTTGAAGCAAGTCATCCATGAAGACAACAAGCTCTATCTTGTATTTGAGTATCTTGATCACGATCTTAAGAAATTCTTGGATAAGAATGGAGCACCCTTGACTCCAAGCCAAGCAAAGTCTACACTTTACCAAATCTTGATGGGTCTTGCCTATTGCCATGCTCATAGAGTTATCCACAGAGATTTGAAACCCCAAAATCTCTTACTTGATAAGAATGGAACCGTTAAACTTGCGGATTTCGGTCTTGCTAGAGCCTTTGCCCTCCCTCTTAAGACTTACACTCATGAGGTAAGACACACTTATTAAACCTTGTTTAAACTCCTAGGTTGTTACTCTCTGGTACAGAGCTCCTGAGATTCTTTTGGGACAAAGACAATATTCAACTCCTGTTGATATTTGGTCTGTTGGTTGTATATTTGCTGAGATGGTCCAGAGAAGACCTCTTTTCTGTGGAGATTCTGAGATCGATCAAATCTTTAAGATCTTCAGAATCCTTGGAACCCCAAATGAAAAGGTCTGGCCTGGAGTTTCTAATCTCCCAGACTTTAAGTCCACCTTCCCTAAATGGCAACCTAGCCCTCTCAGCAAGCACTGTCCTAACCTTGACTCAAAGGGTCTTGATCTTTTGCAAAGAATGATCAACTATGATCCTACTCAAAGAATCTCTGCTATCGACGCCCTTAATCATGTAAGATTAGTATAATATCATCATTAATCCTTCTTAGCCTTACTTTGACGACCTCGACAAAACTAAGCTTCCTAAGTTATTCCCTTAAATGAAGGGCTGAAACATGGGCTTTCAAATCTGATTTTAAATTGATAACTATCATTATATCAAGTTTCAATACCTGTATTACACCCTATCAAATTATGTGTATTATATGAGTTTTGGCGTTCTATTTGCTTCAACTCTTATTCATTATAATTCCCCAAAAAATATAAAATTGAAAAGAGTCTCTGAAATTTCACGCATTTTTTTAAAAAGTTCGATGAAAATTAGGTCTAATGCTTTTTCATAATTATCCGTCAAGTAGGAGCTGCACAACTTTTTCTGAGAATCTTAAGAATTTTCTGTAATGATTTTCAAATTGCTCGAATATGTTGTAAAATTCTATGTAGAATCCTTTCTACCAGTGTATAGATCCAAGAAGGGTGCCAGTGCTATTCATATACCACTCATCGTAAAGCCACAATTATCTCTATTGATGATAATCTAGCACGATAGAAAGATTGCTGGAAATAGAATAGAATAATCATGATCATGATTCTGTTGATATTGTTTATATCAATCTATCTAGAACCCAATCAAGCAAAATCCCCATTGAGCCTTGATAAGTCTTTGATGTCAATAGCTGTTAACAATCTAAACAAAATTTAATAAAATTTAAAAAATGACCCAACCAAGTTCAAAATACACTTATCAAGAAGACCATGGGTTACCTCCTTTCAGAACAGATCTTCCTTCTTCTCAACAATTTAAAAATCCTTTTCATTCTCCAACCCATTTTTCATTTAATTCTACTGGAGGATTATTAGGAAATCCAATTCAATCTCCAGCTGAAGCAATTCAAAATATCATTAACAAACAGAAGAAGGGTATATTTCAGCTTCCTGATTATACTCAGCCAATGCCTATAAAGAACGATCCAGTCATAAATCATCCTCTTCCAACTCAAAATTCAAATAATTATGAAATAGAACAAAGGATGCAGCACTACATAAAAACATATCTTACACCAGAGGAGAAAGAAAACGATCAAAAAGCCTCTAATGGATTTCATATCTCACCCAATGTTCAACGCTTACTAACTAAAGAATTTGAATCTCCTTTTAGTGTCAAGACTATCAAAACAGATGGTACCAATACCAATTCTCAACTCTATTATACAGCTTCAACCGAACCTGAACAACAATCTAGCAACCTGCCAACTGTAAAACCATACACAAATTCTGAAGATTCATTTAATCATGCTTCAGCTCAATTTGCTCAGCTTCAAGCCCAAAACAACTCCCTTCTATCCGATCGCAACTCAGAGGGAAGAAAGAATATTCCCAGCAAGAGATATCAAGACAATTCAGCTTCTAATGACTTTTTGAATGAAGTTCCTACCTTAGCTACCCATAATAATGAACAAGTTCCTGTTCAGGAACCTGGAAAAGAGAATCAGCCTGAACCTGATACATTGAATCTTTCAGGCCTGAGTAGAACTACTTCAAAAAAAAGACTGAAGCCAATTGTTGTTATGAATATTGATATTGGGGCTGGCAATAAATCTGAACTTCAAATTTTCGAACAAGATGATCCAGAAGAAATCGCCAAGGCTTTCTGTGAGAAGCATGGACTTCCTTCAAAAGTCATCAAGGTGTTGGTCAAGAATATCAACCTCCAAGTTAACAATTTTTATGCGATGAGGGCTGAGCATATGAGGAAAAAGTCCATTTCATCAAATGGTACAACTTCACAAATTG
>Ga0065720_1001065_pt1 | contig 19013 bp, 18 predicted proteins | sample Thericmetagenome_FD_59107 | JGI IMG/M metagenome (GOLD analysis project Ga0065720, IMG submission 59107) | Thermophilic microbial communities from the Joint Bioenergy Institute, California, USA of rice/straw/compost enrichment - eDNA_2 v2... | ecosystem: Engineered > Solid waste > Grass >...
TCAAATTAAGAATTATAGGCGGGCAGGGGGATAAACACATGATAATAACACAACCCGGTAAGAAAATACGACTTTATAACCATACCAAGGGTATGAGCTACGAAGGCTATGAGCAAAGAATTCGCAAAANACTTCATGACGACTCTTTGCAAACAGCTTTCGTTCCTGTAAACCTATATTCTTATACCATGCCCCTTATTACCGGTGGATATAATATTGATGATGGACTTATTCTCGGAGCAGGATTCCGCCATGTGCATCAAAAAGGTTTCAGAAAGCAGCCGTATAGTAGCTCACTACAGCTAGTGGTATCCGGAGCCCTGTCTACAGGGGCCCTACAGGCTAAGCTGAAAGCTGACTGGATAGAAGTATTCCGCAAAACCGATATCGAATTACGCGCGTTCACTTATGCGCCACATAATACACATAATTTCTTCGGAATTGGTAATGATACGGAGTACGACAAGAACCATCCTATCCAATATTACCGCAGCCGCTATACCCTCGCGCAGGTGGATCTTTTATTCAGATGGCGAAAAAAGGATCATACCATCCTTCGGTTTGGTCCCAGCCTACAGCTTTACAACATGAAAGCGGAGGATAATAAAGGACGCTTCATTCTCAATCATACATTACAGAGTTATGACAGTGCCACGCTTACTAAATCTAAAGCCTACCTAGGTGCAATTTTTGCATATGAGAAGGACAGCCGCAACCACGCAATCTTTCCTTCCAAAGGAGGTAACATATTATTACTAGTAAAAGGTTATAGAGGTTTAAATAGTTATAGCCAATCACTGATACAAGCAACATCCGACATTACATTTTACTTACCATTGAACCAGGAGGCATCAGCTATTGTAGCGAATCGTGTAGGCGGAGGGGTTACCTTGGGACATGCCGCATTTTACCAATCCTTGTTTTTGGGAGGTAATGATAATTTGCGGGGGTTCCGTAACTATCGGTTTGCTGGCAATCATACTTTTTACAATAATCTGGAATTAAGACTGCGTATGGCACAAATTGGCAGTTATATCCTGCCAGGTCAGCTTGGTGCTACGTTATTCTACGATATCGGAAAAGTATGGCCTTCAGGATCTAACAAGGCTCTTCATCAAGGTGTGGGTGGAGGTCTCTACTATGCACCTGCAAATATTGCAGTATTTCAGTTNTTGGCAGGATATTCAANGGAGGGTTGGTACCCGCATTTTACCATGGGTTTCAGATTTTAACCAGATGAATAATGAAAACACTCGTAAGTAAATATATAGATTATACAAAAATTGATACCAGTTTTTCCTTTGCTCCTTTCTATCAATTTCTGAGAAAAAGAGCCAGTGAAACTAATGATGCCAAAAAAGGCATGCTGGAATATTTTGCAGATCAGATAGAAGAAGCCGGCGTACATGAAAGAGATATCTCAGACGAAGAATTACCTCGTTATAAGGAATTACTGGATATTTTGTATGTAAGCCTCACCAATATTACGCTCGATGGTAATAAGGATATTTGGGGGATTACAGCACCTTTTACGAGATGCTTTGCATACGGAACACCTTCTTTATACAATTCATTCATTGATGAACATACGGCATGGCTCAAACCTGAATTCGAATCTAACTTCCGGGAAATAAGCTTGGGAGGGTTAAAAAACATTTACCAAACCATACTCCATCAGGTATATAACATCAGTTTCGCATCTCAAGAGGATTTTATCTATCGCTATATCGATCCTCAAACAGGTTTATATCGTTTTTACAAAATCATCTTTGATCATAGATTTATTGATATTAAATACGAGCAGCATCTGCCTGAACTAAATGAACATAAAATTCTTGGTATTACTGATGACGCCCTCTTTGTTCGGTATATGCTGAGGAAACTTCCCCTTTCACTTTTTCGATTTCGTGGATTTGGTATTGTAAGTATTGCTGATGTAACCGAACAACAAAGCATTTTACACATTAAGGAGCGTTTATTAAAGCTTAAAGAAGAAGGCGCTCAAAAGACTTCTATTTTTGAAGATCTACGGATATCTGTAAAATCTCTTTTAGGATCTAATAAAATAGAAATAAGCCTTCCTCCTTTTACCATCCTCAACAAGAAGATCGTATGGAAAACTAGGAAAAATCTATTAGGTTGTGCCGATTTAAGTGAAAACGAAATTCAAACATTTTTTAATCTGCTTGAAACCCATAAAAAGCCCATTGTTATAAATGATACGCAGGGCACCCCTTCCCGCTATGCATTTCTGGAAAAATTATTACGAAATACTCCCTACCGCACCTACGCTGTGGTTCCTATTTTCTTTCAACAAAAAGTGTACGGTGCTTTAGAGCTATTTTCTGTGGAGCCGGGAGTTATTACTCCAGAGCGTATCAGAACTCTCGAAAGATTGAACTTAGAATTTGCTCAATTGATGAGAGTAGGCGTTGAACTGTTTGAACATGATCTTCGTCAAATCATTTCTGAAAGGTTCACCGTCATTCAACCTTCAATCGCATGGAAATTTGATGAAGCCGCTCTAGAATATCTTATACAAGAGCGTACGCATGGCAAAATTATTCGAAAAGTACCCATCATTTTTGAATCGATATATCCCTTTTATGGTGCAGTAGACATCCGCAACTCATCACTACTGCGCAATAATGCCATAAGGGCCGACTGGCAATTGCAGTTGAAATGGTTACAGAAAACAGCTAATGAACTAAAACCCTTTGGACTACCGTATGTGCAACAACTGATGCAGCAACAAACCGAATTTTTAAAGGACAATAACATAGACCGACCTATTAGCAGCGAAACGATATCCCTATCACATGCTTTGGATAAAGCACTTTACCAGTTGTTACAAAAGGTGATGGTAGAACATCCCCAGGCTGCTGATATATGTAAAGCTTATCTTGACGCAATAGATCCTGTAAATGGCCCCTGTAGCATTAACCGCCGCAACCTAGAGTTTTCCATGCAGCAAACAGTGGCAGGCATCGATAACCTGCTCAATGAAATGAATAAAAAAATGCAGCAGGTATATCCGGCATACTACAATAAATTTCGCACCGATGGAATTGAATATGATATATACGTGGGGCAATCCATCAATCCGCAAAAACCTTTTACCAAAGACCATCTCCATCAGTTGCACATCATACAGCTGGAGTATATGCGTAAGATAGCATTATTAAATGCAGAACAACAGCACTCCTTATTGGTACCACTTCAATCAACACAGCTAATTTTTGTGAATAGTGATGTAATTGATATCACCTTTAGGGAAGATGAGAAACGCTTCGATGTGGAAGGAGCCTACAATATCCACTATCAAATGATCAAAAAACGTGTAGATAAAGTACATATTCGCGATACCAAGGAGCGTCTTACACAACCCGGTAAAATTGCTATTATTTATATCAACGAAGCAGATGTGGAAGATTATGTAGACTTACTGCATGCTGAAATAAAGAGAGGACATTTTTCTAATCTCGAATATTTACTACTCGAAGATTTGCAAGGCATCAGTGGATTGAAAGCATTACGTGTGACAGTAGCATCTTAAAAATATGTACGCACTGCCCTGCGTGTTTTCTTTTGACTGGCCTGCCATACGGCTTTAGTAACAAAATGTCCCATTACTGAGCCTAACAGTACATCACTGGCCCAATGCCTGTTATGATAAATACGCGATACAGCTGTCACAGAAGCGATAGTATATGCTACAGGCGCTACCCATTTATGCTCCTGAAATTCGAGCGATAAAGCGGTAGCCACGGTAAAAATCGTATTGCTATGGCCACTGGGGGATGAGGTATACCCTTTCTTTGTAAAGGGTAATGCATAATCCCAGGAAGAATTGGTAGCATCAGGACGGTTACGACGAATCAACTTTTTTGCAGCTGTGTACATTACAGTCGATATTACTAATGACTTGGCACCGGTGAGACCAGCGGATTCTATCTTAGGCTGATGTGCCAGCGCCCCCACTGCATACATTGCCGGAAAAATATAAAGACCATAAGTATTACCGAAAGGCTCTACTACATTAGCAATGCTTTCTACGGCATTGGAACGATTATGTTGTACTACATTCCGAATTTCCCAGTCTGCCAGTAACAGCCCACCCATTCCCGCCATCACTATTGAAAATCGCATCCAGTCGCGTTTAGTCCAATGAGCGGGTCTCGTAATAGTATATTTTACTGCAGGAATAAAGCTATTTAAGTAATCTTTGTTGAGCTTGTAATGGGGAGTCGTTGTGGCTTCTTCAAGAGTATCGGATAGAGCGATAGGGGAAGTTATGCTGTCTACTTGTGCTATTACTGCTTTACAAAAAAGAAACCAGCATCCTACCAACAATATCCGCACATATAAAGCCTTTTTCATCAAAGTAATTTTCAATCACAAATATACAAGCAAGAGATACACTTTCTACTTCAGCAATATGNTTTATATAAGCTGGTGTGTCTGCTTCACTATACCCATTACAAAAGTGCTTTGTACATGACCTACATTATCAATTTGACTGAGTTTGTTTACATGAAAATCATAGTAAGATTCCATATCCGTAGTAAGCACTTTTAATAAGAAATCAAATTCTCCAGAAATACTATAGCATTCCAAAATTTCTGGCATATCCATGATAGCCTTGATAAATTTGGAACCGGCAATTTTACTGTGCACCCGGAGCGATACATGACAAATCACCATCAGTTTTTTACCCAATTTGGCCGCATTTAATAAAGCTGTATACTGAGCAATAATGCCCTGCTGCTCCAGTCGTCGGATGCGGTCATGAACAGGTGTAGTACTCAGGTGTATTTGATCTGCAATTTCTCTTACGGTAATCCGCGCGTTATGTTGCAATAATTTTAGTATAGCCCAGTCTTTATCATCTAGCACAAGAGGCTCTGTAGTAACTTTTTCTTTTATCGTTTTAGTTTTAGACATAAAACATTATATTTTCCTAAAATAATATCAATTTACATTATTTTATCCTAAAATATCAAATTATACCTATTATTTTGTTCTTTAGAAGTAATTTTGCAGATGCTTTTCAAGGGGGTGGAGTGTATCACAATACGCATCAAACCTTAGAGCAATTTTCATTAGATAATTAAAATTTAAACATAACGTTACATATGTCTACTACAACAAAATCGCAAATCGACTTTGACCTGAAGTATAAAGTAAAAGACATTTCACTGGCCGATTGGGGTCGCAAGGAAATTCGTCTTGCAGAAGCTGAAATGCCAGGCTTAATGGCTTTACGTGAAGAATACGGTCCTTCTCAACCGCTAAAGGGCGCGCGTATTGCAGGCTGTTTGCACATGACCATACAAACCGCCGTACTGATTGAAACCCTAGTAGCACTGGGAGCTGAGGTAAGATGGAGTTCATGCAACATCTTCTCTACTCAGGACCATGCAGCTGCTGCTATTGCCGCTGCCGGCATTAGCGTATTTGCATGGAAAGGTCAAACTCAGGAAGAAGCAGATTGGTGTATAGAGCAAACCTTATTCTTTGGTAGTCCCGACCGTCCGTTGAACATGATTTTGGACGACGGTGGCGATCTTACCAATATGGTACTGGATAAATACCCCGAACTGGTACCTCATGTAAAAGGTATTAGTGAGGAAACCACCACCGGTGTGCATCGCTTATACGAGCGCATGGCTAAGGGAACTTTACCTATTCCGGCCATTAATGTAAACGACTCAGTAACTAAATCCAAATTCGATAACAAATACGGTTGTAAAGAATCGCTAGTGGATGCTATCCGTCGTGCTACCGATATCATGCTGGCCGGTAAAGTGGCTGTAGTAGGTGGGTATGGTGATGTGGGTAAAGGTTCTGCTGCGTCGCTAGCAGGTGCCGGATGCCGCGTCATTGTTACCGAAGTAGATCCGATATGTGCGCTTCAGGCCGCTATGGACGGTTATGAAGTGAAAAAAATGATTGATGCAGTAAAAGAAGCCGATATCATCGTTACTGCTTCAGGGTGCTGCGATCTGATCACAGGCGAACACTTCAAACTCATGAAGGATAAAGCCATCGTATGTAATATCGGCCACTTTGATGTGGAAATTGATGTAGCATGGCTGAACGAAAATTATGGCCATACCAGAGACACCATCAAACCTCAAGTGGATATTTATAATGTAGATGGTAAAGACATCATCCTGCTGGCCGAAGGTCGTTTGGTAAACTTAGGTTGCGCTACCGGTCATCCTAGTTTTGTTATGAGTAACTCTTTCACTAATCAGACACTGGCACAAATAGAACTGTGGAACAACCACAGCAAATATGAAAATAAAGTATATGTGTTACCTAAGCACCTAGATGAAAAAGTTGCTCGCTTACATTTAGCAAAAATCGGTGTAGAATTGGATGTTTTAAGCGATAAACAAGCCGCTTACCTCGGCATTCCTAAAGAAGGACCATTCAAACCGGATTTTTATAGATATTAATATTTTTCGNAATTCATTTTAGCNAACAAAATGAATTTCATTTAATTGATTTTCAATTATTTAAACCCGTCTCAAAAGGACGGGTTTTTAATTTTTTACAAAAAAAACNGATTGGATTTTTTTCACAAAAAACTGATATCTGTTAGCTTTGCTTTAGACCGATGCGGAGTACGATTTTATATATCATTGCTGTNTTTCTCTTAACACTCTTTGCTTATAAAGAGGTAGTTGCAGACTTGCACATTATTTNCACACAACAAGAAACAATTTGTGAATGTGAATCGGAAAATGCAGAAAGATCTCTGGAAGAAAGAGGAACTGAACATGAGCAAAAACTAATAACCGAAACATTCGCTTTACCGCATTTTCCCGAACCTCAATTAGCCGAAAGACCTATTTATCAACCTCCCTATATCGGTACAGCTTATACCGGAACCATTACCCCACCTCCCAAATTCTCTCTTTCCTAATCTATAGGACTACTTTCCAAGTATCCTCCCGATATGCAATTGTAAATTATGTAACTGTATCTGCGTGCAGTAAACTTTCAATAAACAAGTATACTGCAATATTATCAGATATAAATATGGCTCTAATATATAACCTTTAAAAATTTAATACAGATGAAACGGATATTTTTCGCATTGACATGTTTATTCACAACTACATTCATTTTCGCTCAGGTTGATAATCCAAATAAAGTCATCAAACTCGATCCTAATGTGCACCTAATTAGCGAACTAAAATTGGATCACAACAAGGAATATGGACTAAAAGCAAAGGATATTCAGGACCTATTCCCTTCCCTTGTAAAAGAAAAAAGAGTAAATGAAAGATTCGGGAAAAACGCTTATAGAACAAAAGTGATTAAAGTAATTGATGAAAAAGCATTAATCCCTGTTATGGCTGCCTCTATCAAAAAACAAGATGTAGCAGTGGATATTCTAAAGAGTAAGTTAGTTACAATTGAAAAAGAAATGTAAAAATTTCACTCTTTTGTTTCATAATCCTACAAAAGCTGCTTTATTAGCGGCTTTTATTATACAACCCATTTTTCGCCTGAGGCGTCAAAGTATAAATTACATTCATGAAAGCCTTGTGGGCCCTGCTCATCACTTGGCTGGCAATTACAGAAAGCGAGTAAGCTCCAATAGAACGATATGAAACCCCATTCGTCGGTGCCTAGAGGCTGACGGAAATTAACAAAGTAGGCTTAGGCAGTGGCAACTGGAGGTAAATTTTCCTTCACTGCCAATAACAAAAAGCTCAGGTTACTAACGGACCCAATATAGTAACTTACACTTTTGAAGAAATATAATACATTGTACCGGAGTATGTAGAAGCGTCGTATATAATCAAACCTTAGGTAATCTCATTTTGATTTATGTAAAAAAAGCATAAATTTCATCTTATAAAAAAAGCAGTTATGAAGCGTATCATTTTCATATTAGCCATAGCCCTCCTCATNATGGGATGCGCATCTACGCAGAATGCAGCTACCACACAAGCCGAAATTGAGCAAAAGATCAATGAACAGCGCTATACATTCGTTGCACAAAGCGTAGTACCTACCGAAGACAGCCGGTTTAATCCGCGTCTTATGTTTCCTCAGGGTAATAATTTGTATCAACTTACTTCGAGGTACGATCTCAAAGTTACACCTGATTCAGTAACGGCTTACCTGCCTTTCTTTGGTCGCGCCTTCACTGCCCCGTTAGATCCTACCAAGGGTGGTATACAATTTACATCTACTAAATTCACCTATAAAAAGAATATTCGTAAGAATAATTTTCATATCACTATATTGCCTTCAAGATGTTTCGGAAATACAGAGTATCTATCTCACCATTTCACCCTCAGGATACGGTTCGGTACAGATTACCAGCACTAACCGTACCCCTATCTCCTATCATGGCATTATTGAAACCCCTTAATTCATATCAACAATTTTTCACATTTGTGAGTATTTAATGGGGTTTTAACGCCTTCATCCGCCGAAAAGGTTGTAATTTTGCCAGATGTTTGATACGGAGTACAGACCACTAAAAATAGCGGTTTTAGACTTAAACGCAGGACATCCGAATCAGGGCATGCGTTGTATCAGAGAAGTGGTACATCGCTGGGCGGCGGAAAAAAATGTCGATATCCTATACGATGTTTTCGACGTACGTGTGAAAAACGAGATTCCTGATCTTTCTTACGATATTTATATTTCCAGTGGTGGCCCCGGCGACCCTTTAAGCACAAGATTTGATGATTGGGATATACAGTGGAATCGTTGGTTAGGGGATGTAGTGCGATGGAATAATAACCCGGATAATACGATTAAAAAAATTTGTATTTCTGATCTGTCATTCCTTCCAGCTGGCAGCTCGTTATTTCAATGCCGGGTTGATTTGCAAAAGAAAATCCACTTCATTTGGGACCTTTCCTGTGCATATCCTTCCGGAGGCAGTCGAAGATCCCGTTTTCCGCAATTTGAAGAATCCTTTTTATGCAGTAGATAGCAGAGATTTTCAGTTAATACAACCAAATATCGAATTATTGCACGATATGGGAGCCTATATCACCTGTATCGAAAAAGAACGTCCGCATGTACCCTACGAGCGCGCAGTAATGGGCATTCGTTTCAGCGATTATATCTTCGGCACACAATTCCATCCAGAAGCAGATGCCGAAGGCATGAGTCAGCATTTTCAAGAACCACAGAAACGCGAAACGGTCATTCAAAACCACGGACCTGAAAAATTAGCCCGTATGTTGGAACACCTCAACGATCCTGATAAGATTCATTGGACGAATAAAAATCTCATACCCAATTTTCTTAACGAAGCTTATAATCATTTGGGCGTTGAGGTGGCGGTGGCATCCACATAATTCGTTGGATATAAGCTTATGGTTTTTCTTTGAGAATGCGTAATTCCTTGGGATAATAATTATTGATGCGGGTAGGTAATACATTTACCCAACCCAAGTTATGCCCCCTATATCTGATAACATTCCAGCCGGCATCAAGTCCGGGTATCTCAATATTCTTCCTTTGTAGGTAAGCAATAGCAGTGCTGGCATCCACTTCTGTACCCGATACTTCAGTATGAATGAGTGGGCTCATGGCCAGCGCATGATCAGGAATAAATTTATTATGCACCAATGCTCCTGCCAGCGTACCTGAATAAACCACCCTCAGATGCTGTAGTAACAAATCATAATCTTCATACATTACTTTGGGCCAGGCATAAATACTTCCTTTTACATTCTGGAGTTCTTGCTCCGAAATATCCATCCACGACTCAAGCTGCATGGCCAACTGTCGCGTTACAGGCCGGCTTACAAAGCGGGTTTTATTCTTAAACTTTTCACCATCATTCTTCCGAAAAGCAGCAACAAAAAAACCTTCACCACGTAATAGATGGGGCCAGAAACGATAACCATAATTACGTAGCTGAGATGTCGTTTCTACAATATGCCATTCCGGCTTGGTATCTAAACGGATATTTGACAAACTGAATGCAGTCGACAGCCAATCCAGTATATCCTCATCTTCCTCCTTCGAATAGGAGCAGGTAGAGTAGATTATAATCCCATTCTCCTTCAATGCGGGCATTACATCGGCCAGAATCCTTTGCTGACGTTGACTACACAGGATCACGTTATTTTCGCTCCACTCCTTAATCGCATCTTCGTCCTTTTTAAACAAGCCACTGCCGCTACAAGGTGCATCCACTACAATCACATCGAAAAACCCCTTGAGCTTAGCAAAATCACGCGGATCATTATGGGTTACAATTACATTGTTACATCCCCATTTCACGATATTATCCTTCAATACATTCACACGCTGCCGGATCACCTCGTTGCTTACTAGCAGACTGCTTTTGGACAGTAAGGACTGAATAAGTGTAGATTTCCCTCCCGGCGCTGCACATAGATCCAGTATTTTTAAGGGTTTGGATAAATCCACCGTTTGCTGTAATACGTGCTCTATAAACATGCTGCTGGCTTCTTGCACATAATAACAACCGGCATGAAATAACGGATCAAATGTAAATGAAGGACGTTCCGATAAATAATATCCATGAGAGGACCAAGGAACCCTTTCTATGGAGCCGGAGAAAATATCATGGATTGCTTCCGACTTCTGTGGATGAACTCGAATGGAAGTAATGGGTGTTGCCGATGTATGCACGTTCAGAAAAGCCGCTTCATCAAAGCCTTCCACACCTTGCAACGATTGAATTAATGGCTGAGGGATTTGCACTTTTCGAAACAAATAAATCAGTTAAAAACGAATAGCAAAACGCTGTTTTTCTTTAAACTCTTTGCGAAAACTAATGATGCCAATATAGAACAAATCAATATCACAGGTCACCGCTTCATGTTGCACAATATTAGCCCAGGCATTATCCATTTCTTTGCTCCAGTGAATATCGTCAAATATTAGCAATGTATCATTATGCACATGGGGTAATAACTGCCTGAAATACCTTTCCGTCGGCTCCTGTCGATGATTACCATCGAGAAAGACAAAGTCGATACCTGGGTTTTGCATTAAAACAGACTCCAATATATCATCAAAATTACCTATAATACTTTCAACATTGGTAAGACCCAAAGCTGCAAAGTTCTCACGCGCTTTTGCAGCAATGGTAGATGCTCCCTCAATAGTGATCACTTTGGNCTGCGGATTGGCTAAAGCCAAATAACTGGTAGTAATACCCAAAGAAGTGCCTAGCTCCAGTATAGTGCGTGGCTGATAATACTTCACCATACGATACAGTAATTGACCAAACTTTCTAGGTTTTACTGTAGTTTTTGCGATAGAGGCCACACTTCTTCTGTTGGAAGATGTAATAGCAGAACCAGCTCCTAAGTCTTGTATCAGAAGTTCTGTGTTATCCGCCAACATGCGGGTACGTATCNCTTCTACTCTTTCATAATCCTCATACTTCGTAAAATCGTTCATCACTTTTGTGATAAATTCAAATACAAAGGGCGAATGCGTTCCATGCCCTTTACTATTGGCAGCATGTATGTAAAATTGGAAATACTTAGCTGCAGCTTGTAATGGTGAATATACCAAGGGTACAGTCTTTTTTAAACGTTCAACAAAAACTCACATCATTTTCTTTCCCATAGCTCATACGTAAAATCGTATGCATGACGTTCATCTGCGGTATTCTTGATACTGCTTACCAAGCGCCACTCTTTTTCATCAATAGGTGGGAAAAAGGTATCGCCTTCTATCACCGTATCCACCCTAGTCATATATATCTTGTTAGCTTTGGGATAATACATTTTATAAATCTCTCCGCCTCCAATTACCATCAGCTCTTTCACGTCCATTTCCTTCACCAAAAATTCTACATCCTTCATTGTATTCAGTACGATCGCACCTTCAATCTTTAAATCCTTTTGCTTGCTTAGCACAATATTTTTCCTTCCTGGTAAAGGTCGTTTAAAACTTTCAAACGTCTTACGCCCCATCACAACAGGCATCCCCCAAGTAACATTTTTAAAATGCTTCATATCATCAGGCAGATTCCACACTAGCCCGTTATCCTTACCTATTACGTTGTTGTTGGACGCTGCTACTACCAGAGAGATATTCATGTAATACAAAATTAAAAATAATCGAATCCGTTTCAGTGCCCTTATACAGCAACCGGAGCTTTAATTGCCGGATGATGCTGATATCCTTCCAACACAAAATCTTCGTACCGAAAGTCGAAAATATTTTTCACCTCCGGATTAAGTTTCATGGTAGGTAATGGATAGGGCTCCCTACTCAACTGCAGCTTTACCTGCTCCAGATGATTGTTATAAATATGTACATCGCCAAAGGTATGAATAAACTCTCCTGGCTGCAAATCACAAACCTGTGCAATCATCATGGTAAGTAATGCATAGGATGCTATATTGAAAGGCACCCCTAAGAATACATCAGCACTCCGCTGGTAGAGCTGACAGGAAAGCCTTCCGTTCGCCACATAAAATTGGAACAGCGTATGACAAGGCATCAAGGCCATTTCCGCAAGCTCCCCCACATTCCAGGCACTAACAATCAGCCTGCGGCTATCCGGCGTTTTCTTTATTTGTTCAACTAGTTCACTAATCTGATCAATCACTTTACCATCCTTCCCTTCCCAGCTACGCCATTGTTTGCCATATACAGGACCTAGATTACCGTTTTCATCAGCCCATTCATCCCAGATGGTTACACCATGTTCTTTCAGATAACCGATATTCGTATCCCCTCTCAAAAACCATAACAACTCATAAATAATACTTTTTAGATGTACTCTTTTAGTAGTAACTAGGGGAAAACCTTTTTGCAGGTCGAAGCGCATTTGATAACCAAACACACTGATAGTACCTGTACCAGTACGATCGGTTTTCTGTACACCATTATCCAAAATATGCTGAAGTAGCTGAAGGTATTGTTGCATGGCTGCAATATAATGATTCTACCGCTTGTGTGGGTAGGGAAAAACTTTTATGTGGGCAAGCTGTTAATTGTGTATTTTTAAGAAAAACAATATGTCGGAACAAAATTATAACAACCATGTCCGTTACTACATACCGCATCACTTCGTTTTTTACCCAATTAGCTGTCTTCTACTCTTTTTCGGAGTTTACAAAGCCCTCAAAAGTGAGGGTGAGCTAGCGGCTGTTTGGTGGATGCTTACAATAATTCTAGCATTAATTATAGGGTTATCCTTTATGTTGAGACAGCATTATGCCCTAACGCTGCAAAATAGAATGGTTGTACTAGAAACGCATTTGAGGTATTTCAAGCTTACAGGGAAAGACTTTGAGCCAGTGGAACGTCGGCTAAGTTTTCAACAAATTGCAGCGCTTAGATTTGCATCGGATGAAGAATTTCTTTTCTTACTACAGAAAGCTGTGGATGAAAATACCGATCCCGCAACTATAAAGCGCTCTATCAAAACCTGGCGTGCCGATTACCGAAGGGTTTAAGCGCCTTTACGTCTACGGATTTCTTTTAAAATCAATTTCAATTCCCGACCGGTTTGTCCTTTTACGGACGTATTTTCCTGTGCACGGCGCATCAAATAAGGGATAACGCTTTTGAGCGGTCCGAATGGCAAATATTTGCTCACATTACACCCCAATTGTGCCAGATTGAATGTGATATTATCACTCATTCCGTATAACTGGCTAAAGTTCACATGCGGATGGTCGAATGCAATACCCATTGTTTCCATCTGCTGCACTGCCAATAGATTACTGTTTTCGTTGTGAGTAGCTATGAGTACGGATACCTTGTCCAGATTATTTAGACATAGCGTAACACCTGCATCAAAATCGCGATCGCTAGCAGCCTTATCCGGCTGTATAGGTGATGGATACCTGAGCTTTTCAGCACGCTTTCTTTCCTTTTCCATATAAGCACCGCGTACCCAGCTTGGCCCCCATTATAAACTTTCTTTCTTTACCGGCTTCAATACAATCATGAAGAAAGGCCAGCCTATCATGTCTGTAATGTTGTATGGTATTAAATATGACGGCTTTTTCTTTATTAAAGGAATCCATCATCAACATTACTAAAGCATCTATAGGATCCTGTATCCATGTCTCTTCTGCATCGACCAATACTCCTACGTTTTGCTTAGCAGCTCTCTCGCAAATACGCAACATACGAGTTCTTACCCGATGCCATTCTTCGCGTTCTTGGGGTGTAATTTCTTCTAGAGCACAAAAATATCTCTTTATAAGAGACCCCTTTTTACTATGCATCAATGTATCGAGTTTCTCCAGCAACGCAAACCTAGCCAGCCCCGTAATTTTTATACTCATAAACGGGATGTTCGGCTGGGAGGCTGCATAATCGATTACCCGCACAAACTCTGCAGCGGCATGATCATACTCATCTTCGCTTCCTTCGCCTCCTTCAGCACCATAGTCAAGAATAACATCTACATGAAACTTTCCCAAGGTATGGGCTACAGCTGCAGTTTGCTCAAGCGTTTCACCACCTGTAAATTGTCTGAAGATGGTTTTCCGGATAAGGCCACTAATCGGTAATCCCACTTTCATGGCCCAGGGAATTAGCGTAGTACCCACCTGCACCAGCATAGGGGGACTCATCATACGGAATAACCTACACGATCTCCTCAACTCCGCATCCGACAGGTATCGAAATGCGAATTCCGTGTTGTCAAAAGATATTGAAGCCATATTATTTTAAAAAATACAGCTACGCTCTTCAGATTTATATGAAATGACGAAGAGAAGTCGTAAAGTCTCTTCCTTTCAGATGCGGTTTATAGCAAACCTGCAAGTTCTAGACTTTTCTTTTTCAGTCGTCGTTCCTCAATACTTTCCAGAATAGAATCTGGTTCTAGTATTAAAGAAGTGCCATTTTCTTTCCACCAGGTTTTTTTCTTAAGTTTGGGTAGCGCGATTACTCCTGAGAGATATTTCCGGTCTTCCTGAGCATGCCATTGTTCTATCCATTCAAAATCATCGGTGGGCACAAATTTTATATCACTGAAGCTTACGTAGACGCGCAAATATATGTCATCATTCAATTGGTTGGGCTCATGATGATATAATTTTTTATATTCGTATTTATAATCATACCTAAGTGCAGACAAATCACTCAATACTGCTGAGGCTGTAGGAAAACTACCTGCGCCTTTTCCATAGAAAAATTGTTGATCGGCAAATCCGCTTTCTATCACCACTCCGTTATATTCGTTTCTTACAAACGATAAAGGATTATCGGCGGTCACGAACTGTGGCAGCACAAAAGCAGCCACGCCACCTTCCACCAGCTTTTTAGCTTGTGCTACCAGCCTTATCTGTTGACCTCGAGACTTGGCCACTGCCGCATCCGATTTATGTATGTTTTGTATTCCTGTAAAGAGAATTTGATCGGGTGTGGTAACAATCCCATAAGCATGACATAAAAATATCGTCCATTTGTTCAGTGCATCGTATCCTTCCACATCCAACGTAGGATTACTTTCGGCAAAACCCTGCTGTTGTGCTAGTAATAAAGCCTCTCTGAAGCCAAGACGCTCATCAAACATCTTCGTCAAAATAAAGTTGGTACTGCCGTTTACAATAGCCCGGATGCTATGTAATAAGTCGTTATCGTAGTATTCTTCCAGATTTCTAATAGCCGGAATGGATGCACATGCGGAAGATTCATATAGGAAGGAACGGCCGGTTTTTTGTTGTAGTTCCAATAACTCCTGCAGATGCTCTGCTATCATCTTTTTACTGGAGCTCACTACATCCTTTTTGTTCAGCAATGCTGTTTTTACGATATCAAATGCTGCATTTGCATCATCGATAACTTCTACGACAACATTAATTTCTTCATCCTGCAGTATTTCGTCTTTATCAGTTGTGAACAATGATGAAGGAGCATTTCTTTTTTTATCAGGATGCTTGATACATACTTTTTTAATGTATGCACTTAAGGAGGGGGTTTGTTCCAGCACTCTGTACAAGCCTTCTCCCACTACTCCAAATCCAAACATTCCTATTACTAGCTGTCTATGTTTGCTCATTTATGTATAGATTATATAAATTTCAATATAGTTATAACCCTATCCGTGCGTGTAAATTATTTACACAATTCTCCCTGCTCAATAAAGCTACTGATAGCTGCAGTGAGCTGCTCAAATTCAAGCAAGAATCCATCATGTCCATAATCAGAATTAATCAGTTTTACACGGGCATTGGGAATATGCTGCGCCAAAAACTCCTGCTCATACAATGGGAATAATATATCACCTTCCAAGCTTAACACTAAAGTCTTGGCTTTGATAGTATGCAATGCAGCTTGCACACCGCCTCTGCCTCTTCCCAGATTATGGGAGTCCATACTTTTAGTAAGGGCATAATAGCTAAATGCGTTGAATCTTTTTGAAAGCTTTTCGCCTTGATAACGCTGATAGCTTTCGCTTCTGAATCCTTCTATCATTTCATCATTGAGGTCAGCCTGGGTTTTATTATAAGCGATATCGGTGCGATAAGATAGTAACGCAATACTGCGTGCTACTTCCAGACCTTTTTTTCCGGCATCTTCTTTCTTTTCCCACCAAGTACTGTCTGCTTCAATAGCAAACCGTTGCGAAGCATTGAATGCCTTTCCCCATGGAGAATGAACCGCATTCGTTGCAATGGGTATAATATAGGAAAACAGATCTGGATCCTGTACAGCCCACTCCAATAACTGTTGCCCTCCTGTGCTGCCTCCAATACCAATTTTTATTTTATCGACACCAAGCTCTTTTTGCAACAAGCGATAAGCCTGTACCATATCTCTTATGGTAAAGAAAGGAAAATCGTGATAGTAGGGTGCGCCCGTATCGGGATTGATGTCCAGCGGACTAATACTTCCATAACAGCTACCCGGCATATTCACACAAATGATAAAATACTTGGCTGGATCAAATACACGTCCTTCCCCCACCATTTCCGGCCACCATTCATGTGGTTTGCTGTTAGCTGTAAGAGCATGGAATATCCATACCACATTATCTTTATTTTCATTCAGCTGACCATACGTAGTGTAGGCCAGATGCAGTTTCTGCAAAACTGCTCCACTTTCCAATTGAAACGCTCCTGTGTGTGTAAATATCTTATGATCCAGTATTTTTTAGAAACTGCCTCACCGTACCAACTGCACTGATGAGGCAGTTGAAAGTAACTCTGTATTAAGCGAAAATGTTAGCAAATGCTTGTTCGAAATCGGCTTTAATATCATCGATGTGTTCAATACCCACGCTGATACGAATCAAATTATCCAGAACGCCTGCGCTCTTTCTTTCTTCTTCTGTAAGCTGTTCGTGGGTGGTAGAAGCTGGATGAATAGCCAGTGTTTTAGCATCGCCCACATTTGCCAAATGGCTTACCAGCTTTAGATTATCGATGAACGCACGTCCTTTTTCAAATCCGCCTTTAATACCAAACTGGAGTACGCCACCCGCACCTTTAGGTAGATATTTCTGAGCCAAATGGTAATACGGGCTGCTTTCCAATCCCGGATACCATACGAACTCTACTTTATCGTGAGCCTCCAGCCACTTAGCCANCTCCAANGCATTATCTACGGTNCGTTGTACACGCAACGACAGTGTTTCCAATCCTTGCAACAACAGGAAGGAGTTGAACGGGCTTAAGCAGGCACCAAAATCACGCAATCCTTCTACTCGGGTACGAATGGCAAATGCAATATTGGGGAGCCCTAACGGATTGCCTTCGCCAAAAACTTCCCAGAACTTCAGTCCATGATACCCTTCCGAAGGTTCAGTAAACTGCGGGAATTTACCATTACCCCAATTGTAATTACCGCCATCGATAATAACNCCTCCAATACTGGTACCATGACCACCAATCCATTTGGTAGCAGAATGTACCACTATATTAGCGCCATGTTTAATGGGCTGGAACAAATAGCCTCCCGCACCAAACGTGTTATCTACAATCAGCGGAAGATCCACTTCTTTTGCCAGTGCCGCGATTTTTTCAAAGTCGGGAACATTCAGTCTGGGGTTACCCAATGTTTCTAAGTAAATAGCTTTGGTTTTATCATCAATCAGTTTTCTGAAGCTTTCGGGATCATCAGCCTCAGCAAAACGCGCTTCGATACCCAAACGCTTGAAAGAAACTTTAAACTGATTATAAGTACCCCCATAGAGGAAAGAACTGGTTACAAAATTGTCTCCGGCCTGTAAAATATTGTTGATGGCCAAAAACTGAGCTGCCTGACCTGAAGAGGTGGCCACAGCCGCTACCCCTCCTTCCAATGCTGCGATGCGTTGTTCAAACACATCGGTTGTGGGGTTCATGATACGTGTATAGATATTACCAAACTCTTTTAGACCAAAAAGATTGGCAGCATGTTCGGCATTCTTGAACTGAAAAGAAGTGGTTTGATAAATAGGAACAGCACGGCTACCTGTTGTAGGATCCGGTATCTGACCTGCATGTACCTGCAGGGTCTCAAAACGTAAAGCGTTACTCATAAAGTGAAGTTTTTTAAGTTAATGCGTGAAAAATAAATTGTGAAAACTAAAAACCAGAAGTGAAAGACTTTAAAAGTCCAAAAGAAGATATGTTGCTATGCCCCGAAAGGCATACAACAGCAGCAACAACACATCATGTGTGTGAAGCAGTTATGAGCGATATGATAATATTGTTTTTGCAACATGTCCTCTAAAATTTTCTCAATTTTTAGTCTAAAGGTTCCGTTCCAGATCCTTATCAAGAGGGCATTTACGAAAAAAGCCCTCCTGTAAGCAGGAGGGCTTCAAATATGTTTGAATACATCACATTCTAACCAATATTGAAACTTCCAGCTTATCTTTCTACGCTTACAGCGTAGTAGGAATTGGCACCTTGTTCCGCGTCACTGAAACAGGTTGCCAAGGCTTCATTGGGCCTATACCCTCTGCCTTTCTTGATAAGTTCCTGATCTACATCAGGATTCAAAGAACCACGTCGGCCGCTGCCAACGAGGTGCAAATATAATACATTATTCCAAATAAAAAAGTTAGAATTGAGAACGCT
>Ga0065720_1003328_pt1 | contig 19007 bp, 15 predicted proteins | sample Thericmetagenome_FD_59107 | JGI IMG/M metagenome (GOLD analysis project Ga0065720, IMG submission 59107) | Thermophilic microbial communities from the Joint Bioenergy Institute, California, USA of rice/straw/compost enrichment - eDNA_2 v2... | ecosystem: Engineered > Solid waste > Grass >...
TCCATGCTCGCGCTCGCGTCGAGCAGCACCCAGGTCTCCAGCTCCCGGTCGGCGACGAGGTCCCGCACGTACGGCTCGCGCATCCGGGCCGTGGCGTTCCAGTCCATCAGCCGCACGTCGTCGCCCGGCAGGTAGGGGCGCGCCTCGGCCGGCTCGGTGCCCGGCCCCGGCAGCAGCCCCAGGTGGTCGCCCTGCAGCAGGCCGTCGACCCGCCGGGTGACGACCAGCTCCAGCCGCCGCAGCTCCCGCTCGGGCAGCAGGCGGCGGATCGCCGCGCCGGTCTGGTCGCCGGTCGGCGGGCCGCCCGATGGCGCTGGCGCGCCGCCGCGGCCCCGGCGGAAGGGCATCACGCCGCCGCCTCCTCCTGGCTCGGCGCGACCGTGGGCTGCGGCACCGCCTCGACGATCCGGTCCACCACCTGNCGCGCGGTGACGCCGTCGGCGAGCGCGTCGAACGACAGCACGAGCCGGTGNGCGATCACGTCGTGGGCGAGGTCGCGNACGTCGCCGGGGAGCACGTACTCGCGCCCCCGCAACAGGGCGAGNGCGCGCGCCGCGGCGACNAGGCCGAGGGTGGCGCGCGGGCTCGCGCCGAACGCGAGCATGCGGCCGACCTCGGGCACGCCGTACCGGTCGGGTTCGCGGGTGACGTAGACGAGCCGGACCGCGTACTCGGCGACGGCGTGGTGCACGAACACCTGCTCGGCCCGGCGCTGCAGCCGGACGAGGGCGGCGGTGTCGAGCACCTGCTCGGGCGCGGGCGGGTCCACGCTCATCCGGTAGAGGATCGCGAGCTCCTCCGATTCGCTCGGATACCCCACGTCGATCTTCATGAGGAAGCGGTCCCGCTGCGCCTCGGGCAGGTGGTAGACGCCCTCGGACTCGATCGGGTTCTGCGTGGCGAGCACGAGGAACGGCGACGGCACCGGGTGGGTGCGCCCGCCGATGCTCACCTGCCGCTCGGCCATCACCTCCAGCAGCGCCGACTGGACCTTCGCGGGAGCCCGGTTGATCTCGTCGGCGAGCACGAGGTTCGCCATGATCGGGCCGAGCTCGATGTCGAAGCTCTCGGTCGACGGGCGGTAGACGCGGGTGCCGATGATGTCGGCCGGCACCAGGTCGGGGGTGAACTGGATGCGGGCGAAGGTGCCGCCGATGACCGAGGCGAGGGTCTCGGAGGCGAGGGTCTTGGCGATCCCCGGCACGCCCTCCAGCAGGCAGTGCCCGCGGGCGAGGACCGCGACGAGCAGCCGCTCGACCATGTGGTCCTGGCCGACGATCACCCGCTTGACCTCGAACAGGGCCCGCTCCAGCAGCCGGTGCTCGCCCGGCGCGCCCCCGTCCGCGGCGGGCCCGGTCACGGCTCCACCCCCGTGCCGCCGCCGTGCGGGCAGTTCTGGTCCGCGGTGAGGCGGAGGGTGAGCCGGTACTTCTCCCCCGGGTCCACCGGGTCGGCGAAGGCCGCGCTCCCGGTGATCAGGAACGCGCCGCCGGCGAGCGCCGCCAGCAGGGCGGCGGACTTCCAGCGTGGTCGTGACATGAGTCGTTCGTCCCTTCGATGGGCTGGGCACGTTCGACTCGATGTCATCAAATCGTTGCGAAAAACCGCGTAAGTCGTGTCTTTATACTGCTTTTCGCAATGGGCTCCTAGCCTGCGGAAATGACGCCGTTTCAGCGTTATCTCGCCGAAGAAATCGCGATCGATCACGCGGACGGGCTGATCGAGCGCCGCGAGGCGCTGCGCCGGCTCGCCCTCCTCGGGCTCGGCGTGCCCGCCGCCACCGCCCTGCTCGCGGCCTGCGGCGCCGGTGACGACACCGGCGGTGACGCCGCGGCGGCCGGGCCCTCCGCCGACCGGCCCGGCACGCCCGCCACCGCCCCCGCGGGGCCGTCTCCCCTGCCCACCGAGGCGATCACCTTCGCCGGGCCGGAGGGCACCACGCTGCAGGCCGCCTGGGCCCCGGCCGAGAACCCGCGCGGGGCCGTGCTCGTCATCCACGAGAACCGGGGCCTCACCGACCACATCCGCTCGGTCGCCGGCCGGCTCGCCGCCAGCGGCTTCTCCGCGCTCGCGATCGACCTGCTCTCCCGCGAGGGCGGCACGGCCGCGGTGGGGGACGAGGCCCAGGTGATAGCGACGCTCGGCGGCATCCCGCAGGAGCGGTTCGTCGCCGACATGCGGGCCGCGCTCGACGAGCTGGAGCGCCGCGCCTCCGGTTCGAAGCTCGGCATGACCGGCTTCTGCTTCGGCGGCGGCATGACCTGGCTGCTGCTCGCCTCCGGCGAGCCGCGCCTCGCCGCGGCCGTGCCGTTCTACGGCCCGCTACCGGACGACGCGGACTTCTCCGGCAGCCGGGCGGCGGTGCTCGGCGTCTACGCCGAGCAGGACGCGCGGGTGAACGCGACCCGGGAGGCCGCCAGGGCGGCGCTGGAGCGGGCCGGGCTGAAACACGAGATCGTCACCTTCCCGGGCGTCGACCACGCGTTCTTCAACGACACCGGGCAGCGGTACGACGCCGGGGCCGCCGCCCAGGCGTACCAGCGCCTGATCGACTGGTTCGGCGAAAACCTCGCGTGAACGGGAAAGGGGCGGGCGCCGTACCCCGGCGCCCACCCCTGCGAAGCCGTTCCTCCCCGCGTCCCCTAGTCGTCGAGGCGCTCCCGCAGGTACGGCAGGACCTGGTCGATCGAGATGCGCTCCTGGGCCATCGTGTCGCGCTCGCGGACCGTCACCGCCTGGTCCTCCAGGGTCTCGAAGTCGATCGTCACGCAGTACGGCGTGCCGATCTCGTCCTGGCGGCGGTAGCGGCGGCCGATCGCGCCCGCGTCGTCGAACTCGACGTTCCAGCGGCGGCGGAGCTGGTTGGCGAGGTCGCGCGCCTTCGGCGACAGGTCGGCGTTGCGGGACAGCGGCAGCACGGCGACCTTCACCGGGGCGAGCCGGTGGTCGAGCCGCATCACCGTGCGCTTCTCCATCTGGCCCTTGGCGTTCGGCGCCTCGTCCTCGGCGTAGGCGTCGAGCAGGAAGGTGAGCACGCACCGGTCGACGCCGGCCGCGGGCTCGATGACGTACGGGATGAACCGCTCGCCGGTCTCCTGCTCGAAGAACGACAGGTCCGCGCCGGACGACTTGGAGTGCGTGGTGAGGTCGAAGTCGGTGCGGTTCGCGATGCCCTCCAGCTCACCCCACTCGGCACCGGCGAAGTTGAACCGGTACTCGATGTCGACGGTGCGCTTGGAGTAGTGGGACAGCTTCTCCTGCGGGTGCTCGTAGAGGCGCAGGTTGTCCTTGTTGATGCCGAGATCGACGTACCAGCGCATGCGCTCGTCGATCCAGTACTGGTGCCACTCCTCGTCGGTGCCGGGCTTGACGAAGAACTCCATCTCCATCTGCTCGAACTCGCGGGTGCGGAAGATGAAGTTGCCCGGGGTGATCTCGTTGCGGAACGACTTGCCGATCTGGCCGATGCCGAACGGGATCTTCCGCCGCGCCGACTGCTGCACGTTCAGGTAGTTGATGAAGATGCCCTGCGCGGTCTCCGGCCGCAGGTAGGCGAGGCCCGACTCGTCCTCGACCGGGCCGAGGAAGGTCTTGAGCAGGCCGTTGAACATGCGGGGCGGGGTGAAGGCGCCCTTGGTGCCGCAGTTCGGGCAGGTCACCTCGTCGAGGCCGGTCGGCTTGCGGCCGTGCTTCGCCTCGAACGCCTCCTCCAGGTGGTCGGCCCGGAAGCGCTTGTGGCAGGACTGGCACTCGGTGAGCGGGTCGACGAACTCCTTGACGTGGCCGCTCGCCTCCCACACCTCGCGGGCGAGGATCACGCAGGAGTCGATGCCGACGACGTCCTCGCGGGCCTGCACCATGGCCTTCCACCACTGGCGCTTGACGTTGTTCTTCAGCTCGACGCCGAGGGGGCCGTAGTCCCAGGACGCGCGGAGGCCTCCGTAGATCTCGCTCGACGGATAGACGAGCCCACGGCGCTTGGCGAGGCTGACGAGTGTGTCCATCACGTCGGTACGGCGTGCCATCAAAGACTCCATCCGGCTGGCGGTCGGGGTTGGTTCGCGTCGAATCCAGGGAGCATCATGCCGATCGGCCCTGCGTCACCTGCTCGATCCTGTCCCCCTAGCCTAGGGGAGTTCCATGATGCCCGCGGCCACATTACTAGCGGGACGGCGCGCCCCGCGCGCGCCCGCGCCGCCTCATTTCGTGGACGCCTCCGTGGACACGACCTCGAACGCGCTCGGCTCGTTGACCATAAGGGACATCAGCGGATACATCGTCATCCGCGCCGCGGAGAGCGCGCGGCGGTAGAAACCCGCGCCGTCCCACTCGCTGACGATCGCCCACAGCTCCGGCTCGTCCACCGCCCGGCCCACGCGTCCCGACCGGTAGCCGGGCTGGGCCGCGAACACGTCGAGCACCTCGCGCGCGTGCGCGGCGAACTCCTCGGCCCGCCCCGCGGGCACCGAGTACCGGATCACAGCGAACATGCACCCAAGAATCCCACGTCCCGCCCGCGCGCCGGACCACCGGGGAGGGGGTCACCGCCCGCGCCGGGACCGGCCCCCGGCTCCGGTCGGGCGCCGCGGCCCCGCCTTCGCCGGCGCTCGCCGCCACCCGCCCTCGTCGCCCCGCGCTCGCCGTCGCACGTCCTCCCCGTGCCGCCATCACCGGCTCCCCGTTCCGCCATCACCGGCGGATCCGGGCGGTCCCTCCCCCGCCGCCTTCGCCGTCGCGCCGCTCCCGCCGGGCAGGCCGGGACGGATCCTCCCCGCCGGCGGGCACGCTCCGCATGGGTGCGGTTCACCCGCGCACGCGGTCGGCATTAGGCTCTGGGCGTGGCGTCCAAGCACGATCGAGAGCCCGCGGCGGGCCGGCCCGCGCACCCGCTCGCCAGGAAGCCCGCGCCGGGCCGTACCGGGCGGAAGGCGGCGCGGCCCCTGCCCCCGGGCGAGCAGTTCTTCACCCCCGGCGCGACCGGCCTGCGCCGCGCCGTCGAGCTGAAGAGCGCTACGCCGCTGGTCTTCCTGTTCCAGCTGCCCCGCTGGATCCTGCCGGTGGTCATGGTCGTGCTGCTGCTCGCCGGGCTCGCCGTACCGGACTGGCGCGGCGGCGTCGCCGTCCTCCCGGTCCTCGCCTTCGTCGTCTGGCTCGGCTACCTGTCCTGGCCCTCCCTGCGCCCGGGGGGCAGGCTGCTCCGGGTCGCCCTGGGCGCCTTCCTCACCCTCCTCGCCGCCGACCGTTTCGGCCTCTTCTGATCCGCGCCGATATCAGGACGTACCCCTGAGGAGCGGCCGAACGGCCCGGCCGACGACGGTCATCTCTCGCGCGCTCCGGCCGCCGATCCCTCCGCCACCGGTGCGCGCGCGTCGACCGGACGCATGCGTGAGACGACGCCCGGCAGGCCGCCGCGCCGCCTGGCGACGAGCAGCGCGATCACGCTCACGAGGAGGAAGAGCTGGTCGGGCTCGGCGTCGAGGGCGGCGAGGAGCTGCCATCCGCCGATCCCGGCGAGGTAGCGCAGCGCCCGGGCGAGCGGCTGCGGGCGCACGCCGCCCTCCCAGCGGAGCAGTACGGCGTGGTCGCCCACGGTGCCCCCGGTGACGAGCACCAGCGCGCCGAGCACCACGAACGGGACGAGCGTCGAGATCGGCGTCCGCACGAAGGACGTCGGGTCTCCGCCGACCACGCCCGCCCGCACCAGGTTGAAGACGATCAGCGCGGCGCTGCCGACGAGCCAGACGGACAGGGCGTCGCACAGCATGCCGAGCAGCCGCCGCCGGATCGTCACCGGCTGCGGCCGCGACGGCATGGGCTCGCCGGCGCGGCGCGCCAGCCACGGGTTGAGCCCCCGGGAGAGGAGGCCGCCGAGCGCCGCGCCCGTCGTGTTCGCGATCAGGTCGTCGACGTCGAACAGCCGGTACGCGCACGGGTAGATGCCCCACACGCCCGTCAGCTGGGTCAGCTCGATCACGAGCGAGATCGCGAGGCCCGTGCCGGTCGCGACGAGGAATCCGCGCCGCCAGACCATCCGCAGGAAGAACCCGAGCGGCACGAACAGGCACACGTTGAGCGCGACCTGCAGCACGGCCGGGTTCCGCACCAGCCGGCTCACCGAGTCGGCGGGATACCTGAGGATGTCGTCGACGAACGTGAACGGCACCGTCTGCGCGGGAAGGCAGCGCACGGTGCCGGGGTTGGGCAGTGGCAGCAGCGTATAGGTCCACAGCGCGAGGGCGTAGACGAGAAACGCCGCCCACAGCAGCGTCTGCCAGGCCGTCAGCCGCCCGTGGCGGCGGTACTGCACGGCGACGAACGGGACGAACAACAACATCCCCACGACCACGCCGAGCACGACGGCGGCCGCCGCGGGAAACCACTGACCCAGCATCCGATCACGCTACTGGAACGCGTCCTGACAATTGTCAGTTTCGCCGGATAACGACCAGATCGTCCGACCGATCGGTCCCGCTACGCCGCCCGCGACCACGTACGGCACCGGCGTTTCCGAACATCGCGACATCACTCACAGAGCCGGTCAAACACCTCTAGCTTTGGGCGGCTAGGGGGTGGCATGGCGTGCCGGAGGCGGTGACGGCGGGCGGCGCTGGCGGCCGCGGAGTCCGGAGGGCACCGGGGACGGCGGTGTGGCTCCCGTTTCCGGGGTCGTACGGCCGCGCTCACCGTGATCCGCGACTGGCTGGACGCCGACGACGTGGCGCGGCGGGTCCTGATGGTCACGGACGCCCCCGGGGGCAAGTCCGCAGTGCTTGGCCGCATCGTGACCACCGCCGACCCCGCGATCCGCGAGCGGCTTCCTCGCGACGACGAGGCGGTGAGGGAACCGGCGCCTCGCCCCGGCATGCCCCCGACAAGCGGGCAAGCGATCACAAAGGTGATCGTTCACGTCTGAGCCTGCGACGGCCGAGGGCTGGCGTAGCGTGCCGAATGTGGCGATCTACGAACTCGATCCCGAGACGCTGCGCGAGCGCCTGGCGGAGCTGCCGACGGTGGGAGGTGTACCCGCCCAGACCATCCTGACGGCGCTCGCCTACGCCGTGCCACCAGGCTTCACCCCGCGGTTGTGGAGCACGGCGGTCACCGCCCTTGGCGAGGGCACCGTCCCCGAGCAGGAGCTGTTGCGTTTCGCGCGGTCGTCCGCGGCGGCCTTCCTGGCCGAGTCCGGCGAGCAGGAAGCCGCGCCGGTGTTCCGCCTGTCCCACCAGTCGCTCAACGACGCCCTGCTCGGCCTTCGCGCCCAGCGGATGCCGCGCCCCTCGGACGAGGCCGCCCTGACCAGGGCCTTCCAGCGGATGGGGGCCGAACGCGGCTGGCGGGACGTACCCGGCTACCTCCTCCGCTCCCTCCCCGCGCACGCCGCCCGGGCGGGCATGATCGACACACTGCTGTCCGACGACGACTACCTGCTCCACGCGGACCTGCGGCGGCTACTGGCCTTCTCCGGCCGCGCGACGTCACCGGTCGGTCGCAGCCGTGACCGGCTGCTGCGCCTGACGCCCCAGGCCGCCACCGCCTCACCCGAGATCCGTGCGGCGCTGTTCACGATCACCGAGGCGCTGGAGGATCTCGGCAGCGGGTTCCGCGAAATCACCCGTCCCATGCCCTACAAGGCGGAGTGGGCGGCGACCGGCCGTCCCCGCATCGAACGCATGGTTCTGGAGGGTCACACCCACTGTGTGCACGCGGTGTGCGCCTTCACCCTCGATGACCGCACCCTGCTCGCCACCGCCTCCCGCGACCGCACCATACGGATTTGGGACCCTCGCACCGGCCAGCCGTACCGGACCCTGGAAGGCCACACCGGCTGGGTGAACGCGATATGCGCCTGCGCCCTCGACGGGCACACCCTGCTCGCCTCCGGCGCCACCGACGGAACCGTCCGCATCTGGGATCCCCGCACCGGCGAACAGCACCACGTTCTCGAAGGGCACACCCGCGCTGTAGCGGCCGTGTGCGCCTTCACCCTCGACGGCCGAACCCTGCTCGCCACCGGGGGTGAGGACGGGAGCGTCCGCATCTGGGACCCCCGCACCGGCGAACAGCTCCGCGCCTGGGAAGCCGTCGAGGAGGTCGGTTACATCTCCGATGGGGTGCGGGCACTCTGCGCCTTCACCCTCGACGACCAGACCCTGCTCGCCACCGGCGCCAGTGACCGCACCGTCCGCATCTGGGACCCGCACACCGGCGAACAGCTCCGCGTCCTCGACGGCCACAACGGCTGGGTACGTGGGGTGTGCGCCTTCGCTGTGGACGATCACACGCTGCTCGCCGGCGCCGATGACGAGACCGTCCGCATCTGGGATCCCCGCACCGGCCGACAGCTCCGCACCCTGAACGGCCACACCGACCGGCCACAGGCACTCTGCGCCTTCACCCTCGACGGCCGGACCCTGCTCGCCACCGGCGCCGGCGATCACACCGTCCGCATCTGGGACCCGCACACCGGCGAACAGCTCCGCGTCCTCGACGGCCACAACGGCTGGGTACATGGGGTGTGCGCCTTCACCCTCGACGGCCGAACCCTGCTCGCCACCGCGGCCGAGGATCAGACCGCCCGGATCTGGGATCCGCGTGACGGCGACCGGCGCCGCAGCCTCGAGGTCAACGACGGCTTGATGTGGGTCGCGCACCCCTTCACCCTTGATGGTCAAACCCTGATCGCCACCGGTGGCGTCGACCACACCGTCCGGATCCGGGATTCCCGCACCGGCCGGCAGCTCCGCGTCCTCGAAGGCCACACCCAGTGGATACGAGGGGTGTGCGCCTTCACCCTCGACGGCCGAACCCTGCTCGCCACGGCCGACGACGACGAGACCATCCGCATCTGGGACCCCCGTACCGGCCATCACCACCGCACTCTGAAAGCCAGGGAGCACCCCATCGGCGGGGCGGACGCGCTGTACGCCTTCACTCTCGACGACCGCACCCTGCTCGCCACCGGCGCCGGCGACCAGACCATCCGCATCTGGGACCCTCGCGCGGAGGAGCAGCTTCGCGTCCTTGAAGGCCATACCGGCTGGATACGAGCGATGTGCGCCTTCACTCTCCACGGCGAGACCCTGCTCGCCACCGGCTCCACCGACCGGACCGTCCGCATCTGGGATCTTCGCACCGGCCACCTGCGCCGCACTCTCAACCCCCTCGACGAAGACTTCGGCGCGGTGAACGTGGTGCGCGCCTTCACCCTCGACGACCGCACCCTGCTCGCCACCCTCGACGACAACCACACCGTCCGCATCTGGGATCCCTGCACCGGCCACCTACGCCACACCCGCAGAGACCACACCGAACATGTAACGGCCCTCTGCGCCTTCACCCTCGAGGGCCATCCCCTGCTCGCCACCGCCGCCTACGACCACACCGTCCGCATCTGGGAGCCGGGAACAGGATCGTGCCTGGCGGTCATCGACCTGCACGATGTGGTGCCGGCCATGACATGGGACGGGACGCGGCTGATAGTCGCCCTGCCGACCGGATTACTGGCCATCCGGCCGCTACCGCCACTACTCGATCTCTAGCCCGCTACGCGCGGACGGCGTCAACCGCCGAGCCGGTCGAGTGGTCGCCCGGGTTGCTCCGCCGCTCATGGCCCGGCTCGGCACCCGCGGCCGCTTCGCCACCCTAGGTACGGCTCTCGCCGGTCAGGCGGAGTTCCGCCCACACCGCGTGGCCGACCAGGGGGTTGCCGCGTACACCGGTGCGGTGGGCGAGCTCGCCGACGCCGTACAGGCCGTATCCGTGCTCGTTGAGGTTGAACGTGGGCGACGAGCGGGTGAACGTGGGCCGCCCTCCCCCGCCGAGGTCGTACACGACGATCCGGGCCAGGTCGCCTGCCCTGCTCAGCTCCAGGATGCAGGTTCCGCCGTCCGCACCCGACCGGGTGTACCGGACGGCGTTGGCCGCGAGTTCCCCGGTGATCCATGCGGCGTCGCCCGCCCTCGCGGTGTCGTCGAGGAACAGGCGGGCCAGGGCTCGGGCGTCCGCCACCCGCCGGGCCGTACCGGGGAAGACCTTGCGCCAGGTGACGATGCCCGCGCAGTGGCCGGGCGTGGCCCATACCCGGTCCGGCCGCGGCTCGGGGAACACCGCCCCGCATCGGCGGTCGTCGCGCGGGCCGGGGTCGCGGGCGTCGGGGAGGTAGGGGTCGGGCAGACGAGACACGTGGAGCGCTCCTTCGTGCGAGATCGGGCTGTGCCGCGTCAGAACCCTGGCGTGCCGAGCGGGCCGGCGGGACACCCGGCCGCCGTGCTCTGACCGCCCCACCGGACAGGCGCACTGAGCTGGGTGGACGCGCTGGGACGGCGGGCACGCGACTCCATCGGACGCCGACCAGGTGATCCATTTGATCCACCAGAGCGTGACCATCGTTATACGATCCGTATGCTTCCGCTGGTCACGGGCGGTTGATGAAGGAGGCTCGGATGTCCGGCGAGGGGTATCGGACCCTGCGGCGCTGCCGGTCCTGGAGCGACGCGATGCGCGCCAAGGGCTTCACCTGGGATCAGATCGCCGAGGTGCTGGCGCTGAGCCACAAGGTGAGCCCGCTGCGGCTGTACCGGCTCGCGCACGGCCGTACCGCCACGGACGTCGCCGACGAGTTCAACGCCCTCGACCCGGCCGGTACGGCGTCGCTGCGGGAGAGCCGCCTGCTCGACTTCGAGCGCTGGCCCGCCGGCGGCAGGCGGCCCACCAGGCGGGTGCTCACCGTCCTCGCCCGCATCTACCAGACCGCCGCCCGGAACCTGGTGACCGAAGCCGTCCTGGCCACCTACACCCCCTTAGACCGGGATGTCATCGAACAGACGGACTTCCGTCACCTCGACCCACATCAGCCCNTCGCCCCCTGCCCTGCCCGGCCCGCGAATGTCAGCATGAGGAACAGGGCAGCAGCGTGGCCGGACGAGCAGAACGCGGGCCTGAGNGTCGCGGCATGCGGCGAGCTGCTGCGGGCCGTCACGATCGAGGAGGACGANATGCAGCGGCGGCAACTCCTGTTCGAGCTGTCCCTCGCCCTGGGCGGCCTCCCCGCCCTCCACCTGCTGCGCCACCTCACCCCCGACGAGGAGGGCCGCCTCGCCCGCGCCGTACACGGCACCGGCCGCGTCGACGCCGCCACCGTCGCCACCATCGAAAAGCTCACCGCCCGCTGCCGCCGCCTCGACGACACCTACGGCCCGGCCAAGGTCCTCCCGGTCGTCGAGGCGAAACGCGACCTGGTCGCCCGCCTCCTCGAAACCCAGAGCCTCCTCCCGACCCTGCGCACCCGCCTCGTCCACGTCTACGCCGAACTCGCGCAGCTCGCGGGCTTCCTCCGCTTCGACCAGATGGACTATGCCAGGGCGGCCCAGTCCTTCGACCGTGCGCTCGGAGCCGCACTCGACTGCGGCGACGCGGTCCTCACCGCCTACATCCACCTGTGGCGCAGCGAGATGACCAGCTTCGCCGGCCAGTACGCCAAAGGTTTGGATCACGCCTTGGCCGCGCAGGGCTGGGCCCGCCGCAGCAACAGCAACCTGGTCCGCGCGCTCAGCGAATACGGCGAGTCGGTCGCGCTCGCCCGCACCGGCGACACAACCGGCAGTCTCCGCAAACTCGACCTAGCGAACCACTGGGCGGCCAAGCCGACCCCGCACGAACCGCCCTACCTGTACTGGGTCACGGAATCCGGGGCCATGCGAGGATCGACGAGCTTCGTCTACAACATCGTCGGCCGTCCCAAAGAAGCCCTCGCCATGGCACGGCAGCCCAAGGGCACGTACAGCCGCGAAGGGGCATTCGACCTGATCCGCCAAGCGGTCGCCCTCACCCAGCTGAAGGAGATCCCCGAAGCCGCCAACAAGCTGGCCGCCGCCATCCCCCTGATGCACACCCACAGCTCCGCCCGCCTCAGACACCGCTTCAGCGAAGCCCGCACCGCCCTCAACCCGTGGTCGGGCAACGCCCACGTCCGCGCCCTCGACGAGCAGCTAAGACTTGCCAGCACAGGTGCAGAAAAGGCATGACGCGGTTTTCGCGCCTCCTTGCAGTGGTCACGCATCGTCGTTGTAGAAGCGCCAGCGACACCAGACAGTCGAATCCATCGCAGTGGCGAATCAGTCACCATGCACAGGGATCGGCACCGCATGCCCTCCCACCACCAGAACGGTGACGTCGCGGGGCCGTAGTGGACTACCTTCCGCACAAGCGGTCGCGAAAAGGACCATGCCCATCTAGGCTTCGGCGGCGAGGGGTGGTGAAGCGTGCCGAAAGTGGTGACGTACGAGCTCGATCCCGAAACGAATGTACAGTTCGAGATCGAGCCTCTACCGGGGTTTCAGGCGGCCGGGGCCGACGAGATCGCGGGGCAGGTTCGGGCCGCCGTGGAACCTGCGGTACGGGCGGCCCAGGTCGTGTTGGAAAAGGCCAAGCAGATGGCCCCCAAGACGGTCGAGGTGAAATTCGGCATCAAGGTCAGCGGCACGGCGAACTGGCTGGTGGCCAAGGCCGCGACCGAGGGCAACTTCGAGGTCACGCTGATTTGGGAGCCAGCCCAAGCCCAGCAGGCAAAGGCCGGTGAGGCGGAGACCACCGCCGGGTCATGAGCGCTGATCCCGTCGCTGGTCCGTCCGCTCGCTCATGGATAGCTGCGATCCACACAAGCGAAGACGACTACGCACCGATCGGGTCCGGCGTGGTCATCGACACGCGACGGATTCTCACCTGCGCCCATGTGGCGATGGCCGGGAACACAGTCAGGCAACCGTTGTGGGTCGCGTTTCCTATGAGCGAGGGTGATTTCACCATCCGGCGGCAGGTCGCGCACGTACGGCTGCCCGGGCCACCCATAGTCAAGGTTGCCGATCTGGCCACCCTGAAAAGATTCGCCGATGTCGCCGTCCTAGAACTGGCCGAGGACATACCACTCGACGTTTACCCCGCTCCCCTGCGGAGCCCCAAACTCGATCAAGTGACCAACCTGGGCTGGTGGGCTCATGGGTTCGTCGCCGGCGATCCCTTGGGACATTCGGCGCATGGGAAGATCGGCGGCACGCTCGGCTATGGGTGGCTACGGCTGGACTCGGACTCGCGCTACCAGGTGGAGCCGGGCTTCAGCGGCACCGGCCTGTGGTCCCCCGACTACCAAGCGGTGATCGGGCTGGTGGGGCAGGCCAACGAACGAGGTGACGGGCGCGCGATCACCCTGTTCCATATCGACCGGTGCCTGCCCGACGAGAAGCTGCTTGAGCTTGCCAACTGGTCGGTCGATCAGGCGGGCGAGGCCGCCCTTGCCGCGTGGGGCTGGGAGCTGAGTACCGATCCGGAAGCCAGGCGGCACTGGCGGCCACGAGCACGAGGGGTCACCAGAGACAGCGAACGCGGCTACCGCTTCCGAGGCCGCACAGCAGCGCTCACGGCGATCCGCGACTGGCTGGACGCCGACGACGTGAAACGCCGGGCACTGGTCGTGACCGGCGATCCCGGCGTTGGCAAGTCGGCCGTGCTCGGCCGCATCGTGACCACCGCCGACCCCACGGTCCGCGAGCAGCTTCCCGCAGATGATCACGCGGTGAAGGCGTCGGTGGGATCGGTGGCCTGTGCGGTGCACGCAAAGGGCAAAACCGCCCTGGACATCGCCACCGAGATCGCGCGAGCAGCCTCCGCTCCTCTGCCTGAAACCGTAGACGATCTGGCCCCCGCCATACGCCAGACGCTGGCTGAACGTCCTGGGCGCCGCTTCAACGTGGTCATCGACGCGTTGGACGAGGCGGCCGGACCTACCGAGGCCCGGCAGGTCATCGCAGATATTGTGCTGGCCCTGACCGAGACCTGCGCCGATGTGGGAGCGCGGGTGGTGGTTGGCACCCGCCGCCGCGACAACGGAGGAAATCTCCTTAGGGAGTTCGCCGGCCGATGCAAGATCATCGATCTGGACCATCCAGACTACTTCACCACCTCCGATTTGACCGCCTACGCCCTGGCGACGTTGCAGTTGGCCGGCGATGAGCGTCCTGGCAACCCCTACGCAGACGACATGGTGGCGGTGCCTGTGGCCCGGCGCATCGCCGAGCTGGCTGAGCAGAACTTCTTGGTCACCGGACTCATGGCCCGCGCTCATGGCCTCCACGACCGTGAAGCGATCGATCCAAATGCCTTGTCCTTCTCCCCGACCGTGGACGGCGCGCTACGCGAGTACCTGGCACGACTGCCGACTGTGGCCGGTATTCCCGCCGAGACCATCCTGACGGCACTGGCCTTCGCCGAAGCCCCCGGGTTGACCGCACGCTTGTGGAGCACGGCCGTAGCCGCTCTCGGCGAGGGAACCATCTCTGAACAGGAACTGCTGCGCTTTGCACGGTCGTCCGCGGCGAACTTCCTGGTCGAGTCCGGCGAGCAGGAGTCTGCGCCAGCGTTCCGCCTCTTCCACCAAGCGCTGAACGACTCGCTGCTTGGCTTCCGTGAACAGCGGATGTCGCGTCAGGCCGACGAGGCTGCCCTGACCAGGGCCTTTCAAAAGCTGGGGGCGGACTATGGGTGGCAGGATGCACCCGCCTATCTCCTTCGTTCACTGCCCACGCACGCCGCTCGAGCGGGCATGATCGACGCATTGCTGTCCGACGATGACTATCTGCTGCACACGGACCTGCGACAACTTTTGCTCTTTTCGGACCGTGCGGTATCACCAGAAGGTCGGAGCCGGGACCGGCTACTGCGTCTGACGCCCCAGGCCGCGACCGCTTCCCCCGCAACCCGTGCGGCGTTGTTCACGATCACCGAGGCACTCGACGATCTTGGCAGCAGCTTTCGCGAAACCACCCATCCCACTCCCTACAAAGCGGAGTGGGCAGCTACTTCTCGTCCCCGCATCGAACGCATGGTCTTGGAGGGGCACACCGACTGGGTGAACGCGGTGTGCGCTTTCACCATCGATGGCCACCCCCTCCTTGCCACCGCCGCCTACGACCACACCGTCCGCATCTGGGACCCCCGCACCGCCCAGCGGCCCCGCACTCTCGAAGGCCACACCGCCGGGGTACAGGCGATGTGTGCCTTCACCATCGATGGCCACGCCTTCCTCGCCACCGCCGCCGAGCAGACCGTCCGCATCTGGGACCCCCGCACCGCTCAGCGGCTCCGCGCTCTCGAAGGACGAACTGGCTGGGTACAAGCGATGTGCGCCTTCACCCTCAACGGCCGCCCCCTCCTCGCCACCGGCTCTGACGACACAACCGTGCGCATCTGGGACCCAGACACCGGCAACCAGCACCGCACTCTCGCAGGCCATACCGGCGGAGTGAACGCGATATGCGCCTTCACCCTCGACGGCCACACCCTCCTCGCCACCGGCTCCGACGACACAACCGTGCGCATCTGGGACCCAGACACCGGCAACCAGCACCGCACTCTTAGAGGCGACACCTACGGGGTCCACGCGGTATGCGCCTTCACCCTCAACGGCCACACCCTCCTCGCCACCGCCAACAGCGAAATCATTCGTATCTGGGACCCTCGCACCGGCAACCAGGAGCGCACTCTCGCAGGCCATACCGGCGGAGTGAACGCGATATGCGCCTTCACCCTCGACGGCCACACCCTCCTCGCCACCGCCGACGGCCACGCCGTCTGTATCTGGGACCCCCGCACCGGCGACCAGCGCCAGATGCTCCAAGGCCGCACCGACTGGGTACGGGCGGTGTGCGCCTTCACCTTGAACGGTCGCACCCTCGTTGCCACGGGCGATTACCACACCGTCCGTATCTGGGACCCTCGCACCGGCAATCAGCAGCGCACTCTCAAAGGCCACACCCGCGGAGTGAACTCCATATGCGCATTCACCCTCGACGGCCACACCCTCCTCGCCACCGCCGCGTACGACCACACCGTCCGTATCTGGAAGCCAGGATCAGGGTCATGCCTGGCGGTCGTACACGTACATCATGAGGCGTCGGCGGTGACCTGGGACGGGGTACGGCTGAACACAGCTTTGTCAGCCGGATTGCTTGCCATCCGGCCTCTACCGCCTCTACTCGATCTCTAGCTCGCTGTCCCGTAGAGAAAAGCTTCAATCACCGAGATAGTAAGTGCGGTTCCGTCAAGAGTAGGGGACAAGTTTGATCGCCCGGCGAAGTCCCTCCATCGGGTGCAATTCAGCACAAGGGCTGCTGGGCGTTCTCAACTGTCACACATGGCTCGCTGTGGTGCCAGTGGCGATCTCGATGGAGTCGCCGTTTCCTCCGTTGTAGGAACTCTGCCGCCGCCAACTGTGACACCTTACCGCCGGGTCGCACGCCATCCGCTGATCCCCCACTTGACGTTGCAGCCAACCCGGTTCGACGTCCGCAGCCCTCGCCACCACAAGTACGGCCCGTGTCGGTAAGGCGGAGTTCCGCCCACATCGTGTGGCCGATCGGAGTGCCCCTGGCTCCCTGGGGTGCGAGGACCGGCTTGCTTGGTCCCCAACTCCAGACCTGAGACCCCGCACCGACCGCCTGCGCCACACCCTCGAATCCTCGAAGGCTGCACCGGACCCACGCGCGGCCCGTTCCAGTCAGGTGGCGGGCCCCGGGCGGGTGCGGTCGGGGGTGAGCCAGTCGAATTCGGCTGTGCTGGGGCCGTTGGGCTTATATTCCAGGCCCACGTAGCCCTGGTAGCCGGACGATTCGAGGCGGGTGAGCAGGGCCGGGTACGGCATGGCGCCGGTGCCGGGGCGGCCGCGGCCGGGGACGTCGGCGATCTGGACGTGGCCGAAGCGGGCGGCGTGGTGGTCGATGAGGGCGGGGAGGTCCTCGCCCATGCGGTGCAGGTGGTAGAGGTCGGCGAGGAAGGCGACGTTGGGGGCGGCGACCTCGTCGATGAGGTCGAAGGCCGCCCGCGACGAGGTGATCCCGTAGCGGGGGTTGTCGTAGGAGTTGGTCGCCTCCACGAGCACGGTGATGCCGGCGCGGGCGGCGGCCTCGGCGGCGAGGGCGAGGTTCTCGGCGGCGAGCCGCCGCTGGGTGGCGGCGGGCACGCCGGGTTCGCGGTTGCCGTACAGGGCGTTCATCACGCGGCAGCCGAGGCCGCTCGCGAAGCCGACGGCGACGTCGATGTTGGCGCGGAAGCGGGCCGAGCCGGTCGGTGAGGCGAGCAGGCCGCGGTCCCCGGCGGCCATGTCGCCGCCGTCGAAGTTGAGGCCGACGAGCCGTACCCCGGCGTCCCGGATGGCGCGGCCCAGCGCGTCGAGCTCGCGGTCGGAGGGCTGCGGGCTGTCGAACGGCCACCACATCTCCACGGCGTCGAAGCCCGCCGCGGCGGCCGCGGCCGGGCGCTCCGGCAGCGGGAGCTCGGTGAACAGGATGGACAGGTTGACGTCGAATCGCATCGTCGGGGCACCTCCGGCGGCGGGTGGTCCTCCTGGGAGTCTCGCGTACGCGCTCGGCGGCGGCCGGCGAGGGGTGGCCCGGCGGGTGCTCCCGTTGTTCGCGGCGGGCCGGCCTGATCCGCGCCTGGGTGGGCACTTGTGCGGCATGGGAAGGCTGACCGTGCGGCGCACGGTGATGCGGGTGCGGGAGTCGGGCGTCAGCCACCGGCCGGACGTGCTGGCCGCGGAGGAGCCGCTGGAGATCCGCGTCGGCGGGCGGGCCGTCATGGTCACCATGCGGACGCCGGGCAACGATTTCGAGCTGGCCGCCGGGTTCCTGGTGAGCGAGGGCGTCGCGGCGGCGGCCGGGGACATCGCGGCGATGCGGTACTGCGCCGGGGCGGCCGGGAACGGGGCGAACGCCTACAACGTCGTCGACGTGTCCCTGGCCCCGCATGTCGAGCCGCCGGCGGCGTCGCTGGAGCGCGGCTTCGCCACCACCTCCTCCTGCGGGGTGTGCGGGAAGGCGAGCCTGGAGGCGGTGCGGACGGTCGCCCGGTGGCGGGTCGCGGACGATCCGCTGCGGCTCGGCCCGGAGCTGGTGGCGGCGCTGCCGGACCGGCTGCGGGCCGCGCAGAAGGTGTTCGACCGGACCGGCGGGCTGCACGCGGCCGGGCTGTTCGACGCCGACGGCGCGCCGCTGTGCGTGCGCGAGGACGTGGGGCGGCACAACGCGGTGGACAAGCTGCTCGGCTGGGCCGTACGGGAGGGGCGGCTGCCGCTGCGGTCGACGGTGCTCATGGTGTCCGGGCGGGCGTCGTTCGAGCTGGTGCAGAAGGCCGTGATGGGCGGGATCCCGGCGCTCGCGGCGGTGTCGGCGCCGTCGTCGCTCGCGGTCGAGCTGGCGGCGGAGGCGGGGCTGACGCTGCTCGGGTTCGTCCGCGGGACGTCGATGAACGTCTACGCGGGCGAGCACAGGATGACCGCTTGAAGCCTGGTCCCGCCCCCGTTACGGCACAGCCGCCTTGGCGGGCCCCCGCCGCACGGGGACCGCCCGGTGCCGCCCGTTTCGGTGCATGCCCACCGCCGCGAGGCGGAACGTCACGGTCGGCCTGCCCCGAGGCCACCGGGGACAGGGACGGTCGGCCTTGACCGGCCGCGCCGCAGGCATGCCGCCGACGACCGGCGGTTTCTGAATGATCGCCCGGCGGGGAGGCGGACCGTCGGTCTTGGCCGCCCCGGCGCGACGCGGGCTCGCACTGGCCCATCGCGTGAAGCGAGGCGTCGGCCCCGCGTGAAGCGAGGCATCAACGGCGGTCCGCCGTGTAAGTGCCGCCCTGGGTGCACTCGCCGACTGCCCGAGCCGTACCGTCGGCCCTGCCCTGTCCAGCCCGGGCTGACGCCGGCTCATCGCGAGAGGCGAGGCGTTGACGTCGGGCCGGCAGGCGGGGACAGCTTGGGTTCACCCCTGCGAAGCCCTCGGCCCTGCCCTGGCCCGGACCCGCCTGGGTTCTCCCACCGACCGCCCGAGGGGACCGCCGGCCCTGACCTGGCGCAATGCCGCCCGGGTGCCACGCCGCCCCACCGCCTCGGGCGGATCCCGGCCTTCCCGGCCGGCGGGCGAGGCCGCCTCAGTCCGGACCATTTTGACAATGGTTTTCATTTTGCC
>Ga0065720_1019892_pt1 | contig 18991 bp, 14 predicted proteins | sample Thericmetagenome_FD_59107 | JGI IMG/M metagenome (GOLD analysis project Ga0065720, IMG submission 59107) | Thermophilic microbial communities from the Joint Bioenergy Institute, California, USA of rice/straw/compost enrichment - eDNA_2 v2... | ecosystem: Engineered > Solid waste > Grass >...
AGCATGGATCTTATAGAAGATTAAGGGAGCAATTGTTATCAGCTACTATTATTCTTATTATTAATGACTATATGACAACAGTCACTAAATGATTGAGTGCTCAATCTGCAGCAAATCCTATGTGCTTTGAATATACTATATTTTCACAAAATCAAAGAATTTTAAATTCAATTTTGTTCGGGCATTGAATATTTTTAGATCAGCTACTATGTTTAATTTTGAAGTAAAGAAGCTTAAAATGTTGAAAATTACTACCAAATATATCCTTTACGAAACTCCGTTTCAAATGAGATATGCTGAACACCTTCCTATGCGAAGAAAAACCTGTTTTAGTGCGCGTTCTTATGCAATAAAATTATTAACAAAATTTAACACTCCCTGTAACATCTATATTTCTGAAAACAAATCCAACTTTATAATTGATAATTATCTGACAATTTTTGTCTGTTAATGATAGGCCTTCAAACTGAGCTCAAGTTAGCTAACCTTCTTAAAGCTATCTCTGATGGGGAGAAGCAGATCGAAGTCAATCGTCAAGTTCTCGCTGAACAACCCGATTTCGAACCTTATACTGCTTTCAAGAGAATTGATAGACTTGGTCTTGGTTCTCTTTCCATTATTTCAGTCTTGGACTTCTTAAGAGAGAACAACCTCGCTGTCTTAGAGAAGGACGTTAGAAATTTGTTTAGAATCTATGATTCTAACGCTGATGGAAGACTTTCTTACTCTGAATTCCTCAACATTGTCCTTCCTCGTACAAGCCCTGTCCTCAAACAACTCTGCACATCAAGAAAGACCTACTATGTTGCCAGAGATGAGGCTCTCCCATATGAAGTCGAATGGGCCCTTGCTAGAGTCTTCGACAAAGAAATCAATCACATCAGAAAGATTGAATTGTTGAAGGAAGATCTTGCTCTTAGATATGACTTCAACAATCACAATGCTTTCAGATTGATTGATGAGGACAGAAATGGATTCATTGACCTTGATGCCATTTATCTCTTCTTAAAAAGAAATCAAATTCCAGTTACTGATGGAGACATCCAAGCCCTCCTCAACAGAACTGATAGAGATGGCGATGGCACCCTTTCCTACTCTGAATTTGTTGACGCCATTACTCCTTTGCACTCACTCCCCCTTGCCTCTGGAATCAGATCACCTGTCAAGGAAAGATCTTCATACAGAGCTGCTACTCCCAGCAGACACACTTCAAGACTTGCTCAGTCAGGCATCTTCCACTCTGCTCAAAAGAAATTGACCAACTATGACTACTATGAGTACTTGAGCAACTCAAACAGAAAGTCAAGAAGCTTGGCTAGATCCATGGTTCTTGGAGATAGCAGATCTAGATACTCTGCCAGCCCATCTAGATTGAGAACTTCTCAAAGCCCTGTTAGAAACTCCATCACCAAGAGACTTCAAGAAATGGAATTAAGAGACTTGGAAACCTCAAAATCCCGCTACCTCACTCCTTCCAAGAGAAGAGATTATGAAATTTACTCTTCTCCAAGCAGAAGAAGCATCTCTCCTACTAAAAGAGCTTCCTCTCCATACAAAGAGAGACAATCTCCTATGAAGCTTAACGAGGAAGATCATTTGGCTAGAGCTTTGAAGGAGCAAATTGATTTGGATAGACAATTAGAAGATCAAAAGAATCAACTTGCTTTGAAGAGTGACTTTAACCTCTTGGATGCTTTCAGATTCTTCGATGTTGATGGAAGAGGAGCCATCACAAAGACCGAACTCAAAGAAGGATTCAACCAATTCGATGTCTTCCCCACTAATGATGAAGCTTACTTAGTTATGAGAAAGTTCGACAAGGACAATGATGGTCTTATCAGATATGCTGACTTCTGCGACATGCTCACTCCTAAACAAATTGAATATGCCTCCATTCTTAATGATAGAATCCCATCTTATGTCGATAGAAGAAGACTTTCTGAGATCTTTGGAGCCGATACTAGATATCTCTTGAGAAAAGTTCTTAACCAAATCATCAACAATGAAGTCGCCTCTGAAGCCTTGAGACAAAAATTAGAAAGAAGACCCTTGTTCGATGTCTATGAAGCTTTCAAGGCTCTTGACAAGAATGATAATGGCTACATCAGCATGGATGAATTCAGAGAATTGTTGATTGATCATGGAATTTATGCCTCCAACTCTGAACTCTTGAATCTCATGAGAAGATATGATAAGAATCAAGACGGTAAAATTTCCTATTCTGAATTTGTTCAAGAACTCACTCCCAAATCTCCTCAAAAATATTAAAGTATGTTCATATTTTGTTAACTTTACTACTGCACATATGATCAATAATCTTACATTACAGTAACATTGAAGTACTAAAAAAAATTCTCATTCACTTTCTTCATTCAACATCAGATACATACCAACTGTCTCCAAAAATTCCCCAAGATCAGTAAAGAGTGCTTCTCTTTCGCCTTTGCTCCAAAAGGAAAAGAAGCTCTAAAATGTGATGAATAACCCTAGCTATCACTTACTTTAAATAATTTCTGGAATCCTAAATGAGGAAATCCTTGAACTACAATAGTATCAATCTTTTCTGATTCAGCAACCAAATTAGCAAGCTGGGAGATGTTCATACACATCATCACAAGGATTGATCTGCTAATATCTTCAGGTTTCAAATCAGACTTATCTTTGATATATTGGGCTCTTCCCATTGTAGAAGCTAGAATATTCTCATTCAGCCCTAGACTAAGAAGCCCTCCTCCATATATATCCTTAACAGTCATGTCTACTCTGGTGTTATCTCCCTTTGTGCATGCTTCCAGTGCATCTTCACAATTTTCATACCCTGCTAGCAAACGAATTAATCCTGCAAATGTTGATTCCCCAATTATAGACCCTGATAATCTTTGTAAGGTACCATCAGTATCAACCTAATTGTTTATGATAAGAGATTATATTATACTTTATAGTAACTGACACCACTCTTGATGTTGACGATCATGAATGGTTTGTCATAGTTCTTAAAGTTTTGGTATATTTTTTTCTCGGGCTTGATATCATCTAACAATCAGAAACTTTAAACTATCATTCGTTACTGTCAGACATGTCTTTGAGGTTTACAATGCTTATTGGGTCCATTGTATAAAACAAATTCTTCTCCACTTTATTCTTGCAGTACATCAAGGCCTTGGCAATACACTTTATATTTTTTTCCTTGTGAAATTCGAACTTCTCGATCAACACATGGAAGAATTTGGTGATTTCTTCCCTGTAGATGTCAAAGCCATATCCTGTGACATTGATAACGATATTTTCCTTTTCTTTGTTGTGCAAAATTTCATTTTGGATGAATTCTTGTAATGCCTTGATTTCTTCTTCTTGTTTAACCAGCTATTACTTAAATCTTGACATTTCCAATTTACATTTTCTTGCATATCAGTCAATAATATCTTGGCAAAGAGAAAATTCAAGGAATTTAGGTTATATTGTCTCCATTTGATATATTTTGAGTTCTCGAATGCTGGGGGTGCCGGCTTATCGTATTTATAGGCAAACTTAAGATAAAACTCATCGAAGTCGAAAGAAACATCGTTTCCCATCCTATTTTATGTTCTTAATAGATTAATTTAAAACAACTTTACTAAAGCCTTTGTTAAAGAATACCAACTACTGTTATTTCTTACAAACTTATAGAGAGTTATTTATTGAGAACTGCAAAACTTCTTCAGGTGGAGCATCTTTGTCACTCCTTATTTCTAACTTAACAATATACATTCCAGGATTTGAAGGAGCAATAAATCTTAATCGAATATCAGCTGCTTCTCCCCTTTTGACTTGGATTCTTGGATTCTTCACAAATACTATTCTTGGATCTCCACTGGATACGATAATTTCTTTGTCACGATCTTCCAAATTACGATATGGTATTCTTTTAGAGTTAATCTGGCCTGGCTGCATATTGAGATCAGGATAGATCTTAGGTGGCTTGTTTACTTTGATAATTTTTGGCTGAGTTTGTCTGTCGCTTGTTGATCTCTTACTTTCCTTTGGCTTGTTGTTATCACTGGGATAATAATAGAAGTGTTCTTTTTCAGGGTCTTGGGTTACCTCATAGTAATTTTCATCAAATTCTTTTTCATCTTCCTGAACTTTGAGACTCTGGGACTGATAATTGACATTTCTATCGCTTCTGATATATAAGTTGTAAACATCATTAACCTCTAAGGGGAATCTGTTGGCGGGATTATCGATATACTCATAGACATTTGGAGTGAGTCTTTCGTCTTCTTTTGTTGGAGGTTGAATGTAAAAGCTTGCTGAATATCCCCAAGAGAAGTCATCAAGAGTTGCTTTATAAAGAACTAGCACTTCACTTCCTGCAAGGATTGTAATATCGAATTGATTATCATTTGTAAAAGGAGCACAGATCTTTAAGTTTGTTATCTGAGAGAATTTGACTGTCTCAAACAGTTTGTTCTTCTTTTTGCTATTATTTTCATAGTGGAAATAGAAGATGCCATGAATGCAGTCGACTGTTTTCTTAATATTAGAATCTCCATATTTTCCATAATAAGTTACCATCTTATTGTTCTCAATCTTAGGAATGGCACTTTTGATGATATTCTTCTGAATCGCTAACAAATCTGCCTGATCAACTCCTTCGATTGATATTTCTCCTTCACTATAGAAGCTGAGATTAAATGACTTATAGTAATCCTGATTCCAATTGACTTCACAAGTTATCAAATATACTCCAGGCTCGAATACATGAGTAGCTTGCAAATTTCTTTCAAATCCAGAAGCATTTCCTGTAATATATTCCAAACCATTCTTTTCAACCTTTCCAATCAAGATTCTTGAATATGAATAGAAATAGTCTGGATGATTAGTTCCCTTGAAATATCTTCTATCTCTCTGATTTAAGGAAACTGTAATTTCCATTCTCTCAGGGACAATAAGTCTGACGACATTATGATGATGAACAGTATGTTGGAAGTTAACAGAATAATAATAGTTGTCCCTCTTGTATCTGCAGAGCCAAGTCACAGGGAAATATTTATTATAGTCATAAATGGTCATGTAGAAAATTCCATCATTTGGATTGGGAACATATTGAAGTTGTTTCTTGATCTCTTCTGTCCATAGGTCACTGTTATCAGACCAGTCTCCCTTCCATTCGAAATTCTTCCATGGATTTCTCATCTTAATTATTCTCTCCTCTCCTCTTCTGCTCCTTACTTCATGAGCTTCTAATATTGTGTAAGCATGACCGCGTAAGAGTCCTTCATTATCATCTTCTTCGTCTCCCACTTCAGTTCCACAGGTCAAAAAGAACTTGTTCTCAAGGCCCTTTTTAATAAAATTCCATATTTTATCAACATCAGCCTCATCATATAACTCTTGAACGGGAGCGCCTGTAAAATCTCTTAAGGCGTAATGACTCAATCCATTTTCAATATTATAATATGACCCATGAATCTTAGCATAAGCCTTTTCTAACAAAGCAACCCATAATTCTCCGTTTCTGCACTGAGAGAATGCAGGCTGGAATGTACCTGATGAGGATGTTCTGCAAGGAATGAAATCATCTAGCATAATAATTTTCCATGTTCCATTTTCGCAGATCCATACTCCATACAATCCTGCCTTATTGATTTCTTCAGTGATGAATAACCTTTGAATTAATTCAGGTTGCTCAGCAAGAGCTGCAAGCGATGATAGCAAGTAGGAATCCTTCAATGCGCCTTGTTTAATGTCAGTTGGCTCGATACCTTTAGAGAAGATATCAGATTGTTTAAGAATACCTGTGGCGCGTTTAAAGGTATATCTCGAATAAGGGCCTCCTATAGATCTAGTAGGATGAGGAGGAAACTCTTGGTCATTAAATTGCTGCCCGGTCCTTAGCAAGTTGTTTAAAACTGTCTGGAAGCGCTGAATATCGGAGCTCATTTAGATCTTAACAATTTAAATGCAGTATTTGAAATTTTAAGATTCTCTGCTTAAGTGAACAATGTACCCAAACCACTTGAAAAAGAAATTATATAGACCGTATCTAGTCTAGTGTTCCAAAACAAAAGTGCAACAAATACTTTATTATCTTGAACTTGATGATTTTACATTTTCAAAACACAATAATTAAATAAAATTTATCTTAACAAAATGGATCCCCAAGAAAATCAGGAAACACTTGTACAACCAACTGAAACCACAGTTTCTAATGAACATTCTGATGCCAATCCTCAAAATGAAAAATCAGAAGAAGTTAAAACTAATATTCAAGAACAAGATCCTCCAAAAGAAGAAGTTGTCAAAGTCCAAAAGGTTGAAACTACCGAAAATGAATCCCAACAATCACCTCAACCCACAGAAACTGTAACTGAGAATAAAGAAGGGAAAAATCAAGAAATTACTCAGAAGGATACTACCCAAGAGGACTGCCCTGTTGAAAGTACTTTCTATTAATTAAATTTAATCCTTAAGATGCTGAAGCCAAGCCTGAAGAAGTTGCAACAGATAAGAATAATCAAACTCCTCCGGAAACAGGTGAAAAAGAGATCAAATTATCACCTGAAGATTTCAATGAGAGTCCAAATAAGACTTCTACAATAACTAATTCCAAGGAAGATGCTCTAGGGTTTGATTTATTCGTGAAGGAGAGGCAAAAAGAACTTGGTTTAACAAATGAAAATTTGAGAGAGATTGATACTATAAACAAGCTTTATCAAGAATGGAAAGACTTAGGAACTGAAGAGAAAAAGAAATACATCGATATGGCCATTGAGAAAGAAAAAAGACTCCAACAACTCTCTCAGGCCTTAGAGCAAAAAGCCATTAAGGCCGAAGAAAATAATATTAAAGAGGAATCAGGAGAATCCGAGAAAGAGGGTTCTCAGATTGGATTAGCGAAAAAGAAGTTTGATCTTTTAATGACTCAGATTAAAACTATGTTCGGATTACATTACATGAAGAATGACAATATGCCCGCAGAAATTATCCCCGGCTTATTTTTAGGTTCAATTGGAGCCGCTTTGACCAAGAAAAGTCTAATAGACCTTGGAATCACTCATATCCTTTGCTGCTGTGACAATGTTAAAGCAGCTTTTCCTAATGTTTGAATTTTCAATTTTTCTAATTCATTAGGACTTTGTATATAAAATACTGCCTCTTCTTGATAAACCCTCTGAAGACATCAGAAAATACTTTGAAGAAGCTGCGGACTACATACATCAACTCCTGGCTGAAGAGAAGAAGATATTGGTCCACTGCTTTGCTGGAAAATCACGATCTACTACAATCCTCATCGCGTACTACTATAGGTTTTTAATTCTCATTTAATAGCTATTTACTTAAATATCATGGTATGACCACGGATCAAGCTTTAGAGGAAATCCGCAAAAAGAGACCTGTTGCCGGTCCAAATTTAGGTATATAATGAGGAAAGCTTGTTTAACTGGAAGGTTTTATGAAACAATTGAAGGATTATGAAAATGATTTAAAAACACTAAAATCGAATCAATAGTTATTATATGTATATTGTAATACTTTTGTAGAATAGAGTGCATTTCTTAACAAGTTACTCAAAATGATAAAGTATGGGGAGAAGATAAGATAAATACATAAAGTCAGCAGCAAAAATACAAAAATTTTCTAATAATTAATAATCATCATCATCCTTTCTAGGCTTGCGCCTCACAGGTTTGCTCTCTCTTCCGACACAAGTTAAGAATGACATCAGCTTGGACATTAAACCAGGCTAATCTTGTTATAAAAGACTCTATATTATTTACCTCTTCTTCACGCTTTTTTTCATTCATTTCAGCTTTGTTTCTCCAAGAAACTCTTGACACTTTGTGATCATCTCTCCAGTCAACATCATCCAAATAATTTTCGAGTTGTCTGGTCTTCTTTTTGAGTTCACTATAAGACTCATCCAATGTTCTAAAATTGTAAGCGTGACTTCTTGGAATAAATCCATAGTCAAAGCTAGAAGCTTTACTCACTAACTTGCCAATACTTACTCTTTGTCGGCTCTGAGATTCTTCAGCCAAGCCCGAGCCTGCTCAGGATCATCAAAGTTCTTTTGCTTCCCATACCTTTCAAGATCAGCCTGAGACTTTCCTTTTCTATGAGTCTTTCCGAAATTAGGAGAGTGCTCACCGTGTCTATATAGTTTAACATCATTTTCTAGAGAATAAACATATTATAATCTTATATTACCATCTTCAACGTAGGTTGAATTATCCAGACTTGCCAGAGCATTGATTTTGTGTTTATATTCTTGAAGAAGTTTTTCTCTCTGATCTTCTGGAACATATCTGGGTCTTGGTTGTATTTCTCTCTCAGATCTAGATTTGTTCCTTATGTTTTCTCTAGCGTATTCTCTATTGTCTTTTCGAGATTCATACTCAGACTCACTTTCCTCTCCAGAAGAAACCCTTTTGGATCTGTTGGTTTCCTCTCTGAGTTTTTGTACGATTGTTGAAGCCTTCTTTTTCTGGTTCTTTCTGGGTCCTGAAAAGTCTCTATCACTAACTTTCTCGTTCATGTTGTAATCATAATAAGCTTTTCTATTGATTCTCTTGTCATTTTTTCTAAAGAATTCTTCAATTGATTGTTGCATATCACTGGTATCAACACTCATATCCTTTGTTGGTGAGTCACTTTGCAGGCTCTTTTCTAATTTCATCTTCGTGGGACTCGAATGCTGCTTTTTCATTTCTTGCTTTGCTGGTGATGGACTCTCCTCCTTAGCAAAGGTCTCAATTTTTCTGAATTGCTTTCCAGGCTTTTGTTCCACTTTCTCATCTAATTTGGATTCCAATCTTGGGGATTTATCTGTGTTGGATCTCAATTGATTATTTTCCTTTGTGACATGGTCTATAGAATGATTAAACTGATTTGTCCTTGGTCCTCGAATGGAATTTTCTCCTCTTTCATCTAATGAAGATTGTGAATTGACCTGGAAAGACATTTCTAACGGAGTCTGGTTATAGGGCTCCGTAGAATATTTATTTGGGGAAAGGTCATTTCTTCTTGGGTTTTGGTTGGTCTTTGAATCCTGAGGAAAACCAAAGGAGCCAACAGCTTTTTTGTCTTTTGATGGAGTTGGAGCAGAGGGCTGATCATGAGAAGACTTCTTCGTATTTCTAGACTCTTCCATATCTCTTTCAAACTCAAATTCATGTCTTGTTGGTGATTTACTGGTATCAACTCGCTCTTTTGGTGAGAAAATATTTACTTTTTCTTTCAATTTTGAGGGTTTTAGTTCGCCCCGGGCATAATAATTTTCAAGCTGACTAAGTATTTGATTTTCTTCTGTGTCTTCTAAATACTTATCAATGTTTGTAATACGAGGTTGTCCTCCTACAGAGATGTTGCTTGTTCTCTCATTATTTCCATCTCTGTTTTTGCTCTCTGAAAAGTGGTTGGTCTCTTGAGAAAAGATTTTACTACATAACTCGTCAATTTCTTTATTTTGACGCGATTCAAGTATTTTAGTCACTCTGCCCATGGGACTAATTTCTTCTTTATCATTGAAAATATTAGGATCAGGGCTAGCATCTCTATTTCTATTGGCAAAGGAATCCTTAATCTCAAAATCGTCATCAGGATCATTCTTCCTACCGATAATATGGGACAATGGTTTATCCATCATCAAACTCGTATTACCAGATGGAACGAAAAAGTCACCTTCTCTTTGTAGTGACACAGGCCTTAAAGGCTTTTTATTAGTTTGAGTATCGACTTGAGCTGGTTGCTTCTGAACTTCTTTTGGCATAGGTTTGGGAAGATCCTGGAAAGGCTTTGTTTTTTGGCCCAATTCGAGTGGTTTAGAAATGTCAGATTTGCTTCTTTTTTCATCTTCCTTTTGGAAAGGGTTTACTCTTTCTTGGCTTTTATGTGGGACATAGGAACCTTGGCTAACTCCAGCAAATTTATTTAAACGGGCTTCTTCAGTTACTTTCATGTCGTTAGTAGTTTTTCTTCTAGTATCGAAGAGAAGTTGCTTTACTTGCATAGGGTGAGGATCTCCTGCGCTTTGTCTTTCCTCATCTTTTTTCTCAATAGAACTGGTTTTATGAGGATCTATTGAGATTGTCATTTTTTGTTTTTCCTTTAACTCAGCCTGGAAGTTAAGTAATTTGGAAGATAAGTCAGGCTTTTCAACGCTTCTGTTCAAAGCATCTAGAATTCTAGAATTATCAATGATAGTGCTATCAGCTACAGAAGAATCAAAAACACTTGAATTATCAAAAATGACATCATTATTTCTTGGAGTTCTTGGTTTAAACAACTCATTTACCATTTGTTCTGCTTTGTTGACCCCTTTCAGAGGTGACAAAGGTGCTTTGTCTCTTTCTTGAGGAGGGTTTTGAGTTGTAGAAATTGGTGAGGGGCTTCTAGACTTCACAGTCATTAAATCATTAATATCAGGTCTTGGACTATTATCGTTGCCAAAAATATTCGTTCTTCTAGTCCTTCTCTCATCAGGTTGAGTTTGGCTAGTCTCGAGACTCACAACATTGTTAGCTCTATCTTTCTCAATATAGCTTCCCGGTCTACTATGATGCGGGGAGGATACTAAGTTATTCTGTGGTGGGTTAGAAGTAGGATTAGAGATATCTGCTCTAGGAGATCTTGATAAATTATTAACATCGCTGAAGTTTGTAGGGGTTGCTCCGCCCCTGTTCATTGGACTTTGATATTGTTCCTTGTTTCCAAATGGGTTGGTTGGGAAATCTATCTTTGATGGAAAAGGACTATTGCTTCTTGGAGATATTCCTGTAAAGCCTCCAGTAGTTTCTATGATCTTGTTAGGACTTACAGGCTCTTTCATTTGAGAAATAGGTATATTTCTGAATATTTCATTATTAGTAGATGAATTACTTGTTGGAGTAGCAGATCTGTTCATCGGACTCTGAGTAGGACTCTTGTCTTGAACTGGACTCCTGCTCCTACTTCTTGCTGGCATATTCTCAAATAACTTTGCAAAAGGGGAAGTCCTTTGTTGAGGAGTCAAAGGACTCCTTGATTGAGGACTTTTAGTTGGATCATTAGCATGAATCTTTGGATCTTCGGCTGTTGAGATCTCACTTACAGTTGGTTTTTTTGAGGCAGCTTTTCTTTTAGGTTGATAGACATAATCAGCAATTTTCATATTGAATTCAGCTTCATGCTTCTTCATCCAAGGATGAACAAATATGGTGTCAAAGTCTGGCCTTCTAGCTGGATCAGAATTTAGAATTAATGTAATTAGATCCTGAGCTTCTTTTGAAATATCAGGAGAGAACTTGATATCTTTCTGAAGAATACTCTTGAACTTTTCATCAGATGTTTTTCCTTTAAAAGGAGGATAACCATGGAGCAACTCATAAAGCAACACACCAACAGACCAAATATCAATTTTATAATCATGTGGCTTGTTTTGGACCATTTCTGGAGCCATATAGTCAATGGTTCCACAAAAAGTATTTCTTAAAAATCAATGAGATCAGCTATTATCTTACCTCTTTCCAACATCTTCGGCACTCCATCCAAAGTCACAAACCTTAATATTACCCTGTTTATCAAGGAGAAGATTCTCAGGCTGTTCGGTTATTTTATTGAAAAATTACCATTACCTTAAGATCACGATGAAGTATTCCCTTCTTGTGTAAATAATCTATGCTAATGCATGTCTGGAAGAAATAAACGAATGCCTCTTTCTCAGAAAGTCTCTTCTTTTTTCGAAGGTAATAAAATAAATTTCCGTTTTCTGCGTACTCAAGCACAAGATATACGTTATCTTGATTTTCGAAATAATTGACCAGTTTAATGATATGAGGGTGGTCCAGCTTCTTCTGGATTTTTATTTCTCTTTTTAGATAGTCTGTGCTTGCGTAAGCAATTAATTGCTTCTTGTTGATCTTCAAGATTAGGTTTTCATCCAAAAGAACTTACAATTTTCATTGCATACATCTTTGATGGATCCCCCTTTTCCCTGACTAGTTTGACTTGTCCATAAGCTCCTTTGCCGAGGTCACTTTTTTTATCATCAATAAATTCATAGTCTTCCAGTGTCTTCCTTTTCTTAGCATCGCTTGTTGTGCTCATGTCTAATGTTGATGTATCCATGGAGACATTCATCTTGAACGCTGAGCAATCTTGTTTGTGGTTGGCCCTATTTTTAAGAATTGGATATGTATTTTATTACCAATCTTGCATTCTGCAGGGATCTGAACAGTAGATAGCCATCTTACACATTATACATGGAAAAACATTTGATAAGGCAAGAGCCTTTCCTTGGTTAGGGCAGTTCCGATAGGTGCACTGCATTCTGATGAGATATTTTTATTTACGTTTAAATTTCTTGTATTCTAATTTTTTCCTAAGAAACGGATTAGTTTCTAGAAGGAGAACGTTTAAATTGAAATTGCTTTCGATCACTTTTTTCGACTTATCTAGATTCAAAATTGCGCCTACTCAGAATACTATTCTCACAAAAACCTGAAAATGAGCCACCTAATATCTCCTGATCAACTAAGTCATTATCTGAAATTTGTTGACTTTCAATCATTATCTACAAAGAGTATTATTATACAGTAAAGTCGATAAATAGAGAAATACACAATTGATATGACTAAACTCTACTTAGAATTGATGAATTCAAGAAGACTTTCCCATTCTTTCCTTGGGAATCTGCGAATGAGCATGAAATGAATAGAATTCGATGATTTGACATTAAAAAGTGATGTTGTCGATGAATTATTGCTACTTACAGAAGGAGCCCTGAGATATTTTGATTCCTGGGGTTTGATGGGAGTTTTTTGGTCTTCATTCTTCAAGTCAGATGGACTATTGTTTGTGTTAGAGGGAGTTAATTGTCCTTCATCAGAGGGTGATTCTAAAGGAAACAGTTGAATTTGAGCTTGGAGATATTTCTCTAAATGATCCTTCGACACTTCTTGATACAATATCTCCAAATTTCTCTCTACTTTATACACTGCACAGAAAAGTGTTGGGAATAATACATCCTTGAGACTATTCTATAAGACAGAATATCAAAGATTCTTACCGTTTATCTGTAAAGTAGGGGAATGGAAGCCCGCTCAACTTCTGTATAATTGTAGACGTCCCCTTTCCTAATAAACTTTGATTTGCTGGATTCATGACTGAAATATAGCCAATTAGCAGAATTAACTACAAAACTTGATTTAAAAGTTAACACAAGCTACCTCATCAAGCAAATCCTTGACATCTTCGGAACTGTCATAATTTTCTGTGCAGTAGTTAAGCATGTAGCTAAATACATGATAAACCTGCTCCTGCATTAGCTCACTCTCAAGAACTTTCTAAGTTTCTAAGCTAAAATTACTCAAAAACTTACCTGGAGAGAGTCCAACATCAGTCTTGCTATATTATTAAAGAATTTGATTGTCGTCATTGCCAGTGATAAAACGGTTTGAGGAAGGGCCTTCGTTGGTTGTTTGACATAAGTTCCATCTGACAATAGGAGAGATGCTAGCAAAGAAAACATTCCGACATACTCGGTTTCCTTCAGGACCAAGACAACATTTTCACTCAATGTTGGAGGATCAAATACTGTTCTATCATTGTCATGCTCTGCGTCGATAACGCTTGTAAGAGTCTCCAAAAAGCTAACACTCTTCAAGAGGGCCAGTGGAACTTTTCCCATTGATGTGGTCAGATCAAGTCCACTGTTAAAACTCATAAACTTTTGCTGGAGCTTCACAATCAGACCTGAACAGAAGATGTATTCTATCAGATCTTCCCTAAAACCTATATTTTCAATTGGTAGCCGATGATTCAGATGTCTTCCCAAAATAGTGAACAGGTTTGGAACAAAGGCCAAGCTATAAACAAACTTTGTTGGTCTGTTCAAACACCATATTAAAAGATCAACCAGTGGAACCAGCCTATTAGTCAAGATCATATAGGTTCTATTATCAATCAGTCCACAGAACTTTGAGAGGATTTTTATAGCTGATTCAAGAACTTTTAGCATAGCATTGATCTCATTTTTATGGCAAACAGCCACTCTTTTGCATATCTCCATTAAAATCGGAATAAACTTCAGTTGACGCATAATATGCAAGTCCGCCTCTCTTTGAATTTCAAGTAGTTTCAATACATCCTTTAGAGTATTCTCGAGTAGATCATAATCTTTTATCTGGTTAGCAAGCTGTTTATCAAGCTCCGAACATAGTTTTTGAAGCCTCTGCTTGTTGATACTTGTAACTTCTTTTCCCACAATGCAAGCATTTTCATGCTTAAGGGCCTTCGTTAGTAGTCTTTGTTTCACTTTCTTGCATCTTTTCTTTAATGCATTCAGTCTTTCTGCTTTCAATTTCGATGCCGCGTCACCTACTCAATAAATCTAGTTAAAAGTTATATTACTTGATTTGAATTCGAAGATACAATTCACGTCATCACTATTTGATAAATTGTATTGAGTCTTCATTTTCCTATGATTTTTGCTGCTTATATGCTCTTCATCAGGAGTTGCATTTTCCAGCTAGACTGATTAAAAATCCATAAAGATAAAAGATACGATTAGATCACAAATAGAGCACCATTTGATGATGACATCTTCCTTTTTATTTTCCTCTGCGTGAGTTGCATCCTTAGAATCTTCACTGCTGAGGTGTTTTTCTGCCAATTTTTCAGATTTAACTGAATTTTTCTCTTCTTCACTCTTTTGCTTATCTGTACTGCTATCTTCTTCTTGTTTTTTAAGACTAGATCTCTCAAGAACATTCGGAGCAGAGATAGTCTCTTTAGGATTCAGGCTCGACTGTTCCTCTTTATCTTTTGTGTCTTTCTTCGTTTGTGTTGAATTCCTTGGCTTTTTTTCTTCTACGTTCGAGGCGTCCACGGATGCTCTTGTCTTCATTGTGGGTTTCCTAACTATGGCAACATCTACTTGTTTGATAGTCTTCAATTCTTTTTGGTCTTTCGGACTCTTCAAAGTTGCTACACTATTATCACTTTTCTCTTTGATAATTTTTGTTTCCTTTGCTTTAATGTTTTCTCCGCTTTTAGTAGCTTCTTTTTGAATAATCTGCTCATCTTTGACATTTTCTTTCTCATGACTAAAGAGGCTCTCAAACTTCGAGACTTTTAGTTGAGGTTCTGAAAATGACCTGATTATGATGGGAATGAAATCATCTATGAAATTAGTCTAGAATCTTCTCTGCTTACCGCTATCCTTTTTCTGAACCGCTTTTTGTTTCTTTTTCTTTTTGCTTTTTTTCGAATGCTCTGCTTTTTCTGGTGTAGCAGTTTGTTGCTGATTATTTTTATTTGCTTTATCTTTTGATTTTGGCTCATAAAACACAATAGGAAATTCATCTAGATCGAGATGCTCTTCAGCTTCTATACCAAATAATGTTGATCTTGTCTTTTTTAATATTCCAGTAACCGGTATATCATCAGAGCCAAATGAAGAATCATGATCAAAATCTTCTTGAATAGTCATATTTTGATCTGGATTATTCTATAAATCATTAAGAGATAATGTCAGCCTACAAGTCTTTCTTGATCCTTCAGCAACCTTTTCTTGAGGTTAAGGATTTTCTGCTTATATGAATTTTCTAATTCAGTAGGAGCTATTCAATTAGTTCACATCAATTGCCACTTACCTTGAAAATCTAACAGCTTTTTCTTCCTTTCACTCACATGTATTAACTTCTTTTTCTCTTCTTCTGATGCTTTTTTCTTTTCTTCCAGACTAAATTTATTATTTTGATCCAAAAAAGATTACAGTTTAATTCTTCTGGACTCTGCTTCGTCAAGCTTAGCCTTTAGCTTACTTCCGACCTCAATTTTGGATCCTTTTTGTATCGCTTCTCTTCTCTTAATAACAGCTTCTTCTTTTTGGCTTCTTTCACTAAACAATAAGTGTTATTTTATAAGATAATCAACATTTGTTTCTGCTTAATTCTCTCTATAATTTGAATTCTTCTATCATGAGTCTCCTTCAACTTCTGGTCTAGGGTAAGTTTTTTGCTTTTATTTTCAAGCAGGGTGATAAAAGCAATTTCATTCACTTTGCTTGTCTCATTGTGAGCTTTCTTTCTAATCTTGCTCATTCTTTCTTCATATCTCTAGAAAATCAGATCTAAATATCAAAAGAAAACCTCTTCTGCTTCATCTAGCTTTCTTGACACTGTTTCCCATTTTTTAATTTGTTTCTCTGCAACTTTTTCTCTAGCTTTGAGTCCCTTTTGATTTTCCCTTTTTAGATATTCTAACTTCAATTCTTCAAGGTCCTTTCTTTTTAGCTCGGCTCTGTTGAGCTTCTCAGCTAATAATGCCTTATGTTCTTCAATCCTTTCTTCATCATCCTCCTCAATTGCTTGAGCCTGCCTATGTAGTTTCCAGTTCAGTCTGTTAATGATTTTGGCCAGACTGACTCTTCCAGGAGTCTGTGATCTTGACCTTCGAAGCAAGTCCTGACTAAAATTTTTAAAATACGCAAAGATTTCTAGTACCTTTCGCTGGTTATTGAAATGGGAGCCATGATAGATTCATCACGACCTTCTTTGATATCTCTATTTTTATAAACAACAGAAACGCCAGAATTACTTTTGATAATCGAAAAAATAGTCTTTGGATATGAATGAGCCATTATCCGAGTTATGAAGTTGTAGGGTATTGTCATCGATGAGCAAAGCTCTTTCTCTAACAAGAAGAACTATCGCTTCATAAACTAAAAGTTAACTTGAATCTTGACAATAATATTACAAGACATTTTCCCTTCTTGAATAAGTTGTGTTAAGAGAGTAAAGTCAACATGTTCTGGGTCTTCAATATCTTCTACAAAATTTTCAAGATCTTGTTGATTTTGAATTTCTGAATGGGTTCCAGGGATTTCCCAAGCCAGCGACTTTGTATCTTTGCTGTAAAATTATAACATGATTCAAGAAATATACGAGGTTTGCTCTAATTCTATTCTCTTATTCAGCTTCTTCAGATCCTCTATTGCGCTTTCTAATGTAGCAATCACTCCGTTGTTGAATTCTAAAATATTTTCCATGTCACACATGGTGTAAATTTCATTAATTGACTTATTCAAGTTCATGAATAAGTATGTCCATATGTTTATTTTGGCTCTTTCTTTTTTATAGTAACGAGCGATATCGATTTCTTGGTGCCTTGCGGAATGTGATCTGCTATGGTTGGGAGATTCATTATCTGAAAAGTTTTCAATTGACGTATTTCCTATTCCTGATGTTGTTTTAGACGGAGAATCTTGTACACCTTCGACTGCAGGTCTCTTTGGAATTTCGCCTTTCTCCTTAGTCCCTCTATTGTTTGACTTTGTCGGTGTCATGGTTATCTTGCTGGATTTGGAAATTTCTCTGGAGACAGATGTCTTCGGACTATTCACTGCCACATCTTTTTTCTTAGTGGTCTTAATCGATGTGGTGGTTATTATCTGATTTTGAGAATTTGATTGTGCCGCTATTTGTATTACAACGTTTGCTTGAGGTGTTGAATTTCCTATAGGTGTATTCTGTGTATTCCCTGTTGCCGTCTGAGAAGCAATAACTGAACTATCATGAGGATTTGAACTATTAACCTTCTCGATAACATCATTTTTGTTAGTTTCATTCGTTATTGTGCTTGGTTGAAAATTAGAGGTGGGTTTTGTTTCATTATTCTTTGTATTCGTAGGAGATGTTAATGAAGAAACAGAAATATTGATTTCATTTTTAACATTGGTTAAGGAAGAATGAGAATTATCTGAATCATCTTTTCCAGGCTTATCTTTAAACGATCTAAGTGAAAGATAAATCAAATATGGATATATCTACTTTGAAGTTTGCAAGGTTATCGATTTCTTTGATTCTAGTGATTTGATTTTACTTTTTGGTTCCATTTTATTGTAGCAGAAAAAGCATATTTAAATCTCAAATGCTTAAATTATTGAGCTTATCAGAAAAAATCGTATTTCATATATTATCGACAAGAATTTTTTCTTGATAGGCTAGATCTCACTTCTCTAAACAAAGCTAAGAATGTGTAGTGAGATTCTGAATGTTAAATAAAAAATCAGTTCAGAATGTAGTGAAATGTGTTTATATGAATGTTTAAGCTGAAGTAAATTCTCAGAAAAGCGAGTTGTATTCTTTTAGGCGAAGCTTCGAAACCAGGATAAAGGACTTCAAAATTGACAATAAATTTCTTTCAAATAAGTTTTAAATACATTCAAACAGATACCGATGTCTGGTTATGGTCTAGGTCGGATGAAAGTAAGCTAGCTTCCACAAATCTCATCCTAAGGCTATGACGCAAACTTCTAGTAGGTCAAGTTCTCAAAATGCTTGGGAAAAGTTGCAATTGAAGCATAAAAATATATTAAGAGCCCCTCAATCTGTCTACATCTACAATAAAAAGGAAGAATATCGTTTTATCAATAGCAGACTATGTGTAGAGAAGAAGATTTCTGATTTAACAAATTAGATCAAAGAAACTGATCCTGAATTCTTGGAATATTATTACGTGACCAAAAAAGACAAAAAGAAAACTGTGAATCTTGTAAAAGTGTATAAAAGAAGTGGGCTAATATGGAATGAAGAGGCCTTTTCTTACTTGAAAAATGACCAATATCTACCTTCAAATGTTAAGTCAAAAATCAGTCCGGATATCCTACTACTTATCAGACTAGGTATTCAAAACCATTGATTAATAGTGATGCAAAAGATGATGATATAGAATTATTTGTTGTTTTCCAGTCTCCGAATGACATTCAGACCTGGTCGAGCAGTAAATAGCCAAAAAAATATAACACTTTTGTAGCGAGGGACTAAAAGGATCTATAAGAAAACTTTTGAGGTGGGAAAGAGGTAGTAGCAGTCTTTATTCTTGCTTCTTAACTCTAATAATGGCTTAACTACAATAAAAGGATCATCTAAATGGATTTAGCCAGTATTTAAAATTGTCACTTCTCCAAAATCAAAGGACCGGAAACTGCCAATCTTTTAGGTTCAAGGCTTGAAGAGATAATCAAATT
>Ga0065720_1019893_pt1 | contig 18982 bp, 20 predicted proteins | sample Thericmetagenome_FD_59107 | JGI IMG/M metagenome (GOLD analysis project Ga0065720, IMG submission 59107) | Thermophilic microbial communities from the Joint Bioenergy Institute, California, USA of rice/straw/compost enrichment - eDNA_2 v2... | ecosystem: Engineered > Solid waste > Grass >...
TTATGATCCCTTTGTCAAGAGATCGAGCAATTATCTCTATCTCTTTAAAAGAATTAGTAAATACATTTCTAACTGGTCAAGTTTCTTCTTGGACAATAGGAATCTCCTATACAGCAAAAGGATTTTCAAATCATTAAAAAATCTCTCTGGGATGAAATCCTCCTCGGTGAACCCTGCCATGTTGAGATACCTCCCTCATCTCAGAGTCCTGAAATTGATTTCATTTAGCCATCAAGTCACTCCTAAACAAGCAGGAGTAATTTCTAGAAATTCATACCTTAGACGCTTAAAAAGCCTAGGAGTTGATTCTAGATCTTTCGATCAATGTATGGCCTGGATGTTTCACTTGGACCAAAACAAAGATTTCGTAAGCCATTTGGAAGATCTCTATCTTTCTTGGGGTTCCATGATGAGGGTTTTTCCAGGAGACTGGGAACTCTGGAACAAGCTAAAATCAATCAGCATTTTCTTTAATGCATATTCTAATGCTATGGAAGAAATCCCAGTTAATCTATCTAAGATTAAGAGCATTCAAGCTCTTGGATTTACATTTGCCTCTTGCCATTTGTATCAAAAAGAACTAAAGAATATCCTGAGTGTCCTCAGAAATCTGGAATGGTTAGCTGTGCTTAATCTCTATATTGATTTTGCTAAACTCAATGATGAAGAGTCCAAATCCATCGCTGATTTAATCAGAGTTCCTCAAAACTTGACTGTTTTTAGACTTCATACGAATGATCAAAAAATATCAAACATCATCAGTAAAGGACTCTTAGCTAGTCTGAATGTAGACAAAATCAAATCTCTATCGCTACAATTCGAAAATCTTAATGAATTCAAAAATGAGGAGACTTTCCAGATCCAACAGGTATTTGAGAATATGCGCTACTTGGAAGATTTATGCATTATACTCTATGCTCAGCAATCTGAGACCGAGATTGATATGACTCCTTTTGTTCAGTCATTTTATAAGCTCTCTGATCTCAAAATTCTGTATTTTGAGACTGATAACAATATCACTAACTCTGGACTTCATGCTGGCCCACCCTTGGAGAAGCTTGAGACCCTTCAGATCCGATCTGCTCAAAATAAAAATAGAAAAAGGATCTCAGTTGAAGATATTTATGGCCTAATCAATCCAAAATGCATCACAGATATCAATATTACTCATGTCGAGCCCCTAGGAGAGGAGGAAATTATCAATAAATTTGCTCTTATTTCCAAGATGACAACTTTAATTACTTTGTCTATCAGGTTGCACGCAACTTCTGGGATTACTGAGACGATAGTGTCTGCTCTAGGTGGCATGATTGCTAATCTAAAATATATTAAAAACATTACTGTTAGAATTTCTGGAGAACTAGACTTCATAGGAAATGATGAGCTAGATAAGCTCAAAAATATTCTGAAGTATCAGCTCAAATTCCTTAATTTGTATAATATTGAATTGAGTAATATGAGAATTAGTTCATAGAGTATGTATGATATGTAAAGGACTGAAACTTACTTTAACCAACATTTCTTAGAAATGCGACCTATAGAATTAATGCCAAAACTTCGATCATAATTCGAACTGTTTGTTTTTGCTTCAAAAACTATGGATTTTTAGGAGAAATAGAAAATGAAATTTCAGCCCTGATAACAAAATGTAAAAAATTTGCAGCTAAATTCACAACCTCATGGGTTTTATCTTGTTAGAGGTCGGATTTCCACATCGTTATGTTAAACTTATTGTTAGATTAATGAGTCACTCATAGCAAAACTTCCTATGTGCATTTGTATTTTCTCTGAAAAGCTAACTAGCTATCTTAAACAGTAGACTTATGATAAGTTGTTCTGGAGAGGAAATCAAAGAGGGGTTTTGATATAGTCAACCAATAAATAAGTTGTGTCTTATGTAATATACTTGATATTGGGATAAACTATGTTAAATTAATCCCTGCTCAGATAAGTAAATATTAAGCAAATATACTTTGTTTGTATTAATCGATTGTGAAAGCATAGGGACAAATAAAAATTGGGAACTCCTTCTGAGTTTAATAAATCGAATTGCTATTATAACAGGATACATTCCTTAAAGCACTTAGTCAAAAAATTTAATACAAAACTGCACCTATAACAGGCTATGAAGGTGTCTGACCAAATCACGACTAATTTGAGAGCGTTCTTAATTTTATTTGTTTATAGATTAATAACTAAACAGTTTAGGCAATTAAATTGCAAATTATTGAGCTTAGCAATTTGTAAGTCACCCTTCCTAGCAATATAACATCATTTAGTTGATGAAACCAGAGCCTGAATCACCCCATAAAGGTAAAAGAAATAGCTCCCTTTCTAGACTCCCTTCTAACATGTATCTTATTTAGATTGTCACGTAACTGAATAGCAATCCTCCGCATTCAAGGCATTCCCAAGAGATTGGTTCACTAAAAGATGCAGAATTGGCAAAAGTATTATTCTAGAATCTAAATCACATCATTATAGGGAGAACCTCCCCGTAGAGCCAGCATAAGATTGGTCCCAATTAATGGAAAGAATATTCCTGCGGATTTTAGAGCCAGACTAGCAGAGATTCTAAACAGCAAGGTTGTGGAAATAGCCATTGTGATCTTGATCATCTGTTACTCACTCCTGGTCATGACCAGCATCGTCCTTGACGACTGTGACAATAGCGATAGGGTGGAAAATGCTGTGAATACCTTAAAATTTGTTGAACTGGGAGTTGTCATCTTGTTTATGGTCGAAATTGCACTTAGAGTGTATGCATTTGGTTTTAAGGTATTACTTTCTCTGAAATATTTCATCTCATAGGAACACTTTAAAGATTGCTGGTATGCTGTTGATACAGTGATTATTCTGGTCACTTTCGCCTTAGTTATTGTCGATATCAAACTGGGAAATGATTCATCTTGGGCTGATTTAAGTAGAATCAGAGGTTTATTCAGATTGGTCCGTATATTCTTGATGATGAGGAAGGTAAAATAATGACTCAAATCAGCTAAACTCTCAGGCAACAGAAATTTCTAGAATAGCAAGAAGCCCAAAGAAACTCGGTAGGGTTGATGTGAAATCTCCCGCCGAAAAAATCATGGACTTGTTGGAATCAATCAAGAGAAGCACAAAGGATAAAGACTTGATTAAAGAATTGAATTGGGCTATTGAAATAATTTCAACCAACAAGCTTTATGATCCTATCCTTGAAGCTGGAGGAGATGGCCAGAAAGATAAATCAGAAGTAATATTGAGGAATTTTTTATTTATTGTTAGGCTAGCTTATGGCTTAACAGTTGTAATAGTGCTGGCAACAATAGTCCTGTCAGAGATGCTGGAGGAAGAAGGTTATCTAAATTTGCCCTCGTCCAAACAAGAAGAGCTTCCACTAAAAATAGTGACAAAATCAGAAGCCTTCAAAGGTTGTCTTCATTGAGAACCACACCTGATGCCATTAACATAATGGATAAATATCTCGATGAACTGGACTTTAATATCTTTGAATTCAGAGCTGCTTGCAATGGGGATGAGCTGTTAACCTTGATGGCTCACCTTTTTGAGAAGCATAGCTTACTAGATAGTCTGGGAATAGAAACAGATGTTTTCAACAGATTTATCTTAAGAATCCAAACTGGATATCCCAACAATCCTTATCACAACTCAACCCATGCCGCCGATGTCGTTCAGACTACTAACTATCTCATCGTGAAAGGAAATTTCATTGAAAGAGCAGAGTTATCAAACCTTGAATTAGCTGCTATGTACTTGGCCTCAGCTGTACATGACTATGAGCATCCGTAAGCTGACTTTCCCCGAAAATTAACTATCTAGAGGATCAAATAATGTGTTTCAGATTAATACAGGCTCTGATTACGCTATTAGATATAATGGTAGGCAAATTTTTCCCATAGCTAAACTCTTAGACAAATCTGTACTTGAAAATCATCATATTGCTGCAACCTTTGCATTGTTGAAGGATGAGTCCTTGAACATATTTAAAGGTTTCAGCCGTGAAGATTACAAATTAGTGAGAGAGAGAATGATTTCCATGGTTCTGGCAACCGATATGTCAAGCCATTTCCCTGATATTGCTCAATTCAAAGGAAGACTTGCTGCCGATTTTGACATGAAGAAGGACAAGAACTTCATGATGAATATGATCGTCCACTCTTCAGACATAAGTAACCCATTTAAGCAATGGGATGTCTGCAAAGAGTGGACAAACAGGATTGTAACTGAATTTTTCTCTCAGGTAAACATTAAAAGAGTGAAATAACAAGTTTAGGGTGATAAAGAAAGGGCGTTAGGACTTCCTATCACCAATCTTTGTGATAGATATACTGTCAATGTAGCTAAGTCACAAATCGGCTTCATTGATTTTGTCGTTGCTCCTCTTATGAACCTCATGAAGGAGGTCATGCCTGGAATCGATATCTCTAATCTTGAGTCTAATAAAGAGAAGTGGAAGGGTCTAATTGAACACTATGATAAGGAACTTGGTAAGGACTAAAGTTAAGATGAGTAATGTTTTAGCTGCACAAAATGAAAAGGTAAAGGCTGGAGAGAATAATAATGTCCAGGCTGTTAGAGAAAAATAGAAATTTTTGTAGCAAGTTTTTTGTCCTGACTTTTACTTTTTAATGTAAACTCCATCCTTATAGCTTCATCGATTTATAAAAGCTTTTGATTTGTACAATCCCCTGCATACTCAAGATATGCAGGGGAATTTTGTATATTTCAAACAAAAATTATCAATTTTTACTTATTTAAAAATTTTGCTTGATCTTTCCTAGTGTTGTAATCAATCAATGGTCGTTCATATAAGAAGGCCTGATTTTTTCTCATTTTGGCATAAAATGAGGCTATAAAAGAACCTCTTCTTAGTCAGGTTTTATTATTCATGCCCTCAACATTTTACAATATGGACATCACTTTGTATAAATATTCAGAACCTGCAAGATATTCTGAAAGGAATTCATAGAACTGCCCTTAAAGTTTTATATCTGATTCTTTATTAGTTTTTAAATGTACAAGAAAAGGATGGGAAAACATGAATTGGCTTTTGTTAAACAGGATTACCTACAGAGCTGCTAAATCCTTACGAAGCGAAAAAGAAAACATCTACTATGTAAAGGTATGCTAAATCTAAGATTTTTCTGGTGCGAAGGTCAAAAACTTTATGATCAATAGTAATCACGATGACACTTCTACAACAGATATTTCATGAGGACACATAGGTTCAGAAAGAGATCTATTTCGTGCTGATTGCTTCTTGATCACTGTTCATGGTTTTCTATGATTACATAGACAGCAAAAGCATTTTAAATGTAGATACAGCATATCATATAGGGGATAGGTTTATCTTGACAGTTTATTTCTTGCCCTTCTTCTTGGCAGCGACCTTCTTTGACTTAATTTCGATCTTGTGTAATCCTATTCACATTATACAGAATATTTTTAAAATGAACCTTGAGGCAAGCTTTGGGTCAACTTAGCGGCCTTATCTTTATCAGCGGTCTTGAAGGTGTAAAGATAGCTGGCACCTCTAAGCTTGAACTTGGTGATCTTCTTTCCGGCCTTAATGATCAAGACTGATAATGTCATTCAAAGATATGAAATAATTAACCTTTCTTGTGGCTGGGCTTCTTGGCACCCTTAGCGGCGTCCTTTTGGTCTCCCTTGGCAATTTGTAAGAATTTCTTGATATCAGTGATTTCCTTGGGCTATTCACGTCATTCTTAATATTTTCCTCATTTTTACCATTGCTGTCTGCTATTAAAAGTCAATAATTTGTCAATTAATGCTTTATTAATGGCTCGTTCGCCCAACCCTATATTCCCAACTAGACAATAATTTAACACTCTACATTTTAGGAATTCGAACTTTAGTATGGCTGGCATGACAGATGAGCAGCTCATTGCAGCCAAGAATCATTTGTCTGATACTCAACTTCTATTCAATATCTTGATTAAACAATATTTCTCTCTTTTTGATTTTTTGAATTCCCAGAGTTCAAGGGAATCACTATCACCAATATCTGATGCCAAAGAAATATTCAATAAAAAAATTTTCTTCTTGAGCAATTTTCTAAATGTGTAGACAAAGGCAAAGCTAAGTATTTGTTATTCGAAGTTAGAGCTTTAAATATGTAGAAAATGAGCTCGGTATTCTAAGCTCTTTCTGAAAAATTAAGAAATAATTCTTGCTTTTTCAAGGAGAATTTTCTGAATTAGGAAGATTTTCTTTTTTTTAGAATGCTTTGAATTTTCAATATCACGACATTACAAATATTCTATCTTTACTATTAGAGGAGCAAAGAGATAGGGTTTTCAATGTAGTGCTTAAATCTTTGAAGCCATTTAGCACCGACAGCTCCATCAACAACTCTGTGATCACAGCTGAGAGTTATGTTCATAACATTTATTTGTCTATATTGTTAGGAATATCTAAATAGTTCTTACTTAACAGCATCTCCGACCTTAGCGAGTTTCTTTTCAGTAGCACCAACAGCTAAGATGCAAGATTGAGGAGGATTGATAACAGCAGAGAAATTGTAAATTCCAAACATACCCAAATTAGAGATACAGAATGTTCCTCCCTAGAGATTGAGGGTATTTGATAAAATAATATACGATGAATTCTTGTGGCTTAAGAGCGTTCTTCTTAGCTCTTTCAGCAAGGTCCTTCATTTGAGTGGAAATTTCATTCAATCCCTTAGTATTAGCGGCAAAGATAATGGGAGTGATGAGACCACTGCCAGTATCAACGGCAACAGAGATATCAGCATTCTTATATCTAAACATAAGAATACATTAGTGAGAAAGTACTGTCTGATTTTGTCACCCATCCATTGGCTATTAACCTGAGGAACGTCAACACAAGCATGGGCAGCAGCCTTGATGAAGATATCATTGAAGCTGATCTTGGTCTTAGCTTCCTTATTCCATTCTTCTCTCACCCTGAATTTTTTAAACCTAGGATTACTCTAGTTACTTGATAAGATTGTCCATAACGATGTCCATTTCCAAATAGTAGTGAGGAATGGTAGTCTTAGACTCTAAGAGTCTCTTGGCAATAACATCACGCATGTTGGAGACTGGGATATCAACATATGAGCTAGCTTCAGTAGCTTGAGCCTGTTTGGCTTGAGCTTGTGGCTTGGGCTTCTCAGTTGGCTGAGGCTTGGGAGCTTCTTGTTTGGGTTGTGCCTGGGGTTGGGGCTTGGGTTCGGGTTTTGGTTGAGCTTGGGCTTGAGGTTGGGCAGCTGGTTTAGCTTGAGTGAAGGCTTCAGCAGCAATATTCTCGAATTGCTTTACAGCGTCCTTGTTGTCAACAACAATACAAACAACCTAATTTTGAGTCTGAAGGATAGGAAATTGTACTTGTCCAACAGGAACATTAGATCCTTCTGGGACGAGGATCTTGGCAAGATAGCCGTCATCTTGGAAGACGAAGTCGATGGTGGCCTTGTCAGTTTCAATATCAGCCAAGACATCACCAGCGTTAATTTTTTCTCCAATCTTCTTTCTCCAGGCAACGATTTTTCCCTTCAAAATTATGCTAATTTGCTTTGAGTACTTGAGACATAGTTGGTGAAAGAGCGGGCATAGTGACTTTTTCATGTTCAGGAAGGTTACTTGTGCTTACAGAAGCTTGCTTAGGGGGAGGTTGAGTAGCTGCTTGCTGCTTTGGCTCTTCTTTTTGAGGTGCAGCTGTTCCTTCTTCTTTATAATCAGCAAAAGCAGCAACATCTTTCTTATCAAAGGCCAAGATAGCAAGTGGCTATAACTCAGAGACTAAATGAAATTCTTACTGTTCCAACATCTATGTCCTTGGTGCCTTCTGGGACGAGAATCTTTGCAATATATCCAGAATCTTGGACTTCAAAACCTAGGGCAGCCTTGTCAGTCTCAACTTCGGCAATTGCATCACCAACTTCGACCTTGTCGCCAACTTTGAAGTTCCATTTAAGAAGATTTCCCTAAAAGTTGGATTTTTAAGGGAATAGACTATACCTTTTTCATGGTTGGGGAGAGAGCAGGCATGGTAAGTCTTTGGTGATCAGGATAGGCTGTAGATTAGTGGAATAAGATATTTCTTACAGGCAAAATAGTATTTTGATGAAAAACCTAAGCCCTTTGCAGGCTTAATGGCCTTGTTCCATGAAGAAAAACTGTAATTCACTGGAACGTTCTTAACGACAGAGAGAAGAGGGAAAGGTTTTGCCAAAGTCTTGCCAAATTTGGTTATAAGACTGGTGCTCTTTTTGAACATAACTAAGATTTATTTATCTAGATCAATTAGCTGAAATTCTTTTCGGGTCTAAGTCTTTTACTCAAAAAAACTAGACTAAATAATGAAGAGATTAAGTGACTTTATTTATGGCATTTCTTCGTTGTGTTGTAATTACAATCACTAATTACTTCAGGGGTACAGCATGATATTGAGCATAACGATGTATAGCATAGAACTCAAGTGCGAAAGCAGATAAGAAGTGGATATAAGAATGACAGAGGCTAGAGATATTTAGTTAACAAGTTCTGTGCTCATTATGCCATGATCATTTTCCTTAACTCGATCTAATAAGGTAAATAAAGGTAATCGAAAATAATTACGTAGCATCCTGTAGTCACTAGGTCATCTCTATCGACGAAGTAAATTGGAAATTTCGATAGAGTTTCGTTTACTTTGGCTCCCTTAGAAAGGTAACCTTCCATAAAGGAATTGTCTGGATTTCCTGCGATATAGGAAAGCATCATTTTAGTCACTCCTCCAACAAGGTAAATACCACCAGTGGGGAGATTATCAACAGCAAAATTAGAAACTTCGTTGCCAAAGAGGCGGCCCATGAACTTTATAGCTTTCTCACAATATGGATCCTTATTGTGCAGGCCCTTGATCAAGATCTCGCCAGATGACATGGGTTTTGGTGTGGCGTTTTCCCTAAAATTTTAATAAAAAAATTATAAGAGCAATTACTTTTCACAAATGTAATTGTACATCCTGATTAGAGCATCACCACAGATTGCCTTTTCCAATGGGAGATAGCCATACTCTTCTTGGAGGTTAGGTGTTTGGTCCATGACATATTGATAATAGTCCCATTCATCTGTGTTGGTAGGAGTGAATTGTTTTAGCCCTCCTTGTGTTTCACAAATCTGATAGAAATTGGAGATGTCAGTATCCTTGGAAGGTCTTATCACACACTCCCCAAGATACTGGGAGCATCCAATGACAATTGAAGTTCCATCTTCTACTTTTTCTCCTGCCTGAATCACCTTTAAATCCTGACTGTGAACTCGATTAATAGCGTGGCCCACAGCGACAAAGTCGTTGATGAGCTTAACAGTACCGATCCCAAAATCTTCTTCAATATCCCTGGCGTTGATTTCAGGCCAGTGGCTTTCTGGAATTTCTACAGAGTCTTCATAGGGAGCCCCATTCGCTGCGATCAAGCAGCATTGAGGCCACTTGCTACTTTCCTTGAATTCATCCAAGAAGTCAGAGATGCACTCTCTGAGTGAAGGAAAATTCTCCGTTTGATAAAGACTAGTTTTTACTTTTGTTGGTTTCTCTGTATAGGGTGTAAAGAAAACCAACTCTAGTTTAGCGATAGCACTCTTAATTTCAACGATGAGTGCAAAAGTCTTTTGAAGAGAAGAGTTACTCATTTTGTAGGTTTAAGAAAAATAATTATAAAATGATGGAAGATCGCTTAAATAGTTGCATTCGAAATTTGATTTGGCCAATTATTTGTAGAATAGAACGAAAGTTGAAATTAAAGTTTCCACCCTTAAGCTAGGAATCTCCCCTCGGAAGCGTACCGGAATTGATTAATCTTTTTTTCAAATCTCTATTCATCCCATCCATTCTTCTTTCATCTTCGTTAATTTTATTTCTGATGGTCATTCCTCAAAAAATTAACAGTCTTAAAATAGAAGGCTCATATCAACTGACGATATAGTTTGTCTATTGATCAATGAAGGATCTGTAGGGCTGATTGAAAATAATCTACACTATCAAAACGTGATTTTCAGAATTCTGAATCCAGTTATATACAGAATGGGATGAAGCGACTAAAGTTTATGTAACTTTTTTCATTAAGTGCTATTTTAGAAGGGTTTAAACAAAGAAAATCCATTATGAGCTCTTAAATGCTCTTATTAAATTATAGTTGAAATTTCTAGAACATTAATTTACGCAAAAAAGTCCTAAAATGGACTCATTCTATTGATTTCTGCTAATCAGTCCCAGGCTCTCTCTCTAAATTCTCTACTGAATTCAAAGTAAGAGACCTTGTTCAAAAAAATAAACATTTCGATGTTGAGATCTAGATATCGATGAGGTTGAACTGGAAGGTAAATGATTCAAAAGCACGGGTCTAGAGGCGAAAGAGTGTACTGAGATGTATAGAATTTTCTAATTCTGATAATGAATAATTTTGATCAAGAAATAAAATAATCGAATTCGATTTTTTAACAGTTCTAATTAAGTGTCAAAGCATTTCTAAATTTTTTTGAGAGAAGTTTTCGAGATCAATTCTTCAATAATGGAAATAATCAATTATGTTAGACAGAAATTTGGTAAGGTAAATACATTAAATAACAATTTTTATTTTAAGTTCTTGATTTTATGCTATTAAAATGAGCTAGATTTACAACTTAATGGCATCTTGTTGAGCCTTGACGAAGGCACCAAGAAGGCCTAACTCTTGAGTCTTAACAATATAGATGGGGAACTTGCTCAAGAGGCTATTAATAACTTTTCCCTTAGAGAAGTAACTATCCTTAAAGGGGCTAGTAGCATCATTCATAATGTAATCAGCTACGCAGTTAGTGAGGCCCCCAACCAGATAGATTCCTCCATAAGGAAGGGAATTAAGGGCGAAGTTGGAGATTTCCTTGGCGTAAAGTGTGCAGAAGAATTCTAAAACCTTAACACAGATTTTATCTTCTTTAGCCAACGCCTTTTGTATGATTTGTTCAGAAGTGTAATCTTCGGGCTTGACATCCTCCTTCTTGCAGAAGAACTTATAAATGTTAGGGATACCAGGCCCACAGAAAGCCTTTTCGGTCGAGAGATATCCAATTCTTTCCTTAATTTCGGGATTTTCTTCGAGGACATAATTCAAGTATTCCCATTCAAGCTTTGAAGTGGGGGCGAAGTTCTTGTGCCCACCTTCAGTACCGAAGACGGTGTAAGAGTTCCTTCCATCAATGATGGCGGGTTGAATAACACATTCTCCCATGCCGGTTCCGGGACCAGTAACAATCATAGTAGCATTCTCAGTTTTCTTAGCTTCGTTAAGAACAATCATATCTTCCTTAGGGACCTTGAGCATGGAGTACCCAATAGCAACGAAGTCGTTGATCATAACGAAAGGAGAGATTTCGAATTCTTTGGAGAGCTCAGCTTCATCAAGAGTGGGCCAGTTAGTGTTGGGAAGAGTTACTTTACCTTCATAAGGAGCGCCAGCGACAGCCAAGGTGGCGTTCTGAGGGTATTTCTCAGTTCCCTTGAATTCACTCAAGAAGTCAGCAATGCATTCTGTCAATGAAGAATGATCTCTGGTTCTGTAATATCTAGTTTTGATTTCGGTGGGTTTTTCACTCTTGGCAGTGAAAGAGATTAGCTGAAGTCTTGTGTTAGTTCCACCAACATCACCAATAAGAGAGTAGATTTGAGTCTCGTTTCCAGAAGCCATTAGTTGTTACGGGTTAGATTAGCGATTTAGTGTTTTTTTTTCTTATTGATTATACTCAATTTAGGTCGCTATTTATAGCTGAACTAATACTAGATAACTTATTTTATCTGTCAATCGATAAAATATAACGAATGACCCAATACTGTCCTAGGATTAACTAAAAATTTTCCCAGTAAAACTTATTTCTTATGAGTTTCCGATGACAGGTTGAAAAGGAAAAAAGCCTCCAATTGTCAGTAGGGCTATGTCCACCTGTATCCCAATGCCCACAAAGGACAATTATCACCTAAATGCTCTCTTATCATGCGAAATAACCCTCCATCTATTCGATAGAAAGAGTCACGTTTAGACTCCTTCAGTTTATAATTACTTTTTTGTCTGAATTTAAAATGCTCACTCAACGGTTTTTTGTAATTCTGGCCCTCCACAGATCAAACCTCACAACTTAATAGCCAGGGAAGGCTGAGTTACAAAGAGATTTATTCGTATCTTTTCTTAGACTAGCTCTAACTAATCTAATAAAGAGGTTGTTTACGAGTTTATTTTCTCAGTTTCAACTAATATCAAAAGAGTAACTTTCTAGAATTAACTCACAAGACCAAAAAAAGACTTCATTATACGAGCATTTTCTTTCGTTCCACGTAATTGATTTATTAATTATTAGTCTTTTCCATATTTCTGGACTAGCCATCTTGTGAGCCGTCTTTCTCTGAAAGGGCTCTAGGTATAAGAAATTTCGAGAATAAGTTGTTCCTCTCGGTATGATCTGAAGGTTTAAATCACTTTTCGAAAGTGTTTACTAAGCCCCTTAAAAAAATATTCTCTTTTTGCGTCTGCATAGTTCACGAAGGAATAGTAATACTCTTTTTGGCGAAAATCCCAAAAGCTCTTATTCCTTAAGACAACTCTATTGAAGACTAAGTTTAATTTGTGCATGAACACTATAGGGTGAAGGTAGGAATAAATGCCTTAGAGTAATCGCTTTCAGATCAAATCATAGCTAGGTGGAGTCAATTCTTCTATATGTGCAACAAATTAGTTCAGCTTTTACATTCTGATATGACTTAACCCAAAGTTATATTTATTAATTCAAATATATTTGATGAGTTCAATGAGAAAAGGCCCATTTGCAGTTAAGGTAATATAAAAGAGCATTATTATGAACGAATCTAGAAAAAGGACGATTGGGAAGAGTACGAAAAAATGTATGAAGATCTAGCAGCTAAAAACCTAATAAATAAAAACCCAATACAGAAAGAAGAGCCCAGACAACCTACAAACATCGGTTCAAGTAATAGATTTGGCCTCAAGCCTTTCGAGGATGTTCAAGAGTCAGGAGGGAACCCCTTTAAAAAAGATGGAGTCTTCACCAAGCCTAAATTTGCATTTAAATCTGAGAAAAAAGAAGTTTCAGCTCCTGTTAAAGTCACAAATCCGATTGTTGACAATCCAATCGATGAGGTATTACAAAAGGAATACAGAGGTCCAGCAATCAGAACCATGTCCCGTAAAAAAATTGATGATGATACTCCTAATAAAGAGTTCGATACAAGCCCTGTCCCTAAGTCCAAAGTTGAGAAAAATGAAGAGCCAAAAGAAAGTAGATATAACTTGGATAATATTGACCTATTTTAGATGAAGGACTCAGACGCTCTGACTTCTTTTCAAAACCAGTTATCAGAGTAGGCAGTCGTCAGGGTATAAGACCTGAAAGCAAGCCAGAAAGTAGTAATAATTTTGATGAGAGCACTTCGGGTCTTTCCCAGACGCAATCGGCACAACAAACTCAGCAAACAACTCTCAAAGAGCCCATAAAGCCCAATTTTTCAATTTTGAAAAGGCCTCCCTCTTCTCATGGTTCTCAAAGCGGATTTGAATCTTCAACTACAAACGCTTTTGAATCATCTACCACCAGCGTTACTACAAAACCGGCTGAAGATAAGATGAGAACCAGTTTGTATGGTAGTAAACCATTCACAAAACAGGACATTAAGCTGACGGAGCAGCAAAAAGCAGAACTTGCTAAGCAAAAACCTCCCGAAGAATCCAAGCCAAAGTCGGAGCCCAAGAACGAGCCAACTTCCTCCAAAAAGGAACTTCCTAAACCCACTGAAGAAAAAATAAGCAAACCCACGAAAGTTGAAGCCTCTAGTAAGAAGGATGTTAAGCAAAAATCAGATGAGATCGAAGAAGAGTATGGAGATGACTTCGAAAAGGTATAGTTAATCAATTATTTGTCCTATCAATAGGATGATTATGACGATGATTTTGAAGAAGACACTCCCACCCCAACACTCAAGCCTGGAGGTCTCATTGGAAAAGGAGTTAAGGAACCCGTGAAAGAGCCTGTAAAGAAGATAGAAGAGAATAAGATAATCTTCGAGAAAATCAAAGAACCTGAATACGAAAAACCAGCTGTTTTCCAAAAGCCCCTGGGATTTACAAAGACTGTAGTAATAATGAGAGATTTACCCTTATATTTCAGGATAAAAAAGACCAAAAGATTGTAGCAGCTCCAACCAAGAAGGTCGAAACCCCTGTAAAACAACCTGAAGTTGAAGAATCACAAGCCCAAGAAGAGTTTGAATTTGTTGCTCAGAAAAATGTAGATGTGAATCTCGCAAGCTTCCAGGAAGAGCCTCAGAAGATGCCATCAAATCTGATCTACATAGATGAAGAAGTCAAAGCTCTTCAAAAGAAAAGAGTCAAGGATCTTGGAGAATTTCTCAGTCTTGACTATGAAACATTTGATAATTTGCTTGACATAAACCCTAGAAGTACCCTGAGCTTCTGTAGTATTGTAACAAGTTAGGCGAATATGAGCTCTATGTCAATAGAATAAACAGTGGGCTTATTAAGAACTCAAATGACCAAACAAATGATGAAGCTGATTCCAAAGAAACTCAGACTGAAGAAGAGTATTATTAATCTTGAAACTTTACCTAATTCTCTATAGATTCCAAAGAGAATTCTCAAATCAATGGCCTGAAGACAAGAATCAAGCAATCTTCCAAGCTAGGGATCCTAGGCTAAGTTTCTTGGGGGATGACAGATCCAAAGAGGCCCAGACAGTAGAGAACACCAAAAGACTAGTTGAGTAATAATTAGTTAAACTACAGCCTAATTTTCAAGATTTGTCAAGAATGTCTATCCAATTATAGATGAAATGCTTACTTACCAAGAAAAGAACACAATGACAAAGGATAAAGCTTTGAACTTCCCAATGTTCGAAGATGTTCTGAGCTTCCCATCAGATCTCTATGACATGTTCCAAGATGTTAGCATCCTCTGCGCCTTTGATTCTGGAGCCAATACCATATTTGTTTCCTACGCCATAAAATTGGGATTGGATGCTTCAGTTCACAAATTGAGTCTTGTGATTGAGTATATTAATACCAGACCAACTAATTTCTATTTGGCCTTGACTGAGGTCACCTCCTTATATATCAGCACAAACTTCAGACATGCTTTGATAGGAGGAACTAGGGATGGGTCTTTGGTTCTTTGGGACTTGAGAGACTCCAATCTAATGCATTCAACCAATCCTCATGAAATGATCAGAAAAATCTATGAAAGACATGAAGGAAAGGAGGGAAAATATGTCTATAGACTACCTAACTATTCTACAGATTTCTTAGGAGAGAACGGCCATGGGTCTGCTGTTGTAAAGATCAAAGATGTTTATTCTAATAAGAACATTTATGAAATTTTCTCCCTTGAGGAGTTCGGAAAAGTCATTGTTTGGAACTTGACTGAGCTTACCAAATATGAACTTGCCCAAGGTCTCTATGACCTAGGAATGAGCATTGATGCCAAAATCAAGCTAATCAAGACAACTGAGTTCATCATCGATGACTTCTACTTCCATGACCTTAGAAGAAACATTCTCTGTACAGATATTGACCTTGACAAACAGGCAACAAAGTAACATCATTTTATGAGATATTAATGTGATAGTGTGTTTATCTCTACTGCAAAGGGTATAGCGAAGGCAGATAAGCTTGGTACTCCCAAGCCACCAAGAACATATGAGGATGAAGAGTCAGGAGGGCAATCACTTTGTATCTCAGTTTCTGCAACAGAATTCTTCTATGTTGGATACTCAGATGGTGCCTTTAGGTAACTTATTGGTATCTTATCTAAATCTTTTAGAATATTCTCAAGAGACTTTGGACACCCTGTGCTTACTGTTGGAAACTTTACAAAGAATCCAATAGTTGATATTATAGTTCCCAAATATTATCCCATTACATTGAGAAATCCAAGCAAATACTTGGAGCAGCTTCTCAGGCCTGTAGCTTTTGACAATCAAGGAAATGTCTATTTCTTTGAACTTGATAAGAGCCTTTCGGTATAATCGAATATTCTTTTTTGATTTTATTAGCCTTCTCACATCCAAAATCTCGTCAAAGGTAAGGCCAAAGGTCAAAGCATCAAATTGTTACATAAATGGTACTCTCTTATCTTTGTCTTTTAATGGCATAGGTTCGAAAGCAATCTGGATCTTCATATGGTCTATGCAATCGATAAAACTTCAGTCTTGCATGTGAATTACAAGTAAGTATTAAGTATTGTGAATAACTTTGTAGCTGCAGCAAAGTCCTGGATTCTACTCATGAGCCTATAATGAAAAAGAACAATAATGTTTCTTCTATCTTTAAAATTGTTTTGTAAAATTGATATCTTGTTAATTTAGTTACACTTTTTAAGTAATTATACCCACTTCCTATCAGAGGATCCACTTTAATTAAAACCCTTTCATGTTTATTGTGATTGGTACTAGCAAAAAGCCAAAAAATCAATTTTGGTTTTTAATGCTGGTTTAATCATTTGGAATTCGGTGAGGATTAATCTTTCTGCTTCGAAAATAATACACATAAATTTTATTTTTTCAATGAATGTCTCCGCATGCCAGAATCCTAGCATTGATGTGTTTAACAGTCTTGACCTATCAATATACATCTGAAGATCCTATTCTTACTTCCATTTTTAATGAACTACAAAATTTCATTTCCTATGAATGTCAAGACACACTTCCTTTATTGCAGGACCATCACAACAATTTTTTTATATCAGTTCCTTACACTAGGAACTCAGGCACTTCCTATTTGAATTTGATTGTTAATTTATACTCAAATATCAGTTTTATTGGGAATTGTTCTGAATTCATTAAGTTTGAATGCCATTATCCTGGATGCATAGAAAAAAAGAGCATCCAAACTAACTCTCACTTTTTATTACAAAATACTAATATTAGTTCAAATACCGAAGTAAAAGTAATGAATCTGGGAAATAGAGATACAAAATTACAAGATACTTTTTTCTTCCCAAATTCCTGTGGAAAAGGCTTTATGAAAGATGAGCTCATCAATGGGATCTATAGTATGGGTATTAGTTCTTCTGATAGAGAGATCCAGAACTTCACTGTTATATTTCACAAAAATGGGTACAAGGGAAAGCATCTTTGCTTAAAACCTAAAATTGATTTTCGTTTACGGAATGGATCCCCAGGTGTGATTATTAACAAGACTACAAACAGCTGGAGTTTTGAGACAAGAGTGGTATGGATTGATACTCCCATTGCTTTGACAAATGACATCAAACCATATACTACAATATTCGATATAAACACACCCTATATAGGGCTACCAAACAATTTGTATAGATATGTAATGACGACTCTCAAGAAATATTTCAGTGTTCGCTGTAACATAACAAACTCAAAGGAATATTGTTACACTACTCAGGCAGGAGCGCTACCCACCTTGCATTTGCAAATTTCTGAGAACGATTCCATCGATATGCCTGCGATATCTTATCTTATGAAAGAAACCAGCACGAGATATAGAATCGCTTTTGCCTCAGTAGGACCCAATGAAAGCTCTGACTTAGTGGTTAATCCTGAGTATGCAAATCATATTATATTAGGAGCTCCATTTTTCCAGGAATACATGCCACAGTTTATGTCCTATGGCAATACAAGTAAAATTGTATTATATAGGATATCCAATATTCAGGATAAATGGGTCCTACCCTTTTTTGCTACTATTATGATGGTTATTGCTTTATGGATGCTTGGGATATCACTAAAGGTCATGATCAAAGATACGAGGGCTGATAGACAAAGGAGGTTCCTTCCGGAGTCCAGATTTGATTCTTTTTCCACTCAAGATCGATCAGATTATCAAGAGCTTGAAGATAATGAAAGTGAATCTAGTAATTGGAGGAAGAATTGTGATACTTGCTGCTTCTTTACAGGAGTAATTTCATGTTGTGTACTATCTGCTATAGCTCTTCCAGCTGTGGCTATCTTTTTTTTCTTGGCATAACCGATTTTAATAGTTCAGGTTGATTTTCTAACGTACCTCATTTAGAATTTCAATGTATCACTCAAAGGTGTTCAATTCAACAATGCTAGAATATACACACTAAGTTAACCTTGCCATTATTGTCAAAGTTTGATCTTAATAAAAGGGTCAAACGTTGAGTACTCAATAGCTTAACTCTTTTATATTTGTCTAATACGTTTAAATATAGAGTTGTCTATTCATGTCTTTAAGTAAAGAGATATACAGATTTAATTCTTATAGTGACAGCTTTCGAATTTCATTTGCATTTGGATAGCTTATTTCCACTTTCAAGTTAATATTCTTCATTGTATAAACCTGCTCTCAATGATGATTGTTCTCATGATTGATCAAGTTTGATACTTTACAAAGATATATATATATAAAAATATAAAAATTCATTGTATAACAATGACATAAATCAGATTTAGACATTAGAGAATAATTTACAATTTCCTCGAGGCAGTTATTCCCTTAAGTACATTTGCATTTATGACTCTCAATAAATTCTTGTTAGTTTGCATCATTGTTGTCGGAATAAAACTATATTATTAGAAAATATTGCCAAGAGTTACCTAATATATCTTTTAGTTTTGAAATATAAGGTCTTCATCTTTCTTCGAATGGGTAGCCAAACAAAGTAATAGACCAACAAGATCAGTAAGGTTATTACAATCATAAGAATTATGATAATTCGAATTTCTTCATCCAATCTAGGGAATTATTTCACAAGATAAAAGATTACATTTCTTCAAAATCCTCTTGAACATGGTTCCTCACCATTGTATATATTGGCTTTAGATAGAAGATAAAGAGATATTCCATATTGACCAGGGCTTCGTGGGCCAATACTTCCTTTAGAGCTTCTTCAGTTTTGTTGCTGGCTTGATAGTTATCCAATAGTAGTTCAATGACTTGATTAAAGTAAGAATTGAACATT
>Ga0065720_1019891_pt1 | contig 18981 bp, 18 predicted proteins | sample Thericmetagenome_FD_59107 | JGI IMG/M metagenome (GOLD analysis project Ga0065720, IMG submission 59107) | Thermophilic microbial communities from the Joint Bioenergy Institute, California, USA of rice/straw/compost enrichment - eDNA_2 v2... | ecosystem: Engineered > Solid waste > Grass >...
CAAAAAACGCCCTCCCAAAGTAACTGTCGTTGTATGCTTGGATATCCTGGATAATGCTCTTCTTTGGGCTTGTAAGCCGGATATTGACACTAGTTTGGGGCCCCTTCCAAAGCTGTCCTTACAAGTTGAAGTTACCCATGACTCCTTACCGTCAACACAAAACGTAGCGTCGTAAGATAGCATAGCTAACTATAAAAAATCCAGGATATCTTTCGAAGCAACATACTAGCTCATAGCTCTTGCGCATTGCATTCCTACCCCCAGCTAAGGTCCAATCCCCCGTTCAAACTCCCCTGTTCACACCTGGATAGCCTTAGAGTCTCACGAGAAGGCTATAGGCTCAGCTACAGTTGTAATAAACCCACCATTCATTACCACTATGGAAGCGTTCAACATCTTTAGGCTTCTGATGTTGCCAGGTAGAATACAGGAGAGGGGCCAAGCCGGATGGGCTTGCCATGTAGGTCCTCCTTCCGCAGTTCATCTGTGACAAGAACAGCGAGGCCGTGTGGTGTAGTGGTAGCATACTTGCTTTGGGTTTCCTGATTGCAAGTGGTCCCAGGTTCAAGCCCTGGCTCGGCCCTATACTTTTGCTTTTGAACACTATTTTGCCTATTTTCGCAAATTGACGAAATTATGCCTAGAATATTCCAAGGGATAGCAGCTGGTGGTTGTGTAAAGGGCGGCTCCCTATCGTCGTATTAGCAAGCTTCTCGACCTCGTTGCAGAGATCATGCCGTGCCGAAGGCTCAGTTTTCACTTCAGGAGGTTGATTGCACCAATCATGGAGTATTTAAAGATCACTCACCACCGTCACCTTTCTCACTTCCATAAAGTCTCACTGGTTTTACCACTTTGAAACCTGAGTTGCCTGTAGAAATCAACTTGCTCTGTGACGCAGCTTGCCGAAGCTCATGCTTCCTCGAACGCCAAGCTCTCTCTACCCTAACCCTTGATGCCACACCTAACTGGCTCAAAGGGACTACTTGCAATTTTCCTCTCTAGGTTCCCTACAGATTGCTTAATGCTGTGAGAGTATTCACTAAACAATTGAACAAATTATATCCCTGACTCTTTATATGAGAGTTAACAGTTGTTGACCATTCTCATGGCTACTTCTGGTGCTGTTATCATCAGTCTTATCAATCCACACACCTTCCCCCACCAAAAACGTTTCCACCAACTCTCTCTCCGACGCCTCTCTTGACACCCTGGCAGACACCCTGCTGGTTAATCGAACCCAAGACACCACGGGGTCATCTGCACGATATCTTAAGCTTACTTAAATGCCGATGCCTTGAACATTTAAGGCAACTCTTCCAGAAGCCTCTCCTACCTTTCAAACCGATCCCTCGACAAGGAGGAAGAGAACAGGCCGCCAACTGGTCATGACAGTAGGTCATAAGTCCCACGCGTCACAACACGTTGATCCAACGTGACGATATCATTGCTAATCCTTCAATTCAGTTATGGAGAGCCTAAAAATGGTTAGTCAGATGGTCGCTTGATGCGATCGCACACCATCCCACAACCATCGAGGACGCCTCTGGCACATCAGATGACACCTTTGCTAAGTTCCCCCACAGTGCTGTTCTGCCTTGCCGGCGAGATCATTGGAACCAGCGCTGAACGACAGTGGGTGCTTGTGCTGCCCAGTGCCCCTGGTAGGTGGTGCCCGCCACTGCCTTACGCCCGCAGCCCGCTGGTCTGCCTGACTCACCTGAACCGCCTGCGCCAATAGCACAGCAGGGCAACCCTCCAACACAGGGCAGACCGTCAGATCACATCACCAGCGCCGGAAGATATCTTTTTGCTGCGGAGCATTTCCCAAATAAGGGGTCTGAAGGGATGCTCCAAGCGGAAATGAAACGACCTCGTGGTTACGAGGCCGATAAGATCGGCCTAACGTGGATAATACAGTCACCGAGGCTATCTTATGAACCAGGATATATACCAGCGTGAGATCCACGACTGGGATGTTAGACATGGATAATTATTTAGCCCCAGATGGGAGAGCTTCGGTCAAAGTCAGAAGTTCTCGCGGCATCTAGCGTCATCGATGACTCCCTGTTGCGTGCTTGCCGTTCCCGCTAACGCTAGCACCAGCGAAGTCGATCAGCGCCAGTCCAGCACTGATGTCTCGGACTATAAAACCATCGATACTGATGGATCGTCCTCTCGCCGAACTGTCATTCAACGAACTTCAGTCCTCCTCTCCTACCCCGGGGGAGGGAACCATCCTTGGCTGGCCGCCCTGTGCCGAGCCAAATTCGATTTCACCGGATACCGAGGTTTTCCCCTTCGGATACAACGGCGAATCCCATATCTTCAATGCAAACTACCGTCGCTCTCTGCGCAAAAGAAATACTCGCAAGTGGCGAAATTCTAGCAGAAACTCCAGATCGTCCAGACAGCATCGTATTCAAACCCGGAGATCCCGTGATATCTTCATCCAGGCGGTAAGAGAGGGTCTTGAGCTTGCTCACTCGGATGTTCCTCTCCCTGGAGAGTCCCGGAGCAACTCTTCTTCGGACAGTGGTGGCGAAGATTCATATTGTCCGACCCCTACTTTCACCAACCGGCACACGAGTTTGAGCCCGCCCTCGACCAGACATAGCCGTCCCCCTTCGTTGGATAAACAGGATGCTTTTTGCGATGAACAGACTAGGAAGCGAAGACAGAGTTCAGATGACACAACGAGCTCTCAAAGTGACTCAGTGGCATATGAGCCAGAGTCCATGAGTGGGCTTGATGATAAAGACAAGAGGGACATTGTTGAGCTGTACCGATTTGATCTGCTTTACCGGAATGAGTATGAACGCGGTGAGGACTTCTCTCTCGACTACATTGCCAAAGAGGACCCGGTATACTCGGTCAAAGTTGTGCAGGCTCGGCCTCGCGGAAAGGATGCTGACACTGGGAAGCCTGAGCCTGCATGCCCATACAGGCTAACTCTGGACCTGGACTCAACTCCTTTCACTAAGGAGGAGGAGTTCAAAGCCTGGCTGGATCCATGGTATCTGACTGGTCCCCTTTCCGACAAAAAACACCGTCGCATCTACAATCGCGAGCGTTGGAGGCAGGAAATGGCCGAGAAAGGGGATGTTTTTGTGACCGAGCCGTTGTCGAGGTTCTCACAAACACCTACGAAGCCTATCACTAAGGTTATATACGAGCTCGCAGATGAAACCATGGAAAAGGTTGTGGAATCTCTAGATTCTTCTGCCACGAATGACTTTTCTCTTTGCGACAACATACACTACACCAACCAACTAGACGACGATTTAGCCACAGAAGATGCAGTCTTAATCGACAAAGAGGACGAAATGAAGGAAGACCCTACCATTGACGACACCTCCAACCATTGGGTTGTGCTTGGCCCTGACGGCTCGTAGCAGGTCCGCCCAAATGGAACCCCCGAATGCCCATGTGTCCTTGACTAGAGTTGCAGTGCGCCGCCGCCCGGACTGGCCCTCATAAGGGACTGGCACAACTACTGCTTGGTTGGTGAGCGTCTGGGGGGCTGACGGGAGGGAGGATTGGAGTTCGGTTGTGTGCTCGTGGCCTGGAAGAGCTACTTGAGCTCGCCTGGCTTCGATTCTGGTTAGGGAGTTGGACCAGGCTGTGTGCTCGTGACGAAGGTTGCTTGAGCTCGCTTGATCTGGCTCCTCATTACCTCCCGTGGGATAGAGGAAATCGTTGTTTAGTCCTCTTCCGTTGTTTAATTTTCCTGTGATTTGCTGAAGTTTTTTCCCTTAGCGAATCGTTTGAGCCTAGAATTTGAATGCGGCCCTTTGGTGTTTTGGTCAGTTATGTCATCGATATGATATATCATTTTGGCTTGGGGCATTTGTACGGGTCATGCATTTGGATATGGGTCATTTCTTGATCTGGATATATCATTAGGTCAGAGATATCTTGGAAGCAATTAGCACAACTCACTGCATCTCATTCCTTTGAGTCTTCAATAGAGCATTGGGCGTCTTATACTTCAACCCTCGATGTTGTTTCATGCTTGTTGATTCCTGCGAGTAGAATCGGGTATCGGGATGTAATCTGTAGCATCATACGAAGAATTTCGCGTCCTGGATGAAACGGGAAACATCGTTAGTTGCTTTCTGGACCCTCATTCGCAGTTCAATTGCTGACATACATCGCCCAGCCAACTTTCAATGCGACGATGACAGAACGCGGGTCCGCTTCCTTGCCTGATCACTGGAACCTTTTATCCCGATCAACCCCCTCACCGTGGTACGCAACACAGCTCTAAAACCCCGTTGCATTCTTTAGCTTCCGGTCTCACTTGAACACCCACAAACCTCCTGTTCTGTAGAAGCAGCAACAATGACAAAACTCCTTCTAGCAACAAACACCGAGTTCGGCCAGGCAAACGTCTTCCTTGCCGTCTGCCACGCCCTGCAGCAACTCGACCCAGATATAGAGCTGCACATTACGTCCTTCGCACCCTTAGCGAAGCACATTGAAAACGCATCGAACTTCTCCATCCGCACCGCCAGACAAACGCATGGCCCTGAAATCAACCCGCGACCATGGATCTTTCACCCGCTACATGGTACTACCATGGTTCAAGCGCTGTGGAACATCAATGGCAACAGTATCGTCCCAGGATTGGTGGCGCGGCCGGGGTTTAGCACGTGTAGGAAGATCATGGCTACGGGGATGACGGTGTTGTTGCCGTGGAAGCCGGAAGAGTTCGTTGAGACGTGTAAGGAATTGGAAGGGGTTGTGAAAGAGGTTGGGGCGGATTTGGTGGTTGTGGATTGTCTCTTTTCACATGGATTGACGGTGTGTCAGAAGTTGGGCGTTAAGTATTTGGTGTTGTCGCCGAATACGTTGAAGGAGTTTGCGGCGTTTAAGCAGCCTTGGGCCGCGGTTGTGTGGAAGTATCCGATGTAAGTGCGACCCCCTAGTGCTGTTGAGGTATTTCCGATGAACTGGTGTTTATCCTGACGATGGTAGTATGTGCTCCGGCATTCCATTCCCCGTACCGTGGTACTTGATACCACTCAACGTTCTCTACTTCACCCTCCAGATGGTCTATGCTGTCCTCGATACCAGAACTCGCGCGCTTAAAGCTCATGTCAAGAAAATACTTGGGGTCGACTTACTGACCATGGCGAACTTAATGACATTCCCGCCGAAAGATCTCAAAATCTTGGTAGCTCACAAGCCCGAAACCGACTTTCCCCTTGTTCTGCCGCCGTATCTTACCCCATGCGGTCCAATAGTCCCTCCTGTATCCCCTGTCGCTGAAGTTGACCCCGAACTGAGCAAGTGGCTGAAGGGGGGACCGGTTGTGTTTGTCAGCTTAGGCACGATTAAGTGGATGATGGAAGACGAGGCACTAGAGCTGGCTGGGGCATTGCGGAAGCTTTTAGATGTTGCCGAAGAAAGAGGAGTAACAAGAAGTGGAAGCATTTCGGGGAAGTTGAGAGTGTTGTGGAAACTGAAGCAACACCCTCAAGACCCAAATTCCCAGTTCTCGGTTGGGCTTGGATCAAAAATTCACGCCCTTCTTGGGAAGGAGCTGGATGACGACCGAGTCCGGATCATTGACTGGATCAAGCCCCAGCCAATTGCCGTTCTCCAGACAGGGGCTGTGGTTGTCTCGGTCAACCATGGAGGGGCTAACTCATATAACGATGCCATAATGTGAGTTAACCACTCGGTCGCCTTGTGAAGAGAAACATCATGTGCTAACAAGCTCCCAGATCCGGAGTTCCCCAGGTTACTCTTCCTACCTGGCTTGACTGCTACGACTTTGCCAACCGGGTCGAGTACCTGGGTATCGGTCGTTGGGGTAGCAGGACAGCCGCACCATCATGCGCATCCGATGAACTTGGACCTGTCCTCGTTGACGTGGTTCTAGGGGAGAGGGCTGAGTCGTACAGAAGGAAGGCACAGGAAATCGCGGCGTTGTGTGCAAAGACGCCGGGATCTTTCGTTGCTGCCTGCGCTATCCTGGGGGAAGTCGGGGAACAAAAGAAGACTCGGTGAAGAGCTTCTCGGGTTATCGTACAACACTGTCGGATATAGATAGGATGAGTTGATATAGGCATACTTGGGTTGATGTCGTTTAGATGTTACTCATTAGACGTAAGGTTTCTTCCAATCGCAACGGTGCCCAAAGTCCAAGTATGGAGTCTTGAGGAAGAACCGCAAGAGTGCCTGTGGCATGATATATTACAGAGCTTTTATTCTGATAATACCATGGAACCTCCATAGCACCGAGCTGGCCGCAGCCGAATACCTAGTCTTGAAGCAACGCAGTTCAGCATGTCACCTGCACGATATGTCTGGTGCCCGAGTCAGAAGTTTAAGAGAGCAAGCCGGAACGCGTTTCTCCAGGGACATCCATGTCACTGCGTAGGAAAACTTCATCGAGACCAAGCCGACAAAGGTGGTGATGCAGCTGGAAGCGGGATCTCCCATGCCATGCGCATGCGGTCGGAAGGAATCCTATTTGCTGCGCTAGATGAGGCCCTGGAAGAGGCGTTGGGAGTCAGCAGTCATAGGCGGGGCTACACCAATCGCAGCCCTGCGGTACCTGGGGAAACTCCACGGGCTCCACCAAGCATGCAGCGGGGATGCAACACAACACTGTCTCTCCTCCCATATTTCTTCTGGAACCATTCCATTTCCATTCCATCACATCAAAGGACGACTCTTTGTGTCTCCGCATCTTCCATCAAAACACCATGCGTAGTTCGCCTCCCGACGAGGCCATTGCGAGTGGCTTACTATAGCCTTGACCACGTGCAGATCGATTGCATGACTTACCGATTGCAACAGTGCAATAATCTCTAGGACTGTTATGTGCTATCCCGCAACATGCTTCCAATGTTTCGCTGAGATAGCTGATCTGTGTGTATACACCATCAGTTTCTGGCCCAGCGCCATGGCGCAGACCGGATCCGGGGTCGAGTTTGGGCTCGAAATGCTGCCGAGGCGTCGAGAGACATGCGCTTCCCGGACATTGAGGAGGGTATCCGAGTTGTATTAACTTCTTCCCGGACATAATCCATCCTACTTGACCAATGTTCAGATCTATCAGCCACGGCTTTGTTACTTTAGGAATGTCAGCAATGTGTGAAATCACGGACTTTCACTCAGCAGCTGTGAACTATCATTTACCTCGGAACAGTGCGCACCCTGTCCCGCTGTGCCTGCAGTCGAGGATCACCATTATGCCAAGAGGTTGCATCTTGGCCTCGGCGTCAACGGGGGTCAACGGGCCTTTCCCAGAGCAGCAATTCGAGCAATAGCTCTCGTCCAGCACTGTCCTTGCTGATGCGGAACGCCAATAGCCAGCCCAACTATAGTGGACCTCTTTGCAAGCAATGACGGCTCTCACCACGCTGACAAGGGGAGTATGAGGTCGCAGTCTTGGAAGTCATAAGAGCCTCGAGCCCCCAGGTCAGAAGCCGACCTCAACTTCGACCACAAGCCAACCTTCTCTTCCGACTAGGTCCCGACGACAATGGCTCTCTTGAAGTGGCTCACCACTCTGACATTTGCCAGCTCTCTAGCCTTGGGCTCACCAGCGGCCCGTCAGGAGACCACAGACATCGCTGATGAATGGGTCTCTGAACTCATCGCTAACCTCACCGAGGTCGACTCTAGTCTCAAACGCCGGGGCCTCCTTGGGTGCTCCTACAACAACCCTAACTTGGTTGTCGACCTTGGCTACGCCAAATATAAGGGCTCATACAATGCCGCTACGGGTATCAACTCCTGGAAAGGGTAAGAGATCATTCACCATTCATGAGAACAGTGCCCAGGTGCTGACCCTAGAAAGCATTCGCTATGCTGCCCCTCCGACGGGGAACAAGAGGTGGCAGCCTCCTTTTCCCCCTGCTTACCAGGGAAGCACACCAATCGATGCGTCACAGTTCGGTGCTGTGTGCCCCCAGTTCATGCCCTCGATTCCAGGAAGCCAGCCTATTCCCGGCGGTGATGAGGACTGCCTCTTTCTAAACGTCTATGCCCCGCCTAATGCACGAAACCTCCCTGTCCTGGTCTACATCCACGAAGGGGGTTACGGCTTTGGTGACGGCACACGTGATCTGAGTGACTTCATCAACGCCAACGAGAAAGGGGTCATTGGCGTTACCATTCAGTACCGTGTACGTAGCAACCACGGAAATAGTGATGCGTAGCATACTAACCTGTTCACTAGCTCGGCGCTTTCGGCTGGCTTTCATCTGCTGAAGTCAAGCAGAAGGGTGTTGTGAACGCCGGCATGCTTGATCAAGCTTTTGCTCTAGCCTGGATCAAGACTCATATCTGTAAATTTGGCGGCGACCCGACCAAGATCACCATTTCGGGCGAGTCGGCCGGCGGCGGTTCGGTCATGTACCACACAATGGCCGTCGGCGGCAACCTGGGCACCCTCCTCTTCAACCAGGGCATTGCTGCTTCTCCCTACCTTCCGTTCCAGTACAAGTACGACGACCCTGAGCCGACTAGCAAGTACTACGCCTTCTCCGCCGCTGCCGGCTGCCCATCGAGCGGCAACGTCTTCAATTGCCTTGTCAGCAAGGACTCGGAGACTCTGAAGCTGGCCAGCTTCAACGTCACTCAGTCATCAACCTATGGCTACTGGGGCTTCTGGCCTGTGACGGACAACGTCTACATCCAGAAGCGTCCTAGCCAGCAGCTGCCTTCCAAAAAAGTTAACGGCAAGAAGCTTCTCGTCGGCCACAACGCCAACGAGGGCGGCTTGTTCGTTCCACCCTCCATCACAACCGAGAGCGACCTGATCTTCTGGCTCCAGCAGCAGTTCCCGAACCTGAGCACCGCTCAGCTCAACACCATCCTGGCAGCCAATCCGAACAGCGCCAACACTGATCCCAACGGCCCTCACTTCGAGACCAATGGTCTGACGGGCCCTACCGCCGTCGAAGTCGCCCAGGACGCCAACGGCCAGCAGCAGCGCGGCAACAACATCTACGCTGAGCAAGTCTTCGCTTGCCCTGCCTACTGGATGGCTGATTCCTTCGTCAACCCGTCCAAGGGCCAGTCCTCCTGGCTGTACCAGTACAGCGTGCCCTACGCCTACCACTCCTCGGATATTTCGGCCTACTTCGGTCCCCCGACCACCAACCAGCCGGCTGACTTCATCCTGGCCTTCCGTCGTATCTGGGGCAACTTTGTGCGCACCGGCAACCCATCCATCAGCGCCGAGATCGCCAATGGTGCTAGCTCGCCGAATCCGAGCGCGCCGCACCCGGCTACCAACTGGCCTGTCTGGTCGAATAGCAACCCCCAGCTGCTAAACCTGAATACGACGGGCGGCACTCCATATCAGGAGCAGCTGATGTGGGGTCCGTTCGTCACCCAATTCCAGGATGCGCTGAATGATATCAGCCTTGCGCCTGCCGATGTTTGGGAGGGTGGTCGTCGGTCACGGTGCGATCTTTATCTCAGCTTGGGGTCGGCGATTCCACTTTAAGTCCGGCGGGAAGGATATGTCACGATTAATGCTTGTGTTGTGGGCATGTTTACAGCTAGTACAAAGATAAGTACCTGGTTATTTTAGATGTAGTTTTCAAATGATAATGAGACATGCACGTACGAAATGGATTTGTCATCTCCGGCGCTTGTGTGCTTAACTCCGTGTCTGGCGACTGGCTGTGTTATGGTTGGCCGGATGACGACATCCCGGTGCCGGATATCGCGACGCCAGCCAAGCGGCTTCCCTGGTGTAGCTCAGCCTTACCCCGCGTTAGGAGGGATACACTGGTAAGGGGCAAGAACCAAGCAGAAAGCGATTGACGAATTGTGATTTGTCAGGAGCATGGGAATGTTGCATGCGAGATCTGGCGCGAGCTCGGACACCTTTGATGGCAATTACGATCGTGAAAAGGAGTCTCGGTCATGCAATCCGGAGAAGGAGGATGTCCATGAGGAAGATTCTGAGTATAAAATCGCGGTCTGCATCCTGATCAAACCCATCCATTCGCCAGCATAACCTACCTTTACCAGCATAACACCAAACGACACTCTGATCTTCGAGCAGACCAAATACCCAGCCTGCACAAACTAAGAAACCCCACAATGGCCACTGTCACTCGCCTCCTAACCGTCTTCCGCTCCGGCCTTGCCACACTAGACCACATCCTCACCGTAGCCGAGGAGCACGCCCGCTCGAAGGGCCTCGACCCCGACGCCGAGTACCCCAACGCTCGGCTCATTGAGGACATGCTGCCCCTCACCTTCCAAGTCCAGAATGCGACCAAGACAGTGCGCGTCACGCTCGGCCGGATCGAGGGAAAGGAATATGAGGCGTGGGAGGACAACGAGAAGACGATTTCTGATCTGAAGGCACGCGTGCAGAAGGCGAGAAAGTTGGTCGAGGGGACATTGGCAAGGCAGGAGGAGGTTGATAAGCGCGCTGAGGAGGCTGTTGATCTGTAGGTTTTCCCCGCAGGACCGGAACGAGATGATTGGGGACTGACATAAGTGAATAGGGCCCTTGGACCAAATGTTCTCAAGACTACAGCCGTTGAGTCACTGTTCCAGCACAGCATTCCGAACTTCTTCTTCCACCTCAACATTGCGTATGCCATTCTCAGGCATAAGGGGGTGCCAATTGGGAAGAGAGATTACATCTTGAGCTTTGTTCAGGTGGCATAAGTGGCGAAGAAGTGAATTATATAATTCACAGTTCTTGCTTCGCTCATAGTAAATCAACATTTGGGTATCATGCATGTTTTGCATTCACCCTATGCATTGGGTAGATTCTTCGGCGATTCCCTCAAAGCCTTTAACCCTGGAAAATTTGAAATGCATGCCAATAACATCAAAGCTAAAAAATGTTGAAGCATCTATGGTAGCGTTCATACACCATGTTATAGATAATCACTAAAATGGTGTTGTATAAGTCAAGAGTTGTGTTCAACACTGCTATCTGGAAAGAATGTGTAACGGGTGACTTGGTCTGGTGCAGGCAGGGATCGGCAATGGGTCAAATGGGTTAGATGATGGCCATCGACGATGTGGGGTGCACAACGAAGTCAATTGCTACGTGTGATAATCTTTCTTGGTCCTCAGTGTCCTTGTGTTGGGGAGAGGAAAACCAAGAGTAATCCTTCATCGTGTCTAAATAGCTTCATTTATGAAATCCCTCTGCCCTTGTGAGAACCTCGCGGTCTCCTGGGATCTTCGGGGATTTTCCTCATCGTGGCAAGGTTATCTAACTCATTCTTGGCACCCCCTTATATTTCCCAAGCTCTACCAATCAAATATATATCCCCTTCTCAGCCCTTGTGTCACCAGTGTCCTAAATGTTAACTGTCAAGGATTTTTCTTCTCCTTGGACTGCTGTGTCCATGTGACAGGATGGGCCATGTCAATCTGTGCTATCCAGATAGGATGTCCTCAACAGCTTATCTTGTTTTAAATGGCATGTTTATCGTAAGCCTTGTCCAGCTTTTGACGGAAGTGAACAAGGCTAGATGGAGTGGGAATCATGCCCAGGTATGTTACCTGCTGGTCAACCCAGTGATGAACACTTAGGAAGCTCTGGTGCACAGTGCCTATGCCTCAGCAGGCAGACAACTGCCTAGAAAAACGAGGATGCGGTCCTGCAAAATGGGCTCCCAAATCCTCCCAAGCCCCATGGTGAACAGTTATCTAACTCTTTTCGGGTTTTATCTTTCTTCGTACTTTCCCAAACTGTTAGCTCTGAGAGCTGCTGTGCAGATTGCGCAGTCCCAATGCCCCCAAGTTATATCTCTTCCAGACGGTGGAAATGGGATGCTCACGCCGTAGAAACTAACTTGAGATCCCGTTGCCCTGTGTTCTCTGTGTTGGGAGCTTGCGTTGAGGGAGGGAGGCCCAGCATTGTGGGGCCGATAGGCAGACAGGCTGGCGGAGAAGGGATTGTAGCGGTTGCTGCCCTTTCTCGGGCTCCAGCGGATAGACTTGACTCTTGAGCGGTGAAGAGCTGCTGTGTATCAGTTCCGAATCTTTAGCTGCTAATTATACCAATTTTTTGATTGATGGCGGATTTGGTTAAACTACAGTCTTGTAACGATTTGGGCCGGCAGTGGCTAGGGCTGGGCTGAAGAGCCAGGTTATCAAGACCTGCGGATTGCAGGTTTCCCATGTGGTTGCAAGCGTGTGGTGTAAGATCAGAGCGGTAGGCTTATGCATAGCCGGCGGCAAGTCAACTAATATTTCAGGGGCTCGGGCCGTGCTTGCCAAGACTTCATCGAGGGTAGGAGTTATAAACAGGCTTCTTTTTATGTCCAGTGGTTAGTTGTTGAAGGAATAAAGCAGATTGAAGATCAGGAGAGTGTTAAAATCAGGTGGTATAAAGTGCTCAAAGTGAAAGTCACTTGTGTTTCACATTCACAAAAGATTCTAGGTTTTCAAAAGTGCGCAAGATTTCGCCAAGAGCCGAGCAAGAAATTTTATCATCAGTTGGCCAATGCAAGTCCGTGGCAGTAAGTTCAAAAAGCAGTCTTCACTGCTGATTTTCGCGAGTTCATGAAAAATTTTCCCAAAGAATTCCACGGCCGTTACAGAACCTGCAACTGTGATCTCTCGCCTGAGGCCCCACTGTGATGGAGAAAGAGCCCCTGTTGTGGGTGTTTTGCACGGGACGGAAAATGTCGTAAAACATCTGGGCAATACCGCTTCGCAACAGGACAATGTCAATCGCAATTCCCGAGATGCAACACACAAATGTGGTGCCATGATTGGCACGATCGGCCACCAATACCGACCGCTAGTGTAATAGCAAACAAGTTGCTTCCCTGCCAACACATTGAGAATATTACTGGCAAAATCACAAAATCGCCGAAGCCAAAAGCACATAGTATTTCTTCTGGAACGCAGACCTTTTCACAAAACTCTCCAAGACCGAGCCAAATCTAGCCAGAACGACGACGAGCACCGGGAGACCCTGGCCATACCGAACAGGCGGCCCGAGACCAACCATTGTCTTGGCATATTGTCACCGCGATAGTTGCGGCTTGGCAAACAAACCAGATGTAGCTCGTTCCGGAAATGGGGACAATATGGCGCCGTTCGCACCCTGGAAATTTGCCCAAATGGGCACGGCGCCGGTCCCGGCAGAATGGTGGGTGGCTGAGATCCCTGCCGGTAGAAGAAATGAGCTTGTTACTTTTTTGAGCCGCAGGCGGTGATGACACCGATGGGGCTTGTTGCTCGGTTTGCTTCAGGGGGCAGAACCTGTGGAGGTCTCCTATAAAACCTATCAATCGATCTGTTTGCTGCCAGATCTCGTCGCGCCACCTTCCTGTCCGTTTGCCTCTCTCTCCCTCTCTCCAAGGTCACCGAGTTTCTTCTGTCACGGAAGTCTCGTCAGCCCGTCAAGTCAATTTCGGGATCAAAAACACCTTCATAAGTAAAATCAAATCAGCCAAAATGTCTGCCGAGGTGTCTTCCACTGCTCCCAAGCTCGAGCTTGCTCAGCCGGGCAGCGAGCCCGCCCAAACGACTCCCACTACGGAGACCACGACCACTCAGTCTGCGGAGCAGCAGCCCGCGCAACAAGAAGACAAGACCGCGGCCCCTGCTGCCAATGCCTCCGCTGCTTCCGCCGCCGACAAGCCCAAGGACCAGGACGCGTCCGAGGAGTCGGCCGACGGCAAGAAGGACGCTGCTGACGCCGCCGACAGCGAGGAGAAGCCGGCGGGCAAGAAGCCCAACCCGCTCAAGAAGGTCTCGACCCTCATTAAGAACCTGCTCAAGTGCCTGAAGAAGCCCAAGAAGGCGAAGAAGGCTGAGGCCGCTGCCGAGGAGGCTGGCGAGGCTGCTGCCGAGGGCGCTGCCGCTGCCACGACTGACGAGACCCCTGCTGAGACAAAGAAGGAGGAGCAGCCTGCGCCTACTGTCACAACTACCATCACTACTGGTGCCGCTCAGAACTGAAGTGTTGGGTGTGTGTGTGAGGTTGGATGAAATGAGGGGTGTGGGTTGACAGCGTGGTGATGGGGAGGTTAGAGATATTGATTGATCTGGTATGATCGATCGGGGATGTGAAGTTGGAGAAGAAGGGGTTCGGGTTGTGTCGGCTGGCAAATACGGCGGTGGATATACTAGGTTGTAATCTTGTCCATGTTTTGTTTTCGAGATACCACATCACATTTTACCATCCGCTGCTGGTTAATATACCCAAGAATTGGTTTTCTGTTCCGCGTTCACGACTGTTCCGGTTCCTCGTTCTCGTCTTCCTCTTGCTTTGTCTTCCTGGGATTAAGTCTTGCCTCGCGTCCGCTCATCCTCCTTCCATATCCTGTTTTCTCTGCGTGTCCAACTCCTTCCCATGTTTTCGTGTCCGGCAAGCCATATGTGCTAATGCCGCGACCCCAAGTTGTCCATGGGTACGTCCAGCGCACCAATTCCTCGGGGACCTCTTCGCTATCCTCTAAGAACATTCTCCAGTCTCTCGGCTTATCTCGATGAATCAGGTAACCACCCAAATGGCGATGCCACACATCTGGCGGTGGTAACACAGCGCTTTCGTCATCACTCCGTGTCCAGTGCCGCGCCACAGCCAACTGAATCTGTCGCTCGATACCTCGATGACCGGTTACGGTAGTTAAACGATGCGCCCAACCATAGCAATAGACAGAGCGGTTGAGAGGAGAGAGATCAGCAGCGACGCCGCGGGCTATCGCGGGGAGCTGGCCATTAGCAATGAGTATCTCGATATCGGAAAGGGTCACATCAGGAACTATCTGAACAGGAAACTGAAGATCCGAAGGTACAGGTACGGAGGACCATTTTTGGAACTCTTGAAGGAGCTCGGCATGGGTAGAGGGACCCTTCGAGTCTGAAGCGTCGGCAGGCGGAAGAACGAAGGAGGCACGAACCTCCTCCGAACGTGTCGAGATGGCGCTGATGAGCTTTCGGAAGTAGGCTGCCGCGAACTTAGTGCACACCAGCTTGCGACCACGAAGAGCCGGGTAAAGGACTTTCGCCAAGATTTCCTGACGCGGCACCAGATCGTTGTTATCGGTTTCGTGATCCTCGATTGCCTTTACGATGATCTTTTGCTGAGATGCTGGCTGCAGAGGAACCGGTCCGTGGTGAAGATCCGTTACCAGCGCAACAAGCACGCTTGGATCAAGGTTGACCATATCTGTCAGACGGGCACAGTCCTCTGCCACCAGTGGGTCACGTTCTTGGATGAGAGCCGTGATGGCAACATCGACAGCAGGAGGGGCATCGGTCAAGAAGGAGCTGTTAGCACAGGTGACTTCGACCATGACGTCCTCTCCGCCAATCTTTTGCCGGATAAAACGGATCATCCTGTCGACGACCTCAGACTTGCCCTCTTGTAGGCTGGGAAGGATAAGATGCAAGCGATGGCAGTGATTCCAACGGGCTGCTAGCACAATCTTTTTGACTGTGTTAGCAAACTCGGTATGGATTAACCCATCATCCGCGTCAGCTTCGCCCTCCCCATCGCTGCTATCCTCCGGCTCACTGGCCCAGCCCTCAGCCATGACCTGATACTCCAGCGTCCTCGGGTTAATCGAGATGAACTTGATCCATGTAGCCCCGCTATCAACAACAGCATCAACCAGCACGGTCTTCTCCTGGAAAGGCTGGTCCTTGTACGCCAGCCATCCTGCATCAGGAGCAACAGGCAGACGAGGACTCCGGGGGAACTCCTTATTGATAGCGACCAAACCGCGGCACTTCTTGACAACAGCCCATCTGTCGTCCCAGCAACAACTCCTGATTCCGAAGAACTGGGCAGCCGAGATCGTGGAGCCGTCCGGTGAGCGGTGTTTCTGCACAACCTTGTCAAGTGCGCGCTGCTGGACCTTGAGCAGGGCACTCAAACCCCGCACCGGCCGGCTGGCGGCATCGGCAATCTGCTGGAGATGCTGAAGCTCGCTGATGCATTTTTGCCATTGGTCAATAAGAGTTTCTATGCTCTCGCCTAGTGGTGTTCCATCAGGCAGTTGGTTGGATTCTGGTTGGGGTTTGTTATCGGGATCTGAGCGTTTAACTTCTTTATGGGGTGAAACTGGCGAGCCGGGAGGTGAATATGCGACGTCAACATTTGCTGCACTAGATGGCGCCATGCCTGTATTCTCTAAGATTTCGGCTTGTTTTTATATCGCACCTCTTAACCTCCAGCATCCAATGGTAATAAGGTTGTTAATGTTTTCCGGTCGTTGGGACAGTGGGAAGTTGCTGCCGGCTGCTACGGGGAGCAAGCGCAGCTGGCAACAGCTGCCACAGAAGCTAGGCATGGGGGTTAAGGTAAAGTGCGTGGGAGCAAGGAGCTGGGCAAACCCTAACTGCTGCTATCCTCCCGATTCTAGTGTTTCAAGCGACTCGGGAGCAATGCATACACGATATACTTGAGAAATCCCATTTGAAACTTCGAAGTCTGAAGAGGGTCTATATACATATCGATAGGAGTCCCCCGCACATCCAAAGAATGAGGTTAGGATAAACTTGGCCGCCAAGGCTAAGACTGGGAGGTTGTGGGGCGGGTGGCGCCGTCTGGGCAGCCCTCCCAGGCGGAAGAAAGCGACATAACCCTGACATCAAAAGCTTCCGATCCTTCCTCTGTGAAACTCCAGAAAGCTACTCATCGTCTCCTTCAGCTTTAACATCGATTGTCATCACTTCAAGTGCCACCAGATACCAGTGGGATCACCCCTTTTTTCTATCCAGACGAGCCGCGTCTGCTCCCCACACTCTTACCCGGACTCCTGGGGCTGATCTTCGGCCAAGATGTCGCTCAAGATGTCAGCATCCGTCGGGACTGTAGAATTCTGGGTGACACAATCCTCTCAGCGGATTGCGTACTTCGCGAGACGTGTGCCACAGTCCAGCTTCAAACGGGCTGAACCAGAAGATATAGGTGCTCAATATTTGCCCATTAATACCAGCAATTCGATCCCCGTGTCCTGGAACGCGCATCACCAACAGCACCGGCTGTAAGCACTGCATATAGTATTTCCGAGTTCCGGCCATTTAACCTCAATTGAGGCACACGCCTAAAGCCGCATGAACCCCAGAATAGCGGCAATCAACGGCTGGTAGGAGCTAGTAGGAGCGTCAAAAGTGCCTGGCCTAAGAGGAGCTTCTTGGTGGTGTTGGCGATCGTCACCTTCCTCATCTGCCCTCCTTCCCGCGCTCTCGTTGCATTTTGGAGCCTTGGCTGCCCCACAGCTCCAACAAACAGCCTAACACCTCCAGCGTGGCTTCACCCGCTGCCGCCTTCTTATCGCCTTAGCTCCGCTAAGATCTGGCTGATCTTGGCTACCGGCAAGACCGTTTTTTCCCAAGTGACATCAGATAATGCCCCCACAGGCCAGCCAAGACGGGGCTACCACACTGCCGTTGAGCTTGATCTCCTACCTGCCGGCTTGTCAGCTAAGCCAAGTGCTGCACTGCCAGGGATCCCGCGACTGGTCAGGAAGAGCACTTGCTATTTGGGTGACCGAGTGCACTTCTCACTCGCCAGCCTGGTTGCATCCTTACCCACCGAGCTGTGCGACCTTCCATCCCCAATCACCGTCCGTCCCAACCGTCGGTTTGGTTTCCAGAAGGCTGCCAAATTCCGCAACATGCTGGCAACTGTTGCAAGCCATCCAAGCCCCCAGATTCCATGGGGCCCATGGCCGTGTGCTTCGTGCCTCAATGCCCGCTCAGCGCCATGTCGTACATCCGCCCGAGGGCACCAATCCTCGTGAGGAATGCAACGTCTTGGAGGAATGCGACGGCCTTTATCCGTATCACTGTGTCAGCCAATCTCCACCGATATTCTGGCCTTGACCTTCTTGTCGAATTGTCGCCTGCCCCGGGGAACAGCCGGCGTAGCATAGAGAGCTGGAGTCGGTGTTGAAGCAGGCATATCGCTCATCTCTGGGCTGACAGCGTGGTGTTCATGTCCTCCACGTAAGCCACCTTGGGGTTCGCGAGCACACCATGCCCCGCAGCACATGCCTGTGCCTTCCTTCTGTCGAGTTATTCTTCCAGTTTTAGAATCCCGGGCGTGTTGGTCGGCCTACCTGTTTATCTGACGCGGCAAACCGAGGCTTGTATATTATTCCCGAGTACTCCCCTGCCCACTTCCTCGACAGCGTTTTGAGTGCTGGATCAGGTTTTTAGTGCTCTCTTTTATATTCGAGCTCGACCACTGAACCGCGACGATCGGCCCGTGGCGATCGACACAGCGGTCACTGAATTACTCTCCCACCACTGTATCGGAAAAGCTGTCAATTAGCCATTTACAACAACATCTTTACACAATGGGGGTTTTCTTCAAGCGGCAAAGCACCGATGAGAAGGGGTTTGACTCCCCTCCCGTCCAGGATGCTGCGGCACCTGGGTATGCCATTGAGGAGGGCATTGTCGATGAAGCCCAGGATGACCTGCACCGTGAGATGAGGCCAAGGCAATTGAGTGCGTATTCCTTGATGTTGCCGGTGTCCATTGGAGCAAATGCTAACCGCTTGTGACACTATACAGACATGATGGCCATCGCTGGTGCCATCGGAACAGGTAACGAAGCTTTGCTCTTGCAGATCTCACTGTCGTTCCGCGGTGTCAGCATCAGCTAACGTTGTGTTGCCCGTAGGTCTCATCATTGGTACCGGTACTGCACTTAAGTTTGGTCCTGGATCATTGCTTATTGGTTACGTTCTCATGGGTTTCGTTGTCTACGTTGTGATGGTTGCCCTCGGTGAGATGGGCGCCTGGCTTCCACACAAGAAGAGCTTCTCCGGCTATGCTACGCGCTTCGTTGACCCGGCCATGGGTTTCGCCACAGGCTGGAACTACTTCTTTAAGTATGTCATCGTGTTACCGAACAACCTTACAGCGACCGGTATCATCCTCCAATACTGGCTACCAAACATCAACGTCTCGGTATGGATCGTAGTTTTCGGTGTCGTTATCATCGTTCTGAACGTATGTTCCCCCTGATTTCCTCCGCCTGCCCCCCCCCCCCCC
>Ga0065720_1003386_pt1 | contig 18962 bp, 18 predicted proteins | sample Thericmetagenome_FD_59107 | JGI IMG/M metagenome (GOLD analysis project Ga0065720, IMG submission 59107) | Thermophilic microbial communities from the Joint Bioenergy Institute, California, USA of rice/straw/compost enrichment - eDNA_2 v2... | ecosystem: Engineered > Solid waste > Grass >...
GCCGTGGCCGCCTGCGAGGGCATCACGCTGTGGGGCATCGACGACGGTAGCTCGTGGCTGCCGAACGAGTGCTGCGGCTACGAGGGTGACGCGCTGCTGTGGGACGCGAACTTCCAGCCGAAGCCGGCCTACAACGCGGTCATGACCGCGCTCGGCGGCAACACCCCGCAGGCGCCGGGCACGCCGGGCACGCCGACGGCCACCAACGTGACCTCCTCGTCGGTGACGCTGACCTGGGCCCCGTCCTCCGGCACGGTGACCAGCTACCAGATCGAGCGGGCCACCGGCGCCACCAGCACCAACTTCACCCAGGTCGGCACATCGACCACCACCACATTCACCGACACCGGCCTGTCCGCCAACACCACCTACCGCTACCGCGTCCGCGCGGTCAACTCGGCCGGCGCCTCGCAGTACTCGGCGATCGTGAACGTGACGACGACCGACGGCAGCGGGCAGGTGCCGGGCACGCCGGGCACCCCGACGGCCAGCAACGTGACCTCCTCGTCGGTGACGCTGAGCTGGGCCGCCGCGTCCGGCACGGTGACCAGCTACCAGATCGAGCGGGCCACCGGCGCCACCAGCACCAACTTCACCCAGGTCGGCACATCGACCAGCACCACGTTCACCGATACCGGCCTGTCGGCCAACACCACCTACCGCTACCGGGTGCGCGCGGTCAACTCGGCCGGAGCGGGGCCGTACTCCGAGGTCGTCAACGTGACCACGTCGGGCGGCAGCAGTAGCGGACCTACGTGCACCTACGTCATCGACGCCTGGAACGACGGGTACGTGGCCCACGTGACGGTGTACGGGCCGGCCTCCGGCTGGTCGATCCCGTTCACGATCGCGTCGAACAGCACGATCATCAACAGCTGGAACGCGACCATCTCGCCCAGCAGCGGCACCGACCGGACCGCGACGAACGTGAGCTACAACGGCGACCTCACCGCGGGCCAGACCACGCAGTGGGGCTTCCAGGCGACGCGGCCCGGTGGCGGTCAGGTGGCCTCGTTCCCCACCTGCACCGCTCAGTGACCCGAACACACTCAGCGATCCATCGCTGAGGAGGCACACGACCGCACCGGTCGTGACGCCACCGTCGCGGCACCCCCAGGGCCCATGGGGGTGCCGCGACCCATGTCGGGCCCCGGTTACCGGCGCTCGCCCTCGCGACCGTCGCCCCGGTCGCCCGCCGGGACCTCGCCGCCAGACGGAACGACTCCGTGCTCCGCCCCGGGCTCGTCCACCCACTGGACGAGCTGCCAGATGATGCCGTTGGGATCGGCGTACTGGCAGTACCGCTCGCCCCAGGGCTCGGTCTCGGGCGGGGTGACGACGGTGGCGCCGGCCGCAGCGATGCGCTCGTGCTCGGCGTCGAGGTCATCGACGACGAAGGCGAGCAGCAGCCCCTGCCCGGCCGGGCCGGCGAGGTGCTTGGGCTTGAAGGTGGGCAGCCCCACGGCGAGGAAGGCGATGTGGATCTGCGCGCTCGGATGTGCGAGCGCGACGAATCCGTCGGCCGAGTTGGTCTCGTAGAAGCCGAAGTACTTGGTCGCGAACTCCGCCGACGCGGCCACGTCGGGGACGTTCAGCGAGATGGCACTGGCCGTGACGTGCATGGGACTCCTCAGGCAGGCGCGGACGGACAGTAACCTTGTACNACGTACAACCTTGTACGNTGTACAAGGCTTGCCACTGTACACCCCCGGAGGACCGATGCCCCAACCGCTCGTCGACCTGCTGTGGCGCGACCACCCGCAGGCCCCACGCGGGGGCTCACGCGGGCCCCGGGCTCGGGTCTCCACCACGGAGGTCGTGCAGGCGGCCATCCGCCTGGCCGACGCCGACGGGCTCGCCGCCGTCCGCATCCGCGACCTGGCCGCCAGCCTCGGCCTCTCCACGATGGCGATCTACACGCACGTCAACAGCCGGGACGACCTGCTCGTGCTCATGGTCGACGCAGTCCACGCGTCGATGACCCGGCCCGAGTTCGGCCGGGCCGGCTGGCGGACCCGGGTGCGACGGCTGGCCGAGGCTAACCTGACGCTGCTGCGGGCCCACCCGTGGCTGTTGGAGGTGTCCGACGATCGCGTGGTGTTCGGCCCGGGAACGATCGCCAAGTACGACCACGAACTGCACGCCTTCGATGGGATGGGCCTCGATGACGTGACGCGGGACGCCGCCCTGACGTTCGTGCTCGACTTCGTCCGGGCCAGCGCCCGCGCACTGCTCCCCAACCCGCACGCGGCCGACACCGCCGCGCTGTGGGGCCAGTGGCGCGAGCGGCTGGCCGAGTACGTAGGCGACGCCTATCCCCTCGCCCAACGGGTGGGCGCGGCCGCCGGCGCGGCCATGAACGCGGCCTACGACCCCATGCGGGCGTACGAGTTCGGACTGGACCGCGTGCTGGCCGCCCTGGCCGACCTCAGTGGCACCCCCGCCTCATCCTGACGCGGCGGTCTTTAAAAAGGAACGGCGTTGGCCTACCACAAGATGGGCGCCGTGCGGCGCTCTACCACGAGACCGCGACGTACTTCGTTTCCAGGAACTCGTGGATGCCGTGGTGCCCGCCTTCCCGGCCGAGCCCGCTCTGCTTCACGCCGCCGAACGGGGCCGCCGGGTCGGAGAGCAGGCCGCGGTTGATCGCCACCATGCCCGCCTCGATCCGCTCCGCGAGGGCCAGGCCGGCCCGCAGGTCGCCGGTGTAGACGTAGGCGGCCAGCCCGTACGGCGTGTCGTTGGCGGCGGCGACGACCTGGGCCACGTCGGTGAACGGTGCCACGGCGGCCACCGGCCCGAAGATCTCGGTGCGGATGAGGTCGCTGTCCTCGGGCACGGCGTCGACGACCGTCGGTTCGATGAAGTACCCGGGCCGGTCGACCGTGCGTCCGCCCGTGACCACCCGCGCCCCGCGCCGCACCGCGTCGTCCACCAGGGCCAGGATCCGGTCCCGCGCCGCAGCCGAGATGACGGGCCCACAGGTGGCGTCGCTCACCCGGCTGTCGCCCACGACGAGACCAGCCATGCGCCGGGCGAGCTCGGCCACGACGCGGTCATGGACGTCGGCGTGGACGTAGATCCGGTTGGCGGCCGTGCAGGCCTGGCCGCCGTTGCGCATCTTGGCGACCATCAACCCGTCGATGGCGGCCGGGATGTCGGCGTCGGGCAGGATGATGAACGGGGCGTTGCCGCCCAGTTCCATGGAGCAGCTGACGACCTGGTCGGCCGCTTGGGCGAGCAGTGCCCGCCCCACCGCGGTGGAGCCGGTGAAGGAGAGCTTGCGCACCCGCGGGTCGTGCAGCATCGCCGCCACGATGGCCGGGTTCTCGGACGAGGTGATGACGTTGACGACGCCCGGCGGCACGCCCGCCTCGGCCATGAGCTCGGCGACGTAGTAGGCGGTCAGCGGTGTCAGCTCGGAGGGCTTGAGCACGGTGGTGCAGCCGGCCGCGAGCGCCGGGGCGAGCTTGCGGGTGGCCATCGCGGCCGGGAAGTTCCAGGGCGTGATGAGCAGCGACACCCCGATAGGCTGCGACCAGACGAGGATGTTGTTGGCTCCGCTCGGCGCCCGCCGCACGTCGCCGCCGACGCGGACCGCCTCCTCGCTGAACCAGCGGAAGAACTCGGCCGCGTAGTCGACCTCGCTCCGGGCGTCGGCGAGCGTCTTGCCGTTCTCGCTCGCCATGAGCTCGGCCAGAGTCTCCTTCTCGCGCATCATCGCGGCGAAGCACGCCCGCAGGATCTCGGCCCGCTCGCGCGGGCTGGTGGCCGACCACCCGGGCAGCGCGTCCGCGGCGGCGTCGACCGCGCGGATCGCGTCGGCGACCCCGGCATCGGCCACCGCGCCGAGCCGGTCGCCGGTGGACGGGTCGTCCACCTCGATCGGTGGGCGGCCGCTCGCGGCCGGGACCCAGGCGCCCTTGATGAACAGGTGCGGGCGCTCCCGCAGCTCCGTCGCCAGGCTCACGCCTCTCCTCCCCTGGACAGCTCGATCACACCATTCCCATTCAGCCTTGGTCGCAGTTTGTGGCCCCGCAGCGGGACCATCCGGCGATCGGATCATCCACTCTGGAGCGTGGTCAGGTCGCCGAGGAAGGCCGCTCGGGTGATCGCCCGGGCGGCGGCCTCGTCGATCGGCCGCGGGTTGTTCTCCAGGAGCCGGGTCACCCGCAGGCTGCTGGTGGCGACCCAGTCGACCTGGTCCTCCCGCAGTCCCAGGTCGGCCAGGGTGGGCCGGATCCCCACGTCGAGCATGAGCGTCCGCACCGCCGTCACCGCCGACCACGCGCGTTCCTCCACAGAGGACTGATCGTCCGCGACCCCGAACAGGGCGGCCACGGTGGCGAGCTCGGCCGCCCGGACGGGCCGGTTGTAGGCCATGAGGAACGGCAGCAGCAGGCCCACGCCTTCGCCGTGCGAGGTGTGGGTCACGGCCCCGATCGGGTACTGGAGGGCATGGGCTCCCGCGGTGCCGGCCGTGCCGAAGGCAAGCCCGCCGTAGAGCGCGGCCAGCTGCATGTCGCGTCGGGACGCCTCGTCCGGTGTGGCCGAGGCCGCCCGGCGCAGGCTGCGGGCGATGAGCTCGATGCCGGCCAGGGCGTACATGTCGGTCAGCAGCGTCTTGCCCACGAAGACCCGCCGGGTCGGCAGCCCGGCCGGGTCGTCGCGCCGCACGGCCGTGAACGCCTCGACGCAGTGCGCGAGCGCGTCGGCGCCGGCGTGGGCCGACAGGGTGGGCGGGCAGCCGTACGACAGGGTCGGGTCGACCACGGCCACGGCCGGGATGAGGTACGGGCTGGAGACGCCTACCTTGAGCACCTGCTCGGGGTCGGTGACCACGGCGACCGGGGTGACCTCCGAGCCGGTGCCCGCGGTGGTGGGCACGGCCACGACCGGCACCGTGGGACCGGGCACCTTCAACTCGCCGTAGTAGTCCCGCAGCGACCCGCCGTGGGCGAGCAACACGGCCAGTGCCTTGGCGAAGTCCATCGAGCTTCCACCGCCGAGCCCCACGACGACCTCGGGGTCGAAGGCCCGCAAGCGCTCCACGCTCGCCTCGATCGAGGGCACCGGCAGCTCGGCCTCGACGCCGGTGTAGACCTGCACGGTCGCGCCCGCCCGGGTCATCGCGTCCACCAGAGACCGGCAGGCCGGGTCGTCCCCCATCCGCTGGTCGGTGCAGACGAGCACCCGGGTGCCCAGGCGCGCGACGATGTCGCCCAGCCCGGCCGAGCAGCCCTCCCCGAAGACGATCTGCCGGGGCGCACGCAGCAGACCGAAGGACGGCGTGGAAAGCGCGCTCGGCCGGGCCGGCTGAACCTGTGTCGTCATGGTCAGGTCACCATCCGGGTCAGGCGGCCACGATGCGCTGGGCGTCGGGGTGCCACCAGGCCACGACCTCGTCGCCGATGGCGTAGTTCTTGTCGGCGGCCGGAATCCGGGCCCGGCCGCTGACGCCCTCCTGCCCGACGCTGAGCACCAGCGTCCGGTAGGCGCCCATGTACTCGATGTCGCGCACACGCGCCCGCACCGCGTTGGCCCCGCCCGGTACCTGCGCCCGGTCCCGGGCGATGCCGATCGACTCGGGCCGGACGACCAGCGCGGTGTCCCCGCCGCCACGGGCTCGTTGGGCGACCGTGGCCGGGTCGACCGCCCACCGCTCGTCCTCCCACACGACCGTCCCGGACACCGACTGATTGCCCAGGGCGAAGACCGTGGAGTCGCCGAGGAACCGGGCGGTGAAGAGCGTCTCCGGCTCCGCGTAGAGGTTCTCGGGCGAGCCGACCTGCTCGATGCGTCCATCGTGGAACAGCGCGATGCGGTCGGAGAGGTTCATGGCCTCTTCCTGGTCGTGGGTCACGAAGACCAGCGTCGTACCGACCTCGCGATGGATGCGCCGGATCTCCAGCTGCAGAGCCGCCCGTAGGTTGCGGTCGAGCGCACCCAGCGGCTCGTCGAGCAGCAGGGCTCGCGGGTGGAAGACGATGGCCCGGGCCAGGGCGACGCGCTGCTGCTGGCCGCCGGAGAGCTGCGACGGGTAGTGCTTGTCGCGGCCCTGCAGCTGCACCAGTTCGAGCACCTCGGCGACCCGCCGCTCGATCTCCGGCTTGGGCACCTTGCGCTCACGCAGCGGATAGGCGATGTTGCCGGCCACGGTCATGTGGGGGAACAGCGCGTAGTTCTGGAAGACCATGCCGAGGTTGCGCTTGTGCGCCGGCAGCGTGCTGACGTCCTGCGAGTCCAGCCGAATGGTGCCCGACGTGAGGGTCTCGAACCCCGCGATGAGGTTCAGGGTCGTGGTCTTGCCCGACCCGCTCGGGCCGAGGAACGTCATGAACTCCCCGGGCTCGATGGTCAGGGTGACGTTGTCCACCGCGGGGTGAGCCAGGCCGAAGTCCTTGGTGACGGACTCGAGCCGGATCTGGGCGCCCTTGCCGGCCCACTCGCTGGCGTCGGCCGCGCCGGTGCTTCTGCTGATCCCGATGGTCACCGCGTTCTCCTAACGACACTCCGGCGCGGGCGGGTCGAGCCGGAACGGTTCCGTCGGGCGCTGCTCAGCAGCGCCACCAGGAAGATGAAACTGACGGTTACGACGATGAGGCTGGACGAGGCGGCGATCGTGGGGTCGATCTCCACGGTCACGCTGTTGTACATCTGCACTGGCAGCGTCTGGAACTTCGGCGACCGGATGAACAGCGCGATCACCACCTCGTCGAAGGAGGTGACGAAGGCGAGCACGGCGCCGGTGGCGACGCCCCGGCTGATCAGCGGCAGGGTCACCGTGAGGAACGACCGCCACGGCGAGGCCCCCAGCGACGCCGCGGCCCGCAGGTACGTGGGGTTGAAGGTACCCAGGGCACTGGTGACCGTGGCGAGCACGAACGGGGTCGCGAGCGCGGCGTGGGCCAGCACGTACCCGGTGAACGTCCCGACGAGGTGCCAGCGCAGGAACGAGATGTACACCGCGGTGGCGATGACGATGGACGGCGTCAGGATCGGGAACATCAACGCCGACTGCAGGAAGCGGGCCGACCGTCTCCCCCGCAGCTGGTGCAGGCCCAGGGCCGCGGCCGTGCCGACCACCGTGGCGATGGCGGCCGCGCTCGCGGCCACTATCACCGAGTTGCGCAGCGAGTCGAGCCACCGGTCGTTGGTGAAGAAGTTCCGGTACAGCCACAGGGAGTGGCCCCGCGGCGGGAACACGAACGTGCTGGCCTCGCTGAAGCTCATGGGAATCACGATGAGCGTGGGCAGCACGAGGTAGAGCGCCACGAAGACGCCCACGATCGTCAGCCACACCGGGGTGGGGTCGGCCGAGGCCCGGCGGCGCCGCCACCAGCGGACCGGGCGGGCCGGCGTCTCGGTCGCCGCGGTGTCCGCGGGATTGAGCAACGTCGTCATCGCCGCACTCCCGTCTGCCCGGCCACCGCGCCGATCGTGGCCATCGACCCACCGACCCGGTTGGCCCACCACACCAGCACCAGCGTCACGACCATCACGAGCGTGCCGAGGGCCCCGGCGCCGGCGAAGTCGAGCAGTTGGGTCGTGCGCTGGCCCAGCAACTGCGCGATCAGCGACTCCCGCGGCGAGCCGATGAGGGCCGGCGTCACGTAGAAGCCGCAGGCCAGCGTGAAGGTGAGGATGACCCCGGCGACCACGCCGCCCCGCGAGAGCGGGAAGTACACCTTCCAGAAGGCGACCAGCGGTGAGGAGCCGAGGCTGCGGGCGGCCAGCAGCAGCCGACGGTCGATGCCGCCCAGGGCGCTGAACAGCGGCAGCACCATAAACGGCAGCAGCACCTGGCTCATGGCCAGGGTCACGCCCTGCGCCGTGCCGTAGAGCACCACGTCGCCGAAGCCCAGCAGGGCGAGGAACCGCTGCACCAGACCGTTGTCGTAGAGCAGGATCAGCCAGCCGAAGTTGCGGGCCAGCGACGAGGTCCAGAACGGCATGAGCACCATGACGACGAGGACGCTGCGCCAGGTCGGGCCGACCCGGGTCATGAGGTAGGCGTACGGGTAGCCGAGCAGCAGCGTCACGATCGTCACGATCGCCGCCGCCTGGCCCGTCCGGGCCAGCACCTTCAGCGTCACCCCGTCGGTGAACAGGGCACTGTAGTGTTCGAGAGTCCAGTCACCGGCGCCGACGCTGCGCCAGAAACTCTGCCAGAGCGGGACGCCGAGGACCCCGCCCAGCAGGCCGAGGGCGGGGACGAGCAGCAACCACCCCGGGTGGGGCAGCCACCGCGGTCGTGACGTCATCATGACGGTTCCTTCGCTCGGTGGTGGCGGGACGTCAGCCCACCGGATGAACTCGACCGGGTACCTGGGTGGGCACGGCCCGGGCGGGCGCCGGTCGCGGCCCCGTCGCTCGCCCCACGATCACAGATATCGACATACGCATCCTCCTGCCGGCTGCTCCCCGGCTCTGGTCAGGCCGGGGCGACGCTGCGCCCTCGCTTCGGAAACACCCGCGCGCTCGGGGTCGCGCCGATGAGCTGGCTCAGCTTCTCCGCGGCCTCGCGGAGCAGGCCGACCGCCTCGACCGATCGGCCGGAGGTCGGCAGCATCTGGGTCGTACCCAGCAGCGCCATGGCGGCCTGGACGTCGCGGCTGCCGAAGATCGGGGCCGCGACGGCGGCGTGGCCGAGATGCGAGGGATCCGCCCACGCGAGCCCGTCCCGGCGGACCTTGGCCAGTTCGGCCCGTTCCTTGATGGCGGCCGCTTCGTCCAACCGGGACAGATGGCGGGCCACGACCGCCGGATCGGCTTGAAATGCGTACAGCACCCGCGCCTGGGCCGACGCCGCGTCGAGGACCGTGCCGAGTCGGACGGTCAGCACGATCGGACCGACCGCCGCCTCCTCAACCAGCGTCACCACGGGCCCCGAGTGTCCGAGCAGGCTCAGCACCACCGTGAGCCCGGTCCGGTCGGAGAGCTGACGCATGATCGGTGGGGCCAGCGTCAGCACGTCTCGTCGGCCGAACACGAACGCCGCGAGCTGGTCCAGCAACGGGCCCGGCCCTCGGCTCTTGCTGAGGAAGCCGCAGCTCTGCAGCGACGCCAGGTACCGGTGCGCCGTCGTCCGGTTGAGACCGAGACGCTCCGAGACGATCGCCACCGACAGATGCTGGGTGTCCTGGTTGAACAACGCCAGGATCTCGGCGGCTCGGTCGATCGACTGGATCGCTCCCCGATCGCCGTTGGCCACCCCCGGTCCGGACCGGGTCGCCGCTCCGACCAGGGCAACGGGGTCGGCTGACCGGGCCGTGTCAGCGTCCATGCCTGCCCTCCGGTGCGTGGCGAACGGTCGGGGTCGCCGGTCGCCGCGTTCACTTTGTGACCACAGCGTGCGGCATGCGGACCATAGCCCGGGAACGGCGCGTTACGCAATGGTTTCCGACCGAGATCCTGCCGCCACATTCGGCGAGAACCCAGCCATGGACAGGAATCTGGCTTGTCCGTATCCTGAACACGACGTTCAGCTTCCGAACAGGAGACGCCCATGCCCGCCACCGTTCCGGCCCCGGGCAGCCGCCCGGCGAACCCGCGCACCGTCGCCTGCGTGGGCCCCACGCTCCAGCCCGAACCCGCGGGGTGGCCGTCGTGATCACCGCACCGAAGGTCATCATCAGCACCGCCATCACCGGTTCGGTGCACGTCCCGTCCCAGAGCGACCACCTGCCGCTGACGCCCGCCCAGATCGTCGAGTCGGCGGTCGAGGCGGCCGAGGCGGGATCGGCCATCATCCACCTGCACGCCCGGCACCCCGCCGACGGCCGGCCCGCCTTCGAGCCGGAGATCTTCGAAGAGATCATCCCGCCGATCATGGACCGCTGCGACGCGGTGATCAACATCACCACCGGCGGCTCGTCCGCCATGACGATCGAGCAGCGCCTGGCCGCGGCCGCCCGGTTCAGCCCCGAGCTCGCCTCGCTGAACATGGGATCGATGAACTTCGTCTACGCGGGGATCGCCGACAAGGTCACGAACTGGAAGTACGACTGGGAGAAGCCGTACGTGCTCAACACGTACCGGCACCCGTTCATCAACTCATTCGAGCAGATCGAGTACGCGCTCCGCGAGCTGGGCGAGAAGGGCGGAACGCGGTTCGAGTACGAGTGCTACGACATCGGCCACCTGTACACCCTCGCCTACTTCGTCGACCGCGGGCTGGTCCGGCCACCCCTGTTCATCCAGGGCGTCTTCGGCATCCTGGGTGGCATCGGGGCCGACCACGCCAACCTGACCCACATGGTCGCCATCGCCGACAAGCTCTTCGGCGGCGAGTACCACTTCTCCGCCTTCGCGGCCGGCCGCCACCAGATGCAGTTCGCCACCCACAGCGCCTGGCTCGGCGGGCACGTCCGGGTCGGCCTGGAGGACAGCCTCTACATCGGCAAGGGCGAGCTGGCCACGAGCAACGCCCAGCAGGTCCGCAAGATCAGATCCATTGTGGAGGATCTCGGTCGCAGCATCGCCACGCCCGACGAGGCTCGGGCGATGCTCGGCCTCAAGGGCGCGGACAAGGTCACGCGCTGACCCGCCCGTCGTCACCGCCACCCGGTCACCACCGACACGGCTTCCCGTCACGACACCAAGGAACAGACACCATGACCTACGCCAAGGACGACATCCGGTCCCAGCTCACCGACGTGCCGGCGCAGCGCGCGATCCCGGTGCACACGGTCGATCCGGCCACGCCGATCCGGCCCGCCCAGTTCCTCGCTCTCTACGACACCGAGCCCACGACGGTCAGCGCGGCCGGCTCGCGGACGTGGCTGGTGCGGGGCCAGCATCTCGTCTTCGCCTGGACGCAGGCCGTGGCCGGGGACCGGTTCGTCCGCACCGGCCACCCCGACGAGTACGCCGTCCTCATGTATTCGGCCAGCGCCCCGGTCCGGGTCAGCGCCGGCGGCGAGACGCAGGACGTGGGCGAGGAGGCGTTCATCGTGGTGCCGCCGGGCGACAGCGTCGTCGAGGCGCTGGCCGACGGCCCGGTCATCCGGGTGTTCTCCACCGTGGCCGAGGACCTGGCCCAGGCGTGCGCCAACGCGGCCGCCTACACCGAACCGGACCCGCGGTGCGCGCCGCTGATCCCGTGGCCCGACCCGGTGGGCGGCTTCCGGCTGCGCGTGTACCGGCTCGCCGACCATCCCGTGGAGCCCGGGCGGTTCGGGCGCATCTTCCGCACCACCAACATGATGATCAACTTTCTGGCCGAGGAACCCCAACCGCGCGACCCGCACAAGCTCTCCCCGCACACCCACGACGACTTCGAGCAGCTCTCGGTGGCGGTCAAGGGCGAGTTCATCCACCACATCCAGTACCCGTGGGGGCCGGACTCGGCGCACTGGCGGGCCGAGGAGCACGGCCGGCTGGGGTCGCCGTCGGTCTGCGTCATCCCGCCCCCGACCGTCCACACCACCCAGGGCGTCGGCCCGCACCAGCAGCTGATCGACATGTTCGCTCCGCCGCGGTACGACTTCTCGCTCAAGCCCAACTGGGTGCGCAACGCCCACGACTACCCGATGCCGGCATGACCGCCGCCACTCCGCCGTCGGCCCGTCGCCGCAGCCTCTTCCGCGCCGCGTTGGCTCGCGGCGACGGCCCGGCCCTCGGCACCTGGGTGAAGCTGCCGGTCATGGAGAGCGTGGAGCTCATCGCCCTGGCCGGGTTCGACTTCGTGGTCATCGACCTCGAGCACTCGCCGATCAATCTGGAGACCGCCTACCGGCTCATCGGTACGGCCAGCCAGCTCGGGGTCGCGCCGATCGTGCGGGTCCCCACGCTCGAGGCGGGGATCGTGCCCCGTGTCCTCGATGCCGGCGCCGAGGGCGTCATGGTGCCCCATGTGGACAGCGTCGCCGAGGCGGCGGCGGCCGTGCGAGCGGTGCGGTTCCCTCCGCTCGGCGCGCGAGGGGTCGGGGCCACCAGCCGGGCCGGGGCCTGGGGCGCGCTGGACCGCACGGAGTACCTGCGCTTCGGCCAGGAGGAGGTCGTGCTCATCGCCCAGATCGAAAGCGCGGCCGCGGCCGCGGCGGCCGGGGCGATCGCGGCCGTGGACGGGGTGGACGCCCTGCTCATCGGGGCGGCCGACCTGTCCACATCGGAGGGTACGACCGAGGACGACCCGCGCATCGTCCAGCTCATCGCCGACGCCGTCCAGGCGTGCGTCGCCGCCGGGAAGCCCGTCGGGAACGCGGGCGGCGCCACCGCCGCGTCGGTGCAGGCGGCGGTCGACGCCGGGTACACCTTCACGCTGCTGAGCAACGACGCGAGCCTGCTGGGCGCGGCCGCCCGGGCCGCGGTCGCGGCGGGTCGCTCGGTCCGCTTCCCCCGCGCCGCCGCGACGGCCCGGTCATCGTCCACAGCGAACAGTCCATGATCCGACCGATGCATCCGGCCGAATCCGTCACGGGGATCGATGGCCACTGCCATGCTCGGCAACCATGAGCAGTTCCAGCGCCCCGACCCGCCCCATCCGGGAGCGGATCACCATCGCCGTCGTGGTCGGCATCCTGGCGTTCGCGGTCGTCGCGATCGTCACCGACAGCAACCTGCAGTTGCCGGCCGGCATCGGCGCCGCCATCCTCGCGTGGTTCGCCACCGCCCCGTCCGGCACCGAGGAGTCGAAGAAGTAGCCGGAGCCGAAGAAGCAGCCCGGGACGAAGACGCGGCCGCCCAGAAGACGTGGCTGCCCAGAAGACGTGGCTGCCCAGTGGCCCCGGCCTCGCCGGCCGGGGCCGGGCGTCAGAGCTGGTCGGACGGACGGTAGACGCCCCACACCGCGCGCAGGGTGTCGCAGACCTCGCCCACGGTGGCGTAGGCGCGCAGGGCCTCGCGCATGGGGTAGAGCACGTTGTCGTTGCCCTCGGCGGCGGCCCGCAGGTCGTTGAGGGCGGCCATGACCGCGGCGTTGTCGCGGGTGGTCCGCAGCCGGGCCAGGCGTTGGGCCTGCTCGACCTCGATCGCCGGGTCCACGCGCAGCGGCTCGTACGGCTCCTCCTCGTCGAGGGTGAACCGGTTGACCCCGACCACGACCCGCTCCCCGGAGTCGACCTGTTGGGCGATGCGGAACGCGGACGCCTCGATCTCGCGCTTCTGGAAGCCGGCCTCGATCGCCTCGACCGCCCCGCCGTAGGCGGCCACCTTGTCCATGAGCGCGAGCGCGGCCGCCTCGACCTCGTCGGTCATGGCCTCCACCGCGTACGACCCGGCGAACGGGTCCACAGTGGAGGTCAGGTCGGTCTCGTAGGCCAGCACCTGTTGGGTCCGCAGGGCCAGCCGGAGCCGCCTTCTCGGTGGGCAGCGCGATCGCCTCGTCGTAGGAGTTGGTGTGCAGCGACTGNGTNCCNCCNAGCACGGCCGCGATCGCCTGCGCGGTNACCCGNACCAGGTTCACCTCCGGCTGCTGCGCGGTCANCTGCACCCCGGCCGTCTGCGTGTGGAANCGCAGCATCATCGACCNTGGGATCNNGNGCCCCCTGCTCGCGCATGAGCCGGGCCCAGATCCGCCGGGCGGCCCGGAACTTGGCCACCTCCTCCAGGATCGTGGTGCGGGCCACGAAGAAGAACGACAGCCGGGGCGCGAAGTCGTCGATGGCCAGCCCCGCGTCCATGGCCGCCCGCACGTAGGCCAGACCGTTGGCCAACGTGAACGCGATCTCCTGGGCCGGCGTGGCTCCGGCCTCGGCCATGTGGTAGCCGGAGATGGAGATGGTGTTCCAGCGGGGGATCTCCTTCCGGCAGTACGCGAACGTGTCCGCCACCAGCCGCAGCGACGGCTTGGGCGGGAAGATGTACGTACCCCGGGCGATGTACTCCTTGAGGATGTCGTTCTGGATGGTCCCCGACAGGGCCGTGCCGGGGACGCCCTGCTCCTCGGCGACCAGCTGATAGAGCAACAGCAGCACCGCGGCCGGGGCGTTGATCGTCATCGACGTCGACACCTTGTCCAGCGGGATGCCGGCCAGCAGGACCCGCATGTCCTCCAGTGAGTCGATCGCCACCCCGACCTTGCCCACCTCACCGTGGGCCAGCGGCGCGTCCGAGTCGTACCCCATCTGGGTCGGCAGGTCGAACGCGACCGACAGCCCCGTGGTCCCGGCGGCCAGCAGCTGGTGGTAGCGGGCGTTGGACTCCTTGGCCGTGCCGAACCCGGCGTACTGCCGCATCGTCCACGGCCGCGTCCGGTACATCGTGGGGTACACGCCCCGGGTGAACGGGTACTCCCCGGGCTCGCCCAGCCGCTCCGGCAACCCCTCCGGCTCCCGCCGGTACACCGGCTCGATCACGAACCCCGACTCGGCGCGGCGCTCCGTCATGGTCGCCTCCTCAGTCCCTTCCGCGAACGCCTGCTACTCATCGAATATTGCAGATGGTTGAACCGGTGGGCACCACGGCGCCGGGTTCCACGGCCAGGTCGGCGATGACCCCCGGACTTGTGGGCGTGGATCGGTTGCTCCATCTTCATGGCCTCGAGGACGACGATGAGCTGGCCTTCGCTCACGGTATCGCCATCGCGGACCGCGATGCTGGTGATCGTGCCCTGCATGGGCACGGTGACCGCGTCCCCGGTGGCGACGGCGGCCGGCCGGTTCCGGCGCGGGGCCGGGGCGGGCGCGGCGGACGAGCGGCGGGGCGCCCCGAGCAGCCGGCTCGGCAGCGAGACCTCCAGGCGCTTGCCGGCCACCTCCACCACGACCGTCTCGCGCGGCTCGTCCGACCGGACCGGCTCGGGGTCGACGGCCGGCGTCGGGTGGCGGAACTCGGTCTCGATCCAGCGGGTGTAGACGGTGAACGGCTCGCTGGTGAAGGCCGGGTCACGCACCACGGCCCGGTGGAACGGCAGCGTGGTGGGGACGCCCTCCACCACGAACTCGTCCAGGGCCCGGCGGGCCCGCTCGAGCGCCTCAACCCGAGTGCGGCCGCGGACGATGAGCTTGGCGAGCATCGAGTCGAAGGCGCCGCTCACGGCGGTGTTCGCCTCGACCCCGGAGTCGACGCGGACGCCCGGGCCGCTCGGCTCGCGGTAGGTGGTGACGGTGCCGGGCGTGGGCAGGAAGTTGCGGGCCGGGTCCTCGCAGTTGATGCGGAACTCGATGCTGTGGCCGGTCGGGGCCACGTCCTCGGTCACCGACAGGGGCAGGCCCTCGGCGATGCGGAACTGCTCGCGTACCAGGTCCAGGCCGGTCGTCTCCTCGGAGACCGGGTGCTCGACCTGCAGGCGGGTGTTGACCTCGAGGAAGGTGATCACCCCGTCGTCGCTGACCAGGTACTCGACCGTGCCGGCACCGTAGTAACCGGCCTCGCGGCAGATGGCCTTGGCCGACTCGTGGATGCGGCGGCGCTGCTCGTCGGTGAGGAACGGCGCGGGCGCCTCCTCCACGAGCTTCTGGTTGCGCCGCTGCAGCGTGCAGTCCCGCGTGCCCACGACCACCACGGTGCCGTGCGTGTCGGCCAGGATCTGGGCCTCGACGTGGCGGGCCCGGTCGAGGTACCGCTCCACGTAGCACTCGCCCCGACCGAAGGCCTTGACCGCTTCCCGCACCGCGCTGGCGTACAGCTCGGGGATCTCCTCGAGGGTGCGGGCGACCTTCAGGCCCCGCCCGCCGCCCCCGAAGGCGGCCTTGATGGCGACGGGCAGACCGTGCTGCTCGGCGAAGGCCACCACCTCCTCNGGCCCGCTCACCGGATTCTCGGTGCCGGGAACCAGCGGAGCGCCGGCGCGCAGCGCGATGTGCCGCGCGGTCACCTTGTCGCCCAGGTCGCGGATGGTCTGNGGNGACGGGCCGATCCAGACCAGCCCGGCGTCGAGGACGGCCTGGGCGAACTCGGCGTTCTCGGCCAGAAAGCCGTAGCCGGGGTGCACGGCGTCGGCCCCCGCGGTCTTCGCCACGTGGATCAGCTTGTCGATGTCCAGATAGGACTCGGCCGCGGTCGCGCCGCCCAGGGCGTACGCCTCGTCGGCCATCCGCACGTGCAGCGCGTCGCGGTCGGGCTCGGCGTACACCGCCACCGACGCGTACCCCGCATCGCGGCAGGCGCGGATCACGCGGACGGCGATCTCCCCACGGTTGGCGATCAGGACCTTCTGCATGTCATCGACCCTCTCCACGAGCCAACGGCGCGTCGCCCGCCCGGGACGCGACTCGCACCAGGGTACGGCGGCGAGCCCGGAATGTACCTCCGGCCGATCCGGCCGGGCGGCCGGCCGCGGGCACCGGCCGACGGGGCGCGGTGGTGCTCACAGCGGGATGTTCCCGTGCTTCTTCGGCACCGCATGCTGCCGCTTGGTGCGCAGGGCGCGCAACGACCGGATGATGTACGACCGCGTGCTGGACGGGCGGATGACCGCGTCGACGTAGCCGCGCTCGGCCGCGATGTACGGGTTCACCAGGGTCTGCTCGTACTCGGCGACGAGCCGGGCTCGCAGCGCGGCCGGATCGTCGGCGGCGGCGAGCTCCCGCCGGTGCAGGATGTTCACCGCGCCCTCGGCACCCATGACGGCGATCTGGGCGGTCGGCCAGGCGATGTTGACGTCGGCCCCCAGGTGCTTGGAGCCCATGACGTCGTAGGCACCGCCGAACGCCTTGCGGGTGATGACCGTGACCTTCGGTACGGTCGCCTCCGCGTAGGCGTAGATGAGCTTGGCGCCGCGGCGGATGATGCCGCCCCGCTCCTGAGCCACGCCGGGCAGGAAGCCGGGCACGTCGACCAGGGTCAGGATCGGGATGTTGAAGGCGTCGCAGGTCCGCACGAACCGGGCCGCCTTCTCGGAGGCGTCGATGTCCAGGCAGCCGGCCAGGTGCCTGGGCTGGTTGCCGACCACACCCACGGGGTGGCCCTCGATGCGGCCGAACCCGATGACGATGTTCGGGGCGAACAGAGGCTGCACCTCGAGGAATTCGCCGTCGTCGAGCAGGTGCTCGATGACCCGGCGCATGTCGTACGCCTGGGTGGGCGAGTCGGGGATGACCGTGTCGAGAAACCGGTCCTCGTCGGTGACCTCGAGGTTCGCCTGAACGTCCAGGACGGGCGCGGGGTCGAGGTTGTTGCTCGGCAGGTAGGACAGCAGCGCGCGTACGTACGCGATCGCGTCGTCCTCGTCGCTGGCCAGGTAGTGGGCGTTGCCGCTGACCGCGTTGTGGGTGCGGGCGCCGCCGAGCTCCTCGAGCGTGACGTCCTCGCCCGTGACGGCCCGCACGACGTCGGGTCCAGTGATGAACATCTGCGACGTCCGGTCGACCATGACCACGAAGTCGGTCAGGGCGGGCGAGTAGACGTGCCCGCCGGCGGCCGGACCCATGATCAGGGAGATCTGCGGGATGACGCCCGAGGCCTGGACGTTGCGGTAGAAGATCTCGCCGTAGAGGCCGAGGGAGACCACGCCTTCCTGGATCCGTGCGCCGCCACCCTCGTTGATGCCGATCAGCGGGCAGCCCAGGCGCAGGGCCAGTTCCTGGACCTTGACGATCTTCTCTCCGTACACCTCCCCCAGGCTGCCGCCGAAGACCGTCACGTCCTGGCTGAACACGCAGACCGGCCGGCCGTCGATGGTGCCGTGGCCGGTGACGACGCCGTCGCCGTAGGGGCGGTTGGCCGCCATGCCGTAGGTCGTCGAGCGGTGCCGGGCGAGGGCGTCGAGCTCGACGAAGGAGCCTTCGTCGAGCAGCGCGGCCACCCGCTCGCGCGCGGTGCGCTTGCCGAGCGCGTGCTGGCGCTCGACGGCCCGCGCCGTTCCCGCGTGGACCGCCTCCTCGTAGCGGCGTTCCAGGTCGGCCAACCGGTCGGCGGTGGTGGGCTGGCCCGTACGCACTGGGGCGACCTCCGATTGTGTCGGAATCCAGTTCCGCGATCACGGTACTGGATACCGTAGACGGCAGGCAAGAGTGCCGCCCACCCGGCCCGGCGGTCGCGGCCGAGACGTGCCTGGGTGAGGATGACGCGACCGCATTTGTGAGGATGGAACCGTGAGCGTTCGAGACCGCCTCGTCGACGCCGCCTTCGACCTGTTCGACGAACGGGGCTATGAACAGACGACCGTCGATGACATCGCCGAGCGGGCGGGCGTAGGCCGGACCACGTTCTTTCGCCACTACCGCTCCAAGGAGCACGTCATCTTCCCGGACCACGACCGGTTACTCGAGGCCATCCAGAACCGGCTCGCCACGTCCAACGCCAACACCGCGGTCGTCGCCGTCACCGAGGCCGTCCGGCTCGTGCTCATGAGCTACGTCGAGGAGGGCGAGCGCGCCCGGCGCCGGTACGCCATCACCAGCCGGGTGCCCGCCCTGCGGGATCGGGAGATCGCCAGCGCGGCCCGGTACCAACGGCTGTTCCGCGAGTTCATCGCCGACTGGATGGGGCCCTCACCCCAGGCCGCCCTCCGGGCCGAGCTCATGGCCGCCGCGGTCGTCTCCGCCCACAACCACGTCCTGCGCCGATGGCTGCGTCGCGAAGCCATCGATCCGGTTCGGGAGATCGATGCCGCCATGGCCGAGGTGGTGGCGCTGTTCACCCAACCGTCGTCGGCCCCGGCGAGCGGCGGAAGCCTCGTGCTCGTCCTGCGCGACGACCGCGACCCCGATCAGGTGGCCGCCACCGTCCGGGCGGCCCTGGCCGCGTCCGATGACCGGACGCCGGGTGGCTCCCCGGCCCGGCCGGCGGAGACGGCGCGCGGCCAGCGCGACCGGCGGGCGACGCCCGCCCAGCCGCGACCCTCGACCCGAACCCGGCGATAGCGGCGTCCGTCCACTCGCCCGGGCCACCGGCCCGGAACGCGCCACCAGCCGAGCCACCGGCCCGGACCGCCACCCAGCCGAATCCCACCGGCTCCCGAGAAGCGTCGCGCGCCCGGACCACGCGAAGCCCGGGCGCGCGACAACCACCCAACTGCTGTCAGGCCTTCTTGTTTCTCAGGCCCCTGGTTTCAGGCCTTGCGCTTCTTGATTTCT
>Ga0065720_1019896_pt1 | contig 18960 bp, 26 predicted proteins | sample Thericmetagenome_FD_59107 | JGI IMG/M metagenome (GOLD analysis project Ga0065720, IMG submission 59107) | Thermophilic microbial communities from the Joint Bioenergy Institute, California, USA of rice/straw/compost enrichment - eDNA_2 v2... | ecosystem: Engineered > Solid waste > Grass >...
TTTTCCCCGCCGCTCGGTGCGCAGAGGCCCCGATCCATTGGCACATGGGCTGCGACCGTCGCTCGCCGTAGTCGCAGTCACGATCCCCAGCCGGCGCGGGCGCCTGTCCAGGTTCCCCGCAATCCGGCACGAGAGGGCATCGCAGACGCTCGAAAGTTTTATACACATCCGGATCCCCATCCGTCCGGACAGCCTCTTCCATGATACGAATAGACCGTTTTTGCCCTTGGTCCCAGTCTGCCTTGTATAGACGACTACTGCTACATCTCGACGTCGGTTGTTACACAATATACAAAGAAGCGGTTTGCGTTCTGTGACGTCTGCCGTGATATTAGACTCGCCAGCCTACCTACAAAGACCTCGGCCATAGAAGAGAATACACTCGTTTCTTGGAACTTTTGAGACCCTGCCTCTCCTCCAGGAAGGCGGCATGTCTCACAACCAACACCCCCTTTCCGCCCACAGCCAAGCGGCGCCCACATCGCCGGCCGAATATGGGGTAGCACTGCCGCAGCGTCCGCCACCATTATCTCGCTCTGCTCCTGCGCCGACAGTCGAGCCGCCATTAGTACCGCCGACGACAGTAGCGGTTGCGGCGACAGCGTCAACAATCGAGTCAGCGGTAGACTCTCTATCCCCATCCTCAACAGCAGCCATGCCAGACGATGTGCCCCCCCACCTGCAACTGACGTACCTCGAGCGGTGGGCTGTCGACGCCTCCGACTCACGCTTCAACGCGCTGGCTGGAGCCATCGGCGGTTTTGCCTCGGGCATCGTCACCTGCCCGCTGGACGTCATCAAGACGAAGTTGCAGGCGCAGGGGGGGTTCAGCACGCGCGGTGCCCACCAGACGAGGGTCTACAAGGGCCTGTTCGGAACTGCTAGCGTCATCTGGCGGGAGGAGGGCCTCAGGGGGATGTATAGAGGGTTAGGGCCTATTATCATGGGGTATCTCCCGACGTGGGCGGTGTGGTTCACGGTATATAATAAGACGAAGAAAGTGCTGGGGGAATATCATTGTAGGCTTCTCCCCTACCTCCCTTATGCGGTCCATGAATGAGCTAACCGACGTCCAGCCAACTCCTTCGTAGTAAACTTCTGGTCCTCCATCATCGCCGGAGCAAGCAGCACGGTCGCCACCAATCCCATTTGGGTCATCAAAACCCGCCTCATGTCCCAATCTAACCCGCACTCCCGATCCGCCTCCTCCATCCCCCTATTACCTCCCAAGGGCCCCGGCGCCGGCAACACTCCGACTTCCCGCCCCGTTCACTATCACCCCTGGCACTACAAGTCCACCTGGGACGCCGCCCGCAAGATGTACACGACCGAGGGCATCCTCTCGTTCTACTCCGGTTTGACTCCCGCTCTGTTGGGGTTGACACACGTGGCAGTACAGTTCCCTGCCTACGAATTCCTCAAAGTGAGGTTTACCGGGCGCGCGATGGGTGCGTCCGCTCCTGAGGGTGAGGATGATAAAGGACACTGGTTTGGGATCTTGAGCGCATCGATTCTGTCGAAAATTTTGGCGAGCTCGGCGACTTACCCGCATGAAGTGATTCGTACGAGGTTGCAGACGCAGAGGAGGCCGATTCCGGGGCAGGAGTATATGGAGGGGCTTGGGGGGTTGACTACGCAGCCGGCGATGGGCAATGGTGTCTCACTCCCCGAGAAAGGGTCAAGTGAGGTGAAAGTGCAGCACCAGGGACCAAAGTATAAGGGGATTATCTCGACGTTTAGGACGATGTTGCGCGAGGAAGGGTGGCGAGCGTTCTATGCGGGGATGGGCACGAATATGATGAGGGCAGTGCCTGCAGCTACGGTGACCATGTTGACGTATGAGTATGTCATGAGGAGGCTGAATCATGTTAAGGCTAGTGGGAAGGGGAAGTTGGCGATGATTGAAGCGGGGAGGGGGGAGTTTGGGTCATAGGAGGTTAACAAAGGGAAAATAAATGGGTATAGGGTTAAGGGGATGTAGGAGGGGGAGGAGAGGATGATGGATTACTGCATTACACTTACAATGCGCTTTTCTTTGTTGTTGTTGTTGTTGAAAGACTTTTTTAAAGAGAGATACATACGCATGGTATGGTACATACAGCTACATAGGTACTACATACTGCTACTGCTACTGCTACTGCTACTGCTACTGCTACTACTACTACGACAGACGAACGACAGACAGAAAGAACAGGCTTGGGGTGCATTAGCTTGGCTTGATTGTCGAGCGGACAGGCAGGCGGGCGGGCATCATGGCGTGTTCCGAATAATTTGGAGCACCAACAAGGGGGAATGGATGATGGATTGCAGTTTCTGTTCTATACGGCATTTTCATCTCTTCTGTTTTTTTCTCTTCTCATCATGTACGGATGGGGCGAAAACGGGTTTCGTTATGGTGATGGTAGTAGATGGCTGGCGGCTGGTTATTTCTGAAGTTGTTGTCTGATCAGCTCGTGTATATATAGTAGATGATTTGATGCAAATCACCTTTTTTTTTCTGGTCAAGATATTGGTGTCTGAGCAACTATCAAAAGTGTCTGAAGCACTTGATCTGATGCTGAGGAGAGCCGTTGGCAAAGAGAGGACTATGTACACCTTTTAAGGATTGAGAACCTCTAAGCCATGAGCCCAGTTGAGAAGGATGTACCTTCAAAAATAAATTATTGGGGTATCATCTCCAAGCAAACCCTAAGGTCCTCAATTTCTTCTGACAGATGCCTCGGAGCTCGTCCATCGTCAACTCCGTCACTCTCCCCACCTAGTCACGCGCACCTATCCCGGAAATACCAACTCCCATATATCTACCTGTCCACTCATTAACCTTAGCTATACACGCTGACTTTGATCTTTTAACCTTTCGATCTCCGTAGTTCATGGCCTTCGCCCTTCGAAACCCCTGATGGCAGCAGTACTTCCTCCAACTCTAACCCTCATTCTCGCCTCAACACCTTTCCATTCTCCGAGCAACGTTTGCATTTTGAACAAGCTGCTCCTGCCATCCCAACTCGGCAACTGCGCAGATGTCGGCTCATTGTCGGACCATAAGTCTCATTTTTCAAGGAGGATTGTCAGGGAGAAAATTATCTAGAATAGCGGGAGAAAGATTTTAAGGAAAAGCGTGAGGACAATATTGCTGCTGATATCAGTCGAAGGGTAAGCTCTCTCTCCTCCCTCTGACTACGCGGAGAATATTTGAGGGCGGGAACGCTCTTGGTTCTTTTCGCTGAAGACAGTGATGACGCCTGCGGCGGCTTTTTACCATGGCTTGTCTGCTTTTTATGCATGTTCAACTTACCCTCCTATTTTCCTTTTTCAGTACCGGTTTTCTTTTCCACATGGGGAGAGACCTTGCTTGCCTTGCCTTGACAGCTACACGAGGTCCTCAACTCGCGCAGCGAGGGGTAACGCGGTAGGTTCCTCTTAGCAGTTTCCCATCTTTACTCATATGTTTTTTTTTTCCACTATCTTTGAACTCGGCGTGGTCCCCGTCCCTTGATCTGATTGTCCCTCACCAGAGTTCAAACACCTGCCGAGTTCAGTAGTACTAGCAGCGATTTCGTGACGGCAGTGAAAAAGGGGGAGTGAGGCCCTAGCAGGTTGCACGGTTTTGTCTTGATTTTCCAATCACACCCCGCTTAAGTCGAAGATGGAACAAATGCCAATTGGAACCAACATCTCCTGCATCCAGGTATCATTAGGATTCTATGGGATGGAAGGGCGCAATGAAGCGTAGTGTTTACGAGGGATGAAACACTAACACTTCTCATTTCTAACACTACCGACTATGTTACCGGACAATACAATGACAACGCCATTAGTTTTGAGGTACCTATATACAGTACAGACACACGAGACAACCATCAGAGCTGCTGATAGTCCTTATCCTACTTATCCTCCACAGTCACCCAAGAACACGCGATCAGCAATGAAACAGACCAACTCAGGGACACTCACCTCACAACTCACCTCACGACTCACCTACCTCCCGTGCCCTCCTGGCATTCTATTTCTGCTCCTTTTTCTCCTCGCCCTCTTCTTTCTTCTCCCCATTCGTCTTCGCCTCCTCCTCTTTCTTCTCTTCTTTCTTCTCCCCCTCGCCATCCTTCTTCTCTTCCTTCTTCTCTTCCTTCTTTTCTTCCTTCTTTTCTTCCTTCTTTTCTTCCTTCTTTTCTTCCTTCTCTTCTTCCTTCTTCTCTTCCACATCCTCCTCTTTACTCTCCCCACCGCCCAACTTCTCCACAATCCCCTGTACAACCTTTACCGTCCCCTCGGGACTCCCCAGCTCCAGCGCGAGCACCTTGCCCGTCTTATCCACCACAAACACACCCCTCGCCGCGCCCTTACCGCCGGGCTTCTTCAACCCCAATGCCGTCAGCAGAGTCGTCTTGGTGTCGCACAGCAAGGGGTAAGGAAGCTTCTGCTTCGTCTGGAAGGTCGTGTTCGCTTTGGGAGAGTCGGCGGACAGCCCGTAGATGGAGAAGCCTGATGTAGAGGTGAGAGAAGAGTGGTTGTCGCGGAAGAGGCAGGCTTGGCGGGTGCCTTTCTTTTCGTTAGTACCGGGTGTTTGGGCTTCTAGGGAGAAGGGGAAAAAGGGGACTTACACCCAGGTGTGGAAGCCTTAGGATAAGTGAAGATTACCACACCACTCTTGCTCTTGTCGACCAGCTCCTTGAGCGTGGTCTTGGCGCCGTCGTTGAGCTCGATCTCGCCGCCGAAACCATCGAGGTTGATAACGTCGCCGACAGAGGGGACGGCGGTCTCCTCGCCCGTAGCGGCGCCGTTTGTGGCAGCCTTCTCCTTCTGAACCTCCTCTTTTTTGTCGGCTTCAGCGCCGTCCTTTTCGGCCTTCGGCTTGCGAGACCTCTTGGTGCTGGGCAGCGCGGCGGGCTCGGCGGCGGGCGCGTCGTCGGCCTTGCGCTTGCTGCGAGTTGTGACGGGCATCTCTTGGATGTGAGGAGCTAGATAGCTTGGGGGAAGTATATAAAACTTGGGATGAATATAGCTATAGCTAAGCGCAACACCAGCTCTGGCGCGACGGCTTACGGCAGTGCTGCGAACCGCACGGAATATACCAAGCCTAAGAAACGCCACGGTACTCAGTAACCAGATACTCCAAGTCGCGATAGGTATGCGACTGGGTTGCGATTGGGATTGGGTGGTGTTGTGTAGAGTTGAAGAGACGAGACGGAAGAGAAAAAAAAAGTTGTGAGGAAAGAAGAGAGAGGTTGTGTCGCGCGGCAGCGGCAGGGAGAGAGAGAGAGAGAGAGCCTGCCCGTCTGGGGTTGGGTCACAGCACCTTTTCGAATTCGAAGCTATGGAAAGCTAAGTTTGTTGCGCAAGGAGGGAATGGGCCAATCAGAGTTTGAGTGCGGGCGGCGCTGCCCGCCGAGGACAGGTCCAGTCGGGGCTGGAGTCGGGGTCTGGGGGGCAGAAAACAATGGTTTGGCAGCGTATAGGAAGATGGATGGAGAGCTGGCTGGGTTGCAGGGGACTGGGGATGATGAGATGGACTTGGGGAGGGGGTGTGAAACCTCAACTTCCGGAATACCTAAGATGGATGTATGGATGGATGGGATGAGCACTCTATGGATAGATCCCCCGCTCGCTTTGTTACGGCAGAGAGAGAAAGAGAGAGAAGGAAAAAAAAAAGCCCGTGATCCGTCCGTGGAGAGAGAAGAGAAGATGAGAGAGACGAGAGGGTTCTCCGTAATGGGGGCGACAGGATTACTGCTGCGGATGGTCAATTGGCTAGTTGGCAGGCTGATGGGCGGACGCTATGGCGCGGGTGTTTCATGCAGAGGCGGTATCTCGCAACAGTGTGACAGTGACATGCGAGTCACGATATGGACACAAAGCGGATCGTAACTGTGGTTGGCGGTTGGCAAACGGGGGCGTGTTTGGGATGTGTTTAACTGCAATATGTACGCAGGATATAAAGACATCTTGGTAGGGAACATAGTTTTTTGTACGATGGGAGAGGGGTTGTTGGTGTCGGACGACGTTGGATATATTTCATACAGAGGGGGGACGGCACTTGGAGACGGTCTGGATGGCTCAACGGACAACGGTCTACTCGGACATCTCAGGATGCGGATGCTGCAGGCCATCTGAAGTCTGAAGTCCTCGAATGGATATTGAGTCTAAATGCAGAAGAAAAGTTATTATTTTGTCCAATGCTTTTTTAGGAGCCTTCATGAACCATGTCTGCTCAAAGGGCCATGTGCAATGCCGCAATTCCCGTCGCTTCATTTCCAAACGGAAGGAAGAAAGAAACGGGAATGAACCCGTAAAAAATCGACAGGCGTCTCGCTTCCTCCGCCATCTTGTCGCAAGGCTCGCACGCTGGACGCCGACGGGTTCTGGGGAAATTCTCGACCGATGTACAGACCCTGGGGATGTGGCTCGTGCAACCCCGGACCCTCGTGGCTTTCGTGACTTTCTCACGTCGGCTTCTGATTGATCAATTGCTTGCCAGCTGCCAGCCGCCAAGCTTTAGATGACCTGTGCGTTCTTCAACAAACCAAAGAGCCGGGTAATTTTCGGGTCTGGAGCAGCCCGAGCCTCTGCAACGGCAGGCGAGTTGGATGCCAAGACCAAGCCCATCGATCGAGCTCACGTTCGACCTCTGAGGCTCGGGAACACCGATCCACGACCTTGTCGTCGATTCTCCTCCACTGTCCGCACCACATCGGTGTTTTGCTGCCAACCATGGCTTCCAAAGCCGCTGCTGCTGCCGCGAGCAACGCGGTTAGCATTACCAAGGTTCGTCCCCCCTTCAGCTCCCAATGAAACATTCCCATCTCACCTGCGGGGATATCCTCCCTTCCCCCTCGATACATGATGCTAACCTCCTCCCCTTACTCCCCTAACCAGAAATATACCGTCCAATCCACCGGCATCTGGGAGCGTATCCGCCGTGCCCTGGTCATCGATCCAAACCGCTCCAACGGCGTCCCGCTCAACCCCTACAACCGCAACCCCTCGCCAGGCGACAACCCCCCGCTGGAGTACACCGATCCCGTGACCATCCCGGCCGGCGATATCGCTGACAACCCGTACTGGAAGCGTGACTTCCGGCGGAACTACCCGCGCCCCAGCGTCATTGCGCAGGCACAGCAGGTCGCGCTGCTGAGCGTGGGGAGCGCGGCGCAGCCTAGGGTGGAGTTGATTGGTGAGGAAGGGACCAAGGCGCTCGTGGCGGCCGAGGAGGAGGGTAAGGAGAAGGGGGTTGCGAAGTATTTGGAGGAGAAGGGCGCTGAGGAAGCGAAGAGGGTGTTGGCTTTGACGGGGGGATTGCCGCCTACGCCGAGCGGGCAGACGATGGTTACTGGGCAGTGGGACGTGCATAAGTATGGGTTGGCGGAGGAGCAGAGTTATGGGGGGAAGTAAGTTTCATCCCTGACCGGCTGACTGGGGTACCAGTTTGGCCTGATTTGAGTTTGAGAGAGTGAGAGCGGTGCTAACTGATTAAGTGACAGCTATCCGTGCCGGTCTTTTGTCTGAGTGTGGGGACGAGAAGATACATGTATATAAGGGGGATAGACTAGGCTAGACGGGGCTGTTTGTGACAAACGGAGGACGTTGCGAGAAAAAAAAAAAAGAGGACTATATTACCGTCCAATTACCCCCACTTATGAGAAAGGAAATTCCAATCCACGGTATGGTATTCCAGATCAGACCCCTCTAGTCTGACTACTACACCTCCCAGCATTCCCATCCCTCCCCTCCTCAATCTCCGTCCTTCTCCCCTTCTGCCCCCCATTAGTACTCCCCTCTCCATTTGTCCCAGTAATCTTCTCTTCATGAATAATCCGTTCAATCAGTTTGACCTTCCCCTGCGCTCTTTTCATGCGACCATCAAAAGCGTCGACCGCTTCGTCTGTGTTTTCGACAGATAGACTCTCTGTTTCAGAGAGTGCGTAGAGCGAGGTGATGTGGCGTTCGATGCGGGGATTGCTTGAGATTAGAGGGGGGAGGGGGATTCGAGAAGGGGGGATGTATTCTTGGGAATTGGACGAGTCGTTAGGTTTTGAGGAAGTAGTGGGGCTAGAAAGTTGATCCTCTTTCGTTGATGTTAATGTTTGTTGTTGCGAGGATGTCTGCCCTTCCCTGTCCCCTTCCCTAGGACCTGCTTCAACACCATTCCGCTTTATTCCCTCCCCTACCCCATCCTTCCCCTGAATCTTTTGCGCAGCCCTCAACCGACAAGCCCAAACTATCGCCTTCCCCTGTAACCGCCCAGCTTCTAGGAATCGCTGGAAGCCTCTTTCTAGTCCGATTTGTCTGCCTTCAGCGCGGCCGGCGGCTATGCCGTCAACTAGGCCCTGCTCGTAGCCTTGGTTGTAGAAACGGTCTTCGAGGGTGAGGAGGTCGTCGAAGAGGTCTGCTGTGTCGTTGACCTCTGACACTGTCGCATTATTTACGGTAGGAATGGAGGGTTGCGGTTGAGTGGATAATGTTTGCGATCGAGAAGGGGATGTTGTCGTCATTCTGGAGCTCTGTTGCTTAGGCAAAAAGAAGGTTTGCGATCGCTAATCAAAAGGGATGGATGTACGTAGTTGTATGGAGCCAAGCAGGATCTTAGAAGCAAGTCCCTGATTGCTAAGCGCAGAAAAAAAAAGTTTCTCGACGGTTGAGGTAGAATTGAGACTGAGATGCTTTTGGCGGGGTTTCATATCGGAGAGAACGCGCGACGCGAGCACTCAGCGCAGCGGCGCGGGGCCAAATTTTGGGACCCCGCATTGGTGGCGGCCGGCCTTGGTCTTCGTCTGAGCAGTGTGCCCCTGACCGTCATCTCATCTTTGAGTTTGTCTTCACATTCAGAACAAAAGTATAAAGCTTCAAATAGTTAGTATGAGTCCCCTTTAAAACTTCCAATTCTGAGCATTTGTATCTCCTTCAAAAAATAAAAAAAAATAAAAAAAAATAACGCCAAGCAGGACAAAGACAAGTAGATCGATCATAGGGCCCAGCTAGACCATTCCATTACACCCCCTAACCTCCCCCAAGACCTCCCAACCCTCCTTCCAAGCCTCAATAACCTCTGCTTTCCCCTCAATGAAGCATCACCATTCCCCCATTAGCACAAACGACCTGCCCCGTAATCCATCCCGCCTCCTCGCTACACAGTAATCCCACCACACCGGCCACTTCCTCCGTCCTTGCTAACCTCCCCCCAAATTCTTCCGCCTCCTGCCTCACCTCATTCCCATCCTGTTCCGTGACCTCCATCAGCGGGGTGTGCATCACCCATCCTTTTATTCCCTCCAAAAATTGGGGAGGGTTAGCCCTGTACATAGGACCTTCCACGGGACCGGGGTTGACCGCGTTGACGGTTGCGCGGGAGGAGAGTTCTCGTGCCCAGGTGCGCGTCATAGCTTCTAGGGCAGCCTTGCTCCCGCCATAAACGGACTGCGTCACGAAGCCGCAAGAAGAGGAGACGGAGGAGATGTTGACTATACGACCGGAGCGGTCATTTGGTAAATATGGCAAAGCGGCTTGGACTAACAGCAGCGGAGCGAGGACGTTGGTACGGTAGGTGGCTTCGAAATCTTCGATGGTTACGTTCTCGATTGGGGCGTTGCGCGCGATGCCGGCGTTATTGATTAAGATGTCAATCTGGAACGGTTTTGAGGGGAAGTGGGTGGTGAAGTGCTCGCGGACAAGGGAGATGAGGGTGGCAGGGCCCGAGGGGGAGGAGAGGTCTACTGGAATGGGGAAGACATGGATGTTGTGTTGTTCAGAGAGCTTCTGCGCGAGGGAGGAGGCGAGAGGCGTTGAGCTGGGGGAGGTGTAGTTGAGAACGATGTTTGCGCCTTTGGAGGCAAGGTTGGTAGCTATGGCGGCGCCGATGCCTGTGATGAGGGTGTTAGCAACGTCTCTTGGGAGAAGACAGGAAATGGGCGAAGCCTACCTCTCGAGGAGCCGGTTACGATGGCGAGCTTGCCTTCTAGTGGGCGGGACATTGTAGGCAGCTAAAATATCAAGTCACAAACACGTTGAATTATTTTCTGATTTTGGTGAAATCGAGCAATTGATCTCGTGCTTCTCACTTCAACTTATTTACACGGCCGCAACTCGACTTGACTGGACTCCCTCCTGCGATGTAAGTGAGCCCCGCATGCCCCGCAATGCCCCACGTAAGTGGGCTTCTCGCCAAGACGCCAAGCCAGCCCAGTGGGCAGCACTGAATTTCAACCTTGCCCCACACCAGCTCAACATCAGCGATCCATCACCAGCGCTGTCGTCCCCCTCGTCGTCGTCCTTCCCCGAGAATTATAGTATAGCGAATCAGTTACCCCCAAGGAAACCGCCAACATGGACATCCGCCTCCTCCGCCCCTCCGACATCCCGCTGATTCAGCACGCGAATTTGGAGAACTTGCCCGAGAATTACTTCCTCAAGTACTACCTGTACCACGCGCTCTCGTGGCCGCAGCTTTCCTTCGTCGCCGTCGATGTCTCGCGCCCAGCCAAGTCCCCTTACGACTACCCTAAGATCGTGGGCTACGTGCTGGCCAAGATGGAGGAGGAGCCGGCGGACGGCGTGCCGCACGGGCATATCACATCTCTCAGTGTGATGCGGACGCATAGGCGTTTGGGGATTGCGGAGAAGTTGATGCGGCAGAGCCGTATGTCTCTCACTTACAGCCAGTTTGTGTTGGGCAGAGGCTGACACCAATACAGAACTAGCCATGGTAGAAACCTACAACGCGCATTACGTATCCCTCCATGTGCGCGTCTCCAACAAGGCGGCCATCCACCTCTACCGCGACACGCTCGGTTTCAAGACCGAGAAGGTCGAGGCCAAGTACTATGCGGATGGCGAAGACGCCTACTGCATGAAGCTGGATTTGACCGCGCTCAGGGAGCAGATTGCTGCGCAGCGGGAGAAGGAGCTGGAGGAGGATAAGGCTGCTGCAGGTTCGAATGGCGTTAATGGTGCTGAGGCGGGTACCGAAGGCGTTGATGAGGGCGAGGCTGTGGGGGATGTCGGGCGGGACCCGAATGCGGATGCAAAGAAGGAGAAGATGGTTAAGGTGAAGGTTGGGCGCGCGTTGGGGGTTGGAGAGTTGGTCGAGAGGGATGAGAGTAAGCATACATAGTTGAGGGGTTAAGGGAGAGAGGAGTTTGGGGATTTTTGTGTTATAAGGCATCGGGTGGTTATATGATGTATTTGAAGCAGGGGTAATAGGGTTGGTCAGGATGGGTAAATATATCATGGTTACGGGGATAGAAAATCTGTGAGGGCGCTAGATCTAACGGAGAAGGGATTGTGACAGTAAGTCATCCATGTTTACAATCTCTCTGTTCACATCAAACCTCCTATAATGTTGCATTCAAGCAGTCTACCACCACCCCCTCCCCCTAACAACCTCCGCCGTCTCCTGTGCCGCCACCTCCCTGGCAAACTCCTCATCCGCCTCAGTCCTAACCTTCTCAATCCTCTCCGCCAGCGCCTCAATCTCCTTTTCGACCTCCCTTGCTCGTTTCTGCTGCCTCTCCTTCTCCTCTCGATCCACTTCTTCAACCATCTGCACATGCAGAGCCTCTAGCTCACTGTGTTTCTGCGCGTACTCTATCTCCAGGTCTGATAGAAGCGCGTACTTTGCTTGTGAACCCGTAGGGGGGTTGGAGTCTGGGGCAGGACGGGGAGGGGGTGGCGGGGCAGGAGGGCTATCTGGATAGGAGCGAGGGAACTCCCTCCCCACAGGCGTTGCCGGCGCCGACCTCACCTGAGCCGCTCCAAACCCAACACCTCCGGTGGTAGCACCAACCTGCGAGACGCTATCCCCCGGCCCGACTGGTGGTATCTCGCCACCACAACCATACCTCCTTGTCCTTCTCTCCTGCCTACGTGCCTGCCTCCTCGCCTTCTTAGCCTCCTTCTTCTCCCTTTTCTTCCTGCGCCTCTCTTCCTTTTTCGCCTTCCTCCTGGCTTTTCTTTCCTCGCGTCGTTTTCTGCGCTGTTGCTTAACCAGCTCGCGCCATTCTTTCAGGAACTGTTTGACTTCTGCTCGGAGGACAGCAAAATTCTCCTCGCTCAGGGGAGAGCTAGGGTTGGGGTTGGAATACCGGGCTTGGCGGATCTGCTCCCTCACAGCACGGACTCGTTCGCGAGTGATGGGCTGATCGGGGTGATGGAGAAAGCTGAGGAGGTGTTGCCGGGCGACGGGCAGCTGGCTGGGGGAGAGGTCGTCGTGCGAGGGGAGGGAGAGGATGCTGTCGACGTCAGAAGAAGATGAGGAACTTGAGGAGGATGAGGAGGAGATGGAGTCGCTGCTACTGCTCGAAGAGGTTGAGGATCTTGAGATAGAGCGGGCTCTGGGGTCGCCGTGACGGTGGGTTGATCGGCCGCGGGGGGCGTCTTCGCCTTCTTCTTGTCCGTGAGAGTGAGAGGGTCCCTCGCCGAATGGGCCTCTCCCCCAGGAGTTACACCTCTCATGCCCTCCGAAGCCCCTTCCCCCTCCATATCCATGGCCTCCCCATGGTCCTCCCCAAGCTCCCCAACCCCTCCCCCTTCCCCAAGGACCCCTTGCTGCCCCCCAGGGTCCATGGCCAAAACCCCTATGAGGAGGATGTATCGGAACAGGGTTGCTCAGCACCCTAGTCCCATTGATACTGATCCCCTCCGGTCCAGCCTCAATCCCGCCAATCTTGAGGGTGCCTGTGCGGCCGTCTGCGACGAATGCATTGCCGATGGCGATGCGGTCTGGTTCGACGTGGATTGCGCCGAGGTGGAAGCCTCCTGAGAGGTGACGGGGGTTGTGGGGGCTAGGGCTGGCATTGGAGCTGGCATTGGCGTTGGGGCGATTGCTCCCTCGGGCTCGGAAGCCGGTTGTGAAGGCGTTCCAGAAGCCTCCTCCTGATCCAGAGGGAGATGGACGAGCCTCTTCAGCGGCAGTATCCCTTTGTCCCTCTTGGCCCTGATCCTGACCCTGACTCTGACCGGCCTCCTCAGAGATAGGCGTTGGCGGCACCTCCCTCATCTCCGGCATACCATCCCCCTCCCCCCTCGATACTGCGGTTCTCACAGGAACATTCAACCTAATCCTCACCCCTCTTGGCCCAAAAAACCCTTCATTCCACTCCCTTACCGTCTCCTCCATGCGTCTCTTCCTTTCCTCCCAGCTCGGCATCTCATTTCTTTCCCCTTCTTGCCCCTCCCCTTGCTTCTCCCGCCCTCCATCCCATTCCCCCGATCGGAACCCCCCCGGTATTGTGGCTGCTGTCGTCGTCGTTGTTATCGTCGACGGAGGGGGTGAGGTCCCCCTTTTACGTTCCCACGCCCGTTGACTAGCAACATCTACCCACCAAGGCCCCAGAAAATTAACAAACGTCCTCCAGTCTTGCTCATTGATATCCCTCACTCCGAGAGCAGGGGGATATGGCAGGGCATCAGGACCCAAATCCTCTGTCACGGTAATAGGGTACACAAGCGTCGGACGGGTGTACCCGCTTGGAGGGAGAGGCGCAGGGCGGGTGGAGAAATATGCTTGGGCGGCGGCATTTGTTATGTAGGATGCTTGATCGTCGAGGGGAAAATGAGGTTGGGTAGAGTTGGGGCCGGCGACCTCGCTAGGTGTGGAGGAGCCAGGGGGTGTGTAGATGACTGTGCTGGAGGCGTCGTTGATGCCAGTGGAGGCATATTGGGGGACAGCCTCAGCTGGGGTTGTGTTGGGGGTGTAGTTGGGATGATTGCGGCCGCTGCCAGCATTGTTGCTGCTATTGGCGCCGGTGGCGGAGTAGATGTCGGTTTCGCTGTAGGGAGGTGGGGGGATGTCATCGTCTAGGAGGTGGGATGTCATTTTGGATCGATCTTAGGATAGAATGTAGAATGTGAAGTCCGAATTGTAGTAAGTCAGCTTAATAAGGATGGGAGAGGTGAACTAACAGCCTGTGTTGTTGGGCCGAGAGAATGAAGGAAGCAGTTAATGTTGGTATAAGTCAAGCAGGTCTGTGACTCAGATCATCTAGCAGTGATGATCTGATTAATGCACCTTGAACAAAACTCAGAACGAGACAAAAAAAAACACCAGAGCTGGAAAGCACAGAGGAAGGTATGCGATTTATTCATTTCAACCGCTCAGAATGCAGGTAGTGTCTAGCTCAACCCAACAGCCTTATTTTGCTCTTGTCTCCCACAGCATATTCCGCCTGTAGTATGGCATTGCATGGCATGGCATGGTCTCGGCCCAATGTCATGTTCACCACCCTGGACAAAAGAACGCCGCAACCCAGAAAGCCCGGTCACCCCCCTCCCCCCCCCTGCCCAATGCCAAACGCAATACACTGCGCATTCTCTTCAGTAAACCAAGCAGCTTGTAAGCACACATTCCTCATTCACCCGCTCCCCGCATCTGATGCAAATGCGACCCTGTCGGGCCTGGAACCAACATTACTCCGAGTCTACTTCCTCTCCTATCAATCACAAGCAAGCTTGATAGCTAGCAGTGAGCTAAAATTGCCCCACACCACGCACGCCACTTAGCTTACGCGGCCGACTTACTTGGCACAGTGTTTTGGTAGCGTTCTGGCGGTAGGGCTAAAGCTAGGCTGTTGGAGGTGACGTAGTATGTATGGATGTGATATGCTTGAGGCCTCCTGGATGCCTGGCAAGGCTCGAGGAGGAAGGTGTAAAGGCAAGGCAGGAAACTGATTGATTGATTGATTGATTGATTGATGCAATTGTGGTGTGAGTGCGTAGTGCACTCTTTCACCTTACAAGGCAAGTTAGATTAGGTAGGCTTGCAGAGCTTGCTAAGCTTGCAGCTTGCAGCGCAATTACTCGCCAACCTGCAGGGAGAAGCCAATGTCCTCGATCTTGTAGTGGTCAGCGTAAATGCCACCAAGATGGTGACGAGTCTGCGGCCCCCTGGATAACGTCAGTACATGTGACAACCACGCCGTTGTGAATAGACTTACAAATTGGTCAGGTACACGTCGACCAGATCGGGAGGGATATAGTCGGTCGTGGTGTTCTCGACCTCGAACGAGTCCAGCTCAGGACCATCTGCATAGCTGACGTAACTGGACGGGTTGCCCAGCTCACCGCGCGACACTTCATCACTTGGGTCCTCAGGACAGAACTTGTAGACACCACACAGCGCAATTACTGGCTTCAGGTACTCATGGGCAGCCTGGGCGGCAATACACGCTCCGCTGTCGACCAGCAAACCACCATTTTGATAAACCGCCTTCGCACCGAAAATGACCTTGTTCACTCGTGGTATGTACGCCATCAGCCCGTTACTCGCCAGATTAATGGTGCTAACGCCCGCTGCATTTAGCTTCTTGCGCAGCGCGGCATAAGGCTGCTCCTCCTCCCCGGGAGCAGGCGGGTTCAGGCTGGCTAAAATGACCGTAAACCGACGCTTGGAGGCAGCCTTCACAAGAAATCGCTCGACCGTCTTCGAGGGCTGATAGGCAAGGACGTAGTCGCCCGGATGGATCTGAATCTCCGCAAAGCTGGCGATCTGGTCGTCGGCCTGGTTGATCTCGTCAAGGATCTCTTCGATGCCGTCCATCACCTCGGAGCGCAGCGCGTGCACGCTGAACGGCTGCTGTGCCTGCGAGATGGGCGTCGATGCTCCCGTCACGGGGCTCTCGCTCGGGTCGGCCACCGAGAGCAGGTTAAACATAGACTTGGAGACTTGTAGGCCCGAGGTGAGCGTGCGAGCGGGGGGAGGGGGACGTTGTTGGGGAGGAGGCTGGCTCGGGGCGAGGCTTTGGATGTCGGAAGCTGCATCGCTGGCTATGTCGTCGGCATTCCGGTTCTCAGATGCCTCGTCGCGGATCAGGCCCAGTACGCGACGAACGATGTTGCCAATCACGGGCTCATGGGGGGCCGCGCGAGCGAGTCGTGCGCCGGCAGTCTGCACGCGGTAGAGCAGCTGGTCGACATCATGCCATTTGGACTTCGCAACGACCTGGCGGAGGAGCTGGGCGGTTGCGCCGGCGCATTCATCGCCTGTGACCTGTCTCCGTTTGAGGAGGCTGGCTAGTTAGAATAAAAGCATGTAGATATCACAGTGTGAGGTAGGTTCCTACAAGATCAGCGACTCAATTGATGCCTCTAGCGACTGGTCTCTGAGCGATTTGGTCCAAGTAGCCAAGCTAGGGGTGTGGCTAGCTTGTGATGGCGCCATAGCTATATGTGGGAACAAGGGGAAAAAAAAAGAAAAAGAAAAAGAGAGGAAGCTCTGTCGACAGTTGGCGATGTTGAAGCAGTCACTTTGTGAATAGTTCCCCAAGCAAGGTCTCGGCTGCGTCAAACTCTAGCTCAATAGAAGCACAATAGTTACGCACTTAACCACGATGTTATTGATGACTCAAGCCATCAAACATCGGACAATCACAAAGAGATCCTACAATTTCTAGGTGGGGCCCAACTGCCCCGCGTTGTCCCTTTCCTGGCTGCCCTGTGGACGCTCCCCACTAGATCAATATCAATAAGTTGGCATATCGATAGAGTCATATCGATATCGGCTGAATCTCGGAGATCGCATCGCAGACCCCTTGCCATGACTCGATAAGCAGGACCGCGCTGCAATTGGTCTACAAAATTTCACCCGGCCCAGCAATCCATCCAGAAAATCTGCAACAAGGCCGAGTGCGCGCAACAACCAAAACCACTTTTCCACCTAGTTCACATTCGTCAATCGACCTTTCACCATCAATCCGTGTCCCTCACTCATATTATCTACTTTCTTCCGATCTCTGACTAAAATCGCTTTGGCGTTCAACTTCAATTCATCGTTCTCGACTTCTTCCGTTCGCCTTTGTCTTCATTGCGCGATCAACCGACAAAGATGGCTGCTGATGACAAGGTCGACGTGATTTCCAAGAAGGAGACGAAGGAGAAGGATAAGAAGAAAGAGAAGAAGGAGAAGTCAGATAAGAAAGACAAGAAAGACAAGAAAGAAAAGGACAAGGACAAGAAGCGCAGCGACACTGAAGGCGTCCACAAGGACAAGAAAGACAAGAAGAAAGATAAAAAGGACAAGGAGAAGCTCGCGCGTGCCCTCGAGGCTCATCTTGCCGCAAAGAAGAACGAGGAAACAGCCCTTGTTCACAAGACCGATAGCGATGATGAGAGTGAGGAGACCGTCCAGATTGCCGGCAATCTTGTTCCCTTCGCTCTTCCTCTTGCCGACGCCAAGACCCACAAGAAGATTTACAAGCTCATCAAGAAGGGTGAGTTACTATCACGTCACGTCAACCGACTCGTCAGTTGCTAATTTCGCTCAATCAGGTGCCAAGTTGAAGGCCATCAGCCGCGGTGTCAAGGAGTGCGAGAAGACGATCAAGAAGTGCCCCCCGAAGCCGGTCAGCGCGGGCCAAACGGAGGCTCCTGGTGTCGTCGTCATTGCCGGTGACATCTCGCCGATTGATGTCATCACCCATTTCCCGATTCTTTGCGAGGAACACGGCGTCCCCTACGTCTTTGTCAAGTCGCGTGCCGAGCTCGGCATGGCCGCATGCACCAAGCGTGCCACCTCGGTCGTCATGCTTAAGACCGAGTGCAAGAAGTTAGCCAGTGACAACAAGACCGACAAGAAGCCTGAGGAGGATGCTGAGGACCTCAAGGCTACCCAGGCCGAGTACCTCGACGGTTTGAAAGAGCTGGTGAAGATTGCGCAGAAGGAGTGGGAGGTGCAGGTGCAGCCGTGGGTTAAGGGCATCCACCCGCTGCAGATCGAGGAGAAGCAGAAGCAGTCGGGCATGTCCTAGATCGACATGATCGGTCTCCATCACTAAATATATATCGGAGATCTCCAACCAATTTGCTTCAGGATTTCTGTCTCGATTCCTCGTCTTCCATTTCGACTTTGCGCCGAGCAAGCTGACACCCTCACGGAAAATCCACTACTGACCTTTATATCGGGACCTCGGTCATCCCGGTTGGCCCGCATGGCTTTTTCTCTGTCGGCAACTTCACTTGGTCGGTCAACCTAACGGTGCTCTGGTCAACCTACTTGGTCTGGTCAGCCTAAACAGCTCTGCTTTTCTCTCTTTTTTTCTTTTTCTCGGTTGCGTTTTGTGTTTGGCTTTCTTTCCTTACATGGCCACGACATACTATCGATGAGCCAAAAAGGAATAGGGAAGCCTGGAAAGTACTAGGTACTAGGACATGGCATGCATTCTGTTGTGAACTTCTGACGGTCTGGGTTGTGAGATCTTTGACTCTTTTCCGACAAAAGTTGTTCACAAAACGGAAAGAAGTTTTCTGCAACTGCTAACTGGAAGTTTCTTTTCTCTCTCATGGGCCGCCCTTGTTTTAGCGCGGGGAAGGGGGAAATCTGTTCTGGTTGGCTTAATGGTCCTTCTGTATGTAAATGGCTGGCGTTGACGGGGTAGTGGATCGGCTCTTTGCATGGACCAGGTCACGGAATGAATAGGGTTGCGCTTTTGAACCCTTTGTAGGTATCATGAATTGAAAAAAGTTGTGTCAACTGGTCAGGAGTGACAGTGATTTGTGGTCAGATGTGAGAAAGGATTCGTTGAACCGAGCTGACATCACCTATGGGTACAATTATGATACATCTGGCAACCTTACCCTCGATCATTCACCATCCTCCCTAACTGATTTCACTAGCCCTATCGGCCATGTTCCGCCAGCCATTTAGTCATTCCGAAAGGGGCTGCGGCTCAGCGGGGTGCCGCCGGCGCCGGAACTGAGCGTCATCAGTATATCATCACCAATAGCGGCACTTAAGAAGAGTCGAAGGAGTCAAAAGCAAACAAACACTCACTGCTCAAGTGGATTGGTGCGCGTTCCCCACCAGGTGAGCACCAGCGAGAGACCAATTGTCTCGAACAATTTGGCGATGACGCTGACGCCGACGGTTTCCCAAGCGCGTTTTTCGACAAAGAGCTGGCCGAAAAACTATCACAGCATACCCGTTAGCTATTGTTATCACTATCACAGTTTATCACCAAAATCAAGCACACCAGCCCC
>Ga0065720_1019899_pt1 | contig 18947 bp, 11 predicted proteins | sample Thericmetagenome_FD_59107 | JGI IMG/M metagenome (GOLD analysis project Ga0065720, IMG submission 59107) | Thermophilic microbial communities from the Joint Bioenergy Institute, California, USA of rice/straw/compost enrichment - eDNA_2 v2... | ecosystem: Engineered > Solid waste > Grass >...
AAAGGGGGGGGAGGGAAAGAAGGAAAACAAAAAAAAAAAAAAACTAATCACCCCAAATAAAAACAGGGAGGAAACAAGCAAACGGAGGGGTTTTTAAGGCCCAAAACAGCCCACTAGCTGCTTCCACACCCTTCTTCCGTTCTTTCTCCTTCGAGATTTCTTCATCCTCGTTATCTTCTCCGTTTTCTCTCCCCTGCCATCACAATGAAGCGCCTTGCTGCTCCTCTTACGGAGGGAATCATAGTCGTCAACGTCGTTATCGCCATCAAAAACGACAACACCGCCCTGTTTGTTGTCATCCTCAACCACAGTAACAAGCCCAGCAGCAACCATTCCATCAACATCACCGCTGCTTCCTCCCCCGTCAACTCCCCCATACCTACCACACACCTGCAGCTGCAACTTCTGCAAGTGCTGCAGTCCCAGCCCAGCATCACCCCCCTACGAGTGCTGATACCCATAGCCCGACGAATACGCAGCCTGCTGCGCGGCCAGCTCACTCCGGACCCTCTCCATCTCATGGTCCGGCACGACAGGGATATCATCATCACCATCGTGCAGCAACGTGACGCTGTTGAACTCCTCGAAGGGATCGGGCGTCTCGGAGCCGGGCGTGCCGCCGGCGCCAGAACCATCGTGGCGCTTGGGCGGCATGGGCCGCGAGTTGGAGATGTCGACGCTCTCGGACTCCTTGACGTTGCGGAAGTTGATGGTGTCGATGCCGTTGCGACCCTGGTGCGGGATGATGGGCGGCTTCATGTGGCGGATCAGCGCCCACTGGGTCGTCCGGAAGAAGGGATGGTTTTTGATGTCGGAGGCGCCAGAGCGAGAGCCGAGACGGCGATTCTCGTCTTTGATGAGGAGCTTCCGGATGAGCGACTTGCAAGTGCTGAGGATACAATGTCAGTGATGCGCAAGGCAGGCTGATTAGAAAGAAGCCACGTACTTTGATATTTGCGGGGCACCAGCATGGTCCGGGAAGGGAATATCCTCCCGCAAGATGTTGGCAAACGTCGCGTTACGATTCTTACCCTTGAACGGCGTAGTGCCGTACAACATCTCGTAGATCAGGATACCCAGAGTCCACCAGTCAACGGCGCTGGTGTGACCGCTGCCCTTGATGACTTCGGGGGCAATGTACTCCTCGGTGCCAACAAACGAGTTGGTACGGAAGTCGGCAATGCACGACTTGGTGTCAAGCGCAGGCAGGCCGTTGGAGGTGGCTCCGTTCTTGCCCAGAACCATAGTCGGCTTGCCTCCGGGGCCTGACTGTTTTGACAGGTCGAAGTCAGAGAGCATGATGTGGCCGGACTGGTGGAGGAGAATGTCTAGATCAATTAGCATGGCCCTTGACATGACAGATTTAAGCCGTGTACGGTAACGGTAACATACTTTCTGGCTTCAAATCACGGTAGATGAAGCCCATGAGATGCAGGTATTCAAGGGCAGCCGTGACCTCTGCCGCGTAGAAGCGGGCATCGTCCTCCGAGATGCATTTCCCTGGCCGGGTCTGCAGCGCTCGGAAGAACTCGCCACCACTGCAATATTCCATGCACAGGTAGAGATAGTCCTCGGACTGGAACGAGTGGTACAGGGTCACGATGAAGGGATGATTGCTCGTGGCCAAGATCTCTTGTTCGGCCAGGGCCCGCTTGATCTTGTTGCGCTTGATCATCTCCTTCTTGCTCAGCACTGCACAGCAACCAAAACAAGTCAGTAATGGACACGCAGATTTGTGACAAAAGCCCTCCCCGCAGTAGATAGAATAAACTGACCCTTCATAGCATATAACCTGCCACTCTTCTTCTCGCGCACCAGATAGACCTTGCCCACGTCACCTTTGCCGATGAGCTTGATCTTTTCGAAGCTCTGGGGTCCGACTTCGACATCTCTGACCTTGATGGAATTGGAGCTGTATGTCCGCCGGAATGCGAGGTTTGATTGGCTCGGGGGTGGCAAGGGAGTGAGCGCATCTCTGGTCTCAGAAGCCGGTTCAAGGCCATCCGGGGGTTCCTCCTCGTCGTTCTTCGCGGCTTTCGGATCTTTGGCAGGTATCGCGCCTTCGGGCAGCGGCTCTTTATCTGCGCCGCTGGCGCCCTTCTTGAAGAGCCCTTGGGCGTTCGGCGCGCTGGCGACTCTCCGAAGTTTCCTAGCCAACTCCTCCTTCGTGCTGGCCTTCACGTTCTCTGCATTGCCCCCATCGGGCCCCTCGATCTTGATACCGGGTGTGTCGGGGGGACTCGGGGGCACAGAGCCTTCTTCATGATGTCGCAAGGCAGGCTGACCCTGGTGCTGGAAGTATGGATTCGCGTGGGCCGTCGGGCTCAGGGTCTCCTCCAGAGGGTTGCCCTCGCTGGCGGTCGTACCGCTGCGCGACCGGCCGACGCTGAAGAACTTGGTTTGGCGGATGGCTACGAGCTTGCTGCCGGTACTGCTGCTGTTATTGTTGCCGCTGGAGTGGTGGGTGACATTGCTGGAATGGCTGCTGTATGATTGCGACGCCAACTGGGCCTGGCTGCCGGAGTCGCGATCGCGGCTGCCCGACGTGATGCGGAAGAAGTTCTTAAGGCGCTGGGGGAAATGGCCGTCGCCATGGGTGCTCTTGGTTGCTGACGGCATCGTGGGGTCGTTGTGGTCGTCTGTTGATCATGAGGAGGAGACGCAGGCCATGATGGTTCGGGGGACACGACGGGATGGATGATGGGGAGGGGAAGCGGCCGACGAGGACGTGGGCGCACACGTGGGCGATATGAGACTCGGGAGTGGGAGTGGCAGTGATGTGGATGCGTGGATGCAGATGATGGGAGCGAACGAGTGAGCGAGTGGATAGGATGAAAGAGTGGATGGAAGTGGATGTGTTTGAGCGGGAATCAGTGGACGACGGGCGTGGACGGAATCCCATCGCGCATTGGATGCTTTGCTTTCACGCAGAGGCCACTCACCCACTCACCCTAAAGCTGGAAGCCCACTCGCCCACCAAGCACCAGTGCGCCAGCACTGCCCGCTGCACCGCAGGCCACCGAAGCCCCCCGACTGACGCTAACAGCCAGTGAGACACGCGCTGAACCGGGTGAGCCCAGCCATCAGCCCCTGTAGCCCGCGGACCAGCAGGGGCCAGACCAGGGGAAACGCCCCGAAGCAGTCCAGCTTGGAAACTTGGGGGCCTCTCTTGGGAAAGTCACGGGACTTGCCGCACCTCACGAGCGGCTTTCCCGGTTCTTTCCTGGCTCTTCACACCAAACTGGCCACTCTCCCACCTGGCCTAGTGCCTGCATGTCCTTGCGATGTCCACGGTGATCACTAGAAATGGTTGCAGGTTGCCCTGTCCATCTTCCCGTCGGCCCGGCTTGTACAACGCTCCCAGTGCTGCATTCCATGCATTCCGTCGAAGCGTTGGAAATGTCTTTGGTAGGGTCGGCCTAAGACCCTATTGATCGAACTCTCCCGATCACCGTTCCGTTCTGGGTAGTAGTCGAGTCCCAGAAGCGAGTCAACCACGCGAAGTCACATGGTAGCATTGTACTCTGTTCTGTTTTGGCTGTCCCTGTCTTGCGTAAACGTACTCGAGTCCAGTTTTTCTTAACACGTACACACATTGAATTGGAGTACAAGCGAATCTTTTAAAGTGGATTACAGCCACCATTGATGGATGGGGCACAATATCAGGTTCAACCGTCCGAGTTAAAGGACTCAGGAATTGGAGTTCAGCATGGCGGTTGCGAGTCATGAAATGCTTCACCTTTTCTCAAGTTTCAGCCTTGCCACTCATTTCAAGATCTCTGGCTTATCCACTAATGTTCACGCAGTGGTTGCTTGTAGCGTCGAAATGTGAAACTGGTTCATTGACTATAAGCCGTACTCAAATGAATATCAACGCCACCAATAACCTGTACCAGTCCTCTCCCTCTCCAAACGCCGATGCTGAATGCGAAGAGTATGAATACAACCACGTACAGTAAGACAGATAGGAGTACATGTTAATGATCAACACATTCATCCCCTTTGCCGAAATTCCATCCATGCCTAACTAAATTCCATCAACTTGCGGTACCATTTCCGTTGCTATTCCCCGTTTCTTTCTCAGTCCCATTCCCATTCCAATTCGCAAACTTAGTCCAATCCCACGCCTTCCATCTCTCATCAGCACTGGCACCACACACTCGATCGACATAATCACGCAACATCTTCTGCCGCGTCTTCTTCTCCATCATCACCCGCGCCATCTCTTCCAGTTGCTTTACCGTGTAGTCTGGCTCCACAGGCGCATTACGGTCTCGTTGTGCCAGTATCCGGTTGACACGCGCGGCTCGTTTCTTGCGGTCGTCTTCGTTCTCGATCTCCTGTTCCTCGATCGACGGCGTGACTTGGTTGCCGTTAGCATCAAAGAGGTATCGCGGAAGCAATTTCCGTGATGTCTGGTTTGGTCCTGCTGGGTGGTTATTATTATTATTATTATTATTATTGTTGTTGTTGTTGTTACTTGAGCTATTGGATTGTTCTGTGGAATTTCGTCTGGGCGGGTGGCCTGATGTGTTGAGAGGCCCGTCCCCTAGATGCCAGAGAAATGGGAGAATATGGGCCTCCTCTACGTGGGCAATGAAAGCTTCATTTGTGGGCAAGGTGAGACCGCACTTGACCCATTTGCAGACCACAGCATGGTCTTTTTTTGGTATTCCTGAGGGCAGAGGGCGGCCAAGGGAAGATGGGCCCATGCTCATTGATGTGCCTCTTCTCACCCATCGTAGGGATGAGGCTCCGTGGACGACATGTATATGCTTGCGCAGTGTCTCTGCATTCTGTAGCTCCGCCGGACATCCTTCCCACTCACAACGGAACTTCGGGAAATGAGGATTCAAGCTCAAGTACACCTGACGAGCAGTGAGTGCAGGCTTCCTTCCAGGACGTTTCCGTTTGTGCTGTCCCGTTGGTTTTGGCTCAATTGGCTTTGGCTCCGGAGGTGTCGGTGCAACCAACCCAGCTCTCATTAATGAGTAAGGTCCGCACCCTGGCCTCCATCCGAACGGCCGGCCTCGTTTCTTTGGCTGGGGAGTGACCTGAGGAAGTGGTTTAGTAGTGTCGGTAGCGTCTTGTTGTTCGGAGGGCGATGAGACCACAGAGGGTATCGCGGTGGACGGTTTTGCTCCAGAATGTTTGGCTGTTCGCCTCAAGAAAAGATGAGAAGTAATGCTATTAGGTTGTTGTTCGGCTTCGTTTAAGAGATCCCGATCATCATCCACTTTGGTGAAGCTCTTCCTCCTAGGGCTAGAATGAAGAACCACCTCCAGTTTGGTTGGCCTTACCACAGCTCTAGCCTCTGGGAATGGAGGGCGTCTCATAGGTGATGAGGCAGGGATAGTTTGTGGCTGCTGTTTCGAGTCAGGTTGAACCAAATCAACCTCCATTTCATCCGCCTCTCCAGGCTCATCATCATAAGGGCCTTCATCGCCTCCTTCCTCATCCTCTTGTTTATCTTCTTGCATCTCATTCGGGTGACCTGGAGGTTTCTGGCCCTTCAGATCTCCATAGCGTAGATCCAAGTCTGGATCATAGGGCATCTTGATGGGAAAATCTCGTTTCGAGAGACTTCATATGGTGTAGCACTCCCGTGGTTGGCCAAGAGAAGAGCGAGGATGTTGTTGTGGAGGAACCTTTCCGCGGGCGTTATGATTTTTCTTCCAATTTTACCGGGAAGATGAAAGTTTGTATAACTTTCTTTCTCTTGGGTCTTCGTTATATGAAGCGAGTTTGCTGGATATTTACAAAGCACTTGATGGATGAAAGACATGGGCTGATTGAAGGAAAGCACCGCAGGCTTGACGCGACCAAGTCGTGTCAGTACGGTAATAGCGTCGGAAACTTACCCACGGTAAGCTATCAGTTCCTTACGACCTACCTGCGTCAATATTAACGTGTTAACGCCAGTCACTATTGATTTTCAACCTCTCAATTTATAACTAAACTGGCATATACTCAAATCTAGAAATTGTTACCATAATGTTTTTGCTGAATGAGGACATAAGAAGTCCTGTTCCCTGTTTCGCTTCGCTTGTGCTACGTAGCGTGGAATGGCATACTCAACCCTAACCCCGGTGTCTGATGGAGATGTTACACGGGAGACAATTGCTTCTAGAAAATCGGGGGGATAGGCCAACCAACAGCGACTCTTAAACAATTAAACAAGGTGAAGTATCAGATGTACAGCCACTATATATATTTATAAGTCATGGATGGATCCGTTATATTATAGAATGGAGAAAATCAGAAGGGTGTATTAATAAGCATCGGTCTCCGAACTCCGGCTGCGGGCGGGGTTATTCTTAGAAGCAGACGAGAACCGCCGCAATGTTGTAAAACCGGCGACATCAAGGACCTTACACCATTGTGGGAAAGAAGCACCTCATTATGAGCTAGAGGTTGGTGAAGACATCGGAAAGGACATTTCCTTCCTCTCACTTCGACCAAAACTTATCCCAAGATCACTTCTTCAGAAATAAAATTACTCATCCTAACTTCAACCTTAACGTCAATAGTATTCAAGATGTCTAGTATCTCAAAACCCTTCTACGCCGTTATCGCCGGAGTTGGTGCAGGAACAGGCCGTTCCGTGGCTCTGCGTTTCGCACAGGCTTATCCGGTCGTCCTGCTATCACGGAGACCCGAGAGCTACAATCCCGTTGTCGACGAGATCCGCCAACAAGGAGGAGAAGCGCTGGGCATCAGTACCGACTTGACAGATCCAAATTCTGTCAAGGCGGCTTTCGAGACTATCAAGCGCGAATTGCCAGGGAGACAGCTCGCCGCGGCGATTTGTGAGTCTCGCTCTGCTACGGACTTATAGGATGGGGTTGGCTGTGTTACCATCGTCTACGGTTGATAGGACGGACCAGCCCCCCATCTGCTCAGAGATCATCCGGGCTAGCGTGCTAATGGGCATGCGCAGACAACGCATCCTCCAGACCGTCAATCAAATCCTTTCTCGATACAACCCCGGACGACTTGTCTCGATCCCTTGTCGGCAATGCGTAACCCTCCCTTCTCACCTCATTTGCCCTGGGTTTATGAGCCTGCTAACCAGACTTTAGCCATGGCCTTCTCAACTTCGCCCACTCAGCCCTACCATTGCTCCTGTCCTCCGTCTCAGCGACGCCAGCTCCGCCTTATCCTCCCACGCTGATCATCACCGGCGCAACGGCGTCACTGAGAGGATCGGCGCGGTTTGGGGCGTTCGCGGCTGGTAAGTTTGCGGTGCGGGCGCTGGGGCAGAGCCTGGCGCGTGAGTTTGGCCCGCAAGGTGTGCATGTGGCGCATGTAATTGTCGATGGCGTCATCGACATGCCGTTAACGAAGGGTTGGCCTGCTAATGGAGGCGTGGAGGATGGAAAATTGAACCCTGACGCGGTAAGCTTTTTATTGATCCAGATAAAGCTGCATGGTTAGCTCAACATGGACCCATTGATGACTGACAATATCCTGGCAGATTGCCGACAGCTATTGGCATTTGCACACGCAGCACCGCTCGAGCTTCACGCAAGAGCTCGACTTGAGGCCGTACGTGGAAAAGTTTTGATAATGAAGAAACTTTGGATGTGAAGCGTCTGGACTTGGATTGGCGTTCAGGGATCCATGGATGGTCGCACCATCAGACCAAAGATATAGTATCATAGGCAGAAAGAGGAGAAGCGAAAGTGGTGAATAAATCGAGGATATATTCGTCGCAATCGCTACATAACCGACTCTGCTGTTGTTGCTGCCTCCTCGCTGAGGCGACTCAATTTGTCCTAGCTCTGCTGTTTCGTCCATGGTTACCCTGGTGAGTCCTTCAAAAAAAAAAACGTTCACCCGACCTTTTGGAACAGCATTGCCGGCACTGCTGAACGCCGGTTGAGGGGGAGCGCTCAGTGGGCTCACGTCCCTTCCCCGGCCGCGCGCGCGGCATCGTTTTGTTTCGTTCCTGGGTGTATACCCCGTTCAAGTGTTCGGAGCCTTATCCGCCTCATCTGCCCCTTTCTCATCGCCCTCAGGCTCTTTCTCCTTCTCGTTCGTTTCACCATCATCCGTCGTCCCCTCTGGGATGAGACCATACTGCCGAGCAAGGCGCTCTTCTTCCCTCTTGATACGGAGAGCCTCGGTCTCCTTGCGCAACTTCTCCAAATTCCAGGCGGAGTCGCCCTCGTCCTCGCTATCCTCCTCCTTGTACATGCCGCTCTCGAACAGGGCACGGCCAGTGTTCTCCTTGGCCTTGCGCAGCTGTTCTTCCGCGGCCTTCTTGTCAAGGCGCTCCTTCTTCCACTTGGCAAACGTCTCGGGCGTCACCGGAGTAAGAGTGCCGGTAAGCTTGAGCCGCTCCGACTCGATGAACTCCTCGAGTGTAATGCTCTTCGCCGCCGCATTCTCTCTGGCTGCCTTCTCCGCTGCCCTCTGCTCCTTTGTCTTCACCACATAGCTGCAGTACTGTTAATTTCTGATTCACTGAAACGACAAAACATTTGGAATGTCACATACCCAGGTGGAAGTGCATGCTTATACATGCACTTGTCACCGCCATTAGGGCACATCCAAAACCACCCATACTTGCCATCTTCAATGGCCTGGATGAAGTACTTGCACACCTTGTCGGTCGTGGTGCGCTGGTTGCCCTTCTTCGACAGAATGACGGATCGCAGCTTTTCCTCGTCCCAGTCGGCACTGGTCTCCTGGCGCTTCTTCTCCTCTTCCTCCTGCTTTGTTTGCCGGGTATCTTCGTAGAGGCTCTTCTTCTCGGTCTTACGCTCCATCTCCAGGTCATGAGAAAACTTGCACTTCTTGCCCTTCTCGCAATTACCCTTTTTGAAAAAGATGCACACGACAGTCTTCGGGTCGACACCGAAGGGGACCTTCTGAACTTGCACAGGCTTGTTGAGAAGCATTTCGGCTTCCTTCCTGGCCTCTTCGGCGGCCTTCTTCTCGCGCTCACGTTGCGCCCTCTCGGCCGCCTTCCGCTTCTCTTCAGCGCTCCCGCTAGCCTGCATAGACTTTTGGAGAGCAGCGATCTGTTTCTTAGCCACGGCACCCTTTTTATTCTTCATGCCGAACGTCTTGTCTTCGATGATCTTCTTCGCATCGGGCTTCTTGCCCTTGTTTTGCGGCTTCGGCGGCATGGTGGGCAGGTTTTGTCAAAGAAACTTCCTGTGTTTAGCGATGATAATTGGAAGCAGAATTAATCTGAGATCCAAAGGAGGATTAATGGGAATGGGAACTGGCGATGAAGGTCAGCAGGAGTCGTGGGGGCTGTCGAGTTTCGACTTTTTGCAGCGAAGGCAAAGTCGATGTTCGAGGCGGGGGATCTGCATCACTGGAAAGAGAGCCATCTCTGTGTGCTTTGACCTGACACGCGCTGAGCAGGCAGGGTCGCCCCACAGTGCCACTTCTCCAGCCCTGGTATCTGCTTGGCTGCACCGTTGCCCCTGTTCAAGCGTTAACCTGGGCAAAATGTGCACGTGACTTCTCTCATCCAGACAGGGGCAAGTGCCGGTACCGATACATCATCGGCTCAGGCCAGTTTAGGCGATTGGAGCTCTCAGGACCAGCATCGCGGCTGGTGGTGTGAAAACAGGCAAGTTGTCATTATCACCAACATCAACCACATCTCCCTTGTGTCATCTGTGTGCTGCGCAACCACCAGAAAGCCTCAAGGTACGTTCTTCATTGTTCCAGACTTGCCTGTTGCATCCTCAATGCGCTAAGTTGCTTTCGAACAGCTTCCTTCGACCCATCCGAGCCGACCGCTTACCAGACAGTGTCTTTGAGTGCTACCACCAACAAGCTCGAGATGATTACCGACGGGGAACTCTACCGCCTGGCCATATTCCTCGGCTCGGCAGCCATGATTTTGATCATTCTCTATCATTTTTTTGAAATCAACGCCAACGAGGATGAAGGGAAAGCTGTACAAGAGAAGGCAGCCGATAAAGCGCCAATGGAGAAGACGTCCAAGTCACCAACACTATCAGCAGCCACATCTACGAAGCAACGGTAAACCGCACAAAAATGGAGAGTAAATGATGTAATATTCGACAAGGACCTATGATATTGATTCTTTATACAATCTCGGATACAATATCAATATCAATGGTCAAGTCACATATCACGGCCGTACCTGCGTATCGGTGGCAAGCAGCGGCGTTTCGTCGCTATGCACATGAAGGTCTAACAGCAGGGGCCTTTCGAGCGACCGCTTCTAGGAGGAAAAAGTGATGAAGGTTGGAAGGCCAGCAAAGCAGAGGGGTTTTGGAGGGGTTGTAGTCGCGCTAGAGAGACGAGATCTGCTGAAGTACAGCAGATCCAGGTTGGAACTCGCTTTCCCACATGGAGAGGCGGTGCAGTTGGTCAGAATGGCATGCTCACTGCTTTGCTTTGTTCATGTGCTTTCCACTTCCCTCTTATTTTTACATCTATTCAAAGTGCGTAATAATTGCTTGGTGACGTATGGTTTTCCAAGGCTGCCGGAAACGGGATTTGAGTGAGCTCGCAACCACCCCATCTTTGATCTGATCCAGAGGTTGTAGTTGTCTGCAGGTCGCAACGCACAGATGGCTACGGACAAACAAGCGTGTAGCGCTGCGATTTGTACCAGTACCCATCCTAATATATGAAACAAGCGGGGCGCGTTGTGGCTGGAACATCGAATCAATCCTAAAATAGTTTAGCGTAGTATGACTGCCTGGGCCGCGCCACTCTGATAAAGGACTAGCGCCAGTGGAAGGCTCTGCGAAATGTTGCCTTGCAAAGTTGCGCCGGTCGCCTGCGGCTGCTTGTTGCTTGCCAAGTTCCCGCCCTTTAAAATCCTCGCGCGTCTTGCTCCCTTCCTCCACGTTCTCCATCAGCCACCACACCTCACCTGGTCTCCAACATCGACCAGCTTTCCCCTCCCCCCCCAAAGAAAAGTTCCCAACTGCCACTTCTGAGTTACGCTCGGGCCTGTACAAGAATCGTGACAAACTGAGCTGCTCTTTTTTTCCCTGGCCAACAGCAATATTCGCGACCCTAATCCAGCGTTTCACTGCCCGACCACAGCGATCGCGTTTTGCGCGACGTTTATCGCTGCGTTTTACATCTCCCAACGCGACTTAGCCAGTTCGGGCACCTGAAGTTCCGAATCAGCCTTGTCGCGTCTACCATTTTACGCCCTTAAAATCACCCTCTGATTCTCCACGGACCTCGTCTACTTTTCGAAGCTTTCTTTCCTCAGCAAGAGTCGGCCGCTTTTGCCAACCATCCATCACCCATTCATCACCCTAGCCAATTATCCATCACAAAACCATCTCCTCTACCGCATCCGCCGTTCCAACCATCAAGATGTCCGGCAAGCTCGACCAGACTCTTGACGAGATCCTCTCTAGCCAGCGGCGCGACCGCAACCGCCGCCGCTCGCGCCGCTCGTCTGGCGCCAAGGCCACTACCAACACTGCTCCTGCTGGCGGCGTCCAGAAGAGCTCCAAGGCTGCTCGCAATGCGACCAAGCCCACGCCTGCGAAGACTGGCGGTCTGACCGGCGAGAGCAAGATTGTGGTCAGCAACCTGGTACGTATTGCAACCATCGCAGTGGTCAGCGACCCGACATGTTAAAGTTCTTCGCTAACACTCCTCAGCCCAAGGATGTCTCGGAGGCCCAGATCAAGGTATGTTACTACCGATGAGGCTACTGATGCCCTCCGGCTTTTGTCGACACATTTTTCCCCACGCGGCGTCTCTCCTCGACCTTTGTCCTCGGCGGACCATTAGGGACGGGCCCCATCACCCCTCGTGCTCAAGCGCGGCTGTCTAGATCTGCCAGAGCTCCTCCACGACGTGCATGCTGGGCACAGCCTGTTTACATCCCCGATAGGCGGCCTCTGTAGCCCGTGAGAGTTGAGCAAGTCCGCGTCTCGCTGCAATTTCCGTCCGGGTCGCCTGGCAAGCATCCGTGATGTGTGATCATTTGCGCAGACAGACAAACGGGCGACGGCGATAACTCAGGCAAACGCCTAGCTGGGTGATTTTTTTACGCACGATGCCCATCACAACTCTGGCTGGTCACCAAGTTGTTGATGCTGCTATGCCCCCAGCGAGCTGAGCAGTGAGCGGATGGCGCGGCTCTCCTCTTTTCGACAACCTGCCTGTCTTGGTCGGGTGGTTGTATCAGAGCAGCAGCTCGCATTCACTTATTTGGTGCTTGAGCCTTTCATAGCACGATGTTTTTTTTTCTGGATTATGACAATATGGCGGCGGGGAGACTGCTTTCTTGCCATGTCAACCTGGGTTTTACCAGGGCTGATTTTCGCCATACATTAGCGGCTTGTCGATAAGAGACTGTGTGCAGTCACACATGCCACCTGGCTGGATGGTTCGGGGGATTAGTGGGATATGGCTCGCCGGCCAGTCGCTGGTGATGCCCGCTCGAAAGATTGGCTTGCTGCTCTCACTGCTCTGCTCGCTGCTGCTACGTTTTGGTTAGGGCATCCTTGGAGGACGCCTTGACCCGTGCGACACCATGTCGTGGTCACTTGGAACAGGACGCCGTCGATTATCAACCCTCGGACTCGAAGTACGACTCCGCAAATCTCTTCGTTTGACGCTAACCACCGATTCCCCTCGATATAGGAGTACTTTCAGCAGTCTGTCGGTCAGGTTAAGAAGGTTGAGCTCTCTTACGGCCCCGGTGGTGTCAGCCGCGGCATCGCACATGTCACCTTCCACCACGCCGATGGCGCCTCCAAAGCCTTTGCAAGCCTCAATGGTCTTTTGATTGACAACAAGCCAGTCAAGGTAGGTTCCATTCGATATTGAGCAACTGTCAATCGACAACAACTTGCTAACCATGTACTAGGTCGAGGTCGTTGTCGCTAATGCCGATCTTATCCCTCAACCTAAGCCGCTTGCCGCGCGCATCGCCCAGCCTAAGGCTCAGCCCAAATCTGCTGCTACGGTGAAGAACACGAACGGCAACAAAGAGGGCGGTGCTGGCAAGAAGAAGACCCGCCGCGGTCGCAGCAACCGCCCTGTCAAGAAGACCCTTGAAGAGCTCGATTCCGAGATGGCCGATTACTTCGCTTCGGCCAACACTAACGACACCAACGCGAACAACGCTAATGGCACCTCCTCTGCCACCGCTGCTGGTGGCGATGCCCCGATGGAGGAGGATGTCTTGTAAATAATAGGCATACGGCGGTTTTAGATACGGAACAGGGAGATGGCTTTTTAGGGCTTGGTCTGGGTGTCCAACGTATTCGACATACTTTTTTCGTGCGGATCAAGAGTCTTTGGGATCGGCATCGGGTGGGCGGTGAGAACGGGTTGGGCTCTTAGCTTTGAGTTTGCAGTTTTGCATCTCTGGCTTTTCGGCACAGATTGATATTCACCTCAAGTCTCGTTGGAGGTGCTGTATAATTGAATGGGCATTAGCGATACCTTTTGCTCTTAAACTTTGATGATACATAATGGCAATAACCAATATGACACCAATTGATCGTAAGCTTGGTTTGGGAATCAGCAGCCACGTATTATTTGTATCTATCTGCGCTCCGCATGCCAGAGCACCCAAGCGAGGTGTCTCTGTCAAAGCCGTCACAGTAAGTCTAGCATGTGGGAGCGATTGACTTATATATGGTAGTGTTGACCTGCTCTCTGGTTTATCCAGCCCAGCATTTTCTCTGCCGCGTCACGCTCACCAGTGAGAGGCGGTAGAGATGGTATATCCGAAGCATGAATATCACCCGAGCGTGTCTTCCGAGTGATACTCGAGGTCCCATCCGAACCCTTTACCAAGCTTCCTTCCCCGGATTTGTTCTATGGACTGCTCTTCACCGTCCCATCCGTTCCCGGTCCGTGGATCCAAGCGGGGGAACGACGGAGGCTTCTCTCCGTTTCTCCCACCCGGTTATAACGCCGGCAAACGTAGTATCCCAAGAACCGTGAGAACGAAATATGAATTAATTGACGCTCATCTTCTTTGCGTATATTACCTCCTCTGTTCACCATGGAACTCAACAACCCTCGGATTAACGGCCTTCCAGCATGCTGACCTCAACGCTGTTCCTCGGTCTCCTGGCCGTTGCGGCAGGTAGAGCCCTTCCAGGAGTTCAGCGCAGCAGAAGCCAGGACACCTTCGAGAACCCGATCCTGTACGAGGACTTCCCGGACAACGATATCTCGCTGGGACCCGACGGGGCGTACTACTTCTCAGCCTCCAACTTCCACTACAGTCCCGGCGCTCCCATCTTGCGCTCTTACGATCTCGTGGACTGGGAGTTTGTCGGGCACTCGATCCCGCGTCTCGAATTTGGCGACGGCTATGACCTCCCACCTTCCGGCCAGCGGGCCTACCGCGGTGGTACCTGGGCCTCAACCCTCCGCTACCGCAAGAGCAATGGCCTCTGGTACTGGATCGGCTGCACCAACTTCTGGAATACCTGGATTTACACGGCTCCAGCCCCTGAAGGACCCTGGACCCGCCGCGTCTGGCTTGGTAATGAAGTATGTTACTACGATCTTGGCCTGCTGATTGACGATGACGACACCATGTACGTCGTCTATACCGTCGACGGCGGCCGCCAGGTTAATGTGACGCAGCTCTCAGCCGACGGCCTCTCGCCCGTCCGTTCGCAGGGTGTTCTCTGGCCGGAGCAGGTCGGTGTTGACTCGGTGGAGGGAAATCGGCTGTACAAGATCAACGGCACGTACTATATCCTGAACGACAGGCCCGGTTCAACAGCCTACGTCTGGAAGTCGTCCTCACCCTGGGGCCCTTATGAAGGCAAGCCCCTGGCTGATAACGTCCCTGGCCCCGTCCCAGGCGGCGGTGCGCCGCACCAAGGATCTCTGATCCCAACCCCGTCCGGAGACTGGTACTTCATGTCCTTCACCTGGGCTTTCCCCTCCGGCAGACTCCCCGTCCTCGCCCCCATCGAATGGCAAGCCGATGGCTTCCCGACCCTAATAACCGTCAACGGAACTTGGGGCAAGACATACCCACGTCCGCGGGGCCTCCCCGCAAAGCCGCTTCGTTTCCCCTGGACAAGAACATACACCTTCTCCAACAAGACCTCCACCTCCCTCCCACCAACGTTGGAATGGAACCACAACCCCGACATCTCCTCCTTCTCTATCACAAACAACGCCCTCGTTCTGCGCACCGCAACCGTCACCAACGACCTATACAGTGCTCGCAACACCCTCACGCACCGCGTGCATGGCGAGTATCCCAAGGCGACGCTCAAGCTCGATGTGAGGGGGATGAAGGCGGGTGATCGAGCGGGGCTGGCCGCGTTCAGGGACCAAAGCTCGTATGTGGCCGTTGAGAAGACGAGTGACGGGGGTTATGAGATTGTGGGATTGTTCGGGACGGTGCTGGATGAGTGGGGGAGCGGGGCGACGCTGGATTTGGGGAGGGAGGTTGAGAGGGTTAAGGTCAGTGTGGGCAAGAAGGGGGAGGTTTGGTAAGTAAGCCCTCGAAGCGCGAGTTCGGCTTCGGGAAGAGGAGACTGCTGACGCGTGAGCAGGTTCCGGCTGTCGATGGATGCTCGTCCTAATGGGACCAGGCAGGCCAAGTTTGAATGGAGCTTGAATGGGAAGAAGTTCACAGCGTTAAAAGAGACTTACGAGCTGTATACTGGATGGCCGTTCTTCCTTGGGTATAGGTTTGGTATCTTTAACTATGCCACGAAGGCTCTTGGCGGAGAGGTTAAGGTTCTGGAGTTCAAAACGGAATAAGGGGCTATGAAAAGCGCGATATGTCAGGAAGTGATTTCGATTATACTCTGTTTTAATATTTGTTGAAAACTAAGGCAACACAGGTGCCATCTTTTATGGCCAAGCAATTGAACCTTATGGATGGCTCAAAGAAGCTGTTATTGACAGCAACAACCAAAGGGATAACGTAGCAAACTTGAATGCATTCCCAAAGTTCTTCGCAAACCTGTACGCCAGTATCCGATGCTAACCAGTTGCATAACCATCTTGAGGCTCCCCTCTGATACTAAACAATCCCAAACATTAACCACACTTCAGCGCAAACCCATTACTGGAATGCCATTGCCATAATCCGAACGGTATCAGTCATTGACCATCCAGCCTTTTACAAAAAGCCTTCAAGATGCAGATCGATGTAGGTGTGCATAATATCACCTAGCCTTTATCCCGGACGAAACAAACGCCTTGTCCTCATGGTGACATCCGATTTTTTTTTTTCGAATCAATTGCCATTCCCAAAAACAGGGTCTTTCCAGGGCCCCTCCTCCGGAGGCAGAGCAATCAGACAGGCGCCCATCCTGGCAAACTCAGCAGCTTCTTTTACGGTGAAGGGGGTTTCGGTGGGCTGAGTTGTTTGACACTTTTCTTCAATTAGGGAGTTGGGTGTAGGAGGTTCCTGATCCCTTTGCGATGCCACAATTGGGCCCGCTAGTATTCTCGAATTCTCAAGGAGGGGGAAGCCCTTTATTGTTGAGCCATTGGAAGAGGTGCTGTTGGTTATGTTCATGTAGCTGTTGGAGGACGTAGGCTGCGAGAGAGGGAGGACGGCGAGCATTGTGATTGTAGGTATGGACGTTGAGTTCAAGCTTGAGTTGTCAAAAGGCAAAGCTTCCCAAGGGAATCAGATGTCGCTGACCACCAGAGATGCTGTTCTCACGATGCTGCCATAGAGGATGGCTGAGAGTTCAAACCAGCCTGGCACACTCGCCGTCCCCATGACCACTTATACCCTCCCCCTCCCATCCCTCTCCCTCTTTACTCCCCTCCCTCCTTGCTTCCCTCCCTCTTAGCTCCTATCACCCATGTATGATTTGACAGTACTGCGCCACCGCCTTCTCCTCGGCAAACATAAATACCTGCAATGAGTTGCATCAGACACCATACCCATCTCAATCGAGATACGGCTAGAGAGGTAGGTGGCCAAAACCACCATCACATGTAGATGTATGCTACTTCACTTACCCTTGGGCACCATCTTGTGAACCGGCTTAGCCTCTCTCACTGGCCTTTTCACTTTTTCACGAACTACCTGCACTACTTTGCTAACCGACGAGGCGGCCGGGTAAGACCGAAAGGTTTCGGTGCCTATAGTCCACGTTCGTAGCGAGCTGAAGCACTGGATTCGGCCATGGGTGCCCAACTTGATCCACTCCTCAGCTGCACGCAGACCACACCGTCGCGTTTGGAGGTGCAACCGCTTGTCACCCCGCCACTAGTTCAGTGGTTACGTAGTGGAGAGCGAACATGATTGCTACGGGGGCGATTGATGGGAATCCAATCATACAAATTGCTCTGTGTGTTAAGGGGTGGCAATCGGGACAAAGAAACCTTAGCAAACATACAGAGACATCAAGAAGCGGAGGAATGGTCTCTGTTGCAAATGGGATATTCTTTCCGCTTAATTTACTCCTATGCTAGCTCACCAACTCGTTGCATGTGTGACTGTGACGGAGGCTCGATCACTGTGGACCGGCTAATGCAATGCAGAACCCATCTCCATCATACCCCGTCGGCTTGCCCATGTCGTATGCTTTGTATCATGAAGTTTACTTTCATTCATTATCATGTCATGCCCAAACATGTACCCTCACACCAGAAGCCAAAGAGCCCGAGGTCCTTCGCGTAACCCGATTCCGGAAATAAGAGGGATCTCTGATTGAGCATAGTCTTCAGCTGTTCTCCCTTACGCCCGATTTTCCTGCAATGTATTACGAGACAACCACCTCCTTGGCGTCCGTTGTCATCTCTTCAGCCACCTTGGGCTCCTCCTTCTTCTCGCCATCCTTCTCACCGTCCTTCTTCTCCTCCTCTTCGTCCTCACCCTCCAGTGGCGGCATGTCGTCGTCCGACTCGTCCTCGTCTTCGTCCTTTGAGCTGGAGCCGCCGAGGTTGGAGAAGTCAAGGCCACCGAAGTCATTGCCTGAACTGAGTTAGCGACTGCCTTCAAAGGGGCAAAAAAAAAAACCATTTCTTTTCCACAGAATTTCATTTCCATCCCAAGACTGGAGCTTCAGGGTACGCACTCATTCCTGGCAGACCTCCTGCAGGCACGCCACGCTGCTTAGCCTGGGATGGAAGGGCAATGGAATAGGGGTATCCAGGGGCACAAAAAGAACAACATCTACTCACCCATATTGCCAAAGTTAAAGTCATCATCACCCGCCTCGTTCTGCTCGTCCTCATCCACCCACTTGTCGAAGTCGGTCTTGAGGAAGTGGGCCTTCTTGGTGTCTTTGAGCAGACGGGGCCAGTAGCTCTCGTTGAGCTCCTTCTTGCGCAGCTTCATCTCGACGTCGCGGGCAGTGTGATGCACCTTACTGTTCTCGGGGTCGATCTCGGCGTAGAACTCGAGGTCGACATGGTATGTCTTCTTGAGAGTATCCGAGTGGCCCGTGAAGCTCAGGGATGTCGGCTTGAGCTCCAGCTTGAGGTTCTCCTTGGGCACGTCCGGTACGCGGATGGTCAGGTAAATGAAGTTCTTCTCGGCGTCATCCTTGGACGAGCGCTGAGCCCAGAGGACTGTTGTCGCGGGATGTTAGGGTGCCGTTTTGGAAGACACAGATGGGTAGGGCTAGTTGTCTGGCAGGCCTACTTACCCTCGGGCGTGACAGTATCGGTGGCCATTGTGATCTGTTAGACGACTCAAGTGTAAGTTGGCTGATCGAGACCGGTTTGGTGTTGGACTGTGTAGCTGGTAGCTTGTATGTCTCGGACAGGTGAGGGAAGAGAGGGGTAGAGGTAACTGTGAACCGACTCTTTGAAAGATGAAGACGGAAGCTCGAGAGCGTGGGCGACTTCAAAAACCGGCGACGTGGACGTCAAGTATGTGAATTGTACTGGCGAGAGAGCAAATGGTGATCGTTGCACCAGAGACAACAGCTGTGATGGGGAGGAGAAGAAAGCACTGGAATGGGAAGAAAGTGGGGGGGGGGTTGTCGTGAGGCTGCCAAATGATGTGCGCC
>Ga0065720_1019901_pt1 | contig 18930 bp, 16 predicted proteins | sample Thericmetagenome_FD_59107 | JGI IMG/M metagenome (GOLD analysis project Ga0065720, IMG submission 59107) | Thermophilic microbial communities from the Joint Bioenergy Institute, California, USA of rice/straw/compost enrichment - eDNA_2 v2... | ecosystem: Engineered > Solid waste > Grass >...
TAAGTTTTTTTTTTTTTTTTTATAACCTGCGCATGTGATGCGACAGGTGTCATCTAGTGAAGCTGTGGGATTCAGCACCCCGCCCCCCTAATTGTGCGTTGATCCATAAACCAGATCGATAGGTTCGATAGGTTCTGATCCAGGAAAAGCAGAGGTTTGGATCTAGGGTTGACAGGATGTACGATTCTGGCAGAACCATGGTGACATAAACTGTCCTTTGCCGAACAGTCAACTATTCCAAAATCTTGATGTATGTTTTGATGATGGTGAGAGCATGAATGACCAACTTGCCTTTGCAACGTCAACCAACTCGTAATGACCGTTTATGCTATAATTAAGCCCCAAATGTAGATAATAGGGTGACAGTTACACATCAATGGCAACTTAATATCTTCCTTGTGCCACCAGCCTGTTTATGTCTGCCGCCTTGTTAAGTCTACCTTCTTCATCCACATTCTGCCAACCAGAGCAAGTATCACAACATCGACGCAACCCTCCATTAATCACTATCCCCATGGGGAAGATCAAAAACAACGGGCACAAACTGGGATGGGCGACCACTCACCACCTCTGCTTGGCAGATGAAAGAGTTTTAGCGCAGTATGATAAAGATGCATATATACGCAAATCAGGCAAATGATGCCCGCCAAGCCCGTTTCGATCATGCACTGAAGTACACGGGACAAGTTCTCCGTGCATAGGTATGCATTCCTACAGCGCAAATAGGCATTTGGAAAGACACGGGTTGTCGTGTCCATTATAAGGGCTCACCGGGTTGGGGCGCGCAGAAGGGATGAAACAAGTTGATGGAGGTTCATATTTTCGGTTCTATAGGCAACTGAGATGATGGAATAGGAGTGTAAAAACCATGTCAACTCGGCGAATTCTATGTTGTGATGTTGTAGTCGTATTTCTAGTACTGGATCAAGGGGCTAACCCCCCCCCCTCTCAACTGCCGTGCCGATATACCCGCATGATTGGTACCCTTTCTGGAAGGATGGATGTTGTGTTCCATGCTGTCGTGGCCATGAAACAGCCATTGAGCAGCCCATCCTGCTGTTATCATCGACCTTTCAGATGCGAGGATCCTGTCAGGGGTGACGTGAAGTACCGGTACGCGATAGGGGCAGATCTCGGCGCTGCTGCGTTGGCTTTCATCGAAAGGGACAACACGGTACGGCACAACTGCGCAAGCCACGACGAGCCTATCCGCTATCTTGACCTTCATGTAAGGTTATCAGTCAGCCAGCTAAGGGGGAGGGGGTTGAGGCAACCGTTTCAGCTGGCGTGACGCGTACCAAAGATTGACCCTCTTTACCCTGCGATTCGTAGACGCCAGATCTGCTCAGCTGTCAATATGCCGTCTTCAGCCCTGACATTAGTCTTTAGCACAAGCGAAAGATATCGACAAAGCGATTTGCGATGCGAGAGGGATGGTCAGAAGAAGATCATTGCATCGCTTCTGACCTCAGCAGCCACTTCGTCACAGATCATCTCTTGCTTTCTTGTTGACGTGCAAATACTCAGATCGGCGTCATTCAGCCATGGCATGTCATCCGTACCACAAAGCCTGTGGTGGACACAAAAAAAAATCGGTGCCCATTTTGAAATGCACGCTATCAAAGTGTGATCCCTCTCGATCGCAGGCGTATACCAACAGCCTGCCCCACCCTGTCGATCTTGTGCCCCACCTTGGCCGGGAAGCACAGCGCTAAACCCGATTCTGTAGAGACTCCGCTTATGCCAAGATGAGCTAGAGCCTGTAGGCTGCGATTGGATGATGAGATTTGCAGATCCCTGCCACAGTTTTGTGGTGTAAGGACACTGTGCCCAGTCACTGTCCACACGAAGATTTGGAACTTCGATTCGATTCGAGCTTTGCTGCTCTGCTGCCTTCTTTCATCCGTTTACCTGGCCTTTGCCTGCCGGCCGGTTGTCGACTCGGTTCTGTTGATGTATTCGATATGTCGAAGCGAACTCTCGGTTAAGTGGGTTAAGTGCTGGATTTCCATGCCGATTACCCGAGCGCAGGACTCTGGCTCAACGAGCATTTGATCGAGGGATTTATTGGCAGACCAGGAACAACTCAACAGAACAGCGATAAGCTCATCACCAACAGTTAGCATTCCATGGTTCCTCTCGCTGGTCACCAAAATTGTTGGATGGCTGCCCAAAGCTACAACCACCAACCAGAACACGACCACCATGAATCGTGAGTAACACTACGCACGGTTTCAGTAGAGCTGGCTGAGACATACACTGCCCATGAAAAAGGACAAGCCGACTTGGCTGAGACAGCAACGTATGACGCCCGCTCGTATCAGCGGGAGAAAGTCAATCGGGCCCGGAGGAGATATCGGCGCAAAGGTTCCTCAGCCAGCGATGTAATTGGTGATGAGGCTCTGTCCCTGTTCATCTTCCTTTTCTATATTTGCTATGTCAGACGTGATAACTCACAACAACGGAAGACGTTCGGAATTCCACTTACTTCATCTTCCCCTGCCGCCACGCATATCAGAAATGCGACTGTGGCTGGCGAAGAACATGTTGACAGGTTGCGAGGTTCTCTGCTGTCTTATCACCATAGTCCCCATCACACGCCGGGCACCAGGCCACCGTCGACCTGGTTCGGTAGCTTGCACCAATGACGTCGCCCAGTGCGTCACTGAGGGATCAGGGAAAAGCAGGGCTGAACGGCGGCGGCGGCGCCCGGCCCACCGGAGACGCCGGAGAAAGAAGAGGGGACATGATCCGTCCATTGTCGGCGGCTCGGTGCGCGGGCGCAGTGCGTCCATCGCTATGGATACGATGTGGGGATGACTGAGGGGTCTTGAGCGCCTCAAACATCTCGCACTGTATGTGATCATGAACGGCGACGTCTCGGTTCAAAAACTCTCCGAACAATTCATTCCAAATATCAATGCCTCCCCGTTCTAGAAATCCGCTTACTCATAAACCCGGCCGTCTGGCTTACGACAAGATCAGCGATCCATGGTCCTGGTTCCCAAGCTAGTTACCAACCTAAGTAAGTGACTTTTCACGCTACTGGCGTGACGAACCGTGATTCGATCCGTAGCGCCAGGATCACCTGCTCCTTTCACTTTTCCCATGGATCGTTATCATATGAAGCCTAGACCATGGTGCCGACATCCATACCCAGCTGATCGGAGCTAGGCTACGACTTAGCGTGTCAAGGGATTTGGGAAAATCTGGGGATGCCTTGCCGTAACCACGCAGTTGGAACTTATACGAAGTCCGGATCGATCAGATAACCGGTGTGTTGGTGAAGTTGCGTTGAATATGATTTGTGGTTGGGTTGGCGAGCATCAACTGTGGCGCGAACACCAGGCTGCCAGCCATAGTTCTCTAGCCGGCCAGTCACATTCGTGAGTAGTTACCAGGCTGTCCCGATGACATGTCTCGATGGTGCCTTGCTCTCACTTCGGTGTGGGCTCCTGACCGAATGAGTAACCGGCAAGGCCGGAGAGAAGTTGGTAAGAACTAGTATTGTGGCTGGTGATCATGTTATCACCAACATCTCGAGACCAAGCTGATTGGTCTGAGACAACACGAGGTAGATGTTTAGACAGCAACGCTAAGAAGTGCCATCTGACGCTCCTTGAGAAGCAGGTAACACTTTGACCCTGGAAGGCATAAAATTTCGATCACATGCTAGATCAGGCGCAAGGCCAAATGCTAGGCTGCAGATTTGCAGCAGCCATGCAGTTGTGGCACTAAGATCGAGCGACCAAGAGTGTGCGTGCGTGAGGGACAGACAGGAACATCACAGAAGTGTGCAAAAAATCTTGCCCTTGGCGATAGCCCTTCTCCATTAAAGTCACGGTAACACGCACATGATAATTTCACTCTGCACGCTCAAGGCACAGCCTGTGAACTGTTGGAGTCGCAATAGGGTCGATCCATTGATCAACAAGTAGATCAATAATCACATCGCAACCCTACCATCGACCCAACTCAGTAATCCGCGATTCCATGATGGATGGAAGACTGACACAGGCCAAGACTGGGAAGCGCGAGTCACCTTGCGAAAGTCCCATCACCACCAAAGAATCAAGGAAGCCAAGAGGAGGCAGAAGAGGAAGCAGACCACCGCCAGCGTCGCATCCGCTCAACCCTCCCGTTCATCAACCAAGCTCGAGAAGCCAGAAGACCCCTCTTTGTTGATTGGCTCATCTGCCGTCCCGCCTATCTTGGCCCATCTGCAGCTATTTCCGAGCAGGGAAATCGAGGGGTGGCAGCACAATAGAGCTTGAGGAGTGTATGGGTGTGTCGTTGCTACCCTGCCTTGTTGTGAGAAAACACAAAGTTCCAAGACAGAGCAAACCCTTACTGTCCACTGGCCCAGCTACGGGCTGGATGGATCGACCGCCCATCAAAGCAGACAACTAACTTGACATTGTAGTTGTGTGTGTGTGGTGTCTAGTCCAGCATGGTTGGTGGGGCTGCAGAGAGCCAAAAACGGCTTGCCAGTTCCATGAGCCCATCCTACCCTGGCTTCATGCACGTCATCTCGCGAGGTGTGCTGCAAGGCTTCTGGTTGGGCAGAGCGGCTGGCTGGTTGGGGGATATTGAACTGTGAGTGGTTGGTCCATGTTTGGGATGGAGAACGCCATGTTTCGTTATGGAAGGCTGGGGCAAAGGCGCGTAGGGTTTGCTTGTGGCTTGCTTTCGTCTTGTGCTTTGAGATTCATGGATTAAAGTCGAGAGCAGTTAAGTGGTATCATCACGGCTCTTACTCGACGAGCCAAAGTCCCACATTTTACGCAGGCCATCGGTGGTCTCCACTGAGACGGCGAGGAGGGGCAAATCAAAAGTCCGCTGCGCCTGCTAGATCCAGCACTCAGTGTTATACAGAGGGCTTGATAAAGGTAGGATTGGGCGTTTGGAGACGATCCATAGGCACAAATCGGCGCAATTCCTGAGGGGCAGACAAAGTCGTGGGGAAAGGCGATCCTCGCCGACTCTTGCATTTCCGTCCTTGCTTGTGCATCGGACAATATGTCATGTGCCTTACAGGCGCCGATGTTATAGCTCGAGCGCGTATAAGACGCGCTATAGAGGGGCAACAGAACTTGTGTATGTTTTGGGAGTTGAGATATTAGAGATAGGGTAGCTGGTCGCACAAGGGCAACACGACCCCTCACCGCGTCTGCCCTTGTGTTCCCTCGGGCACCAAAGGATAAACACGGTATAGACCGAAGATTTGATATTGGGATCATTATGGCGTCGTTGCTTCTAGAAATATCAACGGGCTGAAAGGATGCTCTGAACCCCGAGGTGTAACGAGTGATTTGGCGTAATCTTTGATCTGTGCTGTCTTCTCCGGTCCGTTCCGTTGGCTGCTTATGGCTAGAGATATGAATGGCTGCCGAGGTTGTCGTCCCGGATTGTTTTCTTTTCAGCCTGCTCATTCATGCTACAAAAAGTTCTGCTACAGGGGAAGAATTTGACCTGTCATTTTCTCTATCCTCGTCGTCCCAGAGGAATGGCAGAGGCACAAGCCACATGGCTCGAGCTTGGAGTGAGATATTGAAGGAGCGGAGCCGCTGAGGATTCGGAGGTTGTGATTGGCTGAAGAGAAGCTACTGGGGCTGGCTTCAGACTGGTAGGGTTCTTGTACAAGGTACATCTTTACACTCTCGAGGGGCTCGAAGCCGATGGAGTGAAGCAGTCACTCATATCGAGCCCAACTGACAGCGAGAGAGAAAGAGCAAGTGAGAGCCATGCTGTGCGGTCATTAATAATATTAGAAGGTGACAGGATTGGTATCACATCCTCTCGAGAGCATTCAAAAGAAGTCACAGTCCTGGTTGTTTGAATGTATCTTGACGGACAGGAGACGGCCGTGCGTCGATGACATCCTTGACACAGTGTGGCTGATTCCCCAAACGACGTTGCAGGTTCGGGGGTCTCAATCCGCATCGACGGTTCCTGGTACCTCCGGAGCAACAGGCCCAAAACTATCGGGGCATGGTCGAATCGACCGTTGATGTTGATCAATCGCCCGGGTTTTTATCAGACTTATCAACTGCATGTTGCCATCTTTGTCCAAACTACGACGGCAAACAGGGCGTTGGAAAGGACCCTAGACCTAGAATGATCCCAAAGATGGAAGTCCCGGGGCTCAGTGAACAAGCTCTCCGTGATCGGCCGGCAGCAGAGAATCAAAACGTTCCATCGAGACTCGGGACATGGCCTGATTGCCTCCGTTTTCATCAACCTTCAAACAGCGAGCAGTTCACCTTCCACGGTCCCGATGGCAGTACACCTACGCGTATTGCCTGCCAGAAGAAAGCTGTGATAGTTGTGCACTTTGTACGACGCTCCCGTCTTGACGAGACGATGCTGGTGGCAAGGGAGGAAAGCGGTCTCTGAAGCACCGTCCGGGGGCGGGCCGGGAGCTCTCCAACCACTCAGACGTGCAGCAGGCTTGCGCAGACAGTCCGCCGACACAGGACGGCCCCGGACCTTCAATCTGAAGCCGTGTCCGCCCTTCCCCAAGAAGGAATCCCGAAGCCTGATGGCTTCTCGGGAGGGTTTGCCTTGTGCTGCCGTTCCTGGACTCTTTCAACGTTTCCCCGGACAGCGGACTGCGGAGGATCGGCGCCTTTGCAACGGCCGGCAGAATGCAAAAACTGCAAGCGATGGAAAACAGATAACGAAATCTTGACGCGATCAAAGCCTCTCAACGATTCAATCTGGCTCTCTATCACGTCTCGGAGCACTCATTGGGTGGTATCGCATCATCATCATCGGACAGTTATCACAATGATACAAGAAACCCATTCGGCAGGCCGGGGAGTTGCATTTTGTGAGGCCAAGACTCATCCCTTTTTGGCAAGCCGAGGTACGTACCCGGCTGCTATCGCACTTCATAATCTCGGCCACAATTCCCATTGGAAGAACTCCAAAGCCGGCACCGCCATGGTGGCAGACACACAGGAAACCATGGAGGTGTGATTCAATAGAGGATGGCACTGTGTAGAAAACTTTCTCGCCAGCATGTGCAGACATACGATGCTTATCCAGATCTTTTGGTCAAGAGAGCTCTCTCTGCTGCTCTGGTGGATTTCGCTCTGGCGTTGGAAGATCCCCCTGCTCCCGGAGACTTCGACGTGACGCTAGCATCTTGATGTTTCCACAACCGCCAGCCATCTGCGGAGGCCAGAGAGGAAGAGCAATTCCGTCCCCATCCGGCTTGCTGGACAACTTCTGAGAGAGCGGTCTGAGCTGGCACCGAGGTCGCCGGTTATACGTTATGCAGGAGACAGCACGCGCAGCTCAAGTCTCGCCGGCGAAGTCCAAATCGCCGCAAAACATTGCCATTACGGCGCCCGACATGGCAGCCGGCGTGCCAATGGGGTGGTTAAGGTTATGTGCGAAAAAAGCTGAGAACCACAGTGGCGTTGGCGCCTGTCTTTGTCACACCCGTGACCAACCGAGAGCAGCCGCTGGGCACAGACCACAGCTAAACGGAAAGCTCTCTCTGGCCATCACAGGCAGGACGGCAGCGATCCAGCGCCGCTTTTTGGGTTGATCCAGCCAGTTGGGAGACGGGAGGGGCTCACTCAGGTGCCAGGCAGTTCCCGTGCTGCATTAGACGTCGTGAAGTGTACCCGGCATATACCTGCTCCAGAGATGGCGTAGGACATCCGGCGACATAGGGTCCGTAGACCAGATGTTTCGGTGTCGTACCACGGCATTGTCACAGTCAAGGAGACTCCACCCAGAGGACGACGTGGCAGGAGACGAGGCCGAGATGAAAACCAACGATGACGGGGTCTCCAGCGAGGTGAGATGAATGATGGGGTGAGGTCTAGGGGCTGACGTCCAGTCTGAAATCGGGGAGGCCCGCTTCTCATCAAAACCGCGCCGCAATTGCGATGTGTCCTCCGTCGTAGGCCCGGCTTCATTTTGAGTGATGCTGCCAATTTTCTCCACTCGTACCGGCTCAGAGATGCTGCTAAAGCGGCGTCCGGCAGGGCAACCAACCGAGAGTCAGTTGATAACATCGTGTCCATTGTCCGCACCACATCTCCTTAACTTCTTCTTGTCCTTTCACAGTCTTGCAACGTCCCGGCCGTTGTGATTTGGGTTTCACTTTGCCTGACACCACAACCGCAGGCCAGGGGTCAGGGGACGATTGCTGCAGTTTTGCGAGAGGCGGAGGGGTCGTCTTGGCGGTCCCGCCAATCGTCGCCCGTCTGAGGTTAGGGCGATAAGCCTGGCCCCGCCTTTCCCGCTCCCAGTTCTTTTTTGGCCGGGCTCCACGAAACTGTCTTGGCGATTTGGCGATGGCGACCAGGGTCATCGTGAAGGAGTTCGGGCTGAGCCTGTGCAAGAAGTACCTGTACCTGGCATATAGACCACATGCATCAAGCACGTCGTCAATGCTGGCAATACCTACTGCTCGTAGACAGCGTAGGCGAGGCATTGTGTGTTCAATTGCGATTCGTAGACAGCCAGCGTGTCAATAAGCAATGTGCGTGGACACAGACGATGCAGACGCCTCCAAAATGGAGCGGATAAGCTTGCCACACCTCGCCATCTGGCGTTTGTGCGTCTGATTATCACATCAGTCTGATTATCATATCACTCGCAGGGCCAGAGAAATATGAGCTCTTGGCGGCAAAACCGTGCCAGTGAGCCAGCAGTCTGCCAGAGATGCCCGGCATGCTGGCCAAGAATAATTGGCAGTGCGGGTTGCTAGCCTAAGGCCGTCGGGGCCGAGTGGTCTTCGATGGGGATCTGTCAGTGTCGATTCGTCGAGGACGCGTTCTGCTTAGAAGATTCCATTGCGTTTGAGAACGTCTCCAGACGGCAAAGCAGCACGGCGCGGAAACTCTGCACCGACATGCGCTTCTGAGCTCATAGCTGCATCATTGGATGCCCATGTGGGAAGGAGTGAATTCGCAGGCTTGCTCAGCACTGGCCAGCATCAAAGAGCAGTGTCTAGCAGACAGTGTCGCGCGCACCGTTTACCTCCAGAGCGTCGGCGGTGCAGGGCCAGGCATTTTGTACACAGTACAACGAGGCAGGTACGTACCCAGCGGCCCGGTTCACGACGGCGCCGCACCTCTGCAGCGACTGCAGCTATGGCAGCACGCCGAGCCTTGGGCCAGCAGCCCAGCAGCCCAGCAGCCCCGCTACTAGCGCCGACCACGGGCAGGTCCTTGCCCTGGTATGCACAGTATGCAGACTGGCTAGGACTGTGCTCTGCGGGCATGAACCGGCCCCGACCTGCAGCGGAAGTGGGTCGGTGGGCTCTGTGGGTTCACTTTTCCTTGACGACCCTCCCACCTTCTTCCTCTGCTGCTCCATCCCGACCACCGACCGACGAGTCTTGCGTTTCCGCATTCTGGGTTCTGGCACCCGCTGGTCCTGGATTTCTGGAGTCCTTGCCTTGCCTTTTGTGGCTCCGACTCCAAAACTCCTGGATGCTGCCTTGCCGTCATCAAACCATCCACGCCCTCCGCCATTCTCAATCTCATCCCTCGCCATCGCCTAGCTTTCAATCACACATCAACGCATCGATTCTTGTGCAGTCTCAGATCCCCCCCCCTTTCCCTACGTCTTGCGCAGCATCGCAGCATCCCCTCTCTTTTCTGCCGTTCGACCGTCTTTCCTCTCCGCCAGCGCGTCGTTTCAACCCATTTCCCCATAATTCAGCGACTGACCCGACCATGGCCGCTTAAGCGTAGGCTCGACCGCCGTTCACGCGACTGACAGGAAAAGCCAGACGCCAGTGCGATTCGATCACGATCCACTGCCGATTTTGCTTGCGATTATCTACTGCCTCTTGACCGGCCAGCATGAGGTCGACCCCCCGTGGCTCCCAACAGCAGGATTCCCATCATGGAGCCTCATCAATCCGGACAGCAACCACCTCATTATCCTCACTCTCAACCTCCCCAAACTAATCGCCACAGGCCCTCTCATTCTCACCTTCGCGACATCTTGCAGTTCGCGTCTTCCTCCCACACCATGCCACATCATCGGACGGCACATAGCACTCCGGTGTCATCGCCGGGACTGTTTAGTCCAACAGTCGCCCGCTCGTCGACATCGCTGTCGCCGTCGCATCCGCACCAGCAAGGTGGCTGTGATAATGTCACCCCGGCTTCTGCCAGTACCCCTTACCTGCATCCGCTGCAGGGCCCTCCGCACAAAGTGAGAGAGTAAGTGTCTAATACGATTTGCCCCGGTCCCATTTCTCGCGCGCAGCCGGCAACTGGCTTGGGGTTGTCTTTGCAGGCAATTGCGGTTTTGTTCGCTGCTCATGGGCTCATGGGTCGCGCGGGGCATGCTCTCCCCACCCCCCCTCCCCTCCCCTCCTCTCTCCCCTGATTGGGTTTGAGACATGTTGCTCACCGCTCCTCTCTTACTCCTACAGGACGCACAAGGCGCTCGTCGAACACGACAACGTCACTGGCCGCAAATACATCAACAATTACGAGATCATTGAGGAGCTTGGGCGAGGCGTGCACGGCAAGGTCAAGCTGGCCCGGAACACGGAAAATGGCGAGTTCGTGGCCATCAAGATCATCCCTCGCTTCTCCAAGAAGCGGAGGCTTGGCAAGGTGACGGCCATGTCCACCCAGGACAAGAGCAGGAGGGAGATTGCCATCTTGAAGAAGATCCGTCACCCAAATATCGTCGCTCTGCTCGAGATTATCGACGATCCCGAACTCAAGAAGATCTACATGGTACTGGAGCACGTCGAGCTGGGCGAGGTCGTCTGGAGAAAGAAGGGGCTGCCGTACATCTGCCTGTACGAGCGCCGTCGTATCGAGCGAGAGATGCGTGGAGAGCAGCCCACCCCTCAGGAGCTGGAGTTCGAGCGCCTGCTGGAGCAGCGTCAGATCCTTCGGGACGCGGAACGCGCGAAACAAAGGGCAAAGGCCCAGGCAGCCTCGGCAGACTACTGGAGTCTTGAATACGGCCAGGGTGAAGACTCGCCGGTGGTGGCGTCTTCGCGGAGGAATTCATCGGCTGGAGCTGGCGCTTGCCCCTCGCAGGCTCCGGCAGGCACCGGGCCCAGTAATCCTGAGAGCGACGACATGGAGACGGAGAGCGCACTATCCTCGAAGCCAGGCTCCTCAACAGCACTAGACAGCATTTTCAACGTTGCCAACCTGGACGAAAACACGCTCCAAGGAACTACCTCGAGTCTTCAGCACTTAATCATGGCCAATCCTTGGCTTGAGTACAGCAAGGATGACCCGTACACGGACGACTTCTCGTACGTGCCCTGCTTCACCATCGATCAGGCGAGGCAGACGTTCAGGGACACAGTTCTCGGCTTGGAATACCTCCACTGGGAGGGTGTCATCCATCGCGACATCAAGCCGGCCAACCTGCTCTGGACCAAGGACTATCGGGTCAAGATCGCCGATTTCGGCGTCTCCTACTTCGGTAGGCCCCTTCGCGATGGCGAGCCCGACGACACCATCTCTGAGTCGGAGGCTAAGGAGCTCGATAATGAGCTCGAGCTCGCCAAGACGGTCGGTACCCCGGCCTTCTTTGCTCCTGAGCTGTGTGCTACGGATCTCTGGGATAGCCCCCCGGGCCACCCGCCGAAGGTCACGGAGCAGATTGATGTTTGGTCGCTGGGTGTGACGCTCTACTGCCTCATCTACGCCAGGCTTCCCTTCCTGGCGGAGGATGAGTGGCAGATGTATCGCAAGATTGCCAATGAGGAAGTGTACATTCCGACTCGCAGGCTGCGTCCCGTTGACCCTTCGACCAAGCCCAACGAGAAATCGTTGTACACGCGGATCAACGGGCCGCCTTACCGCGATGACGAAGACCTCCTCTACGAGGACATCGACCCGAACCTGCAGGACCTCCTGCGAAAGATGCTTACCAAAAATCCCGAGAAGCGGATTCGCCTGCGTGAAGTTAAGCGTCACCCTTGGGTCACCGACGGCATTCCCAATGTCCAGCAGTGGCTTGAGGAGACTGACCCGGCCAGGAAGAACTCTGGCCAGAAGATTCAGGTCGACGAGAAGGATCTCAGCCATGCTGTTATCCCCCTGACCCTGCTGGAGCGTGCTCGGTCTGTCGTCAAGAAGATCGGCCGCGTCATCCATCGTGGCGAGAGGGCTGAGAGTGTGTCGACGCGCCGGCGTGCCCCAAGCAGTGCTGCGAGCACGGCTGGAGACACGTCCATCAGCGGCATGGTAACTCCCCAACACCATCATGCTCGCCGGGGAAGCCTGCGCCCTGATGAGCACGTGCCGCCGAGCTTCTCGCAGCAGACCACGCCGCAGGGTAACCGCCCATTAACCCATAGTGCGCTGGCTTCTCATCAGGAGCAGGCTTCTCCCTCTCTCCATACCCCTCCTCCACAACAACAACAACAACAACAACAACATAAATCGACGGCAGGTGCTTTTTTCAATGCGCTTCGCCGCCCCCTAGAATTGGTGACCAACATCCCTCGAGATGAGCTCACGGCTCATTATCCCTCGCCGTTTGCGCACAGGCCGTTGCCTCGTCACGGTCATGCGCGCTCCCTTACTAATAATTTCTTGTGGTTGACGCCTACAACGTCGAATGAAGCACAAACAGCCCCTGCAACACCGGTTTTCGATAACCCCGCGGAAGATACAACCAAGTCGCTTAGGAGCACTCGGGATGCCAAGCTTGTTGCGGAAGACTCAAGCCGGTCACGGTCAGTCGACCGCGGCTCTCTGGCCAGCACGGAGAAACGGATCTCAGCGTTGAGCACGGCGGCTGCAGCTCCGGGTAACTACCATGCTGCCGCGCCGCTGCTGCGTTCAGCACGCACGATGGAACTCCCCAGAGGCCTCGAGAACGTTGCACCGCAGTCTACTGTTATCAGGAGGCCCAGCTCGCCCAGTACGCTGACAGGTTATCAACATGGCCATTTCAGGTCTGACCCCAACATCAACAACAAGCAACGGATTTCTGTGGATATTGACGAGAGACCAATGACGGCGCATCGTGTAGACGACTATGGAAGCGGATCCGTAACCAGGGAACCACGGCAAACCACCATCACTCTGGCCCCCAGCCCGACGATCCAAGCACCCGTTAGGACGGCACCGCCGGCCGAGCAGCCCACCCAGGACCAATCGGTTGACTTGTCTTCCGAACCTGACCCTGCCCAGATCCCATGCCCGCCATCTCCTCCGTCCAGGGACGAGACGATTCCGACCGGAAAGTCCTCGAGCTCGACGTCCATGGGCGCCATGACGACCCCGCTGACCAGCCCTAGCGAGTCTGCCAGCCCCGTCTATGGATCTAACTCACAGGTATCCAAGAAGGACTCGTCCGAGCAGATTTTTACCTTCCAATCAGACCCGTCGCTCCCTGCTCTTCTTAGCAGCACGAGCTCGGTGTCGGCGGACCCCGAGGGAGACTTTCTCGGCAACCCGGGCGTCGTGAGTCGGTCATCGATCGTAGATACGACGGATTCGCTCACACCCCAGGCCTTGACTAAGGAGCCAATTTCTGGATTTCCCCTGGAGATGAACGACGACGTCCTGCCGCCGGATGAGGCTGTCCCTGTCAAGCTCGATGACAGGCCCCATTCTGCTGCCGCTGCCATTCCTTCCCATCATCCCCCGGCGTTCCGTTCGCCGCACCAAAACCATGCCGTTCCGTTTGCGCCGTCACCTCTGTCCATTGTCACGACCCCTCCGCACGCTCATCGTCATCATCCCTCGCTTCCTGTCTCGGCTCACCCCTGGCGCTCCCCTCCTAGCGCCAGCCCTTTCACCCAGTACAGGCGCGGCTCGCTTGCCTCCAACTTCCGTCGTCGCGACGAGAGCGAGGATGAGGGCAGCGATAGCGACGAGGGTTTCCTAACGATGGCCAAGCTTAAGAAGAAGGTGTCGACCAGCACAGTGATGAGCTCGAACAACAGGGACTCAGAGGAGCGGCTGGGCAGCGGCTTATTTATGGGCGATAACCCGAGGCGCAGAGATACCAGCGTAAGTGCGGGCAGCACGGATACGGCGAAAAAGCTCGTCATGTCAGAGGACGAGTAGTAGAGTAAAGCATGGATGGAGACAGCATTGCATCGGTGTCAGCGAGTGTTTGGATTCTGAAGCCAATGGCTTGTGTTGCGTTCTGTGAAGCTTTGGTTTTGAAGTCCGTCCCGTTGCTGTTGCGTTTTCAAAAGTCAAGTCGAGTTTATACTGGGGTTCGATATTACCTTTGCTACTACCTTCCGATAACATACCCGCTGCGCTTCCCGCCAGTTTTTTTTGGTGACCGAGTTGAGCTGAGATCGACATACCGGGTCAGGTTACCAGACCGTCGTTGGATCTGGGATTGTGCTCGCCGCTCGACGGCAGCAATCAACCACTCTCAACGCACTCTGGCCCTTCTGGTCAGACTTTATGCCAATTCAGTTTCTTTCTGTCTTGTCTCTCTCATTGCACTCATCAATCATCAAATCAACCTTGCAACAAATTCAGGCGGGCACGGGGTTTATCTTTTAACGGGATCATCATCTTCTCATTATGGCGTTTTGTCGGTTTACTACAGGACACAGGGCAGGTTTCACATCGCATCATGGACACACGGACATGGACACACAGGCAGGGTCTAGGGCAGGACAGGGTTTTTCTAGGATGGATTGATTCTCTTTCACATATTGGACTGGACTGGGCTGGGTTGTGGTTTGTTGGTTGGGTGGTATCAAAGAAACAAAACGGAACTAAACTAACAGGCATGAATATGACATAAACACTTTTCTTCGTTCAAGGGAGTTGCACACGCAAGGTGTTATATGTTATACTCTTGTCGACTTCGTTTCTGTTTCCATTGACAAGGTATGGGTGGGAGGGCTGGGGTTTTGAGAAGTATAACTCTACAATCGGGCTGGGTGGATGGGGATGGAAATGGAACTTTTTCTCTGAGAACTGATTCTTCAGTGTGCGGTGTTTTGTTGAGCGATGTGAATGGTGATTGACTATAGACGTGGGTTCTTGGTGTCTCCTTAAGATTTTTTTTAAACTGTTTTTCCTGTGTCGTGAAGGCTGGTGTTGGGTTGGGTTAGGAGTTAAGATTGCTTGCTATGTTGGGCATAGCACTGGGGTTTACAGACTGGGGAAGTGTCGACTGCTGCGGAAGATTGCCGCCTACTTACCTATAGCTTGCTCTACATCGTGTTTGGGATATGGAGAAGATAGGAGTTGGGTGAAAGAGCTCTTAGAAGATGGCGACGATGGCGGGGATTGGGGGACAACTACGGTATCGTGTAGCTTGTAGGCTGTAGGCATTATGAGCCCTGTCTATATGACTACGGGCAATTGAGAAGTGAAGTAAAGAAATATATAACAGCACGAGCAGCGTTGCAGCGGCATTGGCTTTCGCTTGTTCGTTGCCTGGTGATCTTGATTCTTGATGTGACACGCTATCTCTTCTCTCTCCGCTTCCCCTACCCCTTGAGGGTGGTCTCGGTAAAAGTCGTGTACTTACAATATCATACTGTGTAATTTACACACCCCCCCTGTCACTGCCCCCTGGAGCGCTGTGCGGCAGTGACATCACACGTTGCAGCTGAGCTGAGCTTGCGGCTCCAACGTCGCAACCTGTCCTCTCAAACATCAACCCTCGAACCTCACCACTTGACGGACTCGACCGGCCCTCCAATATGACCCCTTCCGACGACACGAAATATACAAACGAAGCATCAAAGAAAACGATTGTCTTCCTCCACCCCGACCTAGGCATAGGTGGCGCCGAACGTTTGGTAGTCGACGCAGCAGTTGGCCTGCAACAGCGCGGCCATCGCGTGGTAATTTTCACAAGCCATTGTGATCGGGGGCATTGTTTCGATGAAGTTAGGGATGGTATGTCGCTCCCCTTTCCAGGAATGATAGAAAAACACAGAAGACAAGAGGTGCTAATAAGGACGGGGTGGGGGTGAATATAGGGACGTTAGATGTTCGTGTGCGCGGCGACTGGCCCGTTCCTCCCACGCTGGGGGGAAGGTTTGCTATTCTGTGTGCTATACTCCGGCAGTTGACGCTTATACTGCAGATTGCCGTTTTAACGGGGGAGCTGAGGGGGCTGAAGCCGGATGTGTTTTTTGTGGATCAGCTAAGTGCCGGGCTGCCTCTTCTCAAGCTCCTGACTGGGAAGCCGATCTTTTTCTACTGCCATTTTCCGGACCTGTTGCTCGTTCAAAATAGAAGGAGCTTGCTGAAGAGGCTGTACAGATTGCCCTTCGACAAGTGGGAAGAGTGGAGTATAGGATGGGCGGATACGATTGCGGTGAATTCGGGGTTTACGGCGGGGGTTGTCGGACAGACCTGGCCGAGGCTGGTCAGACAAAAAAAGTTGGAGGTTGTCTATCCGTGTATTGACACCGCTTCTATATCCGCCTCAGAGGGGGAGGAGAACCCCTGGCCGGGGGTGAAGTTTTTGCTGTCCCTTAACCGCTTCGAGCGCAAAAAGAACGTGGCCCTTGCCCTGCGCGCCTTCGCCGCCCTCTCACCCGACGTTCGAAAGAACGCGAAGCTGGTCATCGCGGGGGGTTATGACCCCCGCGTGCGGGAGAATGTGGCCCATCACGAGGAACTCGCCACCCTAGCCACAGAACTGGGTCTCTCCCACACGACAGTGTACCGGCCCTCCACCCCTACCGACGTCCCCCTTTCCTCCATCTCCCCCGACGTTCTGTTTTTGTGTTCCGTCTCAACCGACAAACTGAAAGACCTCCTCCTCCGCCACTCCCTTTTATTATTGTACACCCCTTCGAACGAGCACTTCGGCATTGTCCCTCTCGAGTCCATGCTCCGACGGACCCCCGTCCTGGCTTGCAACGATGGCGGGCCGACGGAGACTGTTGTTGACGGAGAAACTGGGTGGTTGAGGGATGCGGGGGATGTGCGTGCTTGGAGAGGGGTTGTTGAGTCTGTGCTGGGGATGAGTGAGAGTGAGGTGAAGGGGATGGGGAGGAGGGGAGAGGAGAGGGTTAGGGAGAGGTTTGGGAGGGGGGTGTTGGTAGGGAGGGTTGAGGGGATTTTGGAGGGATTGGTGGGAGGAAGTAAGGGGAGGGAAGGATTAGGTTTGGGGGTTGTGATGTTGGGGGCTGTGGTTGCTCTGGTTGTGGGGATGGTTGTTGTGAGCGGGTTGGTGAGGTTGTAATGTTCCGAGGGAGGAAGGGAGGGTTTTGTAGGGGAGTATTGGTGAGATATACCCCGATTTGAGTTAATCTCCTGGTTTTGGGATTTGGCATGTTCAAATATGGTGATGACATCGTGTTAGTTTTAGGGGAGTCTCTCGGCTTCTTCGCTGGGACCAGGGCTGAGGCGTTTGGTGGTCATCTTACCCCGATTATGATGGACTGCCCACGAATGGTAAGAATCCCAATCAATCTCTGGCTTTGGGCGGCTAACAGAAGAATAATCGAGTTCGAGAGTCAATTTCATCGCTAGAACTAAGCTTGGAAACCTGCCTTAGAACATGGGGAGCTCTCTTACGAGTTAAGGACCAAGATGATTTCCATCGGAAGCCAATTATCTCATACACACAAACACTGTTGTAACTGTTCGCTGAGTGTTGCTTTATTCACATTTCACATATCTACTTTTCGGGACTAAACCCTATTTGTTAATGTGTTATAGCTCTGGACTGGCATGACGTCCACCATCACATATGCTCGCAATTGTTCTGGGGTAAAAGCAGCCTGGTATCACCATTCATGGTTTTCACCCAAACCCTCTTATGCTAGGTTCTCTCGACCTGCCCAGATCCCTAGAACAAGGCCTAGTTCTTCAAGAGCATAACACAACACATTTGGCTGCGAGCAGCGTTACGGTCTCTTAATTCCAAGCCTCTACGGTACTCATTCTGCTTTAGCAGTTTGAGTTAGCTACTCTAGAGGTCGATGACTGCATGTGAGAAACTTAGGTGTCCTGCCATTGGCCTCATTGCCCTGCACCAGACCGCAATGGCCAAATCGCATCATTATATCGTTGTTCTCCTTCTTACACCTCGTCTTTATCATGAGATGCCTCAATTGTTGCCTTTTCTTGGCCCGTCCGGTCACCAATTATAAATTTTATGACTCTTCTTTTGCTGATTCTCCTTTGTAGCCCCGAGAACGCCTACGGTAAATTTCACGTATCAGCGAGACATACCTACTCAAGGAGCATCAATCCTATGACCATGCCAAGTAGAGTATCTCGCTGAGATAGGATCGGCCTGTATGACTTTCTTGGAGGAAGACTAATGGATATAAAATGGAACTCGGAGTCTTGGGCACGCTTGGCTGTTTTTCACATGCAGCTAATTCGGTGAATCGGTCTTCGAGATGCCAACAGTGGCCACGTCGCATGTCACAGCTGGACAGCAAACTAGCGAGTTGGCAAACATGACGGTTCGATCTCATATCGAGCAATTGATCACTTAGAGGCACACTTTACAGAATACCTACTGCCATCTACTACTCCGAACATACAATGCCTTCTAAACATTGAGCCAACTCGAGCCCTCGAGCCCGAGGCCAACCGAAAGATCTCGTTCACTTCGACCCGATCGACGCTCCGACCGCTGCTAGGCTTGGCGAAATTTGGACTCCGCCACGGGCCAAACCACGTTTCCGGGTGATTGGCGGAGAGAGGGCCGGCGGTTGGACTTGGCGATGCGGAGCCCCCAGCCGTCCGTCGATAGCCGTGGTCGCATGCAGCGTACGTAGCTACGCAGGTTCGCTTCTCCAGATGGACAGGAGGAACATGAGGAGTAATGACAGGTCAGGAACGGGTGGCGGATCTAAGATCAGGAGTTCATATTGTTATTGAGGGGGAGAAAAGTCTCAACGCCGGTGAGAATGGTCGACAGGAAAGATCTAGTTGTGAGGTTCAGAACGGTGGTGACTTGGCAAGCTCGAGTCCTGCAAAAGACAAAAAAAAAAAAAAAAAAAAA
>Ga0065720_1019902_pt1 | contig 18923 bp, 9 predicted proteins | sample Thericmetagenome_FD_59107 | JGI IMG/M metagenome (GOLD analysis project Ga0065720, IMG submission 59107) | Thermophilic microbial communities from the Joint Bioenergy Institute, California, USA of rice/straw/compost enrichment - eDNA_2 v2... | ecosystem: Engineered > Solid waste > Grass >...
GAGGTTACTTCATTCAGAGAAAGAGTCATTGATAATCTGCTTCATTAAGAGATAGATTTACAGTGAAGTACTCTAAAATTTCCACATGATGATAGATTAAGCAGACTTGAGCTACCTTATCTAATAAGGGTGAAAAAGCCAATCTCAACGAAGGATTCAAAAGATTCAATATAGACAAGCTTCAAGGAAAAATTAGAATCAAAATTTATATATTTTATCTGTGAAATGATCACTTCTGACACTATTGTAGAAAGGCATCTCAAAACCGAGGAATATACCAGAATTACTATAGCTGACTGCCACAAGAGTAGAATTGTTACCCTCAATCCCATGAATAACACCTTATAGGAGGTATCAAGGCCGTATCTCTCATATTTAATGATAAATATGCCTTGACAGCTTCCTCAGACTGCTCCATTGCTATATGGGACCTAGAAAAACATGAATGCATAACAAGATTCCCAAATGCCCATACTAGTATGTTTTTCGAACACTTATATCTAAAAGTATAGAGGATGTCACTTGCTTAGCAGTCACCTCAGATAATCAATATGCTATCAGTGGATCCTCGGATGGAAGTATCAAATTTTGGGATTTACATCGAAAGGCTTGTGTGGAAACTTTGGAACGAGCCCATTATTGTAAATACCAATATACTTTTTATTGAGCTTAAAGTGCCTATATCTTCGATTATGATAAGTGCTGATGATTCTTTGTTTGTCTCAGGATCTTCAGATTTCTCATTTAAGCTGTGGAATCTCAAACAAAGAAAATGTGTGTGGACTGTGGAGAAGGCTCATAACAGAAGTACGCTTTGAAATTTCTATATTAAAATCAAAGATGAAATTAGTGCTGTGATGATCTCTTCCGATAATAGGCATATTGTTACAGCAGCAGATGACTATTCTATTAAAATTTGGGATGTCCAAACTCAAAAATGTGTTTGCGCTTTTGAAAGAGCCCATAAAAGTATTTTTACATTTTCTATGTTTATTTTTGAATAGAGATTATTACAGGCTTAGCTTTCACTTCTGATAGTAGATTTTTCGTCAGTTGTGCCAAAGATAATGCTCTAAAGCTTTGGAGCCTGGAGCAACAAAAGTATATTAGCACAATTGAAAATGCTCATAAAAGTTATTTTTATGACTTTTACCATTAATGTCTAAGGTCCAATATTGAAAGTGGCTATTTCTAAAGATAATAAGTATATCATCACTACTGCTATGGACTGCTCACTAAAAATTTGGGACTTAAACAGTGGAAAATGCCTCATTGTATTTAAAAATGCTCACTATAGTAAAAAGATTTTATCATGTCATAAGATTTAAGATCCTATTCAAGGACTGGCAATCAGTGCTGATAATCAATTTATCCTCACTGGATCTGAGGACAAGTCCATTAAATTAATTTCTACAGGACTTCCATTTCCAGAAAAACCTTCAATTAGTCCATCAACTAAGCTTCCTGAATCTTCTGGTGTTGCCGAGAAAGAAGCTCAATTTTGGAAAGAAAAATGTAAGTTTCTGGAAGATGAGATCCAACATTGGAAAAAAAAATATGAAGAAGCCTCTGCAGAAATTAAAAAATTGAGCGAGATGAATGAATCTTTGCAAAAGCAACAGCAAACTCAGTCTCAGGCTCAAAGCAGTTTATTCCAAAATCCTTTGATGAGCCAGGGCCTAAAGAAAACCCTTTTGGATGGGCTGCTTCCAACTGGTCCTATCGCTCTGGAAGTCAAACAGTTACCTAGTGATGAATCCTGTCTCTTCCATGCTGTTGCCTGCGCCTTAGAGCCACAATTCTATACTCAGTATGAGCAAGACCAAAAGAGGGTTGCAAATTCAATCAGAAAGTTAGTTTCTCATTATTTGCACAAGATTCCTCCTTCTGGAATTGACCCACAGAGCCTAGCTGGATACAATACTCCTACTGCATATGCCGAATATATAGAAAATGAGAAAGCCTGGGGTACCACATTGGAAATGTCTATTTTAGGAGATCATTATAATGTCCAGTTTTGTATCATGACCCTTACAGATAAAGGAGTTGTAGCCTCTCTTTGGCCTCCAAATAAGCCCTACACGAGAAGAATTTATTTGTTGAATAACTCTGTTAAACAAGAAAGCAAGCATTATGATATGATAGTAGCTAATTCAAATGGCACTCAATATTTTCTGTTGCCTGCTAATGAGAATAATATCTACTATGGAGCTGCGAACCTTGCAGAGCAGATAAGACAGACTGTTTCATAACAACCACTATTTTTTCTGTTTGTATCTCATTAGTATCAACTCGTAAATAATTTAGATCAAAATTCATCTAAAGATAATATATGTTTAACATCGTTGATGATTATTGATCACATAAATGCTTTCCAAGCTTATAGAAGGGAAAAGAGCATACAAGCTTAAATGAAATCATAACATATTTATATAAGTATTTCAGATTTTTAGATAAGGAGTTTTTCTTCCAAAACATTATGCATGCTAATCTCTATATGATCAATTCTGACTCTAGTAAAGCCACCCTCTGGTGCATTCGATCTGAATTTCTTGATATAGATAACTGTTCCAACAATTATTAGGACAATAATCAAGATTATCACGACACTAAGTATAATCAGGAAGGTTCCATCATGTTGCCTAGGCTCATTATTGTGAATGAGCGTGAAGTTAGCTACAGCCTTCGAGTTAAATCCAGCAGTTGCCTGGACAAGAAGATATTTTGAGAGGATATGATCGTTTTCAGATCCTTTGTATTTCAGCAAAAAGTCGGTCTGAATGGATATGCGATTTAAATTTCCAGAGTTGTCAATAGTGAATATGAAACTTTGTGGCTCGTTGAAGTTGTTTATGATCGGTATAACGGTGGGGAAGGATCCATAATAATAAATAGGCTTGAGAGGATTCATATTATCCACATTGAAGGGGTAGGAAACTAACAAATAAGATGAGTGGTAATTTCCAGAGGTCAAGAAAGTGATCTTGTCATTGAAAAATTGAGCAAGTCCAAGGTTAATATTATCAGGGTGTGGATAAAAAGCCTGAAGAATATTTTTAAACCCACTGTCAAGACTCCATTTAACTAGATAGGATTTTCCGTAGTTCTGAACCAACAGCATGGTACAAGTAAAAGTATTTGTGAAATTAGTAGAGTTATGAATGTGGAACCCAGACCATCTCGTATTAGGGGCAATATTTTCATTTGTAAATACAGGACTGCTCGAAATTCTGTGAGTTGTGTTCAAAGTCAAAGTGCTTGGCTGGGTCGAGCTAAAGTTAAGTGTGGTGAATCTCAGTCCGTAATTGCTCTGTAAAAAGAATATATAGAACAAGCTATATGTCTGAGTTTTCGCACCAGGAACAACTTCTATATCAACTATAGCTCCAAATTCCTTTGAAAGAAGCCCCAACTTTTCACTTAGACTTGTGGTACCGCTGGCATAGCTCTCAAATATATCATTATTTATCTTAGCGAAATACAGGAAGGGAATATAATATCTATAACCGAGGACAAAAATAAAGTCCTGAGTAATAGTCATTTCCACTTGTGCTACTGTATCCATAATGAGGTCATCTATTTTGCTCTTTGTGCCATTCTCTGTCATATAGACCATTGAGATAACTCCTGTGTCAGCATGAATACAAGTAACTGCATATAAGACTCCTCTGACTGGGTTGTTAAAAACGTTCAAATTGGAGCAGTTGTAATGGTTCTCGTTTCCACCCAGATTAATGCGGGTCTTCTGGACTAAGGGGTTTTCAGCTGTAGGATTGAGCTTGGTTATAGTGGGAACATCTTCATTTGTTAAAATATAGACAAAGTTGTTGAAATAGACAGACGAATCAAAGCTATTCAAGTTCTGGAAATAAGATTGTATACTTGTGTGATTGGTCTGGATTAGGGGAGAGACCTCAAACAGTGGAGCCTCATTATCTTTCTCAGTCTGAACACTTAATTTCCCGTCAATAGAACCTGTAAAGAGATCAAAGATGCTTCCACTAAAATCATGACTCTTTGAGGTATTTGTGAAATCAAGAGACAGTGGCTTTTTCCCTTCTTTAGTAGGGGCATTCATCACTCCTACTGCTGAAGGGACATAAATCTCATAGCAGAGATCATAGTCTCCTACAGGAGCGCCAAAGGTGGCATAAACGCAACCTTCTTGTTGGAACTTACTGAGATTAACATTCATGACTGGTTCTAGCCGTATTAAGCTATTGAAGTTCAAAATTAAGAATCCGTTGCTATTTTGGCAGAAGACAATTTCAACATTTTCCAAAAAGGTTAGGATAGTTAGGATATTTTCACATGTGAGAAGATTGTAGTGAGAGCGGATATCTGGGATATAAGAGCTGGAGATTGCAGTTTCGTTGGTGTTATAATTGTAGGCGAATAGGCCAGATCCGGAAGACATAATTTTAGTGAAAAGAGCATCTCCTGTTGTCAGGTCGATATTTATAGGGACGACATCTCTGAGATTTGAAATATCATAATTCGAGATCCAATGTCCAGAGACAACAATGAGCTGATTTTCTGTAATTGTAAAGATGTACGAGTCGTCAGAAACTTGGACATCGATGGTTGAGATGACTCCAACATAGGCCAAATCAACGGTAATTACAATAATGCTTGTTGCTTGTTGAATAAACAGTAATTTGTTATAATCATAACTTGTCAAGATAGAAAGTGGAGCAAGATTGCTTAATCCCAGGGTTGCTGCATTAATTGTAATAGTAGATAATTTATAACTCGGCTCCACTGTCCAAGCGATGATTTCATTGTTCTTCAAGCAGTAGACAAAGGCTGTGGAGGGGGAATGCGTAGAGGCTAAGTCAGAGCAAACATAGTTATCGTAGGAAGCCAAAGCTTTGAAGTTAGGATTATAGATAAGGGTCTGGCCATTCTTTGTTCCCAAAACAACCAATTCAAGTTTTCCAGTTTGTGAGCTAACACCCAGAGCTGCTTTGTTGACTGATTTTCCGAGAGTGATATTGGCGAGAAAAGTGCAGACAATATCAGTATTCTGTCCGTCAGCAACCTGACTCAGAGTGCAACCTCTTAAATAGACAACATTGTTGCTATCCTGAGACAGCCAGTAAAAGATACTTCTCCTGAAGGGATTTCCCATGATATAATTGAAGACAATATTGTTGGCAGCAGGAGTGAATGGGATGGGCTCGTATCTCGGCATTAGTGTAGTTTTCTTAAGACTTCCAATATAAGCATAATGCTGAGGGTCGTTAAATGAGAATAGGCCGGGAAGCAAGGTGGGCTGATCGGCATTGGGGGAATAGATGGTTGAGGTCCTGATAAGATCTGTGAACATCCCTGATGGTGTACCATCAGAAATGAGAATCTTTTGATTGTAGGCAAAAGTGGTTTTGCTATTGTCTGTCACAGACACACTGAAACTAAGTTTCTTGTCGAATTTTTCAGCACCTATTTGTAGGACAGGTCTTAAACTTTTAAAGATTGCTGATGTCTGATTGGTTGCGAGGTAGAAGTAGTCCTGATCAATATCAACAGACATGTACTGAGGTGCTCCTAAAATTCGGAGGATTACAAGACGGTTTTGAGTATCATTGGAAGTTTTATAGGTGCCGTACAAAATTGAGACATTCTGGGGCTTTCTCAGGAAAACAACAATAGATGTAGGGTCGAAAAGGGCATAGTAGAAATTCTCTGAGGCCCAGACACCAGTGTTATCACTTGGGACAACTGAAGATGAGCTATCTGTGGAATAGATTAGGTCCTCGATAATAAAAGGGTCAGAACTCCAGTCTATTCTGATGAGTCTATTGGAAGTTGTAACTAATAATGAAACACTGGTGGATTCGGCAACAATATCGTATATAGCGTTAATGCTGACAGGGCGACCTTCGGGTAGCGACATTTGGCAAAGCTTTATGGTAGAATAATCATAATTTATGTGCATAATTCTAGTGATTTGAGGGGAATTTGGGTTTGCAATGAAGATATCACCCATGAAGATTGATACTAGATATAGATCTGGTCCTTTGAAAATAGTTTTATTTAAGGCGTATGCATGAGTTATTGATTGTAAATTTTTTGCATTTAGGATCTGAATTGAGGGGCTATTTGGTTGCTGTTGAGTTAGACACTTAATGGTTGGCCATCTGTAGAGCCATGCGTGGGTATCAAAATTATAATATGCAATTTTTCTGGTACAACTGGATGAAGAGCTGGCTAATGGTTGAGTTGAGGAATTATAGAGGAATGTTTGAGTTACAAAATTCACATAATAAACCCAGTCTGAGACTGCCTGGCCGTTTGTGTTGGACTCAACACAATCAATGAGGGCAGTCTGGGTATCTATTGCCACGACATCAAAGCATTTAACATTATCGGCCACTGAAAATGTGAATTTTTGTTCAGAACGGGGTGTAGGGAGATATGTCTTGTTAGTCATAATATCCCAATATAATGAATAGCTGTTAGGAGCTTGATCGGTTGTTAGGAGCAATGCTGGTTTGGTTAAGTCCCAGCCTCCGAACTTTTTTTCAGCGATCTTGAAGTTATTGGGTTGGTTTGTTTGATTTAAGGGCTGGGAGATCCTGTCCATTGTGCTTTGATTGTTAAGGACGTAAGCACCGTTATTTGTATAGACATAGTCTGAAATATCATACAAAAATTGGACGCCAGGGGGAAGAGCTATGATGCTTGGAGGGGCTTGCAAATCAAGGAGTGCGGATTGGGTCCTAGATAAGGATACCAGACTCAGAATGACTACAAATAGACGAAGATAAGTTTGCATCTGTATCTTTAAAAAATAAAATTTGATCTTATTGTGCAATAAATTGAAGCCTTCATTAACTAATAAATGCACCTTCAAACAAATTTGTTGAAAATTTATGATACATATCATATTACTCATTGCTAGAAATTTTAAACTGTCTAAAATCTTAGCGGGGAATCAACATAAATGATCATTTTCAAAGCACATTTCAACTCACTAAATTAGGAAAATAGCACACTTGAACAAAATTACTCGCTACATAGGGATATATGACATTCAATAAATTAACTTAAATAACATCTCACTTCTTTTCATCATCATCGTCGTCATCGTCATCTTTGAATATTGGCCTGTGCTGCTCTCCAGCCAAACTCAAAGTTAGGTATTGTCCATCCAAGGTGCCATAAGCTAATCTCTTCTTCTTGCAGCAAACAGCAAATCCAATGGCAATAGCAATAGCAAGGACACTGACAATAACAATTAACCAAACATTGATTTTCCTGGGCGGCTTCGCTGGCAGGACCAAGGTAAACCTTGCAGTAGCTGCAGAATTCAATCCTCCCAGAGCTTTAATATTTACCCATACTGAATGAATTGCGTTGCTGTCTTTTCCATTAAAGACCAAACTAAAGTTATAAGTTGGAAGAATTTTGTTGATATGTCCATTTGGATCAATCGTCCAGATTGGGGAGGGGTCGGAGGATCCTCTGTTCATAATCATAGAAAAGAGGGCAGTTGGGAACACTCCGTAGTTATAGATAGGTTCACTAGGATTCATATTCTTAATATCGAAGGGATATGATACTACAACCATCTGTGGGGTGTAGAGTTGGCCACGGTTAACTAGCGCAGAGGCATTAGCAACGAGGAGAGTCAATTTACCGTCCAAGAACTGAGCAGGGCCCATGTTCAGGTACTCAGAACAGGGATAGAAGGTTTGAAGGACCTGAATAAATCCATTTCTGAAATCGTAGGTAACCAAGTAGCTCATTCCGTAATCCTGGACTAGGAGTAGATTCATTTGGGAGGACTGGGTGAAGTTACTGGCATCTTTAATGGTAATACCGGTCCAGACTCCTGGTTCAGGAATTGAGAAATTGGCAAATGCAGAAGATGTGGAGATTTGGTGGCTATTGATAGTTTCCAAGAATCCAAGGGTTTGTCCAGGAAAAACACCAAATTGTGCACTTCTTATACCAAAGCTACCGTCCAAGAAGAGTAGGAGATAGGCATTATATCCTCCAGATGATTGCTGAGGAACTAATTCGAAATCCACAAGCTGTCCACTATGTCTTCCTTCGAACTTAAATACCGAATTCAAATTGAAATAAGATGGGGTGGCTGCCCCAGGATTGGTAACATTGATTTGGAAAACATAAAAAACGAAGTCATATTCAGTAGCTCCCAGAACGAAGAGATAATCATCTGCAGAGCTGATCCTAGCTCTCACAATATAGTTTAGGTTAAGTTGGACTGAGGAGGAAGTTTGGTCTCCTACACTTTGGAAAACTAAGGAGAAAGCTCCTGTAGGAAAATAAGAACAGCTAACAATGAAAGTGGTCTTATTGGAGGGGTTTTTATAGATGAAAAGGTCAGAGCAGAGATAATTAGTTGAGTCATTGGTTGGAAAAGCGAGCTTATAAGTGTCAGTAATAGCATTACCGGAGAATAGGTATACAACTGGGCTACCATCATTTCCAAGCAAGTAAATTTGATTGTTATAGTTGACACCGGATGTGAGGTTGGTGGTGTTGATATTGCCCAAGGAGGTGGAGGTATAGGTGATTGGACCATTGAGTTGGAAGAGGCTGGACTCAGTGGGTACAGTAGTTTCAATCTCGAAGCTTCCATTAAGTGGACCCTTGAAGAGATCATTAATGTTTCCGCTTTTGGTTCTGCTATTGGCTAGATTGCTGAGATCGAAGGCAGTGGTTGGACTGTTTGTGGCAACTACTTGCATGGCTGAAGGTTGGAGAATATTGAAGCAGGTCTGGTAAGGAGTAGATCCAAGGTTATATGTAGCACAGCCATAATTGGAAAATGAAGTTGAAGGCAGCTCTGACTTAGCAGTAACATTCAAGAGGAAAGTCTCAAAGAATTGCCAGGCTGTGATAGTGGAATTGGGGTCTTGGCAGAAGATGACTTCACTTTGGTCGCTGTTTTTGACCGTGGCCATAACATTACTGCAATTGAATTTATATCCTGCTATAATGCTGGGCATATTTATGTCAAAGATATAGGCGTTGCCAGAAGTGGTTGCCAAAGTGAAGTATTGCGATCCTGATGAGGTAAGGGACTTACTGTTAGTATTAGGTTCTGTGGTGAGTTGATTATTGATCAAAACAGGGTTTCTTATGTTACTGAGGTCATAATTAGCAATGTATTGTCCTTGTGAGACGATAAGCTGGTCTTGTGAGACAGTGAAGGTATAAGGAGTATCTCTGTATACAGTGACAGTGGACAACATTTCGAAATAATCAGGAGCAAATGCAACACTGATAACAAAGATTTGCTTTTCCTGTTGGACGAATAGGATATCGTTATGTCTGGATGAGGTTGCAGCTGCCTCAGGGGCAAAGTTGGTTATTCCTATGCTGTTGGCATTTATATTGAAGGAGACCGGAGAACCGGTAAACTCTGTAGTATAGCCTTTAATCTGATTTTCACTGACACAGTAAATGATGGATCTTGAGTTTGATTGGGTTGTCATTAGACTTGAGCACTCAGCACCAGAATCGCTTAGAACACTTTGGAAGTTATTGTCATAGAGATGCAGGACTCTTGGATCAGCTTCAGTGATGAGGGCAATAAGGGTGATTTCCTGGGTTTGAGAATTGTAGCCAAGGGCAGCGTGGGTAATGGGACTTACTATAGAGGCATTTGCTATATCTTCACAAGCGATGTCAACGTTGACGTAACAGCCTTGAAGAGTTACAACTCCTATATCGTCTTGAGTCAGCCAATAAAAGACATTTCTATGCTTGTAGGGGTTGCGGAAGATGAAATTAGCAGTGATATTGGCTGCTGAGGCAGGGATAGAAAGGCTTTGAAGTCTCGGCACAGTTGCAGCACTTGCAATTGAACCATTTGAGCCAAAATTTGAGGGATCAGACATGGTGTAGATTCCTTCAACTGAGTAGGTTTTACTGTTGTCACTGTTAAAAACATAGACTTTCTTGGTAAGTTCAGGGACTATGAGGGCATCGGAGAGATTAGAGGTGATAGAAATATTTTGATTGTAGGCAAAATTAGTGTCATTTCCATCATTGGTAGAGATCGCAATAGATAATGAGAGGTTTTGTGAAGTAGTTGTAGCACTCAAATTTTGAACGGGAGTCAAGCTTGAGAACATTGCAGTGGCCTGGTCGGTAACCAGCATGAAGATATCTTGAGAGATATCAACAGATAAATAGAGAGGAATTCCTGGAATGCCCAAAGTAAAGTTTTTGTTCTGATTGTTATCGACCACTGGAGTAAAATAACCATAGGGGAAGCTTGTATTCTGGGGCTTTCTGAGGTATGTTAGGAGTGCTTGATTGTCTGCCATAATATAATAGAAGTTCTGGGAAGCCCAGACACTTGTACTGTCTGAATTGGCTGTAAGGATATTGACTGAATAGAATCCATAAGGGATGGTTTCGACAATTAGGGGGCTTTCAGCTTGAGTCCAGTCAATTCTATATAGAGTGTAATTTGTTGCGACAACTAAGGAAAGGCTTGAGGAATCCAAGATAATGTCAAGGGTTGCCTTGATAGCATAAGGATATGCTCCGATATTGATTTGGCTGTATGTAGCGTTGACATAACTATCTGTAAGGTTTCTTGAGACTCTGTAGATTGTTGTGCTCTTGGGGGAAGCTAAGAAGATATTGCCGAATAAATGGGAGACTTCAACAGCAACAAAATCAGTAGGCAACTGATTGAGAAGAGCATCTAAAGTTATATTGAGATAATTTTGAATTGCAAGGACTTCGACAGGGGCTGCATTGGCAGGCTGGGAAGCATAGCATGATTTGGTGATGGATCTGAAGATCCAGGAATTAGAACCCAATTTGTAATATGCAATTTTTCTTTGGCACTGAGAAGAATAATTAGCAGGGGGTAACAAAGTGTTGCTGGAACTAGGTGCTTCCTTGGTGACAATGTCAGCCCTAAGGAAATAATTGCCGGTGACATTTCCTGATGCAGGATCAAAAACTGAGCAATCTATGAGGATTGTCTGAGCATCTACAGCAACTGCATCATAACAAGTTGCATTCTCATCAAGATCGATATTAAGGGAGCGACTGGAATCCATTGTGGGGACATGATTTCTGTCCTGAATGAAGTCCCAATATAGCACAAAGGAATTTGTCTTGCCAGTAGAAGCCAAGTAAATAGCAGGCATTGATAAGTCCCATCCTCCAAGAGGCTTCTCAGAGAACTTAAAAGGAGTGGACTGACTTACTTGACTTAATGCACTTGAGGTCTGTTTCACAAGGTTCCCGTTAATGACGTAAGATCCGTGGACTGAGTAAGCATAATCACTAGGATCATATAAATATTGAGTATTTGTTGGGATAACGATTCTAGAAGGAGGAGGCTGTGTGATGTAAATTGAACCAAGAGAATCTTGGGCATTATTTCCAATTGCTATAGCAAACAAAATAAACAAGCTTACGCGGACTTGCAGCTTCATAAGGATACTTGAGATTCGATAAAATTTAATAAATTTTTTTATGATATTCTCTTTATGAGTATTTCTGTGATTGTATGTACTTACCACGGTTTTCAGAAGTCATGATTATATGATAACTAGTACTTCTTGGCACTAGCTAATAGTCATAACTTTCTAAGTGATATATTTATCAAATTTTCTTTTTTCAAAATTCAAAGAAACCAAAAGTACTTCTGTTGTCTTGAAAAACTTTTGATAAATCAGAGTTAGTGTTTAACAGTTCAAGCATTATTATTGTGGTAAAAATATCAAAAAGATACAAATTGTACGCTTAGTGATTAGAAGATAAGATGTTTTAGGCCGAAATACATCGCTCTATCAGGAGCTCAGGATTTTTCAGATAAATGTTCCATGGATGGATTGATTATTTTGTTAAAACTAAAGAGCTCTATTTTTCTATATGCAAAACTTAATAACAAAAATCAATACATCCATCTTCAAAAAGTGAAAACTTTAGCTCAAACCATCTTGAATTTGTGTTAGACAACTCAATCCCAAGTATTCCTTTAGAGTATTCATAATGAACAAATTTGAATAGAAGTCTATTTGAGATCAAGCAAAACCATTTCAAAAGGAAGTTGGTATTTTAAACTAATTTCTTAAGAGATCCAAAATTTATGAAGAATTTGAATTTATTTAATGGTTCCCTAATGAAACCTAGGCTATCTAAGAACATTTATTCATTTTTGCAATTAAACAAGATTTTTCATTCAGTGCCTATTTAGATAGTTCAAAGGAATAATTAATACGAATACGTGTTCTTTACATCATGACTTTTTGGTGCTTGCTTTGTAATCTCTTAGGATAGCTCTTTCCGAGGATGCTCTTTCCGACCTTCTTTTCAGGGAGAGCTAAGGATGAAACACTTTCTCCTTCAATCTTAGCCTTCAATTCCTCGATAAGCTTAGGGTCCATCTTGTTGGTGTCCTTTCCGTTAGCGAGGGCCCATCTGGCATAGAATTCCTTGAAGTTGAATTGTTCACCCTCCTTGACAATGCTGCCAGGGTACAATTCAATGAATCTGTTGACTTCGCTTTCGAAAGCTCTTCTTCCTTCATCAGTTTCCAAGTTGTATTGAGGGAAGGGGTTGGAGGCGAGTTTATAGTCTTCTTCAGTGTAAGTGTCATAGAGAACTTCGTTATAGAAATATCTTTCCCAAGCTTCTTCTCTCAAAAGACCGTACCAGTTGAAGAGTTCAAGAACGATAAGTCTGTGCATGGGAGTGTAGTGACCAGCGGGAGTCATATCAGAATAGTAGTTATTGTAAATGAAGGATTCCCATTCATCTCTGACATCGGCAGTATCAGCCAAGAGTCTAGATTCGGCTTCCTTTCTGAGGTAATCAGGAACGAAAAATCCTCTGACAGCTCTTTCAACCTTGTAATATCTTGCTCTTCTTCTCTTGAACAAGAGGTGTTGATAAGGGTGGCAACTATTCAGGTTAACAACTTGTACTAGTGCTTATTACCTTTGTCTTTGAATGACTTCGAACAAGTATTCTCTTCTAAGTTCTCTGTCTTGATGAACCATGAAATCTTCCAAAGCGAGACCTAAAACTCTTAGATATTACTCGAACATAGGAACCTCTTTGGAGGGCAATGTCTCTTGGCCATTTGTAGAAGAAATAAGCCATGATTGGTTCGATCATTCTGAAGATGGAGGCTCTCAATCCTTGGGTGTAATAATAGAAAGCACCAACTTTAACTTCTTCATGTCTGTTGACATCGAACCATTTCTTAGGAGCAGCGATGGCTCTCTCTCTTCCGAACATCTTAGTGTTAAACAATCTTTCCCAAGCAACCTTCTCTAGTCTAACCATCTTGATAAGGGATCTCTTAATTAATGATTTATCAAATTAGAAAGCTGTAAAAAAGAATAAAAAATTAATTTCATGTAAATTGGTCTCAAATCCTCACGTAGAAACATCCAGAACTCATATATGGGCTCAAAATCTACAGTTACTCATATATGGGATACTAACAATCAAATCATTGGTCTTCAAGCTTGAAAAAACTAAAAGAGATAGAGTTATAAAATTTAAAAATATGAACAAGAGATACCAGCTTTATTAAGTAAGGTCTCCTTTTGAATGAATTTACAGTCGAAAGGCTGAGACACATAAGACAGTTATGAATCGGTCTAGTTGTTCGGTTTTGCTTGTGACTTTCTTCTCCCAGAAACCATTTCCATGTAGTGTCCCACAAGATCATCGATATCTAAACTGATGGGACAATTAGTAACAAACTGAATTTTTTCCCTTAGCCCTCCGTTTGGGAATAAATCATTTAAAACTTTCGCCTTGTCAAGGGTCTGTTTGGTACATTTCAGTTCTAGAATGTTTAAAATCCCAAAAATAAAAATTACCTTGGATAAGGCGAGCGTCATCATCAGTTAGACTAGAGTCGCTCTTTATGATAAACTCATCCCTATTGACAGTTTTATCTTCCATAACATGGATCTCAAAGAAAAGGTTAGATCCAAAAGCTCTAAGACCTTCTTGACTTCCATGATGAAGTCTCCATTGAGAGACATATTTTCCTGTTTCAGCTGGTGCTATTAAATCTAAAGTAACAGTATACTCTTTCCCGGGCTCAAGCGCGGGAACTTTCTCCTCAGTACCATTATGAACTCCGCTCGAGCAAATGAGCCTGGTATCATCAGGCCATTTATTTTCTCCAGAGTTCTTTATGGTGAAAATGACACTATATGGGTGATTTGTTTTGGTTTTAATAACATCATATAGAGGCTCCTTAGTAATTTTGGCACTATATCTTTTATCTTTATATCCTGGGGTGTGGTAAGGAGTAGACTGACTAGAATTACTGGAGACTGGTGCTCCAATTTGATCTTGATTTCGATTGGCATATTTCTCTAGAGCAGGGGAGGGCATCTTCCTGTTAAATGGTTTGTGATTGGGAGGATAGCTGAAAAAGCGGAATTCTTGTTCATTACATGAGTTAAGATCTGGGGACTTTGCTGGAAGGCGGTATTTTATGAATGGATGTGGATGCTCACCTTTGCTTTCACAGTTCTCACAATAATCAAAGTTCTTGCAAACTGTACAGGAATATCTGATACCTTCTATTTTGACTCCGCATCTATCACACGAAAAAGTCTCAACCTCCGGTGCTCTGATCCGGCTGATGGAAGGACGACCGCTTCCTGGCATGGGACTAGTAATTCTTGAATTGGCAACTCCACCCATTCTTTTCTTTTTGATCTCTTCAGCGGCATGGCTGATGATATCAGAAGCGACCGTTTGGATTTTATACTCAACAATCTGTTTGACTTTTTTCTCGATAATTTCGTTCAATACCTTTAATTGTTCATCATTAAATCCACTATTCATATTAAAATCAAACACGCGATATTTTCCTGTGTCAGATCCCAAATTAGAATATTCAGCGTCCTTTTTCCCGGGTTGAGATATACTTCTTTTCATACTACTGATTGGGCCCTGAGGAATGGCTTCCGAGAGCATTCTTATTTCTTCTTCTTCTTCTAGATTTCCCGTTGGCTCAGAAACTATATGCCTCCGCATATTGGTTGACTTAGCTAGAGGGATAGTCTCAAAATCCATAGCAATGGTTTTTTCGTGATCTTTAACCATTCCCTCTTTAACCGAATTTTTTTTGTCTTTCTCGAGAGCAATATCTTTTTGACTTGTATCTTCGTTAGGGAATATGAAGATTCTTAGGGTTTTTATGTTCTCCTCTTCACTTGTAAGCAATGCAGTCTCTAAGTCCTCATCATTACTCAGAATAATAAGCTCGTTGTCTGAGTCTTTATACTTGAAACAAGGGTTAGGAGGAATTTTATTTTTAAACTTATTCTCGCAGAGCTGCTTTAGATCAGCATAAGATTTCGGTACAGTGGCCAACTTGTGGATTTCATTAGAAGGAAGAATGATCTTGCAGAACATTACTTTGGGAACCTCTCAAAAACTGACTTACTCAATAATTTTATATAATTATTCTTTTAAGACCGATCATCCGGCCTTGCTCAGAATTGTAAATTATACAATTTTTCAAAAAGCCAGCCAATGAAATTACTCCAACGCAGATTCCGGCTCTATTCCAAGTCATATTTGTCCCGAGTTGAGGGCAAAGTTCACCTCTGAATCTGTTCTGTAACATAATATGAACAGATGGGTGAATTTGGCAGTTTTGGTCCTCATTTTTTGCATGATCATCATCATTTCTATATATAATTAGTCCAACTCCTAGTATCAACGTCAAAATTTGCAGCATTAGTATGCATGTTAGGCTTGATGATGATAAATAGGTATGATGAAATAAAAATGAGGGTATGTACATGTAATGGCGATATCATCAATGATTATGGTTGTTTTTTGTATCCAATATCGAGTTCCGAAACAAGCTAAAGCGAAGAGATTTGTTGACGATCAGCATTTTAGCCATTTTTGTTGAATATAAGTTAGATAATAAGTACCGATCTTGGGATCTGATTAATACTTAATCATTAAAATTTAACATTCAGAGCAACTATTTGAGTTGGCTGTAGCCTTGAATCCAGAATTCATTCTGTAAAATTAGTTAACACCTTTTACTCTATCAATATCCCCTATTAAAAATAATTCTTTCAATATTGTTTCTTGTTTTCCTAAAGATGATTGATATTCTTACTGAAAAGTGCTTTTTTACTTTTCTTCTGTATAGGTGAATAGTATAATCAGATCAAGACTCTGGAATCATTGAATCAATAATTGTCGTCGTTATCCCTGTATTCTTGATATATTATCTGTTCCATGTTTTGGAAAGGGCTTGAAAAATATAGGGATAATCTAAATATGAAAGGAATAATATATTAAGGCTATACTGACTAATTTGATGAAACTCTTACAAACTAAGTGAAGTATAATTACAAATTCAGTCCAAACAGGTTTATTAAATGAAGATCTTCTATACCCAATCCTCAAAGGTCGATGATTGCTCGCTGAAGACTTCTTCCTCATAAGGCTCTTCATAATGATAATACTGGTATTGATTTATTAATTGTGGCTGCTGATACATCTTCAATGTACTCGTGCTTCTCAATTCCTCATTATGAACCACAGGAGGCTTCACTCCTGGGAGGTCATAGAACAAGGCGCAGGCCCAACTATCCAGGTTATCATTTACAAGTTGCTGATAGGAGCTGACAACAGTCCATTCATTTTTCTTTATGGAATATTTCTCGCCAAGGCAGTTGTTACCTCCAATAGCATATACATTTCCATTTATTGAGACTAGCTTATTCCTCAGATCCCTGCCGTCATTCATAGGAGCCAGCTGCTTCCACTCATTGGTATTTATATCTAAAAGGTTCACTTCTAAACAGAATCCAATATTATATCCTCCTCCAAGAATCACAATGGAATTATCTGAGTAGGCAAAGCAAGCACTATTAGATAGGGGCTGTTTTAGCTGGACATCAAGTAGAACCCATTTATCAAGTTTTGAGTCATATTTCTCGATAGTATTCAACCTTTCATGTCCATCGTATCCTCCTACAGCAAAAATATATCGATTTGCTACTGTAGTAGCTCCAAAGGCGCACTTGGCAATCCACATTGGAGCCACAGGCTTCCACTCGTCAGTTTCAAGATCATATCTTTCACAGGAATTGAGAAAACTATTCAAAGTTCCATCATATCCTCCCAAAACGTAGACTGAGTTTTGTAATAGGACAGAAGCATGCTCTTTTCTGGTTTGGTTCATAGGAGTCTTGGGAACCAATTCAACAGAAAGTCTGTTAGAATTTTGGCTTGAAACAATAAATGCCTGATAAACTGCATTAGAAATTCCTCCTCCTGTAATCAATATACTTCCATTGGGTAGAGTGACAGCTGAGCTGTAGTAATTGAACTCGTAAGACTGACCGAATGGAAGATGAGTTAGCTTCCATTCGTCTTTATCAATGTTATACATAAGTACTTTGTTCTTTTCTCCGAAGAAGCAGATTTTCATATTTTTTAGACCTTTCAATTATAAAATAGAGTGTCGATATATTACTCTTAGAGATACTGCCCATGTTATATATTCCCTTGTAGAGCATGGGGTCGAAAATGACCTTGGGAAGTATGACTGAAGTATTAGAACCTCCAGAATTTGATTGTTTTATATCCTTATTGATGGCTTCTTCTATTGTGCTGAGCTCTATTTGAAGATCGTCGCCCTGGACAATCTTTGTTTTTTCTACTATTAAGAATCGTTAGAAGGAAAACTTACCTAACTTTTCGGAATATAACTCAAGCTCTTTGATCTGTTTGGTCATATTTTCTATATGAGTGGTTAGCTTGTTGATCTCAGCGTCGATGATCCCGAGTTCCTCCTGACAAATTTCCTGATAATTTTTCTTGAGCATGTTCTTCCTCGCGATGAGTTTGTTGATCACCTTGTCAAATTCGTCATCAATATATTTCAATTGCTCTTCTTTTGTTATCACAAGATTCTCCCTGCATTTTTCGCTGAAAGATTTCGAATTGACCATGTCTTCAAGCTTTCTATTAACTTTCACTTTCAATTCTTGTGTTCTCTCCTTCAACAAGGAAACTAAAATGATCAATTCTAGCATACTTTGTTACATACCTGAGTGGTCTTGCTTTAGGAATTTATGTCCGCTGTGGTCTATGATACAACTGGCACAAATATTTAATTGACAGGTTTCACAAAAGAATCGTAAGGGTTCTTTATGGCTAGAGCAGAATTGGAGCTTCTTTTGTATTTCTCTATGCTTCATGGCTATTTCGGCAGCAACGAAGTTCTTGGAAAGGCTCTTTGGCTTAACCGAAGGATCTAGCTGTATTCTGCATGCAGGACATTCGAGTCTCTTTTTGATTATCTGAATCTGAGTTAAGCAATTCTCACAGTAGGTATGCCCACAAGGTAAATTTCTGGGAATTCGGTCCTCTTCGTTGTAGACTTCATAGCAACTTGAGCATTCCATTTCCAATTTGAATAATTATTTCTGTAAATAAATCTGCTAACAATTTATTGTATTATCGTTTCCTGTTTTCGCTCAGGTAAATTGTCACTCAGTTTAACGATCATGTGTCCCTAAATTAGGCTCAAGTATTTCCTACATAATTTCTCCTCCAAGAGTTTATCACAAAAAAAGACAAACCGTTTTCTTTGTAGGCACACCAATTATTTTATTCATCTCTTCGGAAACAATCCTGAAAATAGTCATAATAATGAAGGCATGACTATTATATTACTGGATAGAAATTCTGAGAGTATTTTCTTAGGAATAGAACTTTCTAAGCTATTCAATAAGAGAATTGCCTATTTATCTCATCTCTTATTCATAAACCTTAAATGATGGATGAAATTTCCTATTAGGAACAAATCCCATAAAATGGGATTTTTCTTGATTTCGAATTAAACCTGAAGGCTAGTGAAGAAGTTTGGAGCATAGTAGTAGTTAACAATCTGATGCGGAAGT
>Ga0065720_1019895_pt1 | contig 18888 bp, 8 predicted proteins | sample Thericmetagenome_FD_59107 | JGI IMG/M metagenome (GOLD analysis project Ga0065720, IMG submission 59107) | Thermophilic microbial communities from the Joint Bioenergy Institute, California, USA of rice/straw/compost enrichment - eDNA_2 v2... | ecosystem: Engineered > Solid waste > Grass >...
CAAAGATGTAAGTTAAAACCTCATTTCCGACAGGTACAGAGTATTTTTAGATGGTAAATTAAAGTTTAATAAACACATTCAAGCTCACTAGGATATTTCCCTACAAAGAATAACATAATAGATAACACCACTAAAGTCAAACTTAAATTTTGCACTTATAATAATTTATATCATTCTATGATTTTCAAGTTCTATTGTATATATATAAGACTTTTTGAGAAACTTCTTTTGTGTTTGTTTACTCTCTCCTATTTTACTACAGTTTCTATTTATAAGAACAACTATTGTAATAATCTTGATGGAGAATGTCTTCCTTCTTGGCATTGTTGTTTGAAGGAAGTTAATGATGTCTTTATGTAAGGATATTGTTAAGACAAAATTTTCTCTCACCATAATAAAGACGATTAGAATTGAGTATCATTCATGTCGAAATCATATTATTGAAAACTTAATTATTAAGCTGGTTCCTAAACGGACATATTATGCATTATGGCATCCTTGAATCAACTTATAGGGTTTAAAAGACTAAGACGAAAAAAGGGATATTTTCTCAGGTCTTTGTTGAGACAGCAAATTGGGAAAAAAGAATCGTTCTTTCAAAAAGAGAGTTCTCTAAGATTTTTTCCTGTTGTTCTTCAAATACAAAAAGTTGTTAGCCAATTCTAAGTATAGGCTTTTTCCAATTCCAATAAAAGAAGCACTAATTTTAGCTTGAAATAATAAAACTTAACTGGGATGACAATGCTATATTTTACTTTACTCTTCCTCTTATTTTCATCCACCTATTGCGGTAAAATCACGAACAGAGTCCATGCAACACCAACATCCTCTGTGTATATCATATCATTCAGCGAGAGTGTTAAAAGGATATTTGCTTCAAACTCAGAATTAACATCCGGCCTAACCGTTTACTTGTCCTCATCTAGCAAGGTACCAGTAACTCATGCAGCTGGATTCCTTGACTCTAGCTTTACAGTCGCCTCTCTGAGCATCAATGTAGATACAATTCCTCTTGATTCAAAATTAATCGTTAACTTTGACTATACAGACTCATCAGCTACTTACTATCTTGTCAACGAGGAGATTACGATTGATCTCATCGCTTCTGAAAAATTAAGTGATAGTGTTTATGACAGAAACAAGCTATTAATTGACCTCAACATGTATTCCAATATTGGATGGATGTCCTTAGCAGCCATTGGAATGTTTATCAGCCCTTATTCGCTCATTTACCTCAATAGTAAAATCTTAATTGAGCTCTTGGATATTTTAAAGCAGGTCAATCTCCAATATCAACCCTTCCTTAATGACTTTTTGGCCAAAGCTGGAAATAGAGTTGGTGGAATTAAAGTCCCAAACCTATTTGGAATATTGCTTAGCGGAGATGATTTTAATTCAGGCTATGATCGCATTGAGTCATATTATTACAACACTGAAGATAGAATTGATGATTATAGAATTACAACATTTCCAAGAATTCATTTCTTCAATCGCTCAGTTTTACTGCTTGACACCTATGGTATTCAGATTGAAATGTTCATCATTGTCCTGTTCATAATCATCATTCTCGAGCTCCTAAGACTCATATTTGCCAAGGATCTCCCATACGATGCTGGCAAAATCAATAGAATAAGAATTATTTTCCGTTGGAATTTCTTACTGGCATGTGTTTTGGGTTCTTATCAATCAGCCATATATTACTCCATCTCTCAAGTTGGTGCCATGGCGTTGTCTCCTTGGACCAGAAATGCCACTATCAGCTTCATAACTGCTCTTGTAGTCATGATTGGTGTTATAATTATCCCTATCTGGGCCTGGCAAAATGTGGATCAAATAAAAAATGGTCAAGAAAAGTGGCCTAAATATTATGAGATCTTGGCTGGCCAATATAAAATGGATGAAATAATATATCCCATGAATATTTTATTCTTACTTGGAAGATCAGCCTTTATAGCTATAGTTGCAGTGATTCCAGGATTTCATCCTATAGTCCAATGTAGTCTGATTGTTGCCGCCTGCCTCGCATATTTCTTGTATATTTCTATTTCCAAGCCATTCAAGAGAACTTATCAGACAATAATGCAAGTTATCTGGGAGTTATTTATGGTTGTTTATTCAAGTGTATTATTCGTTATTAGCTTGAAGGACAAAACCAATGAGACAGGGCCTAGTGATCAAACTGCGAGGGATAATCTCTCTTATATTTTGTTGTATATGTGGGTCGGGCTTCCTTTTCTGAACACATTTTTTGCCATAATTGAAATTTACTGTAGTTTGTTCAGGAATAGAGAAACAGTTGGACCTCATCCTTTACCTCAAACAATCCATGAAGCCATTGCTAATGCTTCTATTAATGGAAACTATTCAGAAGAAGCTAAGCCTATTTTAAATCCCGTTAAGGTGAATACTAAGGCAAATATTGATGAGAGTACCATGCTGGATCAAAGAATGACTCCACAACAAAACACGAAACCAATTCTCAATTCCCTGAATAAGATTGAAAGTAAGGAACCCGAATATGTTGTCCAACTGGAAAAACAAACAAATAAAAGTGTAAATGAAATCAAAAAGGAATCTTTTGCTGAACAGGAGCACGAACTTCCTCCCTATTATCAAGACCCAGCCACCCTTATGAGAAGAAAAACAATTGCTCCCCTAAAGGATAGTGAGGTTGTTGAGATAAATAACAATCCAACAGTTATTACGCCAAGCAAGATAAATATTGAGGCCGGCAGCAGAGAGATTAACGGGGAAAAGATACAATTACTAGGAGAAAACCTCCAAATTGGAACAATATCCAACTTGGACGTTCCTTCTAAAACAAGAAATACATCTAAGAGTGACGTTAATAATCCAAAAATTAAGGATTTACTGTCAGCTAGCTCCAAGAAACCTTCAATAAATCAATCTGAATTTTCCAATCAAAATATTGATACTGGAAGGAGTGCAAGTTATAGGCCCTCACTCAATCTAAATCTCAAACCTTCTAATAAAAAGTATATTGATGAGGCTGGATTTAATAACTTCAAAATGAAGATAACGGGAGAATAGAATTTTGTATATAATGTTTTAGAAATTTGCCTTCATCAGCATGACTTCATAATTGTAAAATTCATTTTTGTCCTCTTATGGAATTTATATTCTACAATTGCAAAAAAAAAAGCTTTACTTATTCATCAGTAGCAAAAAGGTTAGTAATTTTGATGTGTTTGATTTTTCCCTCACATGTTCTAAAATGAAGCATTTCAGACTACTCAATGATTTTATCTATAACTTGGAGCTTACAATTCCTGTCTTTCAATTTCTTTAGTACTTGATTATTGATTAGATGGCTCTGACTCCAGCAGTTTTAATCTGCGATCCATACAAAAATAATTCCACTTGTAGGGGTTCCAGCATTTTTTTGAAGTTAGAACTGACCGTATCTTTTGAAGAAATATTATAGGGGGAAAAGAAAAAATCCAAGATGCTATATTATCCTCACGCTCTGGAGTGACATTTCAATTGTTTCTTTTTCTGGATTAATTTAGAAGCCATTGCATTCACTCTTTTTCCATAATATTATAACCCACTATTTTTTGGGGAAAGAAATTGTACTCCAAGTAATTTTGAAAGGCTCTAGTATGTTGAGAATAGCATCTTTTTAGATGGCAAATAATTTCTCTTATCGCAAGCTGCGGCAGGAATTCATTAAATAATCTTCTTCAATTGGCATGTTTTTCTCCCTGCCAACCATCTAAGTAAATTTTCACAAAAGTATGGGTCAACGAGCATCTCTTTCATGATTCGTAGACATATATTGATCTTTAAGGCCTGATATCCAAAAGCCGTATTTAAATAATGATTGGCCGCGAACATTCAAAAATATGATCTCAGCCTGTTTAAATGCAAAACTCTGTTGAAACTCATGATAATATATGATCTGAACTCTAACTTTTTCTAATCACTAGTATAGCTTTTCGTAGTGGTTTTAAAAACCTAGTCTTGTGAAAAATTTATAAAAAGGATATTGTACTCCTAAAAACTAAAAGAAAGGGATTACAAGGAAATAATCAGGAAAACACAAGAGGTAGGACTTAGTCACAAAGAGATGGATCTCCCCTCAGATCTGGTCCCTAAAAAAAAGACTTTTCTAAATTATCATTCAAATCAATAAAATTCGCCTAGGCGTATCTTTTGTCTTATTTCTTTTTTGCTTGCTCTCAGAGAAATGTTCCTTAGAGTCCTTATACTCAATGCAATATTCTTAGCTGTTCATCCATTATTTTATCTCCACCTCATTCGTTATTCCCACAGAGTCAAGATATTAGTTTTGTCAAAAGCTAAGAGCTTGGATTTTTTTAGATCATTCTAGAACAAATGTGTAAAATCTGAAAATGAGACTTACAACTTTAATGGAAGATTCATATCTTATTTCGAGTAAAATAGTTTTCTTATGAAAGTCTTTCTAACCAAAAGTTACATATCTTAGTTTCAGAAACCATTAATGATAACTTAATTTTTGTCTAAGGGTCGTTTCTAATGTTTTGAATCAGCTTTTCTACTAAAACCTCTCGAAAGTGAGTCAAGTACGCTCACTCTCTGATAAATTAATAGAAGGAAAAATTGTATAAGGATTTTTTATTTTTCAGGCTGGAAAATGGAAAAACCCGATCAACAACGGTCAAGAATAAAACTTGTGTTTGAAGATTAGGGAATTATAAAGGCACATCAGAAATTGCTATAGAAATAATGAGAGTCAATAAATAAGCTTATTTATCAGAATTGAACAGCAAATTTGATCTTTTAAACGACTCTACTTTCACTCAAAATTAATTTCAGAATAACAATTCTGGGTTCAAATGGAATCACCTAGCCACTTTATCGATTATGAAGATGACTACCAGCTCCTCGTCCTTCAGAAGGACCATTCCTTTGCATCCTTTATGAACAATATACAATATTCTTTCCAGTTTCTCAACCAGCAGAAAACCTTTAGTATCATTGATGAAGAGCCACAATTGGTCAGGAATTCGAGCTCAACCAATATGAAGCCCAATCCAGTGCAAACTATGGACAGTATTGAAACGCTTGAGCAATCTACAGACTTTCAAACACCCGGCCACTCCAGCAGTTACGGAGATTCTGCCTCAGGTAGTGATGTTGAAAGTCCCCAACCCACTTGTGGCTCATACCCTGTTGAGGATAAGTTTGACCAGGGACTAATGCCTCTGATCATCCCTGACTTTGCTGACGATGTTCATAAAGAGTTAATGAGCCTCCTTGAAGATAAAAGATGTCAAGGAGCTCAAAAACCTAAGAAGACTTACCCCAAGAGAAGGCTTCCTCAGGAATATGAGGAAGATGTGCCTGTTGAATCCGCTAAAGGGAAAAATAAAAGCCAAAAGGTCTCTCCGAAAACACAAAAGAAGACTGCTGCAGAGCCTAGCTCCCTAAGTCGCATGGCTGAAAAAACTTCTTCTCAGAAGAAGCAGAGTAAGCCCTGCGACGAAAAAAGAGCTAAGTCTCAAGCCAAAAATAAAAAATCAGCTGCATCAAAGTCCAAGTCAAAACTGTCGATCCCAATGACCAAAAACTATAAAGGAATCGTCTCCGCTGGCTTAGCTAGACTTTTATTGGAAGCTGATCTTGACCTCGATAGCGGATTATACCAAATACTATTAAACCTTATTCAAGATGAGATCCAAAATCATCAAGAGCTTCAGCGAGTCTCTGTTGAGGACTTTTTCAACGACTTCATGGATTATATCAAGAAGGAAATGTATGGAAAATCTATCAAGCAAACCCTCAACGGAAAAAAGTCTGAAGCTTTCAAAGTTGGCAACGTTGCCAATATTCTTAGAGTATTCTATCCTCAGTTAGAGGATAGTCCTAAGACCAAGTCAATCAAGAGAGTGCTCCGTACTCTCTTAGTGGACTATTTCTTTGAGTCCAAATATTATTATGAATGCATCACTAGATGGTGCAAAGCTAAGCCTCAAGGAAAACTCTTCTTGTGGCTTAAAATTTCAGAAATCAAGAAGGTGTTCGAGAATCCAAGCGGCGATCTCATTGAGTTCGGTTGTGAAAACACCGCCTTGCTTGGAGTAAAGAACTTCCCTATTGAGGACTTTATTGACTTTATGAAAGTTTTTGTCCCTATTTGCGCTAATACTTTTCAAAATTAGTCGTAATTCTTCCCTCTTTTATAATGTATTATAAGCGACAATACTAATGCATTGTATCATACTAAGTTCTAAATGTCCTAGTCCTCCCATAATCTTTCCCTCTCCATTTTTTCACTAGTATTTTTTCGAACCTCTATTACTATCATTCTTTTTATGATTATCTCAGCTTCTCTTTTTTACTTTCTAAATCTCCTAACTATTTGGGGCTACTCTCCATCCGATTATTATTCTCAATTCCATTACCAGGTAACAGTCCTATCTCTTTCCAAATGAAAATAATAGCACATTTAAAATCTATTAATCTAATACCTCAATACTTTTCTTTCAGATGATTCCAAACACCAAAAGACTTTCATCTTAGAGTCTCCGGGATCGTTTCCTGATAATTTTAACTATTAGAGGTTAACATGGCCAATTTCTCTCGAGTTAATTCTAGACTCGTTATGGAAGGCCTGTCATACATTCTTTAACATTGGCAGTCATAACAGGAAAACTCGATTAATTAGACATTTCGATTTTTTTTTTGGATTTCAATGAGCAGAAGATGCTTTTTCGTTTCAAAATCTACAATCTTCTTGGTGTTATTTTTACCCTACACATAATAGACATAATTGCTCACTTCAATCTATGCTAGTTTGAGCCCAAGAATCTATTTTGGTTTAGAAGTTTGCAAAAAAACGATCAGAATCAAACAGAAATTAACAACCTTAAATATCTCGGTTGAGTCAATCAGTGATAAACTCAGCATTTACAAAAATGATCACCTATGAATTTTCCAAACACATCTTATCCGATTCTCCATTCCCCGGAACGGCATAAGAGCATCACCCAGTTCGAAATTAACTTTATCGAGGAATGGACAGAAGGTCAGGATCCCCTCTCACCTTCGAATTTCTTACGATTCGAATCTCCTAATACAATTAATGAAAACAACGACTATCCTGATCAAGAAGTAACTTCAAGTGCTAAAGATCCTGAACACTATATATTGATTGACGATTCCTGCAATTTCAGCCGAAAAGAAGATGATTTATCTGAAATGGTCCAAATTTTCCAGTCAACTATATATCGCTGTGGCGGAAGCCATGAGCTTTATGAGTTCGTTTTCTCACCAAATTTTGAATCTAAAAAACTGGTTCAAAATAAAGAAGAACCACCTAAACTGGAACTCCCGATGACAGCACAGTATTGCCCTCTAGAAGACTTTTCGGTTAGCACAAGTCCCCTACCTAAGCAGGAAGACGATTACTATGGAGAGAGAAGCCACCTTTGCAAGAGACATAATGAGTATCATAATTATGAAGAAAATTTACAAGGACCAAAATTAGACAGCTTTAGAAAAGTAAGAGTTGCCGAGCTTGCTCCAGGCAACATTGTAAATAGCAACACAATGAATTTCTCAATATATACATACCTAGCCGAGGTGACAAAGGAACTGCAGAGCAAATTTAAGAATGGAACAGAAAAGACAGATGAACCTTCTGACTCTGACTCCAAAGTTAGAGTCTCAATGAGCCAGAATTATAAGGGAAATCTAGCTTCAGGGTTTGGAAAGCTTCTTTGCGACCCAGGCCTGTTGCTAGATAGTGGACTTTACCAAAAGCTAGTAGAATTGATTGAGGAGTATAGGCAAAGACATCATGAAATAAGAAAGTATTCGATAGAAGATTACTTTAATAAGATCACTGAGTATACTTCTCAGAAGATTTATGGCAAAGTGGAAAGAGGAACAAAAAAGGGACTGAAATCTCATCCGTACAAAATAAACAGTATGGAGGACTTTGAAGAAGCGTTTTATCCTTCCGATAAGGATAAAGCAGTGACCGCCATCATGAAAAATATTCTAAGGGAATTGTTCTTATATTTCCTCAATTCAAAGTATTACTATACCTTTGTCATAAGGTATTGTGAAGCAGAGCATCAAGGAAAGATGTTCCTGCTTCTTAAAGTGGATGAAATCACCAAGGTATTCAGTTCTCCTGTGGATAAGAAAAAATATAGGCCTAAATTCCGATGTCAGGATTCTCCCCTGCTTTTTAGGACCGATTTCCCTGTTGAACTCTTTGTAGAAATCATGGCTGTGCTAATTCATCTGATCTTCCTTTATGTTAAAATGCATAAGTAGTAAGCTAGGTCTAGATATTTGAGGTATGTTCATATATGAATCAAATATTTTTGTCATATCTCTCTTTTCTAAAATATTCCCGCCAAAATTTTCCCGCCAAATTTTTATTGTTTCTTTTTCCTGCCAAAGGTTACACTAGATATGTTTGAATGGTATTGTACGAATATAGGTCCCTCGTACGAAATAGGTGATTCCTCAAAAAATTGTCTCTAAAAGTCGATGAAACCTTGCCTAACTGGTTTTGTTCTAGAGCCTGAGTGATCAGGTAGGGATTTGATCCAGAAATCTTCTCTGATGATGTCTTAAATCAAGGGGCAATCCAGTAGAACTCTATAATGAATTAATCAATTTGAAGTTACAACTGTCAAAATTGCCACAATTTTTGAATATTATCAGAACAGATCAGAAAAGATTTGTCTTTTATCTCTAAAAATGCTTACGAATTATATTTCATTATTTATTTTGTTCTCTCTCTCATGTCTTACCTTGATTCACCTAACCCTGAATCACCAAGCCGTTTCTTAGACTTCCAAACTCCTGATGTCAAATGTTTTGAGGGCCTCCTACAGAGTCCTCCGTCTCCATCTTATTTTTTAACCGACAATCAAGAGACAGACATCAGTTTTAGAAATTTACTTGTTCCTAAACAAAACTCTTATGATTCATTAACCCTCTCCAAAGACCAAGGTAATGTAACCGAGTTCAAGGTTTCTTTCGATTTCTCCGGTGAAGATCTGCTTCAATCTTTTGAAAGGTCTGATCAAACCCAAAAGAATACAGATGCCTTCACTTTCTTCGAAGATTCCGATAAGGATGACAAGAGAAATGATTGTAATTATTATGAATTTATTGACTTATCTAACCTAAGACTCCTTAAACTTGGACCCAAGAGCGCACGAAGAGAACTTCTCGACAGAAGAAGCTTATGAAGCTCGAGAAGTGCTCCAGACCAAAAAGCGTCCTCTTGAGCCCTCTTACTTTCAAGACCTTCCCGTAGAATCTATGTGTATGGTTCAGAAGAAGGTCAAAGCCGAGAAAGGTAATTCATCTAAGAATAATGTTTCGGTCAAAGAAGAAAGTAAGGCTCTTAAGACCAAATCAAGGAAACAAAAGACAAAGAAGCAGGAAGAAATCACCGACAGTGAGGAAGAAACCGATGTTTCTACATCCAAGAAGACTCAGAGGGCAAGAATCTCCATGACAAAGAACTATAAAGGAGTATTGTCCTCAGGCCTCATTCGTTTCATGTTAGAAGCGGATGAGCAGACCGATAGTGGTCTTTATCAATGCCTAATCAATCTTATTCTCGAGAAAAGAGAACAAGATTGGGAGTTAGGCAGTCTTTCGATTGAAGATTTTTTTAATAAAGCTATGGATTATGCGAATGAAGAAATCTTTGGAAAAGTTGAAAAAGAAAGCAAGAATGGGAAACAATCTTGCTTGTTTAAAGTCGGAAGCGTTGCTTCCTTTAAGAAAGTTTTTTATCCCAGCAGAGAGGACTCAAAGCTCATTGCTGTGATCAAGGATATATGGAGAACAATGTTTGTCGACTATTTTTTCGACTCTAAATATTATTACCAATTCATTACCAAAGTTTGCAAAGCACCTCAGCAAGGAAAGCTTTTCTTGTTTATGAAGGTCGATGAAATTCAGAAAACTCTTAAGGACCCTTATTACAGACCTGACTTTCAATATGATCACATTCCCCTTCTTCAAAGAAAGGAATTTCCTGCAGATGCATTCATAGAGTTCATGGAACTTTTTGTCCCAATGGTTGCTGCCGAGCACTTGGGAACTAAGAAGTTCTAAAGGAATATTGTTGTACAAAAAATAGTGATTCTGTTTTGTTAATTAACTGATGTTATAATATTTTGGAAAATGTTAATGAAATATCCTGGCAATTCATATTTTATGAAAACTAATTTATAAAACAAAGAACATCGAATTAGTCTCTCAGTGTCCCGCTACTAACAATGTAAGATAAGTCTAAAACTTCCTTCTAATCATTGTGAAAGTATTAAATACTTTATCTGTCTTTCTAATTTACGTTTCAGTATTTGTTTTTTAGTTATTGGCCATAGTATGCCATTCAAGGGTTATTGTTTCGCTACTAATTCTTATCCAACAAGAAATCTTACTAGTAGTTTATTCAGTTAACATTAAAGTTGTTTACTTGACTTATGGTGTGAAAAATCAATCCCTGTTCTACTATTAAGTAATACACTTTCCGCAATCTCTGAGCGTAAATTAGATGGAAGACAATAGTGGGCAAAACAGGTATATACAGTTTTCAGAAAACTCAGGCGTAACTTCTTGTGATCAAGTAAGAAATCTATTCATGTAGGTCTAAGCTCAAAAAGGGATATAGAAGCAAAAACAATATCTAATTCCAATTCAATTGCCTCTTGAATATCTTAAAATCATTTTAATCATTAGTTTACGATCTGACAAATGAAACGAGGAAAAATCCATATTGGGAGATTGAGTTATGAAAGTTTCTTTCAAAAATAGAAGAATCTGCATTTCCAAATTGGCTAAAAATAATGCAATCCCGTTCTTCGATTTATCTATATAAAGATCATTCATTCTGGACACTCTACCAAAAACAAAGCAAACACAGATTTTAATCAGAGTCCTCTGTTTTTATTTGTCTGAGGATACTAAGTCCAAAAAGAATAGCCAAGATTTATGGATGATATTTAACATTTTCGAAGCTAGCATTTCACAAGATATACAAGCCTAAAAGTCACCAATTTTAAAGATACTATTTATCAAAAATTTGAAAAGTATCCTATTAGAGGGATGAAGAAGGTAATCGGAAAGGAGCACAAATCTACGAAGAAAGGAAACATCGGTGAATAATATAAAACCTGAACCCATTTAAATCTGGGATCAATTATATATCATGAAACTGAAAAATTGAAGTTAAGAAGATGGCCAACCAAAGTGATGAGAATGCCAAAATAAATATGAAGAATGCTAAGTCATACGACAATTATTGAGTTAACATGTTTAATTTATGATCCAGACAATTACATATATAGCTATGTATTGTGCTAATCTCTTCACTATTAGAACAAATCATACATTCTAAGTTTTAAAAACTTGTCTTAAAATTAAAAATCGTAGAACTTTTTTCTGAGCCTAACACCAAAATCATTCTTGTGGATTGTCGGCTCAAACCCCAAGGATTCACTTCATTCAACTTCTCTAACCAATCTGAAGTAACAGCATCACTTCTTGATCAGAAAGAATCAGTAATGTATACAGCTCTATATAGAGTCCTATTCAATTTATTTATATTCATATTTTATTCAGAATAACTCAGACATTGAAACTATGAACGACACCAGACCAATGGCATCTAACTCACCAGACGGTTTTATCAGTTACGAAAATAATGATTCTACAACTGGGGCAGGTTTAGGCTCACCATTCTGCTTCGATCCAAGAGAAATAAATTTAGGAGCTCATTCGACCACTCAAAGAACCCCTGATGAGATAGATATCGAGTCTTCTCTTGAAAATCATCAATCAGACAGAACTCTAGAAGCAAGGTCATACTTAGAAAATCTCCTTGAGGGCGATTTTCTTAATAATTACTCTGAAGAGGCAAATCAGCTTTGTTACGCTTATAATGAATTGATGAAGGAGCCTCTTCATATCCCAGAAGAAGTAGACCTTGACAAACTCCTTTTAGACTTCAATAAGAGAAAGATTTCCTATCCTGCAGAATGTGATATCTCAGGCAATGAAAGGACAAAACCTCAGAAAAAATCAAGGCTCAACAACACCACCTCAAAGGTTGTTGAAGAAGAAAAGACAGGAAAGAACTGCAAAAAGAAGAATAAAAAGTCCGCCAAAGAAGAGCTCCCTGCCGAGGAAGAAAAAACTTCTCATGTCGCTGAAGCTAAGTCAAAGCCACCTATGATGAAAAATTATAAAGGATGTGTGGCAACTGGCTTTGCCAAGACCTTGAAAAAGAATGATGAACTCAAAAGAGTTCTGGCTCTTTTCGTCAAGAGACATAGAGATCTTAACCCTGCTCTAAAAGATTTCCCCTTTGAAGTAATGTACAAAGAATGCCTAAAGTATTCTGAAGAAAGAATTGGAGGAAAAGGCATAACAACTAGCAAGAAAGGAAAAGAAGTCGACACTTATAAAATCAGCAGTACTGAAAAGATAAAGGAGGTATTTTATCCTGAGAGAGGAACCATCCTTGAGTTAGCCGCCGCTGCAATCCTTAGAGATCTCCTACTCAACTGCTTCTTTGAGACTAAGTTCTATTATGAATGGATCATTAGCAGCCATGAGATCGATCATAAGGGAAAACTCTTCTTAATATTGTTTATTGACGAGATTAAAAAGACGTTCGCAAATCCAACGAGCAAGAAAGCAAAATTTAACTATAAGAAGCAGCCTATCTTTGCTCAAGAATTTTTCCCTGTTGAAAGATTCATGCAGATTGCAGTTTTTGTGGCTGTTATGTAGCCAGGGTACACCTTCTTTCTTTTTGGCCTTTTCTTCACATTGAATCAATCTTGTGTGATTGTATTATTATTGACTTTGTTTGTATTATATAAATGATAACCATATATATATATATATATAACTATCTAACATTAGTCTTAGTGACTCTTCTGATCAATTCAGAGAATATTCCATGAAAAAACTCTCGATGATAGACATTTTAACACACACATCATTAGGTAAAGTATTTGAATAAGCCTACCCATTTTTATTCAAACATACAAGTCATCATATTTACGCTTATCTATTTTGTGTTATCTAAATTACCAAGACATAACACTTTTTCTGAGAGGAAATTTAACTGTAGGGATAGGGATTTTTCCCGGCCTAACCCCTAGGCTTATTATTATTTATAATCTGACTTATTCGACAAAACAAAAATGAAAATGATCAAAATTCACCATTACTATATTTTGCTTCTTTCTCTCTAGAAAAAGCTCCTGAGGAAGATGATGTTCAAGCTAGGCTCAACGTTTGTGAATTTGAAAAGAATTCCTCATTAGATAATAAGAAATTCTATCAGTGAATTCACCACTACAAATATCTCCTCCATTTGCTTCAATTTCAAATAGACTCATATAAATCATTCAAATACTCATGAACCTTGAGCCTCCTCAATTTTTTAAGAAGAAAAAGCCATAGTTAACCTGACCCTATGAAAACCAGAAGTTGGAAGATTAGGTAATCAAACTTAAGACCGAGTTGATAGAACTTCAGACTAATTGTATTTCTGATAGAATAACCATATTGAATGAAAAAAGAGTACATCCTAATGAAATTTTTACTATTTTTGATATATTATTGCTTTCTGTGAATTGTTTCGCCTGGCTATTTATTGGAGTTAACCAAAAAAAGAAGATTGAGTACCTAATCAAAACTCTGAACAAGTGAAAGATAAGGAAATTGAGCTTCTTTTGCCGCCAATAGAAATGTTTATCCTTCTTGAATTGTAACTCAGTTTTTCATTTTAATACATGAACAAGCTTATTACCTGTTTACTATTATTGTGAGTTCATTAACAACTTTCTTATGTCTAAGAGAAGCCACCTCGAATTACTCAATTGGAAATAGTAAAAATGCAAGATTGGCTCTTGGATTATTTTATCATAGATCTGTTATATACTTTTCATTTTTCCTATTCCTAAATTTTAAACTGTCAATGATACTATTGATAAAATATAAGCTTAGGATATCCTAAAAATATATCATGCTTGACAGATTTTTTTCAATATACGAGATGTTTCTATCCACACATCAAATTCTTCAGATAAGCATGCAATGATAACAACATAGCTTATTTTTGTAAAACTTAATCCATGAAAACAGAAAATACCCTTTCTGATGATACCTCTACCCAATGAGCTTGAAGAAGCGGATTTTTCAAAAATATAAATATTAATCCAAAATAAACTAAACAACAGGTTTATGATTGGAAGAATATCTTTTTTCATTGCCCTTTTCATAGTAAACACATCTTTGGGCTATGCAATGCCTTGTGAAGTGGAGTTAGAGATTCTTCGCAGGCAACAAGCTGCTCATAGCTGGATTTATGATATTCAATATCAAAGAGATCAATGTGAATTCGAATTATTTAAGATAAAGAACAGCTCTGAGAAATGCATTCCGCAAGAATGTGAACCGAAGATAGTGGAAAAAATAAAATATGAAGATTGTGGGCATAGCACCAAAATCAAGGAGTTAGAGGGTGAGAAAAAATCCTGTAATGATGCTCTTAAGCAGATGAAAGAAGAGTATAGTTCCTATGTTGAAAATCACCCAGATAAACCTTGTCCAGAGATTAATTGTCCAGAGATTCCACCACCAGTGTGTCCTGAGTGTCCAGAAAAAGAATGTCCTATATGCCCAAAGACTGAATGTCCAGTCTGTCCAGAAACTATATGTCCTGAATGCCAAAAGTGCCCTGAGTGTCCAAAGTGTCCAGAATGCCAAAAATTCCCAGAAAAGGAATGCCCAAAGATTGAATGTCCAGTCTGCAAAGAGACTATATGTCCCGAATGTCACAAATGTCAAGAATGTCCAAAGTGTCCAGAAAAAATTTGTCCTGAATGTCCAATCTGTCCAGAAACGGAATGCCCTTCTATTCAACCCACTGTGGTGGAATGCCCTAAGACAGAATGTCCAGTGTGTCAAGAGAATATATGTCCTGAACTAAAGTGTCCCGATGTCACTAAGGTTGAATGTCCAGTCGTTGACTGCCCTAAGACTGAGGAAGCTCAAGCCTGCCAAGAAAATGTTAAACTCCTAACTTATGCTTTAATTGGAAGCATTCTAGCTCTTCTTCTCTCCTGGCTCTACAATACTATGAAATCTAAGAAAAAGACTTCGGAGAGCCAAAACCGACAAGAACAGACAGAATTAAGAGAAAAAGAATTGAATGAAACAATAAGCAAACTTGAGAAAGAAAAACAGATTAGTCTAGACCAGATCCAAAAGCTTGAAAAAGATATCCAAGAAACCAAGAAATCACTTAAGGCAGCAGAAGACAAAGTCAGTCAATTGGAAGGTGAATCTCTCCAAAAAGAAAAAGAACTACAAGCAAGGCTTGAGAATGTCAATAAAGCATCTGAAGACTTGCAAAAGGAGCTTGATAGCAAGAAAGATTCAGTTAACTCATTATCAAAAAATCTCAAAGAAAAGGATCAAGAACTCAAAAAGGTCCAAGAAGAACTTAAGAATACTAAAGCTGAATTTGAAAAAAAAATCAAAGATCAAAGCTCTGAATTTGAAAGAAAGCTGGAAGAAGAGAAACAGAAAATTAAACAAGAGTATGAGGAGAGAGAGAAGGAGCTAACTAAATCCTTTGAATCCAAAATCGTTGAGAAAGAAGAGTCCTTTAAGAGACAACTCAACGACAAACATGAAGAAATTAAGAGAGCCAACTCCCTCTCTGAGGAAGCCGTTGCAGAAGCTAACCAGCTTAAGCAACAGAAAGAAGAATTTGAAAATCTTAAGAAAGAATTTGAAAAGAATAATGAAGAATTAGAAAAACTAAGGGCCGAGAATACTGAAAATAACAAAAAGATTCAATCCCTAGAAAAGGACCTTGCTGACAAGATTCAGGAATTGGATAGAATCATCCAAGACAAAGAGAAAACCCTAGGAGAACTAGAAAAAGCTCATGAAGAAGCTCAAAAGAAGCTAGCAGTTGAGCATCAAAATCAGATTTCTGAACAAGTTGCTGAGCTGAAAAAGGCCCTCGAGCAAAATGAAAAAGAGCTTGTCACCCTTAGATCTGAGTACTCAGCCAAAGAGCAAAATCTTGCAGAGAAACTAGACAAACTTGCTAAGGAGCTCGAGGCCAAAGAAAATGAACTAGCTAATTTCAAGAGCCAGCATGAACAAGATGCTCAAACTATTTCTAATGAAATTACAGAGAAACAAGCAGAGATTGAAAAATTGAGAAGTCAAATCCAAGAAAAGGATACGGAACTTGATAGACTTAGACAAGAATTCAGTTCTAAGGAAGTTGGAATTAAGAGAGAATCTGAAGAAAGGATCGCTCAACTCACAAGCCAGCACTCAAGCGAAATAGAGACTAAAAATCAAGAGATTGGAAAGTTGAGAGAAGAATTTGAAAGAGAAAAGACCGCCATGAATGAAGAATTCGAGAGAAAAATCAAAGAGAAAGAGCAGGAATTAGCTCAGATTCAAGAAATTAAAGCTGCAGAAGGAGACAAAGAAGCCTTCTTAAGGGCCGAACTTGACAAGAAGCAAGAAGAACTTAACAGAATTGCTTCCGAAAAAGACCAAGAACTAGCTGACCTTAGACAAAAACTTGAAGAAATAAGCAAACAGATAGAAGAGAAAAACAATCTTGTTACAAAGCTTCAAGAAGAAATAACTTCAAAGACCGGAGAGCTGGATACACTAAGAGCCGACCTTGAAAACAAGGGAAAAGAACTTGCTGAGAACCAGAAGAAGCAAGAAGAAATTGATGAACTCAAAAAGGCCATTCAAGAAAAAGAGAATGAAATTGAACAACTCAAAAACAATAGCCAATCCTTAAATGAAAAAGACACCCAAATTAACAACCTTCAAAACGAGATCAATTCAAAGAATCAAGAAATTGAAGAACTAAAGAAAACAATAGATCAAGTCAAAAATGACAACCAGGGAGCCTTATCTGACAGAGATAATCAAATTACTGCTCTTAAAAATGAACTTGAGGATAAGAATAAGCGGATTGAGCAGCTCACAATAGAGAGAGATGAGGCAAGAAACAACACTCAATCGACTCTTGATCAGAAAGATGCTGAAATTGCAACTCTCAAAAAAGAACTCGAACAAGTAGAGCGGCTGAGCCAAGAAAGAGATCAGCTTAGATCGGAAAATGAGTCCAAGTCTCAAGAACTTGAAAAACTCAGAAATGAACTCAATTACAAAGAAACAGGTCTAAAAGAGATTACTCAAACACTAAATGAAAAAGAAGCTCAGATCAAAAATCTTGAAAATGAAATAAATGATAAGAATCATCAGCTTCAAGAAATTACCAAAGAAAGAGATGATTTAAGAAATAACCAAAGCGCTGTGAATGAAAAGATTTCTGAGATTGAAAAGCTTAATTCTGAAATCCAAAACAGAGATAAGCAGATCCAGGATTTGACACAAGAGAGAGATCAACTAAGAGAAGAAAATGGCAACTTGAAGAATATGGAAAGTGAATTAGAGAAGCTGAAGGCTGAGCTTGGAAACGTTACTCAAGAAAAAGATCAGCTTAGAAACGAAAATGTAAGCTTGAAAGAGAAAGAGACTGAATTAGAGAATCTCAGAAATGATTTCAATCAGCTTCAACAATCGAGTCAAGAAGCTAGCCAACTCTCTGAAAAATTGGCTCAGTGTGAACAAGAGATCCAAAACCTTCAAGCTCAACTTGAAGCCAAGACCAAGGAAAATGAGGTAGTTGTCCAAGAGAAGGAGCAAGCTTTGAGAGAAGAATTCCATAAAAGGCTTCAGGAAGAAACTGGCAGATTGAATGGTGAAATACAATCAAAAGAAAAGGAGTTAGAGGAACTCAAAGCTGCTAAGGAAAGCATGAATGTAGAAATAGATGAACTTAAAAGAAAGATTCAAGAATTAGAAGGGCAATTAAATGATATTACCAGTGATAAGACCAGAATAGAAAATGAGAAAAATGATATCAGTGCAAATCTTCAGAAAGAAATTGATGATCTTAAAACCAGAATTGGAGAGTTAGATGGAGAAATTCAGCGATTAAAAGACGAAAAAGATAAAATCCAACAAGAGAAAGACTCCAAAGAGCAAGAAATTCAAAAGTTATCCAACGATATTGCACAACTGAAGCAAGACATGGAAAACAAAGAGAAGGAACTGAATAATGAGTTTGAAGGAAAGTTAAATGCCCAAATAGAAGAAATTAATAACAAAAGAAAGCAAGAAGTTGATGACCTTAATGCCAAATTGGAAGAATTAAGAAACAGCCTAATCGAAAAAGATAAAAAGATAGAAGAACTAACAAAATCTGAAGACAAACAAGAATAGATAAATGTAAATATATTTGTATAAGCATTTCAATTCATTCATAATTCAATATTCTCGAACTGTCTAATATTGTATATAGTGGAAGATTACAAATATAATTATAGAAATTTTCTTCTCACTATTTGATTTTTCTGATTTAGAATTAAATATACATCTCTTTCATACTCCTTTTTCAATATTTTGAGAGATCTGCTTTTGATCTCAATCAACATAAACTTCTAAAAGAGATTCCACTATCCCAGTATAATCGATCAAATATCTTCTCTACTTCAAACTACCTATAAGTCCAGTCAAGTATTTTGTCCCAATAATTATATCAAAGTTCATAAATCTTCTAGAGGAATCCCTACCCCAATTTAACCAAATTTTCGAGTTTGTATTTAGTTGTTATAATTTAAAAGAACTTTTAGACAAACTCACATATGAAAAACCTATCACCGAACTCAAAAATTTTGAGCAAAATTTGCATTTCACAAGCAAAATTGCATTGTACGATTCGTGGATCTTGTAAAAATATGTAACGGAAAAAATATTTTATATACAAAG
>Ga0065720_1003320_pt1 | contig 18886 bp, 18 predicted proteins | sample Thericmetagenome_FD_59107 | JGI IMG/M metagenome (GOLD analysis project Ga0065720, IMG submission 59107) | Thermophilic microbial communities from the Joint Bioenergy Institute, California, USA of rice/straw/compost enrichment - eDNA_2 v2... | ecosystem: Engineered > Solid waste > Grass >...
ACGCCGGTTCCGACGCCGTTTCCGACGCCGTTTCGCACGTCGTGCGCGCGTGAACCGCGGCCGGGGCCGGGCCGTAGAGAAGGGTGACCCAGGACTCCCCGTGGACGAAGGAGAGCCACAACGGTGACCCGGACGATCGCCGCGCTGACCGCCGGCGCGACCCTGTTGGCGCTCACGGTGGCGGGCGCGGGCCCGGCCGCGGCGCACGGCGCACTGCAGAACCCGATCAGCCGGGCTGCGGCGTGCGGGCCGGAGGGCGGCGCGAAGGCGCGGTCGGCGGCGTGCCGGGCCGCGCGCCCGCGCGGGGAATGGGACGACCTGCGGCTCGCCGGGGTGCGCGGCCGGGACCGCCAGGTGATCCCGGACGGGCGGCTGTGCAGCGCCGGCCTGCCCGCGTACCGGGGCCTCGACCTGCCCCGCACCGACTGGCCGGCCACGCGGCTGACCGCCGGGGCCGAGTTCACGTTCAAGTACCGGGGGACGATCCCGCACAAGGGAACGTTCCGGCTGTACGTCACCAAGCCCGGCTACGACCCGGCGCGGCCGCTGCGCTGGGCCGACCTGGAGGCGAAGCCGTTCCTCAAGGTGACCGACCCGAAGTTCCGCGACGGCTCGTACGTCTTCCGCGGCAGGCTGCCCAAGAACCGGACCGGCCGCCACCTCATCTACACCATCTGGGAGAACTCCGATACACCCGATACCTACTATTCCTGCTCCGACGTGATCTTTCGTAAGCCGAAGCCGGTGCCGAACGTCCAGGCGGTCGCCGCGGCCCGCGAGGAGGAGCCGGAAAGCGCAGGTCAACGGGTGCGCGAGGGGGCCGACCCGGTCGCGCTCGGCGGCGTCGCGGCGCTCGCCCTCGCGGCCGTGCTCACCGGCCTCGCGGCCCTGATCCGCACGCCGGCCGGCCGCCGGGAACCCGGGCACAGGTAAAGATCGTTACTCCGGCTGCAACGTTGCAGTCTGGTCCAGGCCAACGCGCCTTATCGGGCTTTGTACTATCTATGCATTAGAACAGGGCTTCGGCCGGGGGTGGAAAAGAATGACGATGCTCACGGAGCGACGGGTGGGAGACGGCTTGCCGCCTGTGTGGCCGTCGGACCGCTACGAGGTTGTGTGCGAGCGGGCCGACACCTTCGGCAGCACGCGCGACCGCTACCACTACGCCAAGTACGCCGTGGAGTCCGCCCGGGCACTGGAGAAGGCCGGGCTCGCCCGCCGCGTGTCCGTGATCCGCATGGCCGACGAGACCGTCATCTACGACCGCGTCGACGGAATCGAGCTGCCGCCCGAGGAGTGGTGACGCCCTGAGCGGGTGAGACGAAGGGGGGATCACCCGCTCCCGCGGCGCTTCCGCGGCGCTTCCGCGGCGATCCTGCCGCAGGGCGCGCGTCCGCCGGACGCGGGACAGCGCCGTGCGGCAGGCGCCGGGCGCGGACGGCGAAGTGGCCCGGTGCGAATACCGGGAAAGTGGCTCTGGGAGCGGGCCGGTGACCTGGCTAGGTTCTGGCCCGTGACCGAGTCGGAGGACACCCGTCGCGCCCGCGCCCGGCGGCTGCGCGAACTGCACCACCGAGACGACCTGCTCGTGCTGCCGAACGTCTGGGACGCCCAGACGGCACGGATCTTCCAGCGGGCGGGCTTTCCCGCGCTCGCCACGCCGAGCAGCGGCATCGCCGAGTCGCTCGGCCACACCGACGCGCAGGGCGCCCCGGCAGAGGAGATGTTCGCCGCGGCGGCGCGGATCATCCGCGCGGTCGAGGTGCCGGTGACCGTGGACGCCGAGGCCGGGTACGGCCTCGCCGCGGAGGAGCTCACCGGGCACCTGGCGCGGATCGGCGCCGCGGGCTGCAACCTGGAGGACACCGCGCACCCGCACGGCACCCTCGTCCCGGTGGACGAGCAGGCCGAGTGGCTCGCCGCGGTACGGGAGGCCGACCCGCACCTGGTGATCAACGCGCGGGTGGACAGCTTCCTGCGCGGCGACGCGCCGCTCGCCGAGCGCGTCGCCGACGCGGTGGCCCGGGCCGAGGCGTACCTCGCGGCCGGGGCCGACTGCGTCTACCCGATCCTCGCGCCCGCGTCGGTCCTCGGTGAGCTCGCCAAGCGCATCCCCGGGCCGATGAACGCGATCTACACGCCGGACGGCCCGTCGCTCGCCGAGCTCGCCGGCCTCGGCGTGCGCCGGGTCACCTTCGGCGGCGGGCTGTACGAGCACACGCTCGACCTGGTGCGGCGGATGGCCGCCCGCATCGCCGACGGGCGCGGCCCGTTCGCCTGACCGCGGCTCAGGCCGGCTCAAGCGGCCCGGCGTAGTGGAACACGCCGCGTATCGCCGGGTGGTAGGCGGCGAGCGTGCGCACCTGGAAATGCGGCGCCCAGCCGGCCACCGGCGGGGCTATGCCGTACTCGGCGGCGGGCCGGAAGCCGAAGCGCGGGTAGTAGCCGGGGTGGCCGAGGAGCGCGACGAGCGGCTCGTCGAGCGCGTCCGCGGCGGCGAGCACCGCGTGCATGAGGGCCTGCCCGACGCCGCGCCGCTGCACGCGCGGCAGCACGCCGATCGGGCCGAGCCCCAGCGCGGGGACGTCGTCGACCCGGCCCCGGGTGCACACCACGTGCCCGACGATCTCGCCGTCCGGTGCCTCGGCGACGAGGGAGAGGCGCGGCAGCCAGCCCTCGTCCGCGCGGAGGGCGTCGACGAGGCCGGGCTCCACCGGTGTGCCGCCCGGCGGCGCGAACGGGGCGAAGGCGGCGGCGTGCACGGCGCGGATCGCGTCGGCGTCGGCCGGGGTCTCGCGTCGGATGAGCATCCGCACATCCTGCTCGCCCTGGCGGGAGTCCTCAATCGGATATGCGCGGAAGCGTCGCGGCGGCCGCCCGGCGCGCGCCGCGCCTTCGCGATCGCCTTCGTGATCGCCGGCAGCGACCGGCGGGGTCCGCCGGCCTCGGGCGGGGCGACGGCCGGGCACATCGACCCCGGTCGATCCCGGGGCTGCCGCCGGCGTGACGGTTCCCGGGCTGAGGCGACGGCCCGCATCGATCGGCCGGTCGGCGCCACGGGCCGACGCGGCTCCGGCGAACGTGGTCCGGCCCGCGGCTATGCGGCCTTCGCCGTGGTCACGGCACGGGTGAAGCGGCGGTGGCGGTCGAGCTCGGCGGCGACCGGGGCGAGCACCAGGTCGCGGCCGACCCGGTCCATGCTCGCGAGCAGCCGCCGTTCGGTACGGCGAGCCCGCCGCCGGGCCCCGGCCGACGCGGCGAGGCGGGCGAGCAGCGCGGTGAGCAGCCCGGCGAGGATGCCGCCGAGGAAGAGCACGGTCGGCCAGGGCAGCTCGCCGAGCGTGGGCAGGGGCGGCTCGGGGAGCCGCAGGTAGTCGATGCCGACGAGCGCGAGCAGCCAGAGCAGTCCAGCCGCGGTCACGGCGAGCAGCAGCCACTGCCACGCGCCCACCGCCCGCCACCAGCGCGGCGGCCGGGCCTGCCCCCAGGTCGCGGCGACCGCCCGGTCGAGGGCGTCGGGGAGTTCGGCGAGGTGTGCGGTGGCGGCCCGCCGTACCGCCGCCGCCCACGGCCCCGGCAGCCCGTCCGCGGCGTGCTGCGCCACGTCCCTGATCGCCGTCTCCAGCCGTCCCCGCTGCACCGCCGAGGCGGCCGGGAGCGAGGTGCGGTCGACCACGGCGCCGGTTCCCGCCGCGCCGCCGCCCCGGGAGCCGTCCCCGGGTTCGGTGCCGCCCGGCGCGCCGCCGCGAGCGGGGCCGCCGACACCGGAGCCGCCGACACCGGGGCCGCTGACGCCGGGGCCGCCGACGCCGGACGCGCCCGCGAGGCGTCCGGCGGGCTCGCCGCCGGAGACGGCCGCGTACCGTCCCGCCGGGCCGGAATCGTCCGCGGAGAGCAGGTGGAGGCGGCGCAGCGGGTCCGGGCGGAGGCGGCGCGCCCAGCGGGTGGGCGGCCAGCCGGTGGCGAGCACGGCCCGGTGCCGGTGGGCCTTCGCCACCGCCTCGACGACGAGCGGCACCCCGGCCGCCTCCGCCAGGGCCGCGCTGAGCGGCGCGGCGAGCCCGGCCAGGCCCGGGGAGCCGCGACGGGCGAGCGGCCACCTCGTGCGGCGCCGTCCGTCGGCGCCGGCCCGCGGGCGCTCGCCGCGGTCCTCGCGGGCGGCGGTGGCGAGCTCCCACCACTCGGCGTGCCCGGCCCTCTCCCGCGGCTCCGCCCGCGTGGGCGGCCCGGACTCGCGGTCGAGCGCGGCGGCGGCGAGCGCCGCGTCGGCGGCGAGACGGTCGGCCCAGGCGCGCCGCCGGGACGCCGACGCCGCGAGCATCCACCGCAGATCGGGCAGGCCCGCCCCGGTCACCGCCGAGGCGGCGACGAGCCGCACCCCGTCGAGCCCGTCCCGGTCGAGCAGCCGCCGCAGGTCGGCGAGGCAGGCGTCGACCGCGTGGGCGGGCAGCCGGTCGATCTGGTTGAGCACGATCACGGTGACGTCCCGGTGCCGGGCGAGCGGGCGCAGGTAGCGGTCGTGCACCGCCGCGTCGGCGTACTTCTGCGGGTCGAGCACCCATACGAGCAGGTCGACGAGCCCGACGAGCCGGTTCACCTCCAGCCGGTGGGACGCCTCGATCGAGTCGTGGTCGGGCAGGTCGAGCAGGATCAGCCCGGACGGCCCCTGCTCGGCCGCGTCCGCGTCCCCCGGCGCGACGACGTGGCGGCGGGACACCTCCAGCCAGTCGAGCAGCGGCCCGGCCCCGGCCGGGTCCCACAGCGCCGCCTGGGCGCGGTCGGTGGTGGGCCGGGTGACGCCGACCTTCGCCACCGCCGCCCCGGCGAGCGCGTTGAACAGCGAGGACTTGCCGCTTCCCGTCGCCCCGGCGAGCGCGACCACGGTGTGGTCGACGGAGAGGCCCCGCCGTACCCCGGCCCGGGCGGTCACCTCGCGCGCGGTCGCCACCACCGCCGGGTCGAGCCGCCCGTCGGCGAGGGCGGCCGCCTCGGCGAGCGCGTCGAGCCGCTGGTCGAGGGTGACCGCGCTGCGCTGCCGTACCAGCGTCATGGCCCCGGCACCTCGCCCCGCATCTGCTCCCACGCGCACTCCCGTACGGCCCGCGCGCTCTCCCGCAGCCCGCGCGCGGTGTCCTCGTCCGGCCCGAGCCCGTCGAGCAGGCCGGTGAACCGGGTCATCTCCTCGTCGAGCACGTCGCGGACCCGCCGCCGCAGGTCCTGCCGGGCCTTCTCGGCGAGCGTCCGGACCGCCTGGTCGCCGAATACCGCCTCCAGCAGCTTCTGGCTGAGCACGCTCGTGCCGCCCGCGATGCCGACCTCGATCCCGGTGAGCCCGCCGGTCGAGGCGAACGCGGCGAGCATGAGCAGCAGCCCGGCGCCGTTCACGCCGAGCGAGGCGAGCCGGGCGGTGGTGCGCCGGTCGCTGCCCTCGGCGCGCACCAGGTCCATCACGTACCCCTGCCAGTCCCGCACCACGGCGGCGGCCCGGTCCGGCAGCACCGCGGACGCGCGGCCGAGCCGTCCGGCGGTGACCACCCCGGCCCGGTCGAGCAGGTCCCGCCCGGCGGGCGTGGCCGACCAGGCCTCCAGGGAGCGTTCCGCGGCCCGGTCGGCGGCGGCGCGGATCAGCGTCTGCAGGCCGGTGCCGAGCGCGACCCGCAGCCGGGTGTCCGGCGCGGGCCGGGCGGTGAGCAGCGCGACGAAGTGATCCCGGATCCGGCCGACCCGGGACTCCAGGGATCGCATGAGCTCCCCGGTGCCGACGAAGTCCTGCCAGCGGGCGAGCACCTCGCCGCGCAGCAGCGACCCGTCGCTCATCCCGTCGTCGAACGCGGCCATCCCGGCGGCGTAGGCGTGCTCCACGGCCTCGCGCAGCTCGGCGATGCCGCGCCGCTGCCGCTCCACCGACCCGGCGAGCGCCGGCACCCGTACGGCGAGGCTGTCGAGCGCCCCCGACAGGGTCTGCCGGACGATCCCGGCGCGGCTCTGCGCGTCCGAGCAGATCGCGCCGAGCCAGTCGACGATCGGCTGCACCACGTGCGGCGGCAGCCGCGCCCCCTCGGGGAGGTCGACCTCGGGCACGGTGAACAGCCGCACGTCGCCGAGGCCGTTCGCGACGAGCAGCCGGGCGAGGTCGTCCCGGACCGCGTCGATCGCGCCGGGCGGGACCCGGTTGAGGATCACGGCGAGCGCGGTGCTGCGCTCCCGGGCGCCGCGCAGGAACCCCCANGGCACCTCGTCGGCGTACCGGGCNGCGCTGGTGACGAANAGCCACAGGTCGGCGGCGGCGAGCAGCTGCGCGGCGAGCTCGCGGTTCGCGGTCACCACCGAGTCGATGTCGGGCGCGTCGGCGAGCGCGATGCCCTCCGGCAGCGTGCCGGCGGTGACCACGCGCAGCGCGCCCGGCTCGCCCCGGCCGTACCCGGTGAGCCGCGGCAGGTTCGGCAGCACGTTGCGGCCGGTGAACCAGTCCTCGTCGGCCGGGCTCGTCACGAGCGTGGGGCCGAGCGTGGTCGGGCGCAGCACGCCCGGCACGGTCACGTCCGCGCCCACGAGGGAGTTGACCAGGGTCGACTTGCCCGCTCCGGTCGAGCCGCCGACCACGGCGAGCAACGGCGCGTCGATCGCCTCCAGCCTGGGCAGCAGGTAGTCGTCGATCTGCCCGGCCAACTCCCCGCGCGCGTGGCGGTCGGCGGCCACGTCCCCGATCGAGAGCGGGAACAGCTCGCCGTCGAGCCGTTTCCGCAGCTCCCGCAGGGCGTCCAGCAGCCTGCTCGTCCCCGCCATGAGGCCACCCTTCCCGCAGCGGGGCGACCTAGGCCTCCCGGCGGCCTCGCAACGCGAGCCTCCCAAGTGCCGAGACCTATTGACAGGAACGTCACAACGGCGGAAACTCAGCGAAACACTGTTCGGACTAGCCGAACAATATCTCTTCCTCGCCCCGAAGGAGGTGAGGTCCGCGACCCCGTCGTCAGGGCGTCGCGGGCGGAGCTATGGCGGAAGCAACGTTCTCCCGGAAGCTGGTGGCCGAGTTCATCGGCACCGCGGCCCTGGTCGTCGGCGGCCCCGGCACGGCGGCGGCGACCGGGGTGATCGCGAAGTCGAGCGGCGTCGAGTTCTCCATGGCGCAGCTCGGCGTCATCTCGTTCGCGTTCATGATGGTGATCATCGCGATGATCTACGCGATCGGGCACATCTCCGGCTGCCACATCAATCCGGCGGTGTCCGTCGCGCTCGCCGCCGCGCGGCGGATGCCGTGGTCCCAGGTGCCCGGCTACCTCGCCGCGCAGTTCGCCGGCGGGATCGCGGGCGCGTTCGCGATCTGGGGCATCCTCGGCCAGGACGGCGTGGACGCCGGCCTCGGCGTGCTCTCCTACCAGCCGGGCAACACCGGGCACGCGTTCTTCGCCGAGCTCGTCGGCACCTTCCTGCTCGTCTTCGTGGTGTTCGGGACCGCCGTCGACCGCCGCGCCACCCCCGGCTGGTACGGCCTGGCGATCGCGGCGATCGTGTTCGCCGTCATCACCGTCGTCGGCCCGGTGACCGGCGCCGCCCTCAACCCGGCCCGCTACCTCGGCCCCATGGTCGCGATCGTCCCCCTCGGCGGCGCGGCGCCGCTGTGGGAGCAGGTGCCGGTCTACCTCGGCGCGGCGTTCGCCGCCGGCCTGCTCGCCGCCGCCTGCTACACCTACCTGGGCGCGACCCGCAGGTCCGCCCCGGCGACCCCTGCCGCCGACGACCGTGTCGGCGTAGCCTCCTGAGCAGCGGCATCTCCCGAGCATCCCCCGATCCCCGAAATCCCCCCAGATCCCCAGCCCTCAGGGAGCCGGACCGTGAAGAAGCTCATCAACTCCCCCGACGGCGTGCTCGCCGACGCGCTCGCCGGCGTCGCCGCCGCCCACCCGTCGCTGCGGGTCGACACCGCCGACCGCTACATCGCCCGGGCCGGGGGCCCGACCCCCGGCAAGGTCGCCCTCGTCTCCGGCGGCGGCTCCGGCCACGAGCCGCTGCACGGCGGGTACGTCGGGTACGGCATGCTCGACGCCGCCTGCCCCGGCGAGGTGTTCACCTCGCCCGTCCCCGACCAGATCCTCGCCGCCACCAAGGCCGTCGACGGCGGCGCCGGCGTGCTGCACATCGTGAAGAACTACACCGGCGACGTGCTCAACTTCCAGATGGCCGCCGAGCTCGCCGCCGACGAGGGCATCCAGGTCGAGTCGGTCGTGATCGACGACGACGTGGCGGTGGAGAACAGCACCTTCACCGCGGGCCGGCGCGGCACCGGCGCCACCGTGTTCGCCGAGAAGATCGCCGGGGCCGCCGCCGAGCAGGGCGCCGACCTCGCCTCGGTCGCCCGGATCGCCCGCGAGGTGAACGACCGCACCCGCTCGTTCGGCGTCGCGCTCACCCCCTGCGTCGTGCCCGCGAGCGGCAAGCCCGGCTTCGAGCTGGGCGAGGACGAGATCGAGCTCGGCGTCGGCATCCACGGGGAGCCGGGCCGTACCCGGGCGAAGCTCGCCTCGGCCCGGGAGATCGCCGGCATCGCGCTCGACGCCATCCACCGCGACGCCCCGCTCTCCGGCGAGGTGCTCGTCATGGTGAACGGGCTCGGCGGCACCCCGCTGATCGAGCTGTACGTGGTGTTCGCCGCCGTCGCCGACTGGCTCGCCGAGCGCGGCGTGACGATCGCCCGCAGCCTCGTCGGCAACCACATCACCAGCCTGGAGATGGCGGGCTGCTCGATCACCGTGTGCCGCCTCACCCCCGAGCTCACCGCGCTCTGGGACGCTCCGGTGGACACCCCGGCGCTGCGCTGGGGCCGTTGATCCCCCGCACTGGAGAACCCCCCGATGGAACCCCCGATGGAATACGCGGACACCGACCGCACGGTCGCCACCCCCACGACCCCCGGCCCCGCCGGTGACGCCGGCGCCGCTGGTGACACCGCCGCGCTCGACGCCGCGGTGTTCGACGCCCAGCTGTGCCGCGCCTGGATCGACGAGGCCGCGCGGCTGGTGGTGGAGAACACCGACCACCTCACCCACCTCGACGCCGCCATCGGCGACGCCGACCACGGCGTCAACATGCGGCGCGGCTTCGAGGCCGCGGCCGCCCGGCTCGCCGAGGCCGCCCCGGCCACGCCCGGCGCCGTGCTGGAGGCCGTCGGCCGCACCCTGATCAGCAGGGTCGGCGGCGCCTCCGGCCCCCTGTACGGCACCGCCCTCCGCCAGGCCGCCAAGGCCCTCGGCGACGAGCCGGCCGTGCCCGCCGACCGGCTGGGCGCGGCCCTGCACGCCGCCCTCGCCGCGGTGCAGCGGCTCGGCGCGGCGAAGGAGGGCGACAAGACGATGGTCGACGCGCTCGCCCCCGCGGTCGGGGCCTACCAGGCCGTGGCCGACGCGGGCGGCGGGCTCGCCGCGGCGACCCGGGCGGCGGCCGACGCGGCCGAGCGCGGGCTGCACGCCACCGTCGGCATGCAGGCCCGCAAGGGGCGGGCGAGCTACCTCGGCCCGCGCACCGTCGGCCACGAGGATCCCGGGGCCGCCTCGACCGTGCTGATCCTGCGCGCCCTCGCCACCGCCGCCGCCAAGGAGGCGCCGTGACGCGCTGGTCCGGCTCGGGGCTGGCCCCGGGCACCGCGGTCGCGCCGGCTCGCCGTACGGGCGGGCCGCCGCCGGACGCCGCCGCCGTCCCCGTCGACCCGGCGCGGGTCGAGGAGGCGTTCCGCGCGGTCGCGGCCGATCTCGAGACGATCGCCGCCCGGGCCAGATCGGCCGGTCGCAAGACGGCCGCCGACATCGTCGAGGCCGGCGCCCTCATCGCCACCGATCCCATGCTGATCGAGGCCGCGCGCCGGGCGGCCGCCGCCCCCGACCCGCTCGCCGCCATCACCCGGGCGGTCGACGAGCACGCCCGCGTCCTGGAGTCCCTTCCGGACGAGACCCTGCGGGAACGCGCCGCCGACGTCCGGCAGGTCGGCCGCCGCGTGCTCGACCGCCTCGCCCGGCCCGGGCCGGAGGGCGGGGACGGCCGCGGCCGCCGGGAGCCCGCCGGCGCGGCGGCCGAGGGCGCCGGTTTCGTCCTGCTCGCCGAGGAGCTCGGCCCCGCGGACCTGCTGGAACACCTCGGGCAGGGGCTCGTCGCGGCGGTCACCGTGCGCGGCGGGGCGAACTCGCACGCGGCGATCGTCGCCCGCTCGGCCGGGCTGCCGCTCGTCGCCGGGGTCGCCCCGGACCTGCTCGACGTGCCCGACGACACCCCGGTGCTCGTCGACGCGGACGCCGGTCTCGTCGTGGCCGACCCGCCCGAGGACGAGATCGCCAGGGCGGGGCGGGCGGCGGCGCGGGAGCGGGACCGGCGCGCCGCGCTCGCCGCCGAGCGCGGGCTGCCGCACCGCACCGCCGACGGGCGGGCGTTCACGGTCGCGTGCAACGTCGCCACCGACGTCGAGGCGCACGCGGGCCGGGTGAGCGGTGCCGCCGGGATCGGCCTGCTCCGCACCGAGCTGCCGTTCCTGGAGTTCGAGCGGTGGCCCGCCGAGGCCGACCACCGGCGGGCGCTGCGGCCGATCCTCGCCGAGGCGTCCGGGTGGCCGGTCACGCTGCGGCTGCTCGACTTCGCCAACGACAAGATCCCCCCGTTCCTGCGCGGCACGGCCGCGGGGCTGGACGCGCTGCTTCGCCGTACCGACGCGCTGGAGGCCCAGATCCGCGCCGCCGTACAGGTCCGCGGGGAGGCGGAGCTGCGGGTGATGGTGCCGATGGTGACCCGTCCCGGCCAGGTGCGGACGGTGCGCGCCGTGGTCGAGGCGGTGGTGGCACGGCTGCGGGAGGACGGCCTGGCGCCCCCGGCGGCGGTGCCGGTCGGCGCCATGATCGAGACGGTGGAGGCGGTGGCGGAGATCGCCGCGTTGTGCGAGGTGTGCGACTTCGTGTCGATCGGCACGAACGACCTCACCGCCCAGGTGCTCGGCCTCGACCGGCGCGACGGGCGCGCCCGGCCCGAGCTCGCCGCGCACCCGCGGGTGCTGGAGCCGGTCGGCCGGGTGGTCGCCGCGGCCGGCGAGGCGGGCGTGCCGGTGAGCGTGTGCGGCGACTCCGGCGCCCACCCGGTGACGCTGCCGCTGCTGCTCGGCGCGGGCGTGCGCGACTTCAGCGTGGCGTGCGCCCGGGTGGACGAGGTCCGCTACCGGCTGCGCCGCCTGCGCGCGGCCGACTGCGCCGGTCTGTACGCCGAGGCGCTCACGCTCGCCGACGCCGAGCAGGTGGCCGGCCTGGTACGCCGCCGAGCCGAAGTGCCCCTGCCGTGAGCGGCCGCGACACGCCCGGCCCGGCCGGCAGGCCCGGGCGGGCCCGGGGCGCGGCGGCGCGCGGCGGACCGGCGCGGCCCGCGGGCGGTGCGTCCGGCAGGCCCGGTCAGTCCGGCGCGACCCGGTTCCGGCCCGCGCCGAGGTCGCGGGAGAGCGCGCGGGCGGTCGACCGCACCGCGTCGCCGAGGCGGGACAGCCGGTCCTCGGCGAGCAGCCGGTCGGCCGGGCCGACGATGCCGAGCGCGCCGACCACCTTGCCGGACCAGTCGAACACCGGCGCGGCGAGCCCGGCGTCGCCGAGGGTCGCCTCCTGGTCCTCCACGGCGTACCCCCGGTCGCGGGTGGCGGCGAGCGCCTCCCGCAGCGTCTCGGGGTCGGTGCGGGTCCTGCCGGTGAGCCGGGGCAGCGGGCCGCCGAGCAGCTCCTTGCGGCTCTCCTCGCCGAGATGGGCGACGATCGCGTGCCCGAGCGCGCAGGCGTGCCAGGGCACGGCGGCGCCGACCTCCAGGATCTGCACGAGGTCGTCCGGGCGGAACGCGTGGTGCACGACCACGACGTCCCGGCCGGACAGCACGCCGACCCACACCGCCTCGCCGGACTGGCGGGCGAGCATGTCCGCCCACGACACCGAGCGGGCGCGCAGCTCGGAGCCGTCCAGGTACGCGTTGCCGAGCTGGAGCACGGCGGGCCCGAGCGCGTACTTGCCGCCCTCGGCCTCCTGGGTGACCAGGCCGTGCCGCTCCAGCGTGCGCAGCATCGTGTACACGGTCGGCTTGGGCACGTCCACCAGCTCGGAGATCTCCGAAACCCCCAGGCGCGGGGTGCCGGAGGCCAGCGCCAGCAGCATCCGCGCCGCACGATCCACCGCACGTGTCACGACGACTCCTTCGGCCTGGCCGATTTTTATTCGGATGAACGGAACGGTAGTCTCTTCATGGTAGGCGTAGTCCTCATCTCCCACAGCCGCGCGCTCGCCGAGGGCGCGGCGGAACTCGCCGCCCAGGTCGCCGCGGGCGTACGGATCGTCCCGGCAGGCGGCACCGAAGACGGCCGGCTCGGTACCAGCACCGAGCGCATCGCCGCCGCGATCAAGACGGCGGACGACGGCGACGGCGTCCTGCTCATCCCCGACATCGGGAGCTCGGTTTTGAGCGCCCTGGCGCTCCTCGCCGACCTGGACCCGGAGGGCAGAGGTGATCGCCTCGTCCTCGCGGACGCCCCGTTCGTCGAGGGGGCCGTCGCCGCCGCGGCCGCCGCAGCAGGCGGTCTCGACCTCACAGCCGTAGCCACCGCCGCCCAGGAGGCTCGTGTTGCCCGTAAGTTTTGACGATTTTTCCCGCCCGGATACCGAAGCCGCCCCCGGCGAGGGCCCGGAGCCGAGGCGGACCCCGAACCCCCATGCCGCGACTCATGCCGCGACCCCCCATACCGCGGCCGGCCCCACCGGCCCGCGCGAGACGCCGGAGGGCGATCCGGCGGCGCGCCCGGGTGCGGACGGCGCCGCCCGCCGGCTCGTCGTCCTCCCCAAGCACCTGCACGCCCGCCCTGCCGGGCAGGTGGCCCAGGTCGCGGCCCGCCACCGCGACGCGGTGATCGAGCTCGTCGCCGGCGAGCGCCGGGCGAACGCGCGCAGCGTGCTCGCCGTCATGGGCCTGGGCGCGCTCGCCGGCACCGAGGTCGGGGTCGTCGTGACCGGGCCGCGCGCGGACGAGATCGCCGACGAGCTCGCCGGCGTCCTGCGCCGCCCCGAGGAGGCGGACGGGTGACCCGCCCGGCGTGGCACGGCGGCCCCGGCCACGCCGTACGGCTCAGCCCCGCGGGCCGGCCCCGCGACGAGCCGCGCGTTGATCATCTCCTCGTCGCGCTCGCCCCGCACCGCCGCCCGGTGCCCGGGGCGGAGCCGCGGCCGGGGACGCCGGCCGCCGGCGCGGAGACCGGCTGAGCGCGTGGCGGGCCGGGCGGCCGAGGGGCGCGCAGTGGCGTGCGCCACGTTCCCGGGAGGCGTTGGATTCGGAAATAGGGGCAGAATCCGGAATTCGGCACCCTACGCACCCCGAGGAGCGCGAAATGGTAGATGTGCCGATCAGCGGCCGGGACGCCGGTATCGCCGCCGCGAAGCGGTGGCTGCGGCGGCGGACCAGCAGGGCCGTGGACTGGCGGCCCGCGCGGCTGGTCGCGGCGAAGGGCGGTACGCGGGTGAGCGTGATCCTGCCGGCCCGGAACGAGGAGCAGACCGTGGGCGCGATCGTCGCCACCATCCGCCGGGAGCTGATGGAGCGTGTGCCGCTCGTGGACGAGGTGGTGGTGGTCGACTCCCACTCCACCGACCGGACCGGGGCGGTGGCGGCCGAGGCGGGGGCGCGCGTGGTGCACCAGGACGCCGTGTTACCGGAGCTGCCGCCGCTGCCCGGCAAGGGCGAGGCGATGTGGAAGGGGCTCGCGGCGACGCACGGCGACGTGGTCGTGTTCGTCGACGCCGACCTGCGCGACTTCGGCCCGCACTTCGTCACCGGGCTGCTCGGCCCGCTGCTCACCGACCCGGAGGTGTGCTTCGTCAAGGGCGCCTACGAGCGCCCGCTCACCACGAGCGGCCGGTTCGAGAGGGGCGCGGGCGGCCGGGTCACCGAGCTCGTCGCCCGGCCGCTGATCAACATGTTCTGGCCCGAGCTCGCCGGCTTCGTGCAGCCGCTGGCGGGGGAGTACGCGGGGCGGCGCGAGGTGCTGGAGCTGGTGCCGTTCGTCACGCACTACGGCGTCGAGCTCGCCCTCCTCATCGACCTGCTGGAGCTCGTCGGCCTCGACGCGATGGCACAGGTCGATCTGGGGACCCGGGTGCACAAGCACCAGTCGGTGACGATGCTCGGCGAGATGGCCGCGCAGATCATGCACACCGCCTGGTCGCGGCTGGAGCGGCAGCGCCGCCTCGTGGCGACCGAGCCGCCGGGCACCACCCTGCTGCAGTTCCTCGTCGAGGACGGCGTCGGGGCGACGCGTTCGTGCGACGTACGGGTGCGGGAACGGCCCTGCCTCGCCTCGCTCGGCGTGGGCGTCCCGGCGGCGTTCCGGGGCCGCCGCGTGCCCGCGGTCGGCCGCGGGTGGCCCTGATCAGTCCGTGATCACCCTGCTGTGATCACCATGCCGTGATCACGCCGTGGTCGTCACCGTGGTCATCGCGGCCGGGCCACCCGGCGAGGGCCCGCGAGCGGGCCGCCGCGCGGCGGCCCGGCTCAGGTGGTGCGCTCGCTCCAGACGATCTCGTACGGCTGGAAGCGGCGGCTCTTGCCGTCCACCTCGGCGACCACGGCCTCGTTGCTCGTGTTCACCATGATCATGCGTTCCTTCTGGGCGAGCACCCGGATCGCCGGGTGGGAGGAGGTCACCTGCTCCAGCTCGACCCCGGCCGGGAAGTACCGGACGAAGTTGCCGAGCAGCTCGTACGTCGGCAGCGGCGTGGCCTCGCGGGGCCGCCACAGGCAGCCGGGGCAGTCGCCGTCCTGCTGCTGCGGGCTCCAGTAGAGCGCGGTCGCCGCGCCGCTGCGGGCGAACTCCATCATCGACACCGCCTGCACGGCGAGCCGGTGCGGCTCCTCCCAGCGCGCGTCCTCCGGCGCGATGTACCACTCGGCCCACCACACCGGCAGGTTGTCGCTCTTCTGCCGCAGCCACCGGGTGACCGCGTCGAACTTGGCGAGCGCGCCGAACTCGTCCGGCTGGAGCGTGTGCTCCTCGGTCACCGAGGCGCCGTCCACCACGATGAAGTCGGCGCCCGCCTTGTTCTCCATCCAGTACTCGATCGCGTCGAGCGTGCGGCCGTCGACCACGCCCCACGGCCCCTGGATGCGCCCGTCCGAGCCGCCCTCATGACTGTTCACCGGGATGTACGGCCCGCCGACCTGGATATCCGGATTCACCGCCTTGAGCGCGGCGTACACCTTGTTGTACAGCTCGGTGTACCCCTCGGCGTCCGGCCGCTGCTCCTCGTCGTTGTAGAAGCCCTTGAACTCGTTCCACACCATGTAGTAGCGGACGTGCGGGTACCGCTTCGCCACCTCGGCGGCGAGGTTCGCGAAGTCGTCGTAGTGCTCGGGCTCGGGCGCGTCGGTGAGCCGGTTCCAGTCGGTCTCGCCGGGCCGGCCGCCCTTCATCCAGTCCGGGGCGCAGCACAGCGTGATCACCGGCAGGCCGCCGGAGCGGTCGATGACGGTCATCCGCTCGTCGAGGCTGCGCCAGTCGTACTCGCCGGGGGACGGCTCGGGGTTGCCCACCCCGAAGCCCATGATGTGCTGGTTCTGCAGCATCGGCGTCTGGCCGAGCACGCGGGTGACGCCCTCGGTCACGTCATCGGTCTCGTTGTCCGCGCTGTGCTGCGTGTGCGTGAAGCCCCAGCGCGGCCAGTCCCTCGCGACCGGCGGCGGCTCGGCGGGGGGCGGCTCGGCCGACGGCGCGGCGGACGGCGCGGCGGACGCGGTGGCGGGCGGCTCCCCGGCGGCCTGCCCCTCCGGGGCGTCGTCGGAGCAGGAGGCGAGGGTGAGCGTTAAGGCCGTGACGACCAGCACGGTCAGCCAGATCGGCCGGCCCTCACCCCGCCGTACCCTGCCTCGGAAGCTGCTCACCGCGAACACCGTTCCTCACGCGTCACATCTGTCACTTACGTAACACCCTCGCCCGGCAATCTTTCCCGTATGCCCGTAACCTCGGGATAAGAAGGCGGCGAGGGTCTCTGGCAACCGTAGCCGGATCGGCGGTGCCGGGCATCACACCTGGCCGCCACAGTGCGGATCGATACCGATCCATACCGATGAATACGAATCGGTGGCGATCGCGGCCGATCGATCGGGCGGGGCGGGGGGTGACCCCGCGCGGCAGCGGTGCCGGGATCAGCTCGACGAGCTTCGGGGGACCCGCGCGCGGGCGGAGGCGGAGGGTTCGAGGTCGCGCGACGCCCTCTCACCCGCCGTCGGCGCGCCGCCGGTCACCGGTTCGCGAGCGTGCGGACGGCGTCGAGCACCAGGTCCCAGAACCGGTCCCGGTCGAGTTCGAGGGCGACCTCGGCGTTGGGCGCCGCCCCGGTCACCCCGTACAGGTCGACCACGGTGGCGCCGCGTGTGTGCTCGCCGGTGAGCTCCACCACGACCGGCGCCGCGACGCGGCGCACCACGTCGGGCTCGACGATCGCGGCGATCGCCACCGGGTCGTGCAGCGGCGGGGCGGTCATGCCGAATACCTCGCGGTAGGCGTTGCCGTAGAACTCCAGCGACGCGGCGAGCGTGGCCGGCAGCGGCCCGCCGATGTCGCGCAGCCGCTTGAAGATCTCCGGGCCGGCGAGCGCCTGGTGGGTGACGTCGAGGCCGCACATGAGCAGCGGCAGCCCGCTGCGCAGCACGATGTCCGCGGCCTCCGGGTCCACCCAGATGTTGAACTCGGCGAGCGGGGCCCGGTTGCCCCGGCCGGTGCTGCCGCCCATGAACACGATGCGCTCGATCTTCGGCGCCAGGTCGGGGCGGTCGCGCAGCAGCGTCGCGACGTTGGTGAGCGGACCGGTCGCGACGATCGTGATCGGGCCGGGCGCGTCCGCCAGCAGCCGCGCCATGACCGTGACGGCGTCGTCGGCGGCGAGGGGGATCGTGGGCTCCGGCAGGTCGGTGCCGTCGAGCGCGCTGTCGCCGTGGATCCGCGGGGCGGTGTCCTGCCCGCCGGCGAGCGCGCGGTCCGCCCCCGCCGCGATGATCGTGTCGATCCCGGCGGCGGTGCAGATCCGCCGGGCGTTCAGCGTCACCTTGTCGAGCGGCCCGTTGCCCGCGACCGTGGTCACGGCGAGCAGGTCGATGCCGGGATGCGCGGCGGCGAGCAGGATCGCGAACATGTCATCGTGGCCGGGGTCGCAGTCGAGCACCACCGGTATCGGCCGCAGATCTCTCATATGGGAGATTTTCGCTTGGCCGGAGCCGATCGCCCACAGGCGACCGGTTGCCCGGCCGTACCGGGGGAAGTCAGCTCGTAGGAAGCCGGAGTGCCCGACCCCTGAGGAGCACCATGGCCAAGCGAATCACCTACCGCAGGATCTACGAGGACGCCGCGCCGGACGACGGCACCCGGGTGCTCGTCGACCGGGTCTGGCCGCGCGGCCTCAGCAAGGACAATCCGCGGTTCGACGAGTGGCTCCCCGACGTCGCGCCGTCGACCGAGCTGCGCCGCTGGTACGGCCATGAGCCGAGCCGCTTCGCCGAGTTCCGCCGCCGCTACCTCGACGAGCTGTCCGGCCCCGCGCACCGCGAGGCGATCGAGCACCTGCGCGAGCTCGCCGCGCACGGCGGGCTCACCCTGCTCACCGCCACCCGCGACGTCGAGCACAGCCAGGCGGCCGTGCTCGCCGAATGGCTCGCCGGCTCCTCCGGCTGAGCCCGCGCCGCCCCGGCGGGCGTCACACGACGATGCGCAGCGGCTGCTCCAGCAGGCTCCGCAGGTCGGCGAGGAACGCCGCCCCCGTGGCGCCGTCGAGCACCCGGTGGTCGATCGACAACGTCAGCGCCATCGTCACGCCCGGCCGTACCTCGCCGTCCTTCACCACCGGCTGCGGTTTCGCCGCGCCCACCGAGAGGATCGCCGCCTGCGGCGGGTTGATCACGGCGGTGAAGTGGTCGATGCCGTACGGGCCGAGGTTGCTGAGCGTGAACGTGCCGCCCGCGAGCTCGTCGAGCGTCAGCCTCCCGGACCGCGCCCGCGCGGCGAGGTCGTGCGCCTCGGCCGCGACCTCGGTGAGCGTCTTGCGGTCGGCGTCGTGGATGACGGGGACGATCAGCCCGTCGTCGAGCGCGACGGCGAGGCCCACGTTGATCCGGCGGTGCCGCCGGATGTGCGTCTCGGCCCAGGACGCGTTGAGCTCCGGGTGCTCGCGCAGCAGCACCGCGCACGCCTTCACGAGCAGGTCGGTGACGCTGATCTTCGGGCCGCGCTCGGCGAGCGCGGCGTTGAGCTTGGCCCGGTAGGCGAGCAGCGGCTCGGCGTCGACGACCGCGGTGAGGTAGAAGTGCGGGGCCTCCTGCGTGCTCCGGGTGAGGCGCTGCGCGGTGAGCCGCCGCATCCGGTTGAGCGGGACCTCCTCGTAGGCGTCCTCCGGCAGGGTCGGCGCCTCGGTCTCGTGCACGACCGGGCCGGTGGGCCGCCCGGCGGGCTCGGCCGGGCGGGCGGCGGGCTCGGCGGGCGGCGCCTCCGGGCGAGGGGCCTCCACGGCCGGGGCCTGCGCGGCCGGGGCCTGTGCGCGGGCCGCGTCCCGGCGGGCGATCGCCGCCTCCACGTCGGCGCGCACGATCCGCCCGCCCGGCCCGCTCCCGGTGATCGTGTTGATGTCGATGCCGTGCTCGCGCGCGATCCGCCGGGCCAGCGGCGAGGTGGGCAGCCGCCCGCCCGGCCCTCGCCGTACGGGCCGCCCCTCCGCCGGTACGGCGCGCTCCCGCGGCCCGGCCGTCGCCTCGGTCTCCGCGGCCTGGTCCGGCGGCGGCCCGGCCGCGGGCTCGCCGGCCTCCGCCCCGGCCTGACGGCGGGTCTCGGCGGGCGCCGCCTCGGCCTCGGCCTGCCGCC
>Ga0065720_1000110_pt1 | contig 18881 bp, 15 predicted proteins | sample Thericmetagenome_FD_59107 | JGI IMG/M metagenome (GOLD analysis project Ga0065720, IMG submission 59107) | Thermophilic microbial communities from the Joint Bioenergy Institute, California, USA of rice/straw/compost enrichment - eDNA_2 v2... | ecosystem: Engineered > Solid waste > Grass >...
GTGTTCAGGTCTTCGCCATTCAGATACGGGAAGAGCACGTCCTTGTTGCGCGGATCCTTGGCGATGAGCGCCTGGGCCTGCTCCGGTTCGAGCAGGAAACCGGTGCCGAGGACATAGGAGCCGATGAACGATTGCTCCGCGTTGGCGGCGAGGCGATACGGGTTCCCCGTCACCCGGGACCGGGCNTCGAGCGACGGGGTGATCCCGCGTACCTGCCGGCCGTCGAGAATCCGAGGCTCCCCGTCGCCCGCGTGCCCGAGCCAGAGCAGCGACACCTCCAGCGACGCCGTACCCGGCCAGGGCTGGGACTTGTTGGCGCGGTAGATCGTCCAACCCATGTCGATCGCCTGGTCCAGCCCGACCTCCCGGGTGTCGCCCTGGGCGATCGTGTTCGTGGCGATGATCCCGACCCGACCCTGCCGCGCCACCCCCAGGTTCCGCAGCAGGAAGTACGAGCAGAGATCGGCGCTGCCGCGCCTGCCCCGCCCGACCCGCTCCACCAGAAACTCACGTACGTCATGGCCGATCGAGCCGGTCAGGCGCTGGCCCCCGATGAAGGGTGGGTTGCCGACCACGGCGTCGAAGCCACCCTGGTTGATCACCTCGGGGAACTCCAGTGGCCAGTGCAGCGGCCGGATCGGCTCCGGCCGTGGCCCGCGCAGCCAGCCGCTGATCATCTCGGCGAGCTGGTNCTCCACCTGCGACGGCGCGGACCCGTCCAACACCGCGTGCATGNCGTCGTTGATGCTGACGAGCCGACGGTCGTACGTCGACTCCGGGTCGTCGGAGTCGTCCTGCGGATCCCACGGCCGGCGCTGCGGACGTACGGCCGTCGACAGCGCGGCCCCGACCACCGCGTCGGCGGCCAGGCGCGCGGACCTGGTCAACGCCTCCACCCGGGCCAGCTTGGCGCTCTTGTCCGTGATGTCCCGGACGTCCTCGGCCACGCTCGACTCGATCGACTCACGCAGTTCGGTGATCTCGGCGACCAGCTCGTGCAGGCGTTCGCTGACCGAGTTGTAGAGCACGGCGTGCAACACCCGGCCGGTCGCCGGGTCGAGGTGGAAGGCGGTGAGCTGGTCGATCGAGGTGATCCCGACCAGCGAGTCGCCACAGCGCAGGGCGTGGTCGAGGAAACCGAACGGCTTGCCCTTGGCCAGGGTGACCAGCCACAGCGACAGCTTCGCCAGCTCCACCGCCATGTCGTCGCGGTCCACCCCGTACAGACAACCGGCCGCCACCTTGCGGCGGGCCGCGAGCAGCAGNTCGTCACGGCTGGGATTGGCGCCGACCAGCTCGGCCACGTCGGGCGGGAGGCCGTCCCGCTCCCAGGCCCGCACCACCACGTCGGCCAGGTAACGGCAGGCCGACACCAGGAACGCCCCGGAACCCATCGCCGGGTCGAGCACCTTCAACCTCAGCAGCTCGTCGGCGCTCCTGGCCCGCCACACCCCCTCGTCGGTCAGCCCCTGCGCCGGGCCCGGCGCGAAACACAGCGGGGCCAGGGTGTGCCGGACCACCTCCTCGGCCAACTCGCGCGGGGTGTAGTGGGTACCGGTGGCCCGGCGGTCGCCGAACTGGGTGAACAGCACCGAGCCGGCCGGGAAGACGGTCGGCAGCCCGCGCAGGTCGGTGCGGAGCAGGCCCCAGAACGGGCGTACCCGTTCCGCCAGGTCGGCGTCGTTGTCGCAGGCCGCGTGCAGCGCGGCCAACTCGGCCGGCCCGGGGGTCGCGGCCAGGAGCCGGTCCAGTTGCCTGGCCGTGAGGTCGCACCGCTCGGCCAGCCAGTCACGCANCGCCGCCTCACCCTGGCCGGCCCGCTCCACCAGCTCCGCCAGCGGCACCTCCGGNTCGCGCCTGCCGAGCAACCCGACGTACGGCTCGGTCACCCGCCGGCAGGAGAACTCCAACAGGCCCTCGTAGACGTGGCCGATCTGCTCCACGTCCAGACTGGAGTAGCTGAGCTGTTCGGCCGCCCGGCCGCCGCGGTGCCGCAGCACCAGCAGCGCGTCCAGCATCTCGAACACCACCCGGTCGGTGACCGCCGCCCGCTCCAGCCACGGGAACCGGGCCGGGTCGAACAGCGACCCGCCGTGCGCCGGGATGCGCAGGTCGGGATGCTCGCAGCCGCCGTGGACGGCGGTGAAGAGCGCCAGCAGGCGGGGCCAGGCCGACGTCCGCCGGTCGATCAGCTCGTCGCCGTGCAGGTCCCGCAGCGCCGTGAGCTGACCGTACAGGGTCGACGCCGCGTACGCCTGCGCGTACACCGGGTCGGTGATCGGCAACAGCCGCCGCTCCTCGGCGTAGAGCAGGAACACCAGCCGCATCAGCACCGTCAGCGCGCCCCGGTAGATCTCCCGGTCGCTGGCCTCGGCCAGCAGGGCGCCACCGGACTCCCGGTCGAGCCGGGCCAGCTCGCCGACGAACAGCTCCACCGCCCGGCGCACCTGGTCGCCGAGCGTCGTCGTCACCTGGGTGCGCGCCTCGGCACTGCGGGCGAACAACCCGGCCAGGCTGGTCGACGGGGTGCCGTCGGCGTTCGTCGGCGGCAGCAGCACCCGGGGCGCGGCGAGCAGGGTGGCGAACGCCCGCAACAGCGCCGGCTCCTCCAGCCACAGGTCCGCGTCGAACACCCCGACCCCGGTCGACTCACCCGGCCGGGCGTGGACCAGCGCCCAGTGCCGGCCGTTGGTCAGCAGCGCCAGCGGCACCCCGGTGGCCCGGCACAGTTGCGCGGCCTGCTCGGTCAGCGCCGGCCGGTCGCCCCGGGCGGCGGTCAGCGGGGTACCGAAGTCGTGGCGGTAGACGTACAGCCGAGTAGCCCGACCACCGCCCGGCTGCGGGCCGACGATCACCACGTCCGGTCGGAGCCCGGCCGCCCGCACGTCCGCCGGCAGGCTCGTGCCGTCACCACGCACGTCGGCCGGGAAACGCAGCAGCTCGCCGAGGATCAGGTCGAACCAGGCCGGCCCGAGCAGGTCCGGCGCCTCCTGCACCTCGATCCAGGCCCGGCGTATCCGGTCCCGCACCTCGTCCGGCACGGTGTCCAGCCCGTCCGGGAACGCCTCCACCAGCACCGGCACGGTCAGGAACGGGCCGTCCGGGCTGAGCAGGCCGAGCCACTCGGCGTGCTGCTCGGCGGGCGTCGACACCGCCGGCCGGTGCGCGCGGCCGGCGGACCGGCCCGACCCGGCGCCCCGGGCGGCGCCACCGCCGGCCCGACCGGCGGCCCGACCGGCGGCGGGAGAACGGCGGACAGGAGCGGACATCAGCGGTCACCTCGGGCGAGAGCGGCCGGCACCAGGAAGGTGACGGCGGCGGGGAACCACCGGGCGGTCGGGTCGGCGTAGCGGCGGCGCAGCGCGTCGGTCTCCCGCTGCCGCTGCGCCGGGATGTCGTCCAGCCGCGCCTTCAACGCGTTCCGGTCGGCGTGCAACTGCTGCTGCTCCAACGCGAACAGCGTCGGCTGCTCCCAGTACGGCTCGTCGTGCAGCTTCCTGTCGATCGCGGCGGCCAGNTCGGCGAGAACCGCCTCGACCGCGGCGACCTCCTCCTCGCACCGCTGGGCGAGCAGGCCGTGCAGGCTGCGCGCCCGCTGGTTGGCCCGGTTCGCCAGCGCCCTGCCGAGCGGTTCGCTCAGCGCCGGCCACAGGTCGGCGAGCTGGGCGCGCACCGCCTCCGCCGGCGCCTGGTCGGTGGCGGCGGCCAGCCACCGCTCCAGCTCCTCCTGCCGGGCCCGGGTCAGCCGACCCGCCTGGATCTCGCCGCCGGCCACCACGATCTCCTCGTGCAGCCGGGTCCCCTCGGCGCCGGTCACCACCACCCGGCCGTGCGCGACCACCGCCGGGCCGCGCAGCAGATCCCCGGGTACGACCCGGGCGGTGACCCGGGACAGCTTCGCCGCCCCGGTCGGGCCGGAGACGGTGCCACCGGGCCGGCCCGCCGCACCCCGGGCCTGCGCCCACAACTCGGCCCGCAGCAGCCGCAGACACATCTGCACCAGCCGGTGCCCCAGGTGCAGCAGCACCACGTCGGTGCGACCGGCCGCCGCGTCCGGGTCGAAGGTGACCGGCCGCTCCCGGCCGGTCACCGGGTGCAGCAGCCCGTCGTTGCGGGCGGCGGCCCAGGCACCCGGCAACTCCGGCAGCCGGAACCAGGCCCCCGTCGCGCCCGGCGGCGTCGGCACGGCGACCAGATCCCGGCGGTGCGCCAGCCGCAGCGCCGTCCGCACCACCCGCTCCACCGTCGCCGGAGTCAGGTTCAGCTCCGCCCGGCTGCCCCGCAACGCCTCGGTCAGCCTGTGCAACTCCCGGGCCAGATCCCGCTCCACCCGCAGCCGGGCCCGGCGCGCCCGGCTCTCGATCTCGGCGTCGGTGGCCTGCCAGTCGGTCCGCCTGCCGGTCATCTTCTGCTCCACCTGGGCGGCGATCACCTCGCCCGCGCTGCCCAGGTCGGTGCGGATCGCCTCCACCTTCTCCACCGCCACCCGGAGGAACGCCAACTCGTCCTCCAGCGAACCGGTGGTGTAGTCGACGTGCTGCCAGCCGGCCGGCACGAAGTGCAGCACCCACACCTCCCGGGCCCGCTGACCGTGCCGGTCGACGCGGCCGTTGCGCTGCTCCAGCCGGTTCGGGTTCCACGGGATCTCCCAGTGCAACAGCCGGTGGCAGTACCGCTGCAGGTTGATACCCTCGCTCGCCGCGTCGGTGGCGAGCAGGATCCGTACGTCGTCCAACGCCGGATCCTCGGTGAAGACGTTCTTCACGTGCTCGCGCTCGTCGGCGTCCTGCCCGCCGTAGAGCTGGGCGATCCGCTCCTTCGGGTAGCCGGCGGTGATGAGCTGCTCGTACAGCCAGCGCTGGGTGTCCCGGTACTCGGTGAAGATGATGACCCGCTCCGTCGACCACTCGCCGCCCGGCCGGACGATCGGGTCCAGCCAGGCGCGCAGCGCGGCGAACTTGGCGTCCGGCCGGTCCTGCGCCGACCGCGCCCAGGCGCGCAGCCGCTCCAGCAGGTCACGCTCCCGCTCCGACAGCGGGGGAGCGTAGCGCCGGACCNCCGCCAGGGCGTCCGCCTCGGTCTCGCCGTANGCCTGGTCGTCCTCGGCGGTCTCGGCCAGCCGCTCGATCATCGGCTGGAGCACCTTCTCCCCGGCGTCCGACACCTCCCGCGGGCCGTCCGGCGCGACCTCGGACGCGGTCATCGTCGCCAGGTGCGTGTCGATCGTCTCCGCGAACGCCTTCGGCGAGGAGAACAGCCGACGCTTGAGCAGGGTGGTGACGAAGTCGGCGGCGATCTGCCCGGCCCGGTCCCGCGCGCTCTGGCGGCGGCTGGCCGCGTACTGCGAGAGCAGCTCGTGGGCCTGCCGCTCCGCCTCCGAGTACGTCACCTCCAGGTAGTCCAGCCTCCGCACCGGGAACCGGGGCGTGCCGTCCCACCTCGGCGGCAGCTCGCTCTTGAGCCGGCGCACCATCACCCGGGCCAACTGCTCCGGCGCCGGCTTGATCCCGCGCGCGAACCGCTGGTCGTCCAGCAGCTCCAGCAGCGCCGTGAACGACTCCAGGTAGCCGTTGTGCGGGGTCGCGGACAGGAACAGCCGGTGCTCGCAGTGCGGGGCGAGGGTACGGATCGCCNTGGTGCGGTGCGAGTCGACCGCGTACCGGCCCCGGCCCGACGGGGCGCAGGTGTGCACCTCGTCCACCACCAGCAGGTCGAACGCCCGCGGGTAGTGCGGCGTCGGCGGCAACACCTCGCGGAGCAGCTTCATCGGCCGGTCCCGCTTCAGCCAGTCGATGCTGACGATCAGCCTCGGGTAGTGCGTCCACGGNTTCGCGTACAGGCCCCGGGAGCGGCGCAACTCCTTGAGCAGCGCGGTGTCGACGATCCGGAAGTCCAGGCCGAACTTGTCGCGCATCTCGTCGCGCCACTGCCGGGTCAGCCCGGCCGGGCAGACGATGATCATCGTACGGGCCCGGTGCCGCAGCATCAGCTCCTGCATCACCAGCCCGGCCTCGATCGTCTTACCCAGGCCCACGTCGTCGGCGATCAGCAGGTTGGTACGCGGCATCGACAACGCCCGGACCACCGGGTCGAGCTGGTAGTCCTCGATCTCGACACCGGAGCGGAACGGCGCCTGCAACGCGGTACGGTCCGCCGAGGCGATCGCCCCCCAGCGCAGCGCGTCGAGGAAGGCGTCCAGCTCGCCCGGGTCGTCGAAGCCGTGCCGGGGGTCCGGCAGGGTGGCGGTGTCGTGGACCAGCCGGCCCGGCTCCAGCTCCCAGACCACCCGCAACTCCTCGTCACGGGCGTCGTCCTCGACGCTGACCAGCGTCACCAGGTGCGGCGCCCGGCCGGTGAAGACGTGCGGGTCACCGCTGGCGACCTCGGCGCGTACCACGTCCGCGGCCACCCAGCGGCGGTTGCGGACCGTGACGAGCTGGCCCGGCGCCGGTACGTCGTCCCCGTCGTGGACCGGCTCGGTCCCCGGCACGGTCCGCGTCACGTCGACCGTCGTCATCGGGGCAGCCCATCGGTCCGGCCCATCGGTACCCGCCTCCCGTCCCGCAGTCCGGCCATCCGCTCGATCGACGCACCGTCTGTGCATCGACACCGCGTGAGCACAGACGAGCAGAGTAGTACGGCGGCGGCCGGGGGAGAAAACGCCGAGTCGTGCGACGCGACATCAACGATGAGTCTCTCGCCGACCACGCGGAGCTGCCGAAGCCGGCCCGGAAGACGGTTGACGAGGTCGACGTGCCTCAGACCCGGCCGGTAATCATGTACTGCATCCGGAGCTCGTGGTTCGGCGCGACCCCGTACCGGCGGTCCAACTCGTAGATCGACGTCAGCGGCGTGACGGTGACGTCCCGCAGGCCGGCCCGGCGCAGCACCGCCGCGGTCTGGTCGATGGAGGTCGCGGTGGCCAGCGGCAACACGGCCAGTACCTCCTCGTCGTAGTGCCCGGCGAAGTCCTCCGAGGCGNTGTCGAGACCGTCGGGGAACCAGGCGCTGTCGACGACCGCGATGGTGCCGCCGGGACGGAGCAGACGAATCCAGTTCGCCACCGCTGTCTCCGGTTCGCGCAGCGTCCACATGAGATAGCGGCTGGTAACGGCGTCGAAGCTGGCGGGCGGGAAGTCCGGGTTCACGGCGTCGCCGCGTTGGATCACCGGGCCACCCACCATCGTGGCGGCGTGCGCACGGGCCCGCTCGAGCATGCCCTCGGCGAGGTCGATCCCGGTGACCCGGTGGCCGAGGCCGGCCAGCACCATGGCGGCCTGACCGGTGCCGGTGCCGACATCGAGGACGTCGAGCGGTGCCGCCGGCAGGGCCCGCGCCCAGATGGCCGACCATGCCTGCCGGTCGGCGTCGAGGCGCTCGGGACGCTGCTGGTACTCGTCGTAGCTGGGNGCCCGGTTGGTCCAGTAGGCGTTGATGCGGTCCTGCGCCGTCACGCGGCGACGCTCCTTTCGGTGGCGGTGTCGTGGTCGGTTGGCTGGAACAGCAGGTGGATGGCGCCATCCAGGTCCAGCCGTCGAATGCCGATGCCGTAGACCGGTTCGAGGATGGTCGGGTCGAGGACCTCGCCGACGGGGCCGGCGGCGACGACCCCGCAGCCGCCGAGCAGCACCAGGTCGTCGCAGTAGCGGGCGGCGAGGTTGAGATCGTGCAGCACCACGATGGAGCAGGTGTCGAGGGTGCGTACCAGGTGCAGGATCTCGTGCTGGTACCGGATGTCGAGGTGGTTGGTCGGCTCGTCGAGCAGCAGGTGGGTTGCCTGCTGGGCCAGCGCGCGGGCGATGAGCACCCGCTGGCGCTCGCCGCCGGAGAGGCGGGCGAACGGCCGGGCGCCCAGGTGGGCGGCGCCGACCCGGGCCAGGCAGCGGGCCGCGATCTCGTGATCGACCCGGCTCGTGCGCTGGAACGTCGACAGATGTGGACCGCGGCCGAGCAACACCATCTCGGCCACGGTCAGGGTGGTCTCGCCGCCGGTTTCCTGGATGACCACCGCCAACCGCCGCGCGGCCTCGTGGGCGGGCAGTGTGGACAGGTCGTTCCCGTCGACGACGACCTGTCCGGTGGGGCTGCGCAGGGCGCCGTAGAGCAGCCGGAGCAGCGTGGTCTTGCCGCTGCCGTTCGGACCGATCAGCCCGAGGACCCGGCCGGGGCGCGCGATCACGCTCACCCCGTCGATCACGGGATTCTCGCCGTAGCGCCAGGAGACGCGGCTCGCCTCGATCATGAGCCGCCCCCGAAACGTCGGACGATTCGCTCCAACCCGTCGATCGACAGTGGGGTGGGCGGCTCGGTGAAGTTGAACAACTGGGTCATGACGTTACCGGCGCGTACGGCCTTGAGGTCCCCGGCGCCGGGCAGGCTGGTGAGCGCCTTCTCGACCGCCGCCGGGTCGCCGTCGCTGTGCAGCAGGATCAGCACGTCGGGGTTGCGGCCGAGCAGCTCCTCGATGGTGACCTCGAAGACCCGCTCCCGTACGTCGTCGAACACGTTGCGGAAGCCGGCCGCCTCCAACTGCGGGTGGGCCATGCTCGCGGTGCCGTAGGCGTACGTGACGCCGCCGCCGATCGTCGGGTAGAGCACCGCCGCCGTACGGCCCGACGGCGTACCCGCCGTCGCCTGGATGCCGGCCATCCGCTCCCGGAGCGCGGCGACCGCGGCCTCGGCCTCGGCTTCCCGGCCGAACACCCGGCCGTAGGTCCGCATCTGCTGGTAGATGTCGTCGAAGCTCGGCACCTGGGTGGCGCCGGGGCACAGCGCCGGCTCCTCGAGCAGCGGGATGTTCACGGCGGCGAGGGTGTCGCGGGACAGGTTGTCGACCTGGCCGAGGNCCAGGTCCGGTTGCTGGCTGATCACCACCTCCTTCGAGATCTGTAGGTGGCCGCTGGGGTCGAGCTTGTCGGTCAGCAGCGGGATCCGATCCAACTCGGCGAGGGTCGCCGCGTCGTAGTACTCCCTCGGGTACTGCCCGGCCCGGGCGATGACCCGGTCCATGACCCCGAGCGCGTGCAGGTACGGCACGGCGGCGCTCTTGAGCAGGACCACCCGCTCGGGCGCGGCGTCGAAGGTCACCTCCGCCCCACAGTTGGTGACGGTGACCGGGTATCCCGGGCCGCCCGCCGAACTGTCGGCGCCCCCGCCGCCGCAGGCGGCGGCGAGCAGCACGACGCTGGAGGTCGCGGCGGCGACGGCAAGGCGGATGGCCTTCATCGAATCACCTCGACACTTCGAATGCTCACGCGGCGGTGGCGTGTAGACGGCGGATCAGGATCAGCAGGAAGGGAGCGCCGAGCAGGGAGGTGATGATCCCGATCGGGATCTCCTGCGGCGCCAGCAGGACCCGGGCGATCACGTCGGCCCAGACCAGGAGGATGGCCCCGAGCAGTGCGGCCACCGGTACCACGCGGACGTGCGGCGCTCCGACGAGGCGCCGGGCCAGGTGCGGGACGACGAGCCCGACGAACCCGATGCTGCCGGCGGCGGAGACCAGCACGCCGACGCTGAGCGAGATCACCACGAGCAGGCGGATCCGGAACCGGTCGGGCGCCACCCCCAGGGTCTGGGCGGTCTCGTCACCGATGGCCAGCACGTCGAGCCGCCGGCCGGTGATGGTCAGGTAGCCGGCGGCGCCGACGAGCACGACCGCGGTCACCGCCAGCAGGGCGNCCCATCGGGCCAGCCCGAGGGAGCCGAGGAGCCAGAACATCACCGAACGCGAACCCTCGGCGGATCCGGAGGCGAAGATCAGGAAGCTGGTGGTGGCGTACAGCGCGTACCCGACCGCGACCCCGGACAGGAGCAGACGGATCGCGGTGACCCGCCCACCGCTGCGCGCGATCAGGAAGNCCAGCAGCGACGCCCCGAACGCGCCGAGGAAGGCGCTGGCGGAGAGCGCGTACTGCCCGAAGCCGGCCCCGGCCCCGAACAGGATCGCCGCGGCGGCGCCGCTGGAGGCCCCGGAGTTGACACCCAGCAGGTACGGGTCGGCCAGCACGTTCCGGACCATGGCCTGTAACGCCACCCCGCACACGGCCAGCCCGGCGCCGACGAGCATGCCGAGCAGCACCCGGGGGAGCCGGACCTGCCAGACGATAGCGTCCTGCGGAGGAGACCAGCTCACCTCGCCGGGCAGGCCGACCAGGTGGTGACCGATGATCCGGGCCACCGTCAGCGGCGGAATACCGATCGCTCCGGCTCCGACCGCGCTGATCCCGGTCACGATCAGCGTGACGGTCAGCACGACCAGCCAGCCCTCGGTCCGGCGTCGCCGGGCCGCGACCCCGAGCGGGTCGTGTTGATCATCCAGCAGGGTGGTGGCCGGCACCGCGCTCCTATACGCATCTCTTGGCTGTTGCAAAATCTTGCCAAGAAGCTAGCAGGAAGATCAGGAGGCCAAAAGGTGGGGAGTCGGCGCGCCAACGGCACCGCCGCCGTGTCGTCGGCCGGAGCCGACGACACGGCGGCGGCTTCGCCCGTGAGGCCAGGTTCGCGTGCGGCCACCGGTGGGCGACGGTCACCCGTCGCCGCCCCCGACCGGTGCCATCGGCGGTGGTGGTCCGTCAGACAGGGTGAGCGGACTCACCCCGGGCCCGTGGGCGACATGTGTCACAGGAGCGGACGCCGGCCCGGACGGCGTCGAGGCCATGTCCGGGCCGAACGCCTTCACCGGGGGTGCGACCGGGTTTTCGGCAGGTCGAACTGGTCGGCGGCGTGGCAGTCCTTCCGCCCGCCGATGGCCTCCGGTCCGAGCCGGTCGAGGACGTCCCGGGCCCGGGCCCGGCCGAGGTTCCAGGCGTACCAGGGGTCCGGCTCGTCCAGCTCGTCGGCGATCCAGCTCAGCGTGCAGCGGCGTACCGGATCGGGGAGCGTGGCCAGGGCCGGGGTCGCGTCCGCGGAGAGCGCCCGCAGGTACCAGGCGTCGATCTTGCCGNTCTCCTGGTAGCGGGCGATGTTGCGGCGGGCCACGTAGTCCTCGGGGTTGAGCACCGCCAGGCCGAGCAGCATCACCACGGCGAGCCCCACGGNCGCGCGCGGGATCCAGGCGCCCCGCCAGCGGATCCCGGCGACCAGGATCAGCANGAACACGACGCCGAGCAGCAGCTCGAACGCCATCACGAAGANCCGCTCNCCGGTGAAGCTGTANACCTTCTGGTACGTGTACATCCGGGACAGCGCCGAGGCCACGATGACCAGGGCGAGCGCGCTGAGCAGGCCGAGGAACACCCGCAACAGGATCCGCTCGACGGGCCGTTCCCGGCGCGCCCACCGGGTCACCCCGCCCAGTACGACCAGCGTCAGCAGGGTGACGGCGAGCAGCTGCCAGAAGCCGCTACGCGCGTACTCGGCGTAGCTGAGGCCGGCGGTGCGCAGGACGTGCCGCTGGCCGCCGAAGAGCACGGTGAACTGCACGGCGACGAAGCCGCCGAAGAGCAGGGTCAGCCCGGCGATCGGCGGTGCCCATTCGAGGACGCCGAACCGGCGCTTGGCCGGCCTGTCCACGGTGGAGAGGTCGGGCGGGGCGGAGATCGTGTAGACGGCGGCGACCGCGATCAGCCCACCGACGACCGAGAGGAAGATCCACCGGAACACCGTGCCGACCCCGATCTCCGGCACGACCTCGTCGAGGATCACGGAGAAGGCGGCGTCGGCCGAGGAGAGCAACGCACCGAAGACCAGCAGGACGGCGGCGGTCGCTACGACCGCCCTGGTGACCCGCCAACCCGTCCGGCGCTCGCCGGAGCCGGTCCGCAGGTGTTTGCGCACCCACGGCAGTCCACGCAACGCCGCGAACGGCGCGGCGACCAGACCGAACAGGATCGAACGGANGAGCCGTCCGCCGACGATGGCCAGCGTGGTGCAGCCGAGGGCGCCGAAGACGCAGAGCGTCACCAGCCACCACGCGTTGCGGAAGGCGAGTACCGAGAGCAGGGCCAGCGCGGCGGCTGCCCAGCCACCGCGGACCCACCGTTCGGCGCGGGGCAGGTTGGCGGCGGCCCGCCGGACCGCGACGACCACGCCGACGGTCAGGACGAGCCAGCCGAGCAGCCAGCCGATGCCGGTCCGGCTCAGCGGCACGAAGAACGCCAGGCCCAGGGCTCCGGCGAGGACGGACGCGGGCACCGCCCACCCCTGTCCGACCGGCGGCCCCGGCCACCAGGACTTCAGGAGCGACGGCGGGCGCGGTACGGACGTGAAGGCGAACGGTGGCGGCGCGGGCGCGAGCCCCGGCCCGACCTGGGACGGTGTCGCGGGACGGCCGGGCGAGCCGTCCGGCCGGGTACCACCGTCCGGCGCGGCGGGCGTGGGGGTCGGGGATGTGGTGGCCGCGGCTGCGGCGGCCGGGGGAGTGGACGCCGCTGGTGGCGTTGGCGTGGCGGGCGGGGTGGCGGCTGTCGCCGGNGTGTCCGCTGCCGTGTCCGCCGGTGGTGTGGCGGCTGCCGGCGTGGACGTCCGCGTGCCGGCTGGCGTGACACCCGGCTCGGTCGGCTGCGCGACCGGCAGGAACAGCGCGTAGCCACGGGTGCCCGGCGGAACCCTCACCGGGATCGCCCAGGCGGGTTCGCCGTCGCGTCCCGGCCACGCCACCGTCGGAACCGGTCCGTCGGCAGGCGGCATCACCGGGATCGCCCAGGCGGGTTCGCCGTCGCGTCCCGGCCACGCCACCGTCGAGACCGGTCCGTCGGTGGGCGGCATCACCAGCAGGTACGGCGTGAGATCGTGGGAAGGGTCACCGGACGGCGTCGACCCGGCGGTGCCGGACGACGGGGTGTCGGGGACTTCGGACGATCCGCCCGCGACTCGTGCGGCCTCGGCGGGTCGGGCCTCGGCGGGTCGGGCCTCGGCCGGCGAGTCGTCGGGTTGGGATGGCGGCTCGGACACAGGCTCTCCTCATTCGGGTCTCGTACTGTGGACCGAATCCGCCGGGAGTATCGTTCCCGCGATCAAACGTCCGGCCCGCGGTCCCGGCGTGACGGTCGNGGCGCGAGAATGGCGCCGTGCTTCCTCCACCCCGCGCACTGTTGTTGGACTTCGGCGGCGTTCTCGTCGACGAGGCTCCGCGTTCCCGCAACACGCCGCCCGCCATACGGCCCAAGCTGCTTCGGCAGCTCGAAGAACTGGTCGGCGGTGTGGTGCCGGTGGAGCGGATCACGCGCGACGTCGTCGACGGTGGTCGCCGGTACGCCCGCTGGCGCGACGCGACCAGCGGCGAGCCGCGGCCCGTNGAGCTGAGCCACGAACAGGTCTGGGACGACTTCGTGGTGGCCGACTGGCCGGAGGCGGCCCGGGAGGCCGTACGCCGGGAGGCGACCTCGCTGAGCTACGCCTGGTCGTGGCGGGACGACTGGGCCGTGCGGCCGGGGATTCCCGAGGCGCTCCGTGTCGCGACCGCCGCCGGGCTGCCGCTCGCCGTGGTGAGCAACGCGCTCTGCGGGGCCGCCCACCGGGACTTCCTCACCGCCGCCGGGCTCGGCGACATGTTCGCCGTCCAGCTCTACAGCGACGAGGNCGGGCTGCGGAAGCCCAATCCGGAGCTGGCGTGGCAGGCGGCGCGCGCCGTCGGCGTACCGATCGAGGAGTGTTGGTTCGTCGGCGACATGGTGGACCGCGACATCATGTGTGCCCGCCGCGCCGGCGCCGGTGCCGCCGTGCTGATGCGGTCACTCCGTACCGACCGGAGGCGCGACGCGTCGGAGCAGGCCGGGCCGGAGGAGTCTGGACCGGAGCGGGTGCCCGACGCCGTCGTCGACGACGGGCACGGGCTGCGCGACCTCCTCGACCGCGCGCTCGGCCGCTGAACCGGCCCGGGGACCGGGTGGCGTCGGAATCCCGACACCACCCGGCGGCGCCAGCACGACGACCACCGGTGCGAACGGGTGGTGTCCGTCCGATGTGGACGGCGGGGCTTCAGCCCGTCGTTCCTGGTCTACATGAACCTGCGACCCGGCGACATCATGGCGATCAAGTACACGAGTGGCGGCTCCGGCAGCGGGCACATGGCGATCGTCGGGCCGGGCAGTCACCTGTACGACGACTCCCACCCGACCTACCGCCAGTGGGCGATCCGGGTCATGGACAGCACCAACAGCCCGCACGGCGACCCGGGTGCCGACCCGGCGTACCCGGACACCCGGCACTACTACGACACCGACGCGCACGAGTGGACCGAGGGCACCGGTGCGGGCATGGGCTGGATGTTCATCCGGACCAGCCGGGCCACCGGCGAGATCGTCGCGCACCGGTGGAGCAGCAGCTCCAGCACCTGGTACGACCAGAGCACCCGCCCGATCGTCTTCGGGCGGTACGACCCGTACGCCTGACTCCACCCGACTCCCGACCGCACGGGACCGACGGCGNCGGCCGACGATGGAGAACACCATCGCCGGCCGGCGCCGGAGTTCTCCGGGATCTGGTACGCGTGCCGCCGACGAGAAACGATTGCCCGGCCGGACGCGTCGCAGACGCCGTACGTCGTCAGCGGCGCGGGATCCCGGCCGCCGACTGCCATCTCCGGCCCGACGTTGACCACACCAGAGGAGAAGGCGCGGGCGGTGCCGCCAGGCACCTGCCGGTGCTCCCGGGCCGTCCATGGCACAGATCACACCTGCGTGTCAGGGCCGATGGATATCGATTACCTGTGGTAGGGAAACCACTCCTCGGCGGATTTGTGATTGAGGTATATCGATCTGCGTGATCTCTTGTTGTGCCGGTGACGTCGCCTGAACTCGATATGGGGCTGCGAGGAGCAAAGGTGACTGTCTATGGTCTGACCACCGTCCATTGACCAACATTGGGGTGCGGGTATGAGCTGTCGGTGGGGCCGTGGGCTGGCGGTGTTGGTGGCGGCCGGACTGGCCGGGGCCGGGCTGGTAATTGCCGGTCCGGACCGGGCCGCGGTCGCGGCGCCGGCTTGTACGGGGGTCACGTGCCGGTTCCCGGAGGACACGACGGCAGCTCGGGCCTGTGGCTGGACAACGAGTACTTCCCGGAGGACGGCTACACCGAGGCGACGGAGGAGTACGGCTGGAGCGCCGTCAAGATCGATGTGNCACCGCCGGATGCCGACGGCAACGAGTTCACGGTCTGGCAGGAGACGCCGGTGTTGCGTACCGATGACTCGTTCACCATTTCCGCGTGGGTGGTACTGGACCGGCTGGATGGTGAGCGGACCGCGGTGTCGCAGCGGGGCGTGCACGAAAGCGCCGCCTGGCTCAGGTACTCGGCCCAGGACGGCAGGTGGACGTTCTCCGTCAGTGACGAGGACAGCACCACCACGGCGGTGGCGGCCGTCAGCTCCACGTCGGTTCCGGAAATCGGGGTGTGGACACACCTGACCGGCGTGTACGACGCCTCCCGCGGCGAGATCCGGCTGTATGTCAACGGAGAACTGGAGGGCACCCAGGCGCTGTCGTTCAGGCCGATGGCGTCGTCAGGGCCGCTGCTCGTCGGTCGTGCGTTGTGGCACGACCAGCTCACCGACCCGTGGTCCGGCGGTATCGACGACGTCGCGGTGTACCAGAGCGCGCTGACCGACGCCTCCGTACTCGACTGGTACAACGCCCAGGGTGCGGTGGTGCCCGGCACGACCGTGCTCCGCCGCGGGTAGAAAGTTGGGTGCGCCGGCCCGCTCCGGGACGCCGGAGCGGGCCGGGGGTCACCTGCGACGGATGCGCAGCGTCTCGCGCAGCAGCAGCACTCCCACCAGGGTGGGCGGCACGGCGAGGGCGCCGGCGGCGTAGCCCAGCCACCGCAGCCAGAGCCGGGGCTCGACGTCGGCCCGGGCCAGCTTCCGGGCGCCGCGTCGGAGCCCCAGGTCGCCGACCCGGATGCTTCGGCCGACGTCGGCGGAGCTGAAGACGGCGCCGACGGTGGCCCGTTCGACCTCGCCACCGGACCAGACGATCTCGACCTCGCAACTGTCCCAGTAGCCGAAGCCGCGGACGCTGATCGGACCGCGCCGGTGGCACGACGTCACCGTGGCCTGGCCCTCGCGTCGGGCGTCCGCCATGTCCTGGCCGGCCAGCCTGCCCAGGGTGACGGCCACCCCGAACAGGCTGGCGGCGAGGACGAGCGTTCCGGCGAGGAACAGGAACGACCGGAGAGCACCGTTCTTCCGGCGTCCCACGACGGCGTCGACGTCCCGCGAGGCGGCCCCTCGGGTGCCGGTCTCGCCGTCCGGTTCGCGCTCCTGCGCGCGAATCTCGTTCAGCCGCCTGGCGAGCCGGTCGTCCGGCTGTTCCACGCCGCCTCCCCTCAGAGCGGAAGCTTGATCGGCGTCGGGGCCGGGTTGTCACCCCGCAGGGTGTCGCCCGTCTGCCCGGCGTTCTGCGAGCCGTTGGTCTGGCTCGCCTGGCGCCCGGTGTTGACGACGACCTGGCCGATCGGGCCGTGCACCGCGGTGTGTCCCTGCCCGATCGTGTTGAACGCCCCCCGGAAGCCGTTGAGGCCGCTACCGCCGTGCTCGAGGACGGCCTGGATCCGGAACGCCTCCAGGCGCAGCGTGTTGCGGCTGGCCTGGCCGATCTGCGCGAGGATGCTGTCGCACTGCTTGACGAGCACACCGATGCGCTTGATCGCCTCGAACAGCTGCCTGAGCAGGTTGAGGATCTTGCTGCTGGTCTTGCCGACCAGGATGGCGACCTCGGCGGCGACCTTGGGGATCAGCACCACCGTGACGGCCTGGAGCGCCTTGGAGATGCAGGCACCGACGACCTCGGCGACGATGTCCCGGATCGTGTTGCGGACGACGCCGACCATCGCGCCGACGATGGTGGTCGCCTTGCTCATCGCGTCGGCGATCGCCCCGAGCGCCTGCACCGACTCGGCGTGGGTGCGGGCGAGCCTCCGGTAGGCCTCCGCCGCCTGCGACGTCCACTCGGCGGTGCTCCGGTTGACCTGGTCGACGAAGAAGTCGGTGGCCTCGTAGATGCGCCGTTCGATGTTGTACCAGGTCTGGGCGTGCCCCTCGATCGCCTTCGGGTCGCCGGCCAGCTTGTCCAGCGGCTCACGGAGGATGCTCACGTGCTCCATGAGCCAGCCGACACCGGCGGCGAAGACGGCCTGCAGGGGGTCCATGACCGCGCCGATGAAGGAGAGGCCGGCGGCGACCCCGTTGCCGGCGACGCCGAGCCAGTTCCCGCTCTGGATGCCGTCGACGATGCCGCGGGCCGCCTCGTAGAGGCCGGCACCCTCGTACGACTTCGTCTCGCCCTCCGGGGCGATCAGGCTCGGCCGGCTGATAACCGCGTGATCACTCATCACTCACCTACCCGCAGCCTGGATTCGCTCGGCCGCCGCCCGGTCCGTGGTGTCGTTGTTGTCGGCCAACGCCCGGAGCAGCTCCGCCAGGTGCGCCGTGGCCTCCGCCCCGTTGTTGATCTCCGACACCGCCCAGTCCTGCAGCGGGTTGATCAGAGGCACGAACAACGGACTGCAGAGAACCCCGTACACCTCGTCATGCAGGTTGACGTACTCGGCTCCGGCCTTGGCCTCCCGCAGCATGGTGGCGGCCTCGTCCACCATCCGCGCGTGGCTGCGAACCTCCGCGGAGGAGAGCCTGATGTCTGGCTTCGTCATCGCCGGTCACGCTCCTCGTCCTCCGGCGGTTCCGGGAACTGCCTGCTGTAGGCGTTGCTGATGAAGTACGCCGTCTCCGAGCTCGCGCCGTACATGCTGCTGACGAGGTCGGACACCTGCTGCGCCATCTTTGCCTGGGCCCGGCGGCTGGTGTCCAGGATGACCGCGGCGAGCTCGTCCGCCGACAGGCGCATCGCCCGGTCGGTGAGACGCAGCTCGGCCAGGCCACCCGACGAGTCCACGGTCACCACGGCCTCACCGCCCCGCGACTCGGCGGTCGCCCTGGTGCGTTCCATACGTTCGCTGAGCTCGGCGGTGAGCGCGGTCTGCTGTTCGACCCGGCGCTCCCAGTCCGCGAGATAGTCCTCTGGACTGTATGGCACTAATTTTCTCCCTCCCCTGGACCTGGGGCACGAGTCTAGGAAAGGTGATCCACTCGTGGGTGGAGGGATCGTACGAACGCCGTCGGCCCCGCCACGACCGCTCGTGGCGAGGCCGGGGCGGACAGCACCGGGTCAGGCGTCCCGCGTCCGTCGCGTGTCGCCGGCCAGGGCGGCCTGCTCCGCCCCGGCGCCGGACCCGCCGGCGGCCCCCGGTCGGGACGCCGGCCGCAGCCCTCGTATCCCGAGGTAGAGGAACGGCAGCACCAGCAGCACGTCGGCGACGAGTGCGATCGACGCCTCGCGGGTGATCCGGCTCAGCGGGAAGGCGAGCGCCCCCAGGCAGAGCAGGATGCCGACCGGCAGCGGCGCCGCCCGCCGCCAGGCCAGCACCAGGCCCAGCGCGAAGAACGTCGCCGGGAAGAGCGGGCCGGCGGTCCAGAAGAGGGTCGTCGCCGCGAACGGGTACTCGTTGAGCAGTTCGACGGTGTGGGCGTGCGTGGCGGAGAAGAGTGTCTCGTGGATGGCCTGTACGCCGAACGACACCCCGCCGACCGTCGCGAAGACGGCCACCGGCAGCGCGACCGCCACGTACCGGGGTGCGCTGGCGCGCAGCCGGTCGAAGATTCCGATCAGGCCGATCAGCCAGCAGGCGCTGGAGAGGCCGATCAGCGTGCCGGCGGTGGCGCCCTGCGTGTCGGGCTCCCAGAAGAGGGTGGCGACCAGGTTCAGTACTGGACCAAGGATGAGGAACATGGGCCCGACGGTAGGAACGCGCACGCGGCGGTGAATCCGCCGCGGACGGGCAACCGACTACCGCGGGCGTCGTATCCCGGCCAGCCCGCTGCGGTAGGCGAAGACCACGAGCTGGGCCCGGTCCCGGGCGCCGAGCTTGGCCATCGCCCGGTTGGC
>Ga0065720_1019906_pt1 | contig 18878 bp, 16 predicted proteins | sample Thericmetagenome_FD_59107 | JGI IMG/M metagenome (GOLD analysis project Ga0065720, IMG submission 59107) | Thermophilic microbial communities from the Joint Bioenergy Institute, California, USA of rice/straw/compost enrichment - eDNA_2 v2... | ecosystem: Engineered > Solid waste > Grass >...
CCGTGTGTCAGCAGATCCGCAGCTCGCCGTCATCGATTCCCCGACTCGCCGTCAGGAAAGGACGACTCGCCAGTCAGGATGGGAAACTCGCGCGTCCCGTCGGGGCGACTCGCACTGCCCGTCGGGGCAACTCGCACGTCCCCTTGGGGCAACTCGCGCGGCCCGTCGGGAGAACTCGCCGGGGCGTTACCGCAGGCCGCCGATTCCGCGAGCCGAGTCCCACGAGCCGAAGTCCGGGCGCTCGTGGTCGGCCGGGCGCGGGGCCTCGCAGCCCTTGGCGTGCAGGAAGGAGTGGCGCCAGGTGATCGTGCCGTCGGGGTGGGCGTGATCGATGTGGGCGAGCCGCACCACGGGCTCGGCTTCGCCGATCTGGCCGCAGCACCGCTCGCACAACATGATCATGATGTCCTCCAGCCCACTCGGGTACAGGGCCGGGCACCGGGGTCCACGTCGACTCGGTTCACCCGTTCGGTGGTTCACGCTTCCCGGCCATTGAATCGCCAGAGCGCTGTCAACGGGATGTGGCATCGGCCACGCTTCCTTGCACCCAACAAACATCCCCAGGTGAGCGCATGATCAGCGGCCGGGCCGCGAGCAATCACACAGATCGTTCAACCGACGAGGATCGGCTTCGCGGCCGCTCGCCGCAATGCCCGGTACAGCACAGCGGGCTCGCCCAGACGGCGGCGCAGGGCCCGTTCGAGGCCCGCGATCGGGTACAGGTTCTGCGGGGCACGTGCGTCCTTGTACGCGGTGGAGGCGTAGCGGACGAGCGTCGCCTGGCTGAGCGCCGCCAACTCGACGGACGCCGGACCGGCCGGGGCCTCCACCCGCACGACACCCGCCCACGGGGCACCGGCCGCGCCGGGCAGCCGCAGGTACCAGGTGTGCCGCTCCCACGACGTGCCGAGTGCGAACACCGGCGTGCGCTGTCCCGGCTCCAGCGCCGCCACGACCCCGCCGAGCTGCGGCGGCAGGTAGTCGCTGCGGTGGCTCTTGACGAACCCGATCGCGCGCGGCAGGTGCGCCCGCCCGCGCAGCGGCCCGTCGACGACGAGCAGGTCACCGGCCTCCCCGACCCCTTCCCGGGCGCGCTCGGCCACCTCCAGCTCGACGTCGCCCAGCGCCCGCTGCAGCGCGAGCGTCAGCAGCTGCATCGGTGCGACGTCGGCCCGCTCGGCCGTCGGCACCGCCGTGTACGTGCCCGCGGACGTGACGATGTCGACGGCGTCCCGCGCCGTGGTGAACAGACCTCGGCGGACCTGCGGCACCACCAGGTGCGCGCCCTGGTCGGGGCAGCAGCACATGACACCGGCGGCGTACGACGCGCACAGAGCGGGCGCGCTCTTTTTGCCCTGGTCCACCCACACCTGGGCGTCGACCCGCCGCACCCCGTCGACGAACAGCACCGCCGACGGCGGCACGACCGGCACCGGATCGATCGGCGCCCACCGCGCGGCCGGCACCTCGACATCGGGATCGACCAGCGCCGACGACGCGCCCAGCTCGGTGTCGAGCCCCGTGCCGTAGCTCGGGTCCCACGGGTCGACGGTGAACTTCACGGACTCTCCCGCTCCACCGTGGCCGTGCGCTGGTCGCGCCGCACCGCGAACCGGACCGGCACCCGCTCGGCCAGCGCCGGCACGTGCGTGATCACCCCGACCATGCGGTCACCCGCGGCGGCGAGGTTCTCCAGCGTGCTCGCGACGACGTCGAGGTTGGTGTCGTCGAGGGTGCCGAAGCCCTCGTCCAGGAAGATCGACTCGAGGCGTGCGGCCCCGGTGGCGGCCAGGTTCGAGATCTGCGCGGACAGCGCCAGTGCGAGGGCCAGGCTGGCCTGGAACGTCTCCCCGCCGGACAGGGTCTTGACCGGACGGCGGGAGTCGGCGTCGGCGTGGTCGACGACGAGGAACTCGCCGTTGTCGTGGGTCAGCTCGAACTGCCCGCCCGAGAGCTCGGCCAGGCTCCGCGACGCATCGGTGACGAGCGCGTCGAGCGCCGAGGCCACGAGCCAGCGCGGGAACTGATCGGAGCGCAGCAGCCCGCCGAGCATCTTCGCGACCTGGTGCGCCTCCTCGGCGCGGTCCCGCTCGGCGACCAGATCGGCGACGGCCGCGCGGCGCTCCACGATCCGCTCGTGCGCGGCCCGCGCCCGCGTGGCCCCGGTGGCCACCGCGGTGATCGCCCGGGTGGGCTCGGCCGCCAGCTCGTCGGCGAAACCGTCGGACTCGGCGATCACCCCGTGCTCGGCCAGCTCGGCGGTCAGCCGCCGGGCCAGCTCCCCCACCCGCTCCCGCGCCGCAGCGGCCGCCCGTTCCGCCGCCTCCACCTGCGCGGCCCGCTCGGCACGCGCGGTCTCCGCCCACCCGAGCAGCGCTGCCCACGCCTCCGGCAGCCCGCCGGCCGCCCCGTCCCCCTCGTCGAGTTCCGGCGCGCCGAGCGCGACGAGGGGGTCCCGGGCGGCGCGCAGGACCCGCCAGCCGGCCGCGACGGCGCGTTCGACGTCGGCCGCGGCGGTGTCGGCGATCCGCTGCTCGCGCCGCGCGGCACGCAGCTCGGCATCCGCGGCCTCCGCGGCCCGCTCGGCCGCGGTCACCCTGGCCAGCGCGGCCTGGGCCGCCTGCGGTGACGGGGCCCCGTCGAGCGCGGCCCGCAGCGCCTCGATCCGCCGCTCGATCGCAGCGACGGCAGCACGCGCCTCCTGCTCGGCCCGGGCGGCGGCGGTCTCCGCGCTGCGCCGCTCCGCGACGGCCCGCTCCGCTGCGCGCAGCGCCTCCTCCGCGCTGAACCGCTCCTGCTCGGCGGCGGCCGCGGCGGCGGTGGCCGCGGGCAGCTGCGCCTCCCGTTCGGCGGCTTCGGCGGCGGCCCACTCCAGCAGCGCCGCCCATCCGCTGAACGGGTCGTCCTCGGCGGCCGGGGCGCCGAACGGGACCAGCGGGTCTCGGGCGGCGCGCAGCGCGGCGGCGGCCCGGGCGGCTTCGGCTCGCACGTCCTCGACGGCGGCGGCCGCGGTCGTGACGGCGGTGCGCGCGGCCGTCACCGCGACGGCGGCGCGCTGCTGCTCGGCTTCCACCCGGTCGAGCGCGGCGACGGCGGCGGCGTGCGCGGCCTCGGTGGTGATCCCGGTCTCGGCCAGGCCCGCCTGCAGCCGCTCCACGACGGCGGCCTGGCGGGTCACCTCCGCCTCTGCCCGGCTGAGCGCCGCGACGGCGGCGGCGTGCGCGGCCGTGGCTCGCTCGTGCTCCTGCTCGGCCGCGGAGAGGCGCGCCTCCGTGTCGGTCTCGGGAGCCTCGTCGGCGGGGGGCACCGTCGCGACGGTCTGCGCGCAGACCGGGCACTCCTCCCCCGCCACGAGCGATGCGCGCAGCGTGGCCGCGAGCCCGGACCGGACGGCGGCGGTGTGCGCGGCGCGGGCGTGGTCGCGCCGCTCCCGGGCGGCGGTGACGGTGGTGGCGGCGGCGTCGACCGTTCGGCGGGCCTGCTCGACCGCGGCTGCAGCGGCCGTGTGCGCCTGCTCGGCAGCGGCCAGATCGGCGAGGTCCCGGCGCACCCGGTCCAGCACGGCCCGCGGCAGCACGTCCGCTCCCGCGGCCCGGGCGGCCGCCTCGGCCCGCTCGGCGGCCGCCAGCTCGGCGACCGCCCGCTCGTGCTCACGGACGGCGGCCTCCTCGCGGCCGCGCAGCGCGTCGAGCCCCGCGGGCGCGGTCAGGCCGCGCAGCGCGGCGCGTTCTGCGCGCAACCGCTGGGCGTGCTCGTCCGCGCTGCGGTGCGCGGCCACGGCGGCGTCGACGGCGGCCCGCGCCGCGCTCTGCGCGGCCAGTGCGTCGACCGCGTCCCGCTCCGCCACCGCGTACTCCGACGTCGCCTTGGCCAGCCGGTCCTGCGCGCCGGGCAGCTCCGCGACGGCGGCGGCCAACTCCTCGTGGTCGTGCAGCACCCGCTCCAGCCGGGCCCGGGGCGGCTCGGCGGCCAGCGCCGCGCGCGCTGCGGTGTCGGCCTCCTCCGCTCGGGCCAGCGCCGCGGCGGCTCTGCGCGCCGCCTCGACCGCCGACGCGCGCCGGGCGCCCAGCTCGGCGAGCCCTTCCGGTGCCCGCACCGCGGACAGCCGCGCGATCTCGTCGTGCAGCCGATCGAGCCGCTCGGCGGCGCCGCGCTGCTCCGCGAGCGCCGCGGACAGCTCCGGCACCGCCGCGGCGACCCGCTCGGCCAGCGCTTCCAGCTCCGCCACCCGGGCCGCGGCCGCCTGCTCGGCCTCGGCGGTGGCGTCGGCGTACCCGGCCAGCTGCTCTTCCAGCACCTCGGCGCGCTGGCGCTGGGCCGCGGCCTCGGCGTTGGCCTCCTTCGCGATCCGCTCGTAGACGTCCAGGCCGAGCAGCCGGACCAGCTTCTCCTGCCGTTTGCGCGGCTCGGCGTGCAGGAACTCGGCGAACTCGCCCTGCGGCAGCACCACGCAGGTGCAGAAGTCGGCGAACGTGAGCCCGAGCAGCTGCGTGACCGCCGCGGTGGTGTCGCCCGCGCCGTCGGCGATCGGCTCGGTCTCCTCCTCCGCCGCGCCCGTGCCGGAGGGGTCGCGCAGCCGCTCCAGCCGCGCGCCGCGCACCGACACCGACCCGGACGCGGCCCGCCGCAGCTCCCGGGCGACGACGTAGCGATCGCCGCCCACGTCGAACACCAGCCGCACGGCGCCCCGGTTCTGGGTGGGGGCCAGCGCGTTGGCCACCGACCGCGGGTTGTCCCAGCGCGGCACGGAGCCGTAGAGGGCGAACGTGAGCGCGTCGATCACCGTGGACTTGCCCGACCCGGTGGGCCCGACCAGCGCGAAGTAGTCGGCGCCGGTGAAGTCGACGAGGGTGTGCTCGCGGAACGCCGCGAACCCCGTCATCTCCAGCAGGACCGGCCTCATCCACCCGCCACCTTGTCGTGCAGCCTGCGGAACAGCTCCTCGACGCGGGGGTCCTCGACCGAGCGGGTACCGAGGTACTCGTGGAACAACTGGGCCGGCGTCGCCGCGGCGGTGCTGGGCCGCGACCGCGCGGGGGTGACCGGAGCGGCGAACTCGGGATCGATGCGCACCTCGAGCGCGTTCGGGAGCACCGCCGTCACCTCCTCCCGCAGGCCGGCCCGCGCCGGCTCCTTGACGTACACCCGCAACCAGTCGTCGCCGACGGTATCGGCGAGTTCCGACAGTTCCGCGACGGTGCCGCGCACGGTCCGCAGGCGCCGCCCCGACGTGATCGGGATGTCGGTGACGGTCGCCGGCACGCCAGGCGCGGCCTCCACCAGGCAGACGACGGGGGCGTTGTCCTGCTCTCCGAAGTCGACCGCGAGCGGCGCCCCGCTGTAGTGCACCGGCGCCGGGGCGGGCAGCTGCTGGCGGCGGTGCAGGTGCCCGAGCGCCACGTAGTGCGCCTCCACCGGGAAGATGGTCGCCGGCACCGCGTACTCGAAGATCGTCTGCGCGGCCCGCTCGCCGCCGCCGAGCTTCCCGTCGAGCACGGTCAGGTGGCTCATCACGATGTTGACGGCGTCGTCGCGGAACCCGCTGGTCAGCGACTTGAGCACGGCACGCAGCTGCTGGTCGTAGGTCCCGGTGTTCTCCGCGGCCGTGTGCGTGATCAGGTCGACGGCGCGCACCGCGTAGCGCTGCGACAGGAACGGCAGCACCGCCAGCGTGCCGCGCTCGCCGGTGCCCCGCGCGGTGAACTCGATCAGCCCGCCGCGGTCGGCCGTGCGCACCGAGCCGACCAGGGTGATCCCGGCGGCGTTCGCGAGCGGGCGGTAGGCGTCGATCATCGACGGGTTGTCGTGGTTGCCGGCGATCGCGTAGACCTCGGCGCCCGTGCTGGCCAGCCCCATCAACGTGCGCACGACGAGGTGCTGGGCCTGCGCGGACGGTGCGGCGGAGTCGTAGAGATCGCCCGCGACGAGGACCGCGTCGGGCTCGTGCTCGCGGGCGATCGCCACGATCTCCCGCAGCACCTGCTCCTGCTCGTCGAGCCGGCTCCGGCCCTTGAGGGTCTTGCCGACGTGCCAGTCGGACGTGTGCAGCAGTCGCATCGCGCGCCATCGTATGGGCCGGCACCGACACGGTCGCGGAGGCGCCCCGTGGGCGGCGGTGGGCGGTCGGTTCGCTAGCGTCGGCGGCGCGGAACGGGAGGAGGCAGCGTGCCGGTCGTGCAGATCTGGACCGACGGCGCGTGCAGCGGCAACCCCGGCCCCGGTGGCTGGGGCGCGGTGCTGCGCTACGGCACCGCGGAGAAGGAGCTGTACGGCGGGGAGGGCGGCGCCACCACGAACAACCGGATGGAGCTGACCGCGCCGATCAAGGCGCTGGAGACGCTCACCCGCCCCTCCGTGGTGGAGATCTGGACCGACTCGACGTACGTGCGCAACGGGATCACCAGCTGGCTGCCGAAGTGGAAGGCCAACGGCTGGACGACCGCGGCGCGCACCCCGGTCAAGAACGCCGATCTGTGGCGGCGGCTCGACGAGGCGGCCGCTCGGCACACCGTGTCGTGGCACTGGGTGAAGGGCCACAACGGCCACCCGGAGAACGAACGGGCGGACCGCCTGGCCCTGCGCGGGCTCGAGGAGGCCCGCCGCGAGCGGAGCTAGAACACCAGCAGCGTCACGACGAGCAGCACGGCCACCAGCCCGGCGCCGAGCACCACGGCGGTGACCCGGTCGAGCGCGGGCCGGCGCGTCGACGGGAGGGCCAGCTCCTCGACCAGCACCGGGTTGGGCGGGCGGACCCGCTGCAGCGGCACGGTCACCGGCGCATCCTCGTCCGGTGGGGCACAGCGCTGCGCGGGGATGAGTGCTACCAGGTTCGCCGGGATCGGCTCGGTGGCCGGTTCGCCTCCGTCCGGGTGGCCCTGTGCGGGGATCACGTTGATCTGTTCGGCTGGTCGGCCGCACCCGTTACACACCCTGGGTCACCGACCGGCTACCGCACGGAGCGAATGCGGTAGACCAGCACGGCCCCGACCGCCCCGACGACGGCGGGCACCCCGCACAGCGCCGCGTACCCGCCGGGCCCGGTGACCAGCGCCGCCGCCACGACCGGCGCGAGCACCTGCGGCAGCGAGCTGGCGATGTTGAGCACACCGAGGTCGCGGGCCCGGTCGGCCGCCGCCGGCAGCACCTGGGTGAGCAGGGCGAAGTCGACCGCGGAGCAGGTGTCGAAGCCCAGCCCGAGCAGCACGGCCGCGACCAGCACCCCGCTCCAGGTCAGCCAGCACGCCATGAGCACCGCGGCGCAGGCCATCAGCAGCGCACCGCCGCAGACGAACGCCCGCCTGCGGCCCAGCCGGTCCGACGCGATCCCGGACACCAGCGACGCGACGAGCACCGCCGCCAGGTTCACGCCGGTCGCGATCGTCACGGCCGTCTTCGAACCGGCCACGTGCACGACGTCGGCGAGGAAGTACAGGTACGGCAGCGCGATCGCGGTGCCCAGGTCGACCAGGAACCGGGTGACCCACGCCCACCCGGAGTCGGGGTGGCGGCGCGGGTCGATCCAGAAGCCGGCGAGGAACGAGCGCCACTCGGAGCGGGTCGGCGCCACCGGCCGGGCCCGCGGCCGGCTCAGCACGAACGGCAGCCCGGCCAGCAGCAGGAACGCAGCGCAGCCGAGGTACCCGGGGGCGGCGGCGTCGCCGAGGTGGGCCAGACGGGTGTCGATCGCGACCCCGACGATCAGCGCGAGCCCGGACCAGCCGGCCGCGGTGCCGCGCTGCCGCACCGGCACCTGATCGGGGACGGTGGCCGAGGGCGCGGCGTGGGCAGCGTTGAGCGCGGCCTGCACGACGCACCACCCGAGCACCGGCCACCAGCGACGCGCCCCGGCGAGCAGCACCAGCCCGGCCGCACCGCCGGCGAACCCGGCCGCGACCCACGGCACGCGCCCGCCGAACCGGGACCTCGCGCGGTCGCAGAGCGCGCCGAACACCGGGTTGGCCACCAGCGAGGCCGCCGCGCCCAGACCGAGCACCAGCGCGAGCGCACCCTCCTTGCCGGGCCCGGCCACCGCTTCGGCCTGCATCGGCAGCAGCACCTGGATCGCCCGAACAGGCCGGCGAACAGGCCCACCCACGCCGGCGCGAACCGCAGGATCCACCGGCCGCGGACGGGCTGCACCGGTTCGTCGATCAGCTGCTGAGACGGGTGACCGCCTCAGCGCCCACCGGTCACCACCCGTCCTCGTGCACGGCCCCATCGTCGCGAACGGGCCCGGCCACGGCGAATGCAAGCGAGCGGGCGCTTGCGGCGGCCCCGGTCGCGTCGGGGACGATCCCCTGGTGACCAGCACCCGCGTCCAGGCCCGTGGCGCGGACCTGCGCGCATGGACCACCCGGCTCGCCCCGGCCGCTGTGTACCTCGCGGTGCGCGGCGTCGGACTGGTGGTGCTGGCGATCATGGCCGCCCACGACGGCACGACGCTCGTGGAGCGGCTCACCAGCTGGGACGGCGCCTGGCTGCTCTCCATCGCCCGGCACGGTTACACCGACCTGCCCGCCGACCACGTCGACGCGTTCGGCAACCGCACCCCGGTCACCCCGTACGGCTTCTTCCCCGGCTATCCGCTGCTCGTGTCCGCGGTCGGGTCCCTGACCGGTGGCGACCTCGTGGCCGCCGGCCTGGTGGTGTCGCTCGTCGCCGGGATCGGGTCCGCGTACGGGCTCACCGCGCTCGCCGCCGCGGTGCCCGGCGGCTCGCGGCGGGCCGGGCTGGCGCTGGTGGCGCTGTTCGCGGCGATGCCGATGGGTGTGGTGCTGTCGATGGCCTACACGGAGGCGCTGTTCTGCGCGCTCGCCGTGTGGGCGCTGGTGGGCGTGCTGCGCGAGGACTGGCTGCTGGCCGGGGTGTGCGCATTCGGCGCGGGGCTGGTGCGGCCCACCGGCAACGCGGTGGCCGCCGCCGTCGTGCTCGCCGCGCTGGCCGCGGTCGTGGCGCGCCGCGGCGGCTGGCGGCCGTGGGCCGGCGCGCTGCTCGCCGGGGCGGGCATCCTCGGCTACCTCGCCTACGTCGGCGTGCAGGCGGGCAGCTGGGACGGCTGGTTCCGCATCCAGCGCGAGGGCTGGGGCTGGTACTTCGACGGCGGCCGCGGCACCGCGGACTTCGTGGCCGGCGTGCTCGGCGGCGGGGACCGGCTGTTCGACGTCGTCGTCGTGGCGGCGCTGATCGCGACGATCGTGCTGTTCGTGATCTGCGCGGCGATGCGGCTGCCCTGGCCGCTGCTGGTGTACGCGCTGGTCGTGCTGGTGACGGTGTGGGGCACCGAGGGTCTGATGAACGCCAAGCTGCGGCTGCTCGTGCCGGCGTTCGTGCTGCTCGTGCCGGTGGCGATCGGGCTGGCGCGGCGGCGGACGAGCACCGTGGTGGCGGTGCTGACCGGGCTCGCGCTCGCATCCGCGTGGTACGGCGGCTACGCCCTCACGATCTGGCCGTACGCGGTGTAGGTGGCGGCCGGCTCGGGGAGTCGCGGGAAGGCGCAGCCTTGATGGCGCCCGGCTCCCTCGTCGCCGAGCGCGGCTCCTGCGCTCCTGAACGACCGCCGTGGCCACCTCCCGGTAGTGCTCGGGCCCGGTGCGGTGAGGTGCGGCTGCGCCACCTCACTCCTGCGGCTGCGGTTTCTCCGCCCGGCGCGGGCTGCCCGTCAGCGAGCCCGCGTGCGCCACGAGCGTCGGGTCCTTGCGCGTCTTGATCAGGCTGGCGACGGTGACCACCGCCAGGACGCCGACGATCACGCCCAGCGAGAGCGGGGTGGGGATCTCCGGCACGGCCGGGGAGACGTCGACGTGCAGCCAGTGCAGGATCAGCTTCACCCCGATGAACGCGAGGATCAGCGAGAGCCCCGTCGACAGGTACACCAGCCGGTCGAGCAGACCCTTGACCAGGAAGTACAGGGCGCGCAGGCCGAGCAGGGCGAACGCGTTGGCGGCGAACACGATGAACGCGGAGTCGGTCACCCCGAACACGGCGGGGATCGAGTCCAGCGCGAACAGCAGGTCGATGCCGCCGATCGCGACGAGCACGATCATCAGCGGCGTGACCATCCGCCGCCCGTCGACCCGGGTGAAGAGCTTGCCCCCGTCGTAGGCGTCGCTGATCGGCAGCACCCGCCGGGCGGTGTTGACCACGATGTTGTTCTCGACGTCGGGGTCCTCGTCGCGGTGCCGGAACAGCTGCACGGCCGTGTAGAGCAGCAGCAGCCCGAACAGCAGGAACACGAACGACGCCAGCGACAGCAGCGCGGCCCCGATCGCGATGAAGACCACCCGCATGACGAGAGCGAGCACGATGCCGAAGGTCAGCACCTTCTGCTGGTGCTCCTCCACCACCGCGAACGTCGACATGATGATCACGAAGACGAAGAGGTTGTCGACCGACAGGCTCTTCTCGACGATGTAGCCGGCGAAGAACTGGGTGCCCGCGTCGGCGCCGTAGGCCAGCAGGAACCAGACACCGAAGGCCACGGCGACGCCGACGTAGAACACCGACCAGGCCGTGGCCTCCCGGAACCCGACGCGGTGCGGCCGCAGCCAGCCGAGCGCCAGGTCGAGCGCGAGCAGAGCGAGGATCAGCGCGATCGTCACGATCCAGGTGAGCGTGCTGATCTCGATCATGCGCCGATCCTCCGCTCTTCTTTACCGACGCTTTACCAACGTCAGCCGACGCCCACGGGTTCCCGCGGACCGACCGCCGGTAGACCGGCGAGCACCGACCGGATCAGCGCCGGATCGTCCGTCGTGATCTCCTGCGCCCCGACGGCCAGGCTCGCGTACAGGTCGGCGGCCGTGTCGACCGCCCACACGCGCGCCCGCGAGCCGCCCGCGATCCAGGCCCGGACCTGTTCGGGGTAGGCGGCCAGGTAGTCCGTACCGGGGCCGGCGATGCCGACCGAGCCGTCGGCGAGCCGTTCGGTGCCCGCCTCGTACTCGAGGTCGACCAGCTGGCACAGGTACCGGCCCGGCACGACGTCGAGCAGGTAGCCGACCGCGTCGGCGTCGAAGCTCATGAACGACACGTCCACGTTGGCCAGCCGGCTGCGGTGCGGGGTCCAGCCGCGCCTGCCGAGCACGGAGAGCACAGCGTCCTCCAGCGCGGGCCCCTCCTGCGGCTCCTCGTGCTTGAGCTCGACGGCCAGCCCGACCGGGCGGTTCGCCGCGAGCAGCAGCTCGAGCAGGTCGTCGAGGGTCAGGAGCTGGTCGGCGAGCACGGCGCCCTCCGGCAGCTCGACGCCCTTCCAGGTCCAGATGTCCAGGTCGCGCAGCTCAGCAAGGGTCCGCTCGCGGACCGGCCCGAAGCCGTCGCTGGTGCGGTCGAGGGTGTGGTCGTGGATCACGACGACCTCACCGTCGTCGCTGAGGCGCACATCGCACTCGACACCGTCGGCGCCGTCGGCGAGTGCCTGCAGGTAGGCGGCCCGCGAATGTTCGGGGAAGCGAGCCGATGCGCCGCGGTGGGCGTACACAAGGGTCACTGGACCTAGGCTAACGCGACGTGCGCACCGTTCTCCTCGACCTCGACGGAACCCTCGCGGATTCAGCGTCACAGATCATCGAGCACCTGGCGAAGGCCATGGTCGGTGCCGGGGTGCCCGTTCCCGAGAAGGCGGTGCTGGACACGCTCGTCGGGCCGCCGTTCGAGACCGCACTGCCCGCGCTGGGCGTGAGCATCGAGGCCACGCGCGAGATCATCCGCGCCTACCGGCGCTCCTACGACCCGGTCGCGGCCCGCACGACCCCGCTCTTCCCCGGCGTGCCCGAGACGCTCCAGCGGCTGCGCGCCGGCGGGCTGCGGCTGGCCCTGGCGACGTCCAAACCGGAGCACCTCGCCCGCCGCATCGTCGCCACCACCGGGATCGACGTCCACCTCACCGAGATCGGCGGTGCCGACGACACCGTCGGGCGGGTCGGCAAGGCGAAGGTGGTCGCGGACGTCCTGCGCCGGCTCGAGATCGACCCGGCCACCGACCCGGTGATCATGGTCGGCGACCGTAGCCACGACGTCGACGGTGCGGCCGCGAACGGCGTGCGGACCATCGGCGTGGGCTGGGGCTACGCAGTGCCCGGCGAGTTGACGGGCGCGGTCCTCGTCGTGCCCGACCTGGCCGCGCTGGAGGAGACGCTGCTCGGCGACGAGATCTGGGAGCGCCCCGCCGCCGCCTGACCGGACGGGTACGTCGCCTGGGCCAGCAGCGCCGCCGAGCCCGGCGCCGACGAGATCGCCGCCCTGCACGTCGCTGCGACGACGTGGTTCGGCCTGCCCGCACCCGCGCTGCAGCCGGTCTGGCGCGCCACCCCTCCCCCGGTTGCCGGCCGTGATCACCGGCGAGAAGGATGACCGGGCGACGAAGGGAGGGGAGCTCGATGGCGGAGTTCGTCGGTGCCGTCGACCAGGGCACCACCAGCACGCGCTTCATGATCTTCGACCACGACGGCAACGAGGTGGGCCGCCACCAGCTCGAGCACGAGCAGATCCTGCCGCAGGCGGGCTGGGTCGAGCACAATCCCGTGGAGATCTGGGAGCGCACGTCCGCGGTCATCCAGACAGCGCTGAACACGACCGGCCTGACCGCCGCTGATCTCGTCTCGCTCGGCATCACCAACCAGCGCGAGACCACCGTCGTCTGGAACCGCAGGACCGGCCGGCCGCTCTACAACGCGATCGTCTGGCAGGACACCCGCACCGACCGGATCGCCACCGCGCTGGAGCGCGATGGCCGGGGCGCCGTCATCCGCGCGAAGGCCGGGCTGCCGCCCGCGACGTACTTCTCCGCCGGCAAGATCCAGTGGATCCTGGAGAACGTGGACGGCGCCCGCGAGGCCGCCGAACGCGGCGAGGCGATCTTCGGCACCACCGACACGTGGCTGCTCTGGAACCTGACCGGCGGCCCCCGCGGGGGCGTGCACGTCACCGACCCGACCAACGCCAGCCGCACGATGCTGATGAACCTCGAGACGCTCGACTGGGACGACGAGCTGCTGTCGTTCTTCGGCATCCCGCGGCAGATGCTGCCGGAGATCCGACCGAGCAGCTGCCCCGGCGACGGGTACGGGCGGACGCTGCCCATCGGGCCGCTCGCCGGCGAGGTGCCGATCAACGGCGATCTCGGCGACCAGCAGGCCGCCACCGTCGGGCAGGTGTGCTTCGCGCCCGGCGAGGCGAAGAACACCTACGGCACCGGCAACTTCATGCTGCTCAACACCGGGACCGAGCCGGTGCGCTCGTCCTCGGGGCTGCTCACGACCGTCTGCTACCAGTTCGGTGACGAGCCCGCGGTGTACGCGCTGGAGGGCTCGATCGCCGTGACCGGCTCTGCCGTGCAGTGGCTGCGCGACCAGCTCGGCATCATCTCCGGGGCCGCGCAGAGCGAGGACCTGGCCCGGCAGGTGGAGGACAACGGCGGGGTGTACTTCGTGCCCGCGTTCTCCGGCCTGTTCGCGCCGTACTGGCGCTCCGATGCGCGCGGGGTGATCGTGGGGCTGTCCCGCTACAACACCAACGCGCACCTGGCCCGGGCCACGCTGGAGGCGATCTGCTACCAGAGCCGCGACGTCGCCGAGGCGATGGTGGCCGACTCCGGCGTCGCGCTGGACGTGCTCAAGGTCGACGGCGGCGTCACCGCCAACGAGCTGTGCATGCAGATCCAGGCCGACGTGCTCGGCGTCCCGGTGGTGCGGCCGGTCGTCGCGGAGACAACCGCGCTCGGTGCGGCCTACGCCGCCGGGCTCGCCACCGGGTTCTGGAGCTCCACCGACGAGCTGCGCGCGAACTGGAAGGAGTCCAAGCGCTGGGAGCCCCGGTGGAGTGACGCGCAGCGCACGGAAGGGTACGAGCGCTGGAAGAAGGCCGTCGCGCGGACGTTGGACTGGGTAGACGTCGGGTGATGCCCCGGCCAGGAGCCATGCGGTAAGGAGCCAGAGCATGAGATCGGTCGCGCTGTCCCCCGCCTACCGCGAGGCCGCGCTGCAGGCGATGCGGTCGATCGAGCTCGACGTGCTGGTCGTCGGCGGCGGCGTCGTGGGGTCCGGGGCCGCGCTGGACGCAGCCACTCGCGGGCTCGTCGTCGGGCTCGTGGAGGCGCGCGACTTCGCCTCCGGCACGTCCAGCCGGTCGTCGAAGCTCATCCACGGCGGCCTGCGCTACCTGGAGATGCTCGACTTCCGACTGGTCCACGAGGCGCTCACCGAGCGCGGACTGCTCATCGAGAAGCTGGCGCCGCACCTGGTGCGGCCGGTGCCGTTCCTCTACCCGCTCACCCACCGGGTGTGGGAGCGGTTCTACGCCGGCGCCGGCGTAGCGCTCTACGACGTCCTGGCCCGGGTGTCCGGCCGCAGGGCGGGGCTGCCCATCCACCGGCACCTCACCCGGCGCGGTGCGCGGCGGCTCGTCCCGGCGCTGCGCAAGGACGCGCTGGTCGGTGCGCTGAAGTACTACGACGCGCAGGTCGACGATGCGCGGCACACGCTGTTCGTCGCACGCACCGCCGCGTCGTACGGAGCGCACGTCGCCTCGCGGGCTCGGGTGATCGGGCTGCTGCGCGAGGGCGAGCGGGTCACCGGGGCGAAGGTGCGCGACCTGGAGTCCGGTGACACGTTCGACGTGCGCGCCAAGCAGGTCGTCAACGCCACCGGCGTGTGGACCGACGAGACGCAGGCCATGGCGAACGAGCGCGGGCAGTTCCACGTGCGCGCCTCGAAGGGCGTGCACCTCGTGGTGCCGCGCGACCGCATCCGCGGCGACGCCGGCCTGATCCTGCGCACGGAGAAGTCGGTGCTGTTCGTGATCCCGTGGGGGCGGCACTGGATCATCGGCACCACCGACACCGACTGGCGGCTCGATCTCGCCCACCCCGCGGCGAGCGCCGCCGACATCGACTACCTGCTCGACCACGTCAACGCGGTCCTGGAGCAGCCGCTCACGCACGAGGACGTGGAGGGCGTCTACGCCGGGCTGCGGCCGCTGCTGGCCGGTGAGTCGGAGTCGACGTCGACGCTCTCGCGCGAGCACGCGGTGGCGCACACGGTGCCCGGCCTGGTGGTCGTGGCCGGCGGCAAGTACACGACCTACCGCGTCATGGCCCAGGACGCGATCGACGCCGCGGTGTACGCGCTGGACAAGAAGGTGCCGCCGTCGGTGACCGCGGACGTGCCGCTGCTGGGCGCGGAGGGGTACGCAGCGCTGCGGAACTCGCGCAACGTGCTCGCGCAGACCTACGGCCTGCACGTCGCGCGGATCGATCACCTGCTGGGCCGGTACGGGTCGCTGATCCACGAGGTGCTCGCGCTCGTCGCCGACGATCCGAGCCTGGCCGAGCCCGTCACCGGTGCGCCGGACTACCTGCGCGCGGAGCTCGTCTACGCGGCCTCGCACGAGGGTGCCCGGCACCTCGACGACCTGCTCGCGCGCCGGACCCGCATCTCGATCGAGACGTTCGACCGCGGGCTCGGCGCGGTCGAGGAGGCCGCCGAGCTGGTCGCGCCCGTGCTCGGGTGGAGCCGCGCGCAGATCGACCGCGAGGTGGAGCACTACCGCAAGCGCGTCGAGGCGGAGCGGGAGAGCCAGCGCATGCCCGACGACGAGACCGCGGACTCCGCCCGCATGGGCGCCCCGGACGTGGTGCCGCTGGTGTGAACGTGCCTCGCGCCGAGGACGGCGTCGGCGGGGTCGAGTCGCCCTGTCGATCACGCACGACGTCGTTCTCGACGAGGATTACGGTGGTCCGGGTGGGCGATCTGCTGACCATCGACGACATCCGCGCCGCGGCCGCGCTGATCGACGGCCGGGTGCTGCGCACCCCGACCCTGCCCTCCCCGGGCCTGTCCGCGCTCCTCGGTGTGCCCGTCACGGTGAAGCTGGAGCTGCTGCAGCACACCGGCTCGTTCAAGCCGCGCGGGGCGTTCGCGAAGATCCTCGGTCTGTCCGCCGCCGAGCGCGGAGCGGGCGTGGTCGGGGTGAGCGGCGGCAACCACGGCATCGCCCTCGCCGAGGTCGCCGGCCGGTTGGGCGTGCGGGCCACCGTCGTGATGCCGGAGTCGGCGCCTCCGCGGTCGATCGAGACGGCCCGCGCTGCGGGCGCCGACGTGCGGCTCACCCAGGACATGGCGGCGGCGTTCGCGCTGATGGACGAGCTGGTCCAGGCCGGCGCGACGCTGGTGCACCCGTTCGACGACCCCGCCGTCGTGGCCGGGCAGGGCACCGTCGGGCTGGAGTTCGCCGAGGCCGCCCCCGACGTCACCGACGTGCTGGTGAGCGTCGGGGGCGGCGGGCTGATCTCCGGCGTCGCGACCGCCTTCCGCGCACTCGTGCCCGGCGCGCGCGTGTGGGGCGTGGAGACCGAGGGGGCCGACGCGATGAGCCGCGCGCTGGCCGCCGGCGGGCCCGTCGACGTCGCGCTGACCTCGCTCGTCACGACGCTGTCCGCCCCACGCGTCTCACCGCTGACCTACGACCACGTCGCCGCGCTCGTCGAGGACGTGGTCGTGGTACCGGACGCCGAGGCCGTCGCGGGCACGATCACGCTGGCCGAGCAGCAGAAGGTGTGGGCCGAGCCGGCCGCCGGGTGCCTGGTGGCCGCCGCCCGCACCGTGCTGGAACGGGTCGGCCCCGGCGCCCGGCTCGGCCTGGTGATCTGCGGCGGCAACGCGACGGTCGCCGACGTGGCGCGCTGGTCCGCGGACCTCAGGTGAGGTGGGTCAGGAACCAGTCGCGCTGCACCGGGCTGGACTGCTTGAACGCGTCACCGACGTACGCGTCGAAGTGCCCGCCGGGCAGGAGCAGCAGCTTCTTCGGCTCCGCCGCCTGCTCGAAGGCCTTCAGCGCGATGTCGGCGGGCGTCAGGTGGTCGCCGGCGGCGACGACGAGCAGCAGCGGCGTCGGGCTGATCAGCGGGAGGTAGAAGCCCGGCTCGTAGGCGAGGAAGAGGTCGACCGAGCGCAGCGTGACCTCGTTGCGCCAGGTCTTCGCCCGCTCGCGGATCGGGCCGAAGAAGAAGTCGTGCGTGTCCGCGGTGGGCAGCACGCACTGCTCGTCCGGGCTCTTCTCCCACGTCACGGGGATCATGCCCGGCTTCTCACCCTGGTAGCGCGCGACGCGGTCGGCATCGAGCGCCTGGCGCAGCGCGGCGAAGTGGTCCGAGCGGATCAGCCGGCGGGCGTTCTCGCTCCCGCTGATCAGCGGCACCTGGGAGACCACGCACTTGACCCTGCGGTCGATGGCCGCCACGACCAGGACGTGCGCACCGGAGTAGCTCGAACCCCAGATGCCGATGCGGTCGGCGTCGACGTCGTCGCGCAGGCTCGCCCAGGTGATCGCCGCCCGGTAGTCGTTGATCTGCTGCCACGGGTCGATCTCGCCCGGCACGGGCTTGTCGCTGTCGCCGAGGTTGCGGTTGTCGTACACCAGCACCGACAGGCCCGCGTCCGCGAACACCTCGGCGAAGTCGTCGAGGTGCATCTCCTTCGTCGCGGAGAACCCGTGCGCCATCACGACGGTCGGCGTCGGGCCGGTCGCCCCGTCCGGGCGGTAGAACCAACCCCGCAGCGTCACGCCGTCGTCAGCCGGGAACGAGATGTCCTCGCGCATGGCCTCCTCCTCGTCATCGTCGTCGTGGAAGGACCTTCAGGCTGTCGACCGGCCGGTGCCCCTGTCTGCGCACTGCGTGCAGAAAGATCGGCGATCCGTGCGGATCATCGACGCACCGCGCCGGGGGTCACCCCGTACTGCGCGCGGAAGGCGCGGGTGAACGTGCCCTGGTCGGCGAAGCCCCACCGGTGCGCGACCTCGGCGACGGTCACGTCCCGGCCGACCCGCTCCAGCTCCGCGCGCGCCCGCGCCAACCGCCTGCGGCGCACGTAGCCGGCGACCGTGTCGTCGCGAGCGGCGAACAGCTCGTACAGCGACCGCAGCGACATCCCCGCAGCGCGGGCGATCTCCGCCGGGACCAGGTCCGGGTCGGTCAGCCGCTCCTCGATGATGTCGCGCACGGCCGCCCAGCGCTGCTCGCGGCAGCCGAGACGGCGGTCGTGGCGGGCGTCGAGAGCCCCGGCGAGCAGGTCCAGCGTCGCGGTGACGGCGGCGCTGGTCGCAGCGTCGTCCGGGGCGCCGCACACGGTGTCCACCGCGGTGTCGAGGAACGCCCGCAGCAGCCGGGTGCCCGGCCCGTCGTGCAGGACCGCGCCGACGGCGTCCGGGCCGAGGTCGCACAGCCGGTCGCGGGGTACGAACAGCGTCCGCTTGCGGATGTGCGCCGGCACCGCGAACTGCGCCTCCACGGTGCTGTCCCACACGATCGCCATGCCCGGGGTCAGCCGGACCTCGGTGCGGGCGAACTGGACGACCTCGGTGCCGTCGAGGACGAACAGCGCGCCGACGTACTCGCCGGGGGAGCCCGCGATCTGCCGGCGGCCGCGGCGACCGGACACCGGACCCGACTCGCAGTCCACGACGCGCAGCGGACCGATGCGGTGCTCGACGACCTCCTCGCTGCCGCCCGCCACCGACGCGTGGTCGGCGACCAGGTCCCACGGCAGGTGGCTGGCGCTGATCGCGTGGCGATAGCCCTCCAGCGCATCGGCTGGCGGCAGCGAGCGCAGGGGCCACGTCTGCACGGCCGACATACTCCGACCGTAACCGTGACGCACGACGCGACACAGAGCCGCACGGACGAACACCCCCTGCCGGGTGGCCGCCGCGCGGGTGGCGGCACGAGTCCTCCCGCACGGTCGCGCGAGTCCTCCCGCACGGTCGCGCGAGTTCTCCCCCGCGATCGCGCGAGTTCTCCCCCGCGGTCGCGCGAGTTCTCCCGCACGGACGGGCGAGTTCTCCCGTGCAGACCAGCGAGTCGTGGATTCCGCGCCGGCGCGCTGCGG
>Ga0065720_1019907_pt1 | contig 18875 bp, 19 predicted proteins | sample Thericmetagenome_FD_59107 | JGI IMG/M metagenome (GOLD analysis project Ga0065720, IMG submission 59107) | Thermophilic microbial communities from the Joint Bioenergy Institute, California, USA of rice/straw/compost enrichment - eDNA_2 v2... | ecosystem: Engineered > Solid waste > Grass >...
GAGCCGCTCACGTCCCAGGAGGAGCCGATCGCCCGGCTCGCGGCGGGTGCGGCCACCAATCGCGAGATCGCGGGGCGCTGTTCCTCAGCGCCAGCCCGTCGACTACCCCTGCGCAAGATCTACCGGATGCTCGGCGCCTGCTCGCGCCGCGAGCTCGCGAGCGCGCTGGACCAGGTCGGGTACCCGTCGAGAACGACGTTGAGGTGATCAACAAGGCGATTCGATCACGACAACGTCGTTCTCGACGCAGGTCTGCGCCCGCGCGGAGACTCCCCGACGGGCGAACTCGCCGTGCCCGTCGGAGCAACTCGCGTCAGTTCAGGTGGGCCGGGGCCCAGACCTCGATCGCGTCGCGCAGGAAGGCGGCGAGGCCGGGCTCGACGCGGTCGAGGTTCTGCGTGAACCGCTCGTCCTCGACGTACATGCGGCCGAGGCCGACGTAGGCCGCCCGGTCCGGGGTCCACGTGCGGCACACCCACTTGTAGTGCCTGGTGACCGCCTCCTGCACCTGCGGCTCGGACGGCCCCGCCCCGCCGCGCAGGTAGCCGGCGAGCAGCTCGTTCACCTCGCGCAGCTCGTCGAGGAAGTCCTGCTTCTCCCCGCCGCTCCACGTGGCCGCGTGCTGCTGGGCCCGGCGGGCGCGCTCGCCCCAGCGGTCGACGGCCTCCTCGGCGTACGGATCGCCCGCGAAGCCGTCGAACATCTCGGTCGCGCCCACCGGGATCCCTCCCTCGTGCTCGGCGATGGTGCGGGCCACCGTGGCGGCCAGCGTCTTCAGTCGTTCCGCCTCGGCCAGCAGCCGCCGGTGGTGGCGGTGCAGGGTCTCGACGACGTCGGTGCCGCCGTCGAGGACCTCGGCGATCTCCGGCAGGCCGAGGCCCAGCTCGCGCAGCACGAGGATGTGCTGCAGCCGCAGCAGCTGCTGCCGGTCGTAGTAGCGGGTGCCGCCGGCTCCGGTGCCGGTGGGGCGCAGCAGCCCGATGTGGTCGTAGTGCCGCAGGGTGCGGGAGCTGACGCCCGCCAGCCTGCTCACCTCCCGCGTCGACCAGGTCGTGGTCATGCCCGCGAGCGTAGGAGTTGACGCTGCGTCAACCGCAACCGTGGAATCCGGGCCGTCACGTAGACTGGGTTGCGCCGATCGGTCGCAGAGCAGCCCCCGCCCGGTGGGCGTTGCCCTGGGCTGCTACCCTGGGAATGCGACCAACCCCGTCGCGCGTTCTTTCGTGCGTCAGGGCATACAAGTGGAGCCCCGGCTCCCACCCGCCACCACAGGTGAGCGGGTCTCGGGTCCGGCAGCCGTGTACGCGGCAGCCGGGTCGTCGGGTCTCCACTGAGTCGTGCCGTCCGAAGCCTAAACGAGGAGACCCCATTACCACAGAAACGCGCATCAACGACCGTATCCGGGTTCCCGAGGTCCGACTGGTCGGGCCGAACGGTGAACAGGTCGGCATCGTGCGCATCGAGGACGCCCTTCGCCTTGCGCAGGAGGCCGAGCTCGACCTCGTGGAGGTCGCTGCCCAGGCCCGCCCGCCGGTCTGCAAGCTCATGGACTACGGGAAGTTCAAGTACGAGAGCGCGCAGAAGGCCCGGGAGTCCCGTCGCAATCAGCAGCTCACCACGATCAAGGAGCAGAAGCTCCGGCCGAAGATCGACAACCACGACTACGAGACGAAGAAGCGCAACGTCGTGCGCTTCCTCGAGAGCGGCAACAAGGTCAAGGTGACGATCATGTTCCGCGGCCGCGAGCAGTCCCGCCCCGAGCTCGGGTACCGGCTGCTGCAGCGACTGGCCGAGGACGTGGCTGAGCTCGGCACGGTCGAGGCCGCGCCGAAGCAGGACGGTCGCAACATGACGATGGTGATCGCTCCGAACAAGAAGGCGGCCCGCCACCGCGCGGCCGAGAGCTCGCAGCGCAACTGACGCGCCGCGGCTCAGCACTCACGTAGCGCCGACGCACGACGTCGGCAGGGAAGTAGGACCCGCCATGCCCAAGAACAAGACGCACAAGGGGACCGCCAAGCGGATCCGCGTGACGGGGAGCGGAAAGCTCATGCGCGAGCAGACCGGCCTCCGCCACCGGATGGAGGTCAAGTCGAGCAAGGAGGCCCGCGACCTCGGGCGCTACGCCCCCGTCGCCAAGGCCGACGTCAAGCGCGTCAAGAAGCTGCTCGGTCTCTGAGAGAGCTCCGCAATCACCCGAGCTCCCCGTACTGATCTCCACCACACGTAAGGACGACTCCCCATGGCACGCGTGAAGCGCGCGGTCAACGCCGCCAAGAAGCGTCGGACCACCCTCGAGCTGGCCAGCGGTTACCGCGGGCAGCGGTCCCGCCTGTACCGCAAGGCGAAGGAGCAGGTGCTCCACTCGCTGAACTACGCCTACCGGGACCGGCGTGCCCGCAAGGGTGACTTCCGGCAGCTGTGGATCACGCGGATCAACGCCGCCGCCCGTGCGAACGGCATGACGTACAACCGGTTCATCCAGGGCCTCAAGATCGCCGAGGTCGAGGTCGACCGCAAGAACCTCGCGGAGCTGGCCGTGAACGACCCGGCCGCGTTCACCGCGCTGGTCGAGCTGGCCAAGGCGAACGTGCCCGCGCCGGCCGGCGGGTCCGCCGCCTGAGCACGCTGAGCACGACGCTCCCGGGACCGCCCGGCACCGACCGCACCCCGCGCGTGGTCGCAGCCCGCAAGCTGCTGCGCCGCGCGGGCCGCGATCGGGCCGGGCGGTTCCTCGTCGAAGGGGCCCAGGCGGTCCGTGAAGCGCTCGCCTACGGGCGGGTGCGCGAGCTGTTCGTGACCGCTGCGGCCGCGGAGCGCCATCCCGAGCTCCGCGCCGCCGCCGAGGACGCCGGGGCCCGGATCAGCCTCGTCACCGACCGGGCCGCCGAGTCGCTGTCGGAGACCGTCACCCCGCAGGGGCTGGTCGCCGTGTGCGATCTGCTCGACGTCACCCCGGCCGAGGCGCTGGGGGAGCGACCCACGCTCGTCGCGGTCTGCGCCGGCGTGTCCGACCCCGGCAACGCCGGCACGATCATCCGGGTCGCCGACGCGGCGGGCGCCGACGCCGTGCTGCTGGCCGGCGACACCGTCGACCCGCACAACGGCAAGGCCGTCCGTGCGTCCACGGGCAGCGTGTTCCACCTGCCGCTGGCCCGCGACCGTGACGCCGCCGCAGTGCTCGGCGCGTGCCGTGCCGCCGGGCTCACCCTGCTCGTCGCGGACGGGCGCGGCGAGCTCGACCTGCACGATCCCGACACCGCGCGGCTGCTCGCCGCACCGGTGGCGTGGATCTTCGGCAGCGAGGCGCACGGCGTGCCGGCGGCCGTCTCCGCGGCGGCCGACCACCGGGTGCGCGTGCCGATCCACGGCCGCGCCGAGAGCCTCAACCTGGCCACCGCGGCCGCCATCTGCCTGTACGCGACGGTGGCCGCGCGTCGCTGACCCCGTACTCGCCGCCGGGAGCGGCACGACCTGGGGTGTCCCGGTCGTGACGTTCTGCAGGCCCTCTCTAGGATCGTCGCCATCATGAGCGAGACGCCCGCCAGCCCCGGCCCTTCGTCGGGCCAGCCATCATCCGAGCTGCTCACCGCCGAAGCGCTCGCGGCGGCGGTGAAGGCCGCCAAGGCTGCCTTCGACGAGGCCGCCGACCTGGCCGCGCTGACCGCGGTGCGCCCCGCCCACCTCGGCGACCGCGCGCCGCTGCAGCTGGCCCGTCGCGCGCTCGGGTCGCTGCCCGGTCCTGAGCGCGCCGACGCGGGCAAGCGGGTCAACGCCGCCCGCCAGGAGGTGCAGGCCGCGTTCGACGCCCGCCGCTCGGTGCTGGAGGCCGAGCGCGACGCGCGCGTGCTGGTCGAGGAGGCCGTCGACGTCACGCTGCCGTGGGACCGAGTGCCGCGCGGCGCCCGCCACCCGGTCACCCAGATCGCCGAGCAGATCGCCGACGTGTTCGTGGCGATGGGCTACGAGGTGGCCGAGGGGCCCGAGGTCGAGTCGTCGTGGCTGAACTTCGACGCGCTGAACTTCGGCAAGGACCACCCTGCCCGCACCATGCAGGACACCTTCTACCTGGGTGAGGGCGAGCACTCGGGGATGGTGCTGCGCACCCACACTTCCCCGGTGCAGGTGCGGGCGCTGCTGGAGCGCCCGCTGCCGGTGTACGTGGTGTGCCCGGGTCGCACGTTCCGCACCGACGCGCTCGACGCCACCCACACCCCGGTGTTCCACCAGGTCGAGGGGCTCGCGGTGGACAAGGGCATCACGATGGCGCACCTGAAGGGCACGCTGGACGCGTTCGCCCGCGCGATGTTCGGGCCGCAGTCGCGCACCCGGCTGCGGCCGTCGTTCTTCCCGTTCACCGAGCCGTCCGCCGAGGTGGACGTGTGGTTCCCGGAGAAGAAGGGCGGAGCCGGCTGGGTCGAGTGGGGCGGCTGCGGCATGGTCGACCCCAACGTGCTGCGCGCCGCGGGCGTCGACCCGGACGTGTACTCGGGCTTCGCGTTCGGCATGGGACTGGAGCGCACGCTGATGTTCCGCAACGGCATCCCCGACATGCGTGACATGGTCGAGGGCGACGTGCGGTTCAGCCGGGCGTTCGGGATCTAGGGAGAGTCGTGCGCGTTACGCAGTCCTGGCTGGCCGAGTACGTCGAGATCGGTGAGCGCTCGGCCGAGGAGCTGGGTGAGGCCTTCGTCAAGGTCGGGCTGGAGATCGAGGAGATCCACCCGGCACCCGACGTCCGGGGCCCGGTCGTGGTCGGCCGGGTCCTCGGCATCGAGGAGCTGACCGGGTTCAAGAAGCCGATCCGCTGGGTCCAGCTCGACGTCGGCGACGCCAACGGCACCGGCGAACCGCAGAACGTGATCTGCGGGGCCACGAACTTCGCGGTCGGTGACCTGGTCGTCGTCACGTTGCCCGGCACGGTGCTGCCGGGCGGGTTCGAGGTGGGCGCCCGCAAGACCTACGGGCACCTCTCCGAGGGCATGATCGCCTCGGCGCGCGAGCTGGGCATCGGCACCGACCACACCGGGATCCTGGTGCTGCCGCCCGGCACCGCCGAGCCCGGCACCCCGGCCGCCGACGTGCTCGGCCTGCACGAGCCGGTGATCGAGCTCAACGTCACCCCGGACCGCGGCTACTGCTTCGCGGTGCGCGGGCTCGCCCGCGAGCTCGGCGCTTCGCTCGACGTCGACTACACCGACCCGGTGCTGCGCGTCCCGGTGCCCGAGGCGGCGGGTGAGGCCTGGCCCGTCCGGCTCGACGACGCCGCGTGCTCCCGGTTCGTCGCCCGCCGCGTCGACGGCGTCGACCCGGCCGCGCCGACCCCGTGGTGGATGCAGCGACGCCTGCTCGCCGCCGGGATGCGGCCGATCTCGCTGATCGTCGACGTCACCAACTACGTGATGCTCGAGCTGGGCCAGCCGCTGCACGCCTACGACGCTTCGCTGGTCAGCGGGCCGATCGTGGTGCGCCGCGCGGTGGCGGGGGAGAAGCTGACCACCCTCGACGACACCGTTCGCACCCTCGACCCGGACGACCTGCTCATCACGGACGACAGCGGCCCGATCGGCCTCGCCGGTGTCATGGGCGGGGCGAGCACGGAGATCCCGGTCGGCGGGACCGAGCCGGTGGACGTGCTGCTGGAGGCTGCGCACTTCGCGCCCGCCGTCATCGCGCGCGCGGCGCGGCGGCACAAGCTGCCCAGCGAGGCGTCGAAGCGGTTCGAGCGCACCGTCGACCCGCAGCTGCCGCCCATCGCGGCCGAGCGGGCGGCGCAGCTGCTCGTCGAGTTCGGCGGCGGCACGATCGCCCCGGGCCGCACCGACGTCGGCGAGGTGGGTGCGGCCGCCCCGGTGCGGATGCCGCTCGACCTGCCCGACCGCGTCGCCGGCGTGACCTATCCGCGCGGCGCCACGGTGCGCAGGCTCACCCAGATCGGCTGCGCGGTCGAACTGGTCACCGGCGACGACGGCCGCGGCCACGTGGTGGCGACCCCGCCGTCGTGGCGGGCCGATCTCACCCGCGCCGCGGACCTGGTCGAGGAGGTGCTGCGGCTCGAGGGGTTCGACCAGATCCCGTCGGTGCTGCCGGCGGCCCCGCCCGGCCGCGGCCTCACCCCGGCTCAGCGCCGCCGTCGTGCGGTGTCGCGGGCACTGGCCGAGCACGGCTACGTCGAGGTGCTGCCGTTCCCGTTCGTCGACCCGTCGGTGTGGGACGCGTTCGGGCTGGCTGAGGACGATCCGCGTCGGCGCACGATCCACGTGGTGAACCCGCTCGACGCCGACCGCGCCGAGCTGGCCGGCACCCTGCTGCCGGGCCTGCTGGACGCGCTGGTCCGCAACCGCTCCCGCGGCATGACCGATCTCGCTCTCTACACTGTGGGGCAGGTCACCCAGCCGCGCACGGAGAAGGTCCCGATGCCGGACCCGCCGGTGGACCGCCGCCCGAGCGACGAGGTGTACGCGCAGATCAACGCCGCGCTGCCGCAGCAGCCGGTGCACGTCGGGGTGGTGCTCGCCGGGGACCGCGAGGCCCGCGGTTGGTGGGGCCCCGGCCGGCCCGCGAGCTGGGCCGACGCCGTGCAGGCCGCGCTGCTCGTCGGGCAGGCCGCCGGGGTGCAGCTGCGCGCGACCAAGGGCGACCTGCCGCCGTTCCACCCGGGCCGCTGCGCCGAGATCCGCTGCGGTGACTGGCCGATCGGGCACGCGGGCGAGCTGCACCCGAAGGTCGTCGAGCGGCTGGAGCTGCCGCCGCGCACCTGCGCGATGGAGATCGATCTCGACCTGATCCCGCTCGACGACGCCCGCCCGCATCCGGTGGTCTCGCCGTACCCGCCGGTCACGGTCGACGTCGCGCTCGTCGTCGACGCGGACGTGCCGGCCGCGGCGCTGGCCGAGGCGCTGGAGGACGGCGGCGGCGACCTGCTGGAGGACGTGCGGCTGTTCGACGTCTACACGGGCGAGCAGATCGGGGAGGGTAAGCGCTCCCTGGCCTACACGCTGCGCTTCCGCGCACCGGACCGGACGCTGACCAGCGAGGAGGCCAACGCCGCACGGGACGCGGCGGTCGCGGTCGCGGTGGAGCGGTACGGAGCAGCGCTGCGCGGTTGAGCTCGCCATCGCCCCGGCTGGTCCACCCGGCCGAGGCCCGGGATCACCCCGCTCCGCCGATCCGCCGCAGCGCCTCCTTCTTCGACAGCGCCGAGAGCCCCGGGTGCGCGGCGACGAACGCTCGCACCCACTCGGGGTCCGTCCGCGCGTACTGGCGCAGCGCCCACCCGATGCCCTTGCGCAGGAAGAAGTCGGGATCGGTGAGGTTCGCCTCGATCGCGTGGGTGAGCAGGCCCAGATCGGTGTCCGCGCCCGCGGTCAGCTGGCAGATCACCGCGGTGCGCCGCAGCCAGCGGTCCGGATCGGTGGCCCACCCGCGCACCACGGGAGTCAGCTCGGCGGGATGCGCCCGCAGCAGCCGCCCCACGTGCTTGCTGGCCAGCTCGTCGACGTAGTCCCACCACGCCCCGTCTACGATCCAGTGCCGCAGCCGGGGCAGCCAGTCGAGGCCGATCCACGGCAGGTGCCGGCGCTGCCCGATGAGCGCGATCGCGAGGTAGCGCTCCTCGCGGTAGGCGGCGTCGTCCCACAGCGCGTCGACGGTCGCGGCCAGCGCGGCCGCGTCCGGCACGGGATGCGCTGCGAGCGCCTCTCTGACCAGTTTCTCGCGGGCCGGCTTCTTCACCCCGCGGAACGGCATCGCCGACTTCATGTAGGCCTGCATGACCGGCGCGTCGCCAGGCACCGCCAGCGCGGCGAGCCCGTCGCGCAGCAGCTGGGCGAGTTCGGTCACGACACCTCCCGGACGCGGTCGAGGGTGCGGGCCCACGTGCGGGCGTGAGCGATCAGTTCGGGCGGGGAGATCACCTCTGCGGCCACTCCGAGCGAGGCGATCACCATGGCGGGCCAGTCGAGCGTATCGACGAGCATCCGCATCCGGCAGCCGTCGCCCTCCGGCTCGACCTCACCCCACCGACCCACGTGCGCCCGCACCCGCTCGGCCGGGGCGGCGAACCGGATGTCGACGTCGAAGACGACACCCGGCCGCTGGTCCATCGCCGCCCGCACGAACTCGACGGCGTCCGCGGCGGGCAGCTCGCGGGGTCGGAACCGCACCCCGGTGCGGCGCGGCCCCGTGAGTCGGTCGAGCCGGAAGCTGCGCCAGTCGTGCCGGTGCAGGTCGTAGGCGACCAGGTACCAGCGCCGCCCGAGCGCGACCATCCGCAGCGGTTCCACCAGCCGTTCGCTGGGCGTGCCGTCGGCAGCGGTGTAGGCGAACTCCAACCGCTCCTCGGCTCGGCACGCCTCTGCGATCGTCGTCAGCAGGTCGGGATCGACGACCGACCCGCCGGTGGTCCACGCGGCCGGTGACGTCATCGCGCGCAGGGCGTCGACCCGGCGGCGCAGCCGCGGCGGCATCACCTGGACGACCTTCGCCAGCGCTCGCACCGACGACTCGGCGATGCCGGCGATCCCGCCCTGCGCTGCCGTCTGCAGCCCGACGGCGAGCGCGACCGCCTCCTCGTCGTCCAGCACGAGCGGGGGCAGGGCCGCACCGGCGGCCAGCTGGTAGCCGCCGTCGACGCCGCGGGTGGCGTTCACCGGGTAGCCGAGCTCGCGCAGCCGGTCCACGTCGCGGCGGAGCGTGCGCACCGAGACCCCGAGCCGCTCAGCCAGCTCGGCGCCGGGCCAGTACCGGTGGGTCTGCAGCAGCGACAGCAGCCGCAGCATGCGTGAGCTCGGGTCCGCCATGTCTTCCAGAATCCGACGAATTGAGGTCAGGATGTGTCACTAAACGGCCATAGAGTACGTGCCATGACCACCACGGAGAACAGCACCGTCACCGGCGAGCGGGCCGACATCCTCCACGCGCTCGGCAAGGCCCGGCACTTCTTCCGCTTCACCGCGCAGGGGCTCACCGACGAGCAGGCGAACACGCAGAGCACGGTCAGCGCGCTGACCATCGGCGGTCTGATCAAGCACGTCGCCGAGGTGGAGCGCAGCTGGGGCGAGTTCGTCCGCACCGGCGAGCAGAGCGGGCCCGACTTCTCCGAGGAGGTCGAGTTCACCCCGGAGATGATCGCGGAGTGGGAGGCGAAGTTCCGCCTCGCCGAGGGGGAGACCATCGCCGGCGTCCTGGCCGACTACGAGCAGGTCGCCGCGGCCACGGACGAGCTGGTCCGCACGGCCGACCTGGACGCCGGCCACGAGCTGCCGCAGGCGCCGTGGCAGCCGCCGGGGGAGTTCTGGACGAACCGGCGGGTGTTCCTGCACCTGGTGGCCGAGATCGCCCAGCACTCCGGGCACGCCGACATCATCCGCGAGGCGATCGACGGTCAGAAGACCATGGGGTAGCACACCCCTTCCTTGCATCATTTTTCACCGTCGTGCATAGTCATCCGCATGGTGCGGATCGCGGTAGCGGGTGCGAGCGGGTACGCCGGCGGTGAGATCCTCCGGCTGCTGCTGGCGCATCCCGAGGTGGAGATCGGCACGCTGACCGCCGGCGGCAACGCGGGGAGCAGGCTGGGCGAGCACCAGCCGCACCTGTTACCGCTGGCCGACCGCGTGCTGGCCGAGTCGACGGCCGAGGAGCTGGCCGGGCACGACGTCGTCTTCCTCGCACTGCCGCACGGGCGATCCGCCGAGATCGCTGCCCAGCTGCCGGCCGACACCGTCGTGATCGACTGCGGCGCTGACCACCGGCTCGCCGACGCGGCCGCGTGGGAGCGCTGGTACGGCGGCGAGTACGCCGGGAACTGGCCGTACGGGCTCCCGGAGCTGCCGGGTGCGCGGGAGAAGCTGCGCGGGGCCACGCGGATCGCCGTGCCCGGGTGCTACCCGACGATCGCGAGCCTGGCTCTCGCGCCCGCGCTGGCGGCCGGCCTGGTCGAGACCGAGGTCGTCGTCACCGCGGTCAGCGGCACGTCCGGCGCGGGCAAGACGCCCAAGCCGCACCTGCTCGGTGCCGAGGTCATGGGCGCCCTCTCCGCCTACGGGGTGGGCGGCGTGCACCGGCACACCCCGGAGATGGTCCAGAACCTGTCGGCCGCAGCCGGCCGCCCGGTCTCGGTGAGCTTCACCCCGGTGCTCGCCCCGCTGCCCCGCGGCATCCTCGCCACCTGCTCGGCGCGCACCACCGCCTCGGCCGCCGAGGTGCAGGACGCCTACGCGAAGGCCTACGCCGACGAGCCGTTCGTCCACGTCCTGCCCGAGGGCGTGTGGCCCACCACGGCCGCCACGCTCGGCGCCAACACCGCACTGCTGCAGGTCACCGTCGATCCGGACGCCGGGCGGATGATCGCCGTCGGCGCGATCGACAACCTCACCAAGGGCACCGCGGGCGCCGCTGTGCAGTGCATGAACCTCGCCGTGGGCCTCCCGGAGACCACCGGCCTGCCCGTCACCGGGGTCGCCCCGTGACCGTCACGCATCCGGAGGGCTTCCGCGCGGCCGGCATCGCGGCCGGCATCAAGGCCAGCGGCAAGCCGGACCTGGCACTCGTCGTCAACGACGGCCCGCAGTTCGCCGCGGCCGGCGTGGTCACCCGCAACAAGGTCAAGGCCGCGCCGGTGCTGTGGACCGAGCAGGTGCTGCAGTTCGGCACGCTGCGGGCGGTCGTGCTCAACTCCGGCGGCGCCAACGCCTGCACCGGACCACAGGGCTTCCAGACCACCCACGCCACGGCGGAGAAGGCGGCCGAGCTGCTGGGGTGCGGCGCCGTCGAGATCGCCGTGTGCTCCACCGGCCTCATCGGCGAGCAGCTGCCCCGCCAGACCGTCCTGGACGGGGTGGCCGCCGCGCACGCTGCGCTCGCCGGCGGTGAGGAGGCCGGCCAGGCCGCCGCCACCGCGATCATGACCACCGACACGGTCGCCAAGACCGTCGCGTACACCGACCCCGCCGGCTGGCGCATCGGCGGCATGACCAAGGGCGCCGGCATGATCGCGCCGTCGATGGCCACGATGCTGTCCGTCCTGACCACCGACGCCGCGCTCGACGCGGCCGCCCTCGACGAGGCGCTGCGCGCCGCCGTGCGGGTGAGCTTCGACCGGCTCGACATCGACGGCTCGATGTCGACCAACGACACCGTCGTGCTGATGGCGTCGGGGGCCGCGGGCCCGGCCGATCCGGCCGCGTTCACCGAGGCGCTGACCGTGGCCTGCCGCGACCTGGCCGCGCAGATGCAGGCCGACGCAGAGGGCGTCACGAAGCGGGCCACGATCGTGGTGCGCGGCGCCGCCAGCGAGGACGACGCGGTGCTCGCCGCCCGCACGATCGCCCGCGACTCGCTGGTGAAGACCGCGCTGTTCGGCTCCGACCCGAACTGGGGCCGGATCGCCGCGGCCGTCGGCTACAGCGGGGCCGAGCTCGATCCCGAGCGGCTCGACATCACGATCAACGGCGTGCTGCTGTGCAAGGGCGGGTGCGCCGCAGGTGACCGGTCCGCCGCCGACCTGACCGGACCCGACGTGCTGGTCGAGGTCGAGCTGGGGGTGGGTTCGGCCGAGGCGGAGATCCGCACCACCGACCTCTCGCACGCGTACGTGGAGGAGAACAGTGCCTACTCCTCGTAGTACGACCATCGAGTCCGCGCTGGCGAAGGCGGGGGTGCTCGCCGAGGCCCTGCCCTGGTTGCAGCGGTTCCACGGCAAGATCATCGTCGTCAAGTACGGCGGCAACGCCATGATCGACGAGGAGCTGAAGCAGGCGTTCGCGCAGGACATGGTGTTCCTGCGGCTCGCCGGCATCCAGCCGGTCGTCGTCCACGGCGGCGGTCCGCAGATCAGCGCGATGCTCAAGCGGCTGGGCCTGCCGGGGGAGTTCCGCGGCGGGCTGCGCGTCACCACCCCGGAGACGATCGACGTCGTCCGCATGGTGCTCGTCGGACAGGTCGGCCGCGAGTTGGTCGGGCTGATCAACCAGCACGGCCCGTACGCCGTGGGCCTGTCCGGCGAGGACGCAGGCCTGTTCACCGCGGAGAAGCGCACCGCGCTCGTCGACGGCGAACCGGTCGACATCGGCCTGGTCGGCGACGTGGTCGAGGTCAACCCGGACGCGGTGCTCGACATCGTGGCGGCCGGGCGGATCCCCGTGGTCGCGGGGGTCGCCCCGGACACCGAGGGCACTGTCTACAACATCAACGCCGACAGCGCGGCCGCGGCGCTCGCCTCGGCGCTGGGCGCGGCGAAGCTGGTCGTGCTGACCGACGTCGAGGGGCTGTACTCGAACTACCCCGACCCGGACTCGCTGATCAGCTCACTGACCGCCGACGAGCTCGAGCCGATGCTGCCCGCGCTGGAGGCCGGGATGGCGCCGAAGATGGAGGCGTGCCTGCGCGCCGTGCGCGGCGGGGTGCCCGCGGCGCACGTCATCGACGGGCGGGTGCCGCACTCGGTGCTGCTGGAGGTCTTCACCAGTGAGGGAGTGGGAACGATGGTGACCGGAGGCGCGGAATGAGCACGCTCACCGAGCGGTGGCAGGCGTCGCTCATGAACAACTACGGCACCCCGCCGCTCGCGTTGGTCCGCGGGCAGGGTGCCGAGGTGTGGGACGCCGACGGTCGTCGCTACCTCGACCTCGTCGGCGGCATCGCGGTGAACGCGCTGGGCCACGCGCACCCCGCGGTGGTCGAGGCGGTCACCAAGCAGCTCACGACGCTGGGGCACACCTCGAACCTCTACATCACCGAGCCGCCGGTCGCGCTCGCCGAGCGGCTGCTGGAGCTGGCCGGCGCCCCCGGCCGGGTGCTGTTCTGCAACTCCGGCGCCGAGGCCAACGAGACCGCGTTCAAGCTGGCCAGGCGCACCGGCCGGCCGAAGGTGATCGCCTGCGAGAACGCGTTCCACGGTCGCACGATGGGCGCGCTCGCGCTCACCGGACAGCCGCCGAAGCGAGAGCCGTTCGAGCCGCTGGTGCCGGGGGTGGTCCACGTCCCGTACGGCGACGTGGCCGCGCTCGAGGCGGCCGTCGACGACACCACGGCCGCGGTGTTCCTGGAGCCGATCCTCGGCGAGGCCGGTGCGGTCACCCCGCCCGCGGACTACCTGGCCGCGGCTCGGCGGATCACCGCCGAGCGGGGCGCGCTGCTCGTGCTCGACGAGGTGCAGACCGGGATCGGGCGCACCGGCGCCTGGTTCGCGTTCCAGCGGGCCGGGATCGTCCCTGACGTGGTGACGCTGGCGAAGGGCCTCGGCGGCGGGCTGCCGATCGGCGCGTGCATCGGGTTCGGCGCGGCCGGGGAGCTCTTCCAGCCCGGCCAGCACGGCACCACGTTCGGCGGCAACCCCGTCTCCTGCGCCGCCGGGCTCGCGGTGCTCGCGACGATCGAGGACGAGGGCCTGCTCGAGCAGGTGAACCTGGTCGGCAAGACGATCGCGAACGGCGTCGAGGAGCTGGGCCACCCGCTGGTGACCGGCGTCGACGGGGCCGGGCTGCTGATCGGGATCGTGCTGGGCAAGCCGGTGTCCGCCGCCGTCGCCACCGCGGCCCGCGAGGGCGGGATCCTGGTCAACAACGCCGTGCCCGAGCGCGTCCGGCTGGTGCCGCCGCTCGTGCTGTCCGAGGCGCAGGCGCGGGAGTTCCTCACCGCGCTGCCGGGCTTCCTGGAGGCCGCCGATGGTTAGGCACGTCCTGCGCGACGACGATCTCACCCCGGCCGAGCAGGCCGAGGTGCTGGACCTGGCCGCGCAGATGAAGACCGACCGGTTCGCCCACAAGCCGCTGGCCGGTCCGCTGTCGGTCGCGCTGATGTTCGACAAGCCCTCCACCCGCACGCGGCTGTCGTTCGAGGTGGGGGTGGCGCAGCTCGGCGGGCACCCACTGGTGATCGACGCCCGCTCGTCGCAGATGGGTCGGGGCGAGACGATCGCCGACACCGCACGGGTGCTCTCGCGCTACGTCGAGGCCGTGGTGTGGCGCACCGGCGACCAGTCCCGCATCGAGGAGCTGGCGGGTGCGGCCTCGATCCCGGTGATCAACGCGCTGACCGATCAGTTCCACCCGTGCCAGGTGCTGGCCGACCTGCTGACGATCCGCGAGCGGTTCGGTCGCACCGCCGGGCTCACCCTGACCTTCCTCGGCGACGGCGCGAACAACATGGCTCACTCGCTGCTGATCGGCGGGGCCACCGCCGGCGTGTCGGTGCGGGTGTGCGCCCCGGAGGGCTTCCAGCCGCACCCGGACTACCTGCGCGCGGCGAAGGAGCGGGCGGCCGAGACCGGGGCGAGCGTGGAGGTGGGCACCGATCCGCACGCCGCCGTCGACGGGGCCGACGTCGTGGTGACCGACACGTGGACGTCGATGGGCCAGGAGTCCGACGGCCTCGACCGGGTGGGCCCGTTCCGCGGCATGCAGGTCAACGCAGCGCTGATGGCGCGGGCCAAGCCCGGCGCGATCGCGCTGCACTGCCTACCCGCCCACCGCGGTGAGGAGATCACCGACGAGATCCTCGACGCGCCCGACAGCGCGATCTGGGACGAGGCGGAGAACCGCCTCCACGTGCAGAAGGCGCTGCTGGCCTGGCTCCTGCAGAAGCGATGAGCGTCAGCCGCGCCGAGCGCCACGCGATGATCGTGGAGATCCTGCGCACCGAGGTCGTGCACAGCCAGCGCCAGCTCATGCTGGAGCTGGAGCACCGCAAGGTGCCGGCCACCCAGGCCACGGTCTCCCGCGACCTCGACGAGCTGGGCGCGATCAAGGTGCGCGGCGCGTACGTCATCCCGGACGACGGCACACCGGTGCCCGGGCCGGAGGGCGGCAAGAACCGCCTGGCGCGAATGCTGGGGGAGTTGCTGACCGGCTGCGACGCGAGTGGGAACCTGGCCGTGCTGCGCACCCCGCCCGGGGCCGCGCACTACCTGGCCAGTGCGATCGACCGCGCCGGCCTGCACGACGTCGTCGGCACGATCGCCGGTGACGACACGATCCTCGTGGTCGCGCGCGAGCCGCTCACCGGAGCCGAGCTCACGGCGCGGCTGCAGAGGCTGCGAGACGAAGGAGACATGTCCCCATGACGGGGTCGCAGCTGTGGGGCGGGCGGTTCGCCACGGGCCCCGCCGACGCGCTCGCCGCGTTGAGCAGATCCACCCAGTTCGACTGGCGGCTGGCCCCCTACGACGTGCGCGGCTCGATGGCGCACGCCCGGGTGCTGCACCGGGCCGGGCTGCTGACCGACGACGAGCTGGAGCGGATGCTCGCGGCGCTGGAACAGCTCGCCGCCGACGTCGAGTCCGGGGCGTTCGGGCCCGACGAGGCCGACGAGGACGTGCACTCGGCGCTGGAGCGCGGGCTCATCGAGCGGGCCGGGCCCGAGCTGGGCGGCAAGCTGCGCGCCGGGCGCTCCCGCAACGACCAGGTGGCCACGCTGTTCCGCATGTGGCTGCGCGACGCCGCGGTCCGCGTCGGCAACGGTGTGCTCGACGTGGTCGACGCGCTGATCGCGCAGGCAGAGGCCCATCCGGGCGCGGTCATGCCGGGGCGGACGCACCTGCAGCACGCGCAGCCGGTACTGCTCGCCCACCACCTCGCCGCACACGCCCACGCGCTGCTGCGCGACGTCGATCGGCTGGCCGACTGGGACCGCCGCGCCGCTGTGTCGCCGTACGGCTCGGGTGCGCTGGCCGGGTCGTCGCTGGGCCTGGACCCGGAGGCGGTCGCGGCCGAGCTGGGGTTCACCTCCAGCGTCGCCAACTCGATCGACGGCACCGCGGCGCGCGACTTCGCGGCCGAGGCGGCGTTCGTCCTGGCGATGATCGCGGTGGATCTCTCGCGGGTCAGCGAAGAGGTGATCATCTGGGCGACCGCGGAGTTCGGCTACGTCACGCTCGACGACGCCTACTCCACCGGCAGCTCGATCATGCCGCAGAAGAAGAACCCGGACGTCGCCGAGCTCGCCCGCGGCAAGGCCGGCCGGCTGATCGGGAACCTGACCGGGCTGCTCAGCACGCTCAAGGGACTCCCGCTGGCCTACAACCGGGACCTGCAGGAGGACAAGGAACCGCTGTTCGACTCCGTCGAGCAGCTGGAGCTGTTGCTGCCCGCGGTCGCCGGCATGATCGCCACCCTGACCTTCCACACCGACCGGCTCGCCGAGCTCGCGCCCGCCGGGTTCACCCTGGCGACCGACGTCGCCGAGTGGCTCGTCCGCCAGGGAGTGCCGTTCCGCGTCGCGCACGAGGCGGCCGGCGGCTGCGTCCGCGCGGCCGAGGCCCGCGGGGTGGGGCTCGACGAGCTGACGGACGAGGAACTCGCTGCCGTCCACCCCGCGCTCACGCCTAAGGTGCGGGAGGTGCTCACGGTCGAGGGCTCGATAGCCTCACGGGACGCCCGCGGTGGAACGGCGGGCGACCGTGTCGCGCAGCAGCTCGCCGAGCTCCGCGCGACGGCCGCGGCCGCCCGTGCCTCGCTCCGCCAGAACCCGACCTCCTCCGCCGGCGGATCCGCCCCGGCGGAGTCGTGAAAGGACTGTCATGACCTCGCCAGCAGACCTGGCCCGACCCGACCTGGACGCCGCGCGTACCGCCTACGAGCAGCTCAAGGACCTGGGCATGAAGCTCGACCTCACGCGCGGCAAGCCGTCGGCCCAGCAGCTGGACCTGGCGAGCGAGCTGCTGACGCTGCCCGCCGGGGAGTACCGGGCCGCGGACGGCACCGACACCCGCAACTACGGCGGTCTGCAGGGCCTCAAGGAGCTGCGGGAGATCTTCGCCCCGTTCCTGCAGGTCCCGGTCGAGCAGCTCGTCGCTTTCGGCAACGGCAGCCTCGAGCTCATGCACGACACGCTCGTGCACGCGATGCTCTCGCCGCTGCCGGGCGGCGAGCGGCGCTGGGTCGACGAGGAGCGGGTCGTGTTCCTGTGCCCGGTGCCCGGCTACGACCGCCACTTCAGCGTGTGCGAGCGGCTCGGCATCGAGATGGTGACCGTGCCGATGACCGACGACGGCCCCGACATGGAGGTCGTCGAGCAGCTCGTGGTGAGTGACCCGGCGATCAAGGGCATCTGGTGCGTCCCGAAGTACTCGAACCCGACCGGGGTCGTGTACTCCGACGAGGTGGTGCGCCGGCTCGCCACGATGCCGACCGCGGCCGGTGACTTCCGGATCATGTGGGACAACGCGTACACGGTCCACCACCTGACCGAGACCGAGCACGAGATCGCCGACCTGCTGGCGCTGGCGACCGAGGCGGGCAACGCCGACCGGGTCTTCGTGTTCGGCTCCACGTCGAAGATCACGTTGGCCGGGGCCGGGGTGGCGTTCTTCGGGGCGTCGCAGCGGAACCTGGAGTGGTGGCTCGCGCTCACCGCGAAGCGCACGATCGGGCCGGACAAGGTCAACCACCTGCGGCACGCGGAGTTCCTCGGCAGCCCCGACGGCGTGCGGGCGCACATGGCCAAGCACCGCGAGATCCTGGCGCCGAAGTTCGCCGCGGTGGAGCGGATCCTCTCCGAGGAGCTGTCCGGCATCGAGGGCGTGTCCTGGACGCGCCCGGAGGGCGGCTACTTCGTCACGCTGACCGTACCGCCGGGCATCGCCTCCGCCACGGTCGCGCTGGCGAAGGAGGCCGGGGTCGTGCTCACCCCGGCCGGAGCCACGCACCCGTACGGCAGGGACCCCGACGACGCCGTGATCCGGCTCGCACCGAGCTTCCCGGTGCTCGACGAGGTCGAGAAGGCCACCCGGGGTGTGGCTACCTGCGTGAAGCTGGCCATCGCCCGACAGGGCGCGTGACGCCGCTGTTCGATCGCGCCGAGCTGGCGGACGACGTCGTGGAAGGCGCCGTCCGCTTGCTCGGCGCCGTGCTGGAGGCCGACACCCCGGACGGCACCGTGGCGGTGCGGCTGGTCGAGGTGGAGGCCTACCGGGGTGCGGACGACCCGGCGGCGCACAGCTACCGGGGCCGCACCGCGCGCAACGCCGTGATGTTCGGTCCGCCCGGGCATCTGTACGTGTACTTCGTCTACGGCATGCACTTCTGCGCCAACATCAGCTGCCTGCCGGACGGCGAGCCCGCGGCGGTGCTGCTGCGCGCGGGGGAGGTGGTGTCGGACCTCGGGGTGGCCCGGGTCCGCCGCCCGACGGCGCGCCGGGACGCCGATCTCGCCAAGGGGCCGGCGCGGCTGGCCTCGCTCCTGGGGTTGCGCCGGGAGCACAACGGCCTCGACGTGATCGATCCGACATCGCCCGTGCGCCTGCGCGTCGGGACCCCGGCGGACCCGGCGACGGTGCGCTCGGGGCCGCGGGTGGGAGTCACTGCGGCGCACACCACACCGTGGCGGTTCTGGATCGACGGGAACCCGGCCGTGAGCCCGTACCGGCCGGGGCGGGGGGCGCCTGTGTTCGGGGGCCGGGCCGGCTGAGTCGGGCGGATCCTCGCGATCGACGGGCTTCGGCCCCTCCGCCCCAACCTCGGGGCATCCGGGCCGAAAAGGCCGGTTGACCTGGGCTGATGCGAGAAGGGGGACCCCCCTTGAAACGGCCCGGAACGGACCGTGTAACTTTCTCTTCGTCGCCGGGACGGGGACCACGAAGCCCCGGACCGCAGCGGCCAGCCGATGGGCCTGGCGGAGGTTGCCTCCGCGGACAGGACCATGTAAGGTAGGAGAGTTGCTCCGGCACTGTAGAGGTGCACAGGAGTGACTCCCCGACCGAGAGGGACGACGCCCCTCGATCCAGCACCAGCAACTGGTGGTGGACAGGTGTGCGGGTGTCTTTTGAGAACTCAACAGTGTGTCGAGCTATTGTTGACTGGATTTTGTGCCAGTTTGCGTTTTGGCGGGCTCGCCTTTCCCCGTCGGGTTGGGGGTCCGCTTTTGTTGGGCTAGGT